>Ga0335078_10003921_pt1 | contig 22116 bp, 15 predicted proteins | sample Lox_Sample_32_FD_206711 | JGI IMG/M metagenome (GOLD analysis project Ga0335078, IMG submission 206711) | Soil microbial communities from Loxahatchee National Wildlife Refuge, Florida, United States - Lox_Sample_3.2 | ecosystem: Environmental > Terrestrial > Soil > Wetlands | place: USA...
CGATGATGATGGAGTACTCGATGTAGCCGAGGCCGGCGCCGCCCAGTTCTTCGGGGAAAATGGCGCCCATGTAGCCGAGTTGGCCGAGCTTGCGGATGGTATCGAGGGGGAAGGTTTGCGCCTCGTCCCATTCCATCACGTGGGGCGCGATTTCGCCTTCCGCGAATTCGCGGACGGCTTTGCGAAGAGCGATCTGTTCCGGAGTGTATTCGAAGTCCACGGGGATTCCTAGGGAGAATTCACCGCGGAGACGATGCGGCGCGGAGAAGAAGGAAAATCAAGACCGGAGAGCGCGGAGGAGGCAGAGGTCACGGAAAGCATCGACATTCCTGAGATGTTGGTGTTTTCCTTTTGCGACTTTGCGGCTTGGCGTGAACATATGGTTTTTGTCATGCAAACACGCAAAGGCGCAAGGAAAACCGGAAGGCGGGGAGGTGGCGGCGCACATGTGGCGGCGCCGCGGCAGAGCCGAACCGGACGCGGAGATGCGCCGGATTGCAAACACTCCGCTCCCTCGCGGTCGCGGCTCAGCAGAGGCGGCCAGGGGCCCGGCAACGGCGATCTCATAGATCAGACAATTTCTTCGCGAACGGCATCCCAGCGGACTGTGCATTGCCGCCGATAGCTTTCCACCGCCATCCGGCACGCGATCGAAACGCGGTAGCCGAGATCGAACGGGGAGGTGACTTCGCGGTTGGAGCGGATAGCGTCGAGGAAGTTCGCGATATGCGCCCTGGGATCGGTGCGCGTGACTCCGTTCATCTCGTTGCCGCCGGGACGGTTCTTCTTTTCGGGCGCGTAGCGGATGGTCTGGGGCGTGCGCGAAATCGTACCCGCCGTGCCAAGCACGTCTTCAGTGATGCCAAGCCGTTCGTTGCCGAAACCGCAATCCCACGTGAACAGGATTTCCTCCTCGTGCTCCATGGCGACGTTCATGGTGTCGGGGACTTCGCGGCCATCCTTCCAGATGTAGATTCCGCCGGTCATGGTGACGGCGCGCGGAATGCGCAGGCCCATCGCCTGGTACCAGAAGGCAAGCTGGTGGCTCATGTTCTCGAAGACGCTGCCGCCGGAATAGTCCCAGAAATACCGCCAGTTGACGAAGCGGTGGGGATCGAACGCGGCTTCCGGCGCGCCGCCGAGAAAAGACTGCCAGTGGATATTCTCGGGCGTCATGTCGGGGTAGACCGGCCGCGCCCACTGGGCCTTGCCGTGAGGCGTGTTGCGGTACATGCGCGCCTGGATGAAAGTGATTCTCCCCATGAGATCGGGCTGGAGGAAGCGGGCGGCGTCGGCGGCGTGGCCGCTGGAGTTGAACTGATGGCCGATCTGCACGGCGCGGCGGCCGCCGGCGCGCTCGAAAGCGGCGCGCATCTGCCTGGCGCCGTCCACCGTGAACGCCATCGTCTTTTCGAGGTAGACGTGCTTGCCGGCATCGAGCGCGGCAATGAAGTGCTCGGCGTGGAGGTGCTGGGGAGTGGCGATGAACACGGCGTCCACGGCGGGGTCTTCGAGCAGGCGGCGATAATCGGAGTGGAGACGCGCGGCGGGTGCGATGACGCGGACATCTTCCAGGCGCCGGGCGTAAATGTCGGCCACGCCGGTGCATTCGGTATTGGCGCAGGCGAGGGTGTCGCGCAGGAGTTCCGTTCCGCGCGCGCCGGCGCCGATCATTCCGAAACGGACCCGATTGTGAGCGCCGAGGACGTTGGGCGCCGCCAGGGTGCCGGCGAGTCCGGTGGCCATGTTGCCGATGAAATTACGCCGAGACTGCATGATACTCCTTGCGGTTGGTTTCCCGGGGTGGCTAGTACCGATTATCGCATGGGTTCGCAGGCAACATTTCCGGCGGCCACACAACCCGCAAAGCCGGGGGGCATGGGGTGCTCGGGTCCCGGAGTGCAGGTACGGCGTTTCATCGCCGTATATCGCGGGTTGGTGGTATCGTTGAGGCGATAGCGGCCGCAGGGAACCTCGCATGAAATACTTCAAGCTCATCCGATCCGGTATCGACGTCGCTCCCTTGCTGGAGGAAATCCACTCCCAGTCCCAGGCCTGGCTGATCGACACCACCCGCCAGAATCGCATCCGCGTCCAGCGGGATACGAATACGATCTTTCTCCGTGGCGCGGTTCCCCGGCCCGACCTGCACGTGAACGAAAACCAGGAAAGCCGCTTTACATCTGTATCGGAGCGGTTTCCGAAAGCTCTCGCCTTCATGACGGAGTTCGCCCGCGAAATGAACTGCGAGCTGTCGCGCGCCACGATCGTGCGATTGAAGCCCAAATCGCACGTGCTCCGCCACATCGACGAAGGCTCGTATTACTTTCTCCGCGACCGTTTCCATCTGGTGCTGGAGAGCGCCACCGGGAGCGTGATGCGGAGCGGCGATGAAGAAGTTCGCATGCGCGCGGGAGAACTCTGGTGGTTCGACAACAAGCAGTTCCACGAATCCGACAACGATTCCGGCGAGTGGCGCATCCACTACATATTCGACTTATTAGCCGCGGATTACCGCGATCTCGCCGTCAATCCCCTTTTTCTGATCCCGCAAACCGCCGAGGCTCCGGAAGCGCCGGCGCCTGCACCCGTTTCCTCGGCCGCGCGGGACGTGGTGGCGACGGCGATCCGCGAGCGTGCGCTTCTGCACGGGGAGAACCAGCGGCTTATTTCCGCGAAGGGACACCCCAATAGCTGGCTCATCGATATGCGGCGAGTGTTCATGCACGCCCAGACACTGGATGCCGCCGCGGAATTGTTCTGGCAGTTATGCGCCGACCGGCTGCCGTTTCAAGTGGGCGGGATGGAGTCCGCGGCAGTTCCCCTGGTTTCGGCCATCCTCATGAAGTCGCTCGCGCGCGGCACGCCGGTCAACGGCTTCATCGTGCGCAAGGAGCGCAAGACGTACGGCACGGGCAGTTCCATCGAGGGAACGCTCACCGATGCCCCCATCGTGATGGCCGACGACATCTTGAATTCGGGAAGCAGCCTGGAGAAAGCGCGAGTGGTCCTCGAACAGGAAGGCAGGACCGTGGCTTTGGCGGTCGTGCTGATCGATTATCAGAGTCCGGCGGGCATGCGCTGGCGGGAACGGAGCGGCATACCGGTAATGGCGCCGTTCCGCCTCGCCGAATTCGGTCTCTCCGTCCAGGAACCGTCGCCGCGGTCCATGGCCGTGTTCCAGAACCGATGGCGCTTCGCCGCGCCCGATCCGAATTTCTTCCATCGCGTTCCGAAATCCTTTCCCGCGACCGACGGCAAGCGCGTTTATTTCGGCAGCGATTGCGGCATCTTTTGGTGCCTCGATGCGCGCAGCGGTTCGCCCCTGTGGGAATTCCGGGTGAACAGCCCGGGACATAAGAATCTCTGGTCGAGCCCGGCGATTCATGACGGCAGGGTCTACTTTGGCAGCTATGACGGAAACGTATATTGCCTCGACGCCGAAACCGGCGCGGAGGTATGGCGGTTCACGGGCGCCGATTGGGTGGGCTCATCGCCCGCGCTGGCTCCCGGCCTGGGTCTCCTCTTCATCGGCCTGGAATTCGCCGTCGAGGGGAAACGGGGCAGCATCGCCGCGCTTCGCATGGACAACGGCGATAAGGTATGGGAACACATGACCCGGCGCTATACCCATGCCTCTCCCGCCTGCTGGCCGGAACGGCAACTGGTGGCGTGCGGCAGCAACGATAACGAAATGTTCCTGTTCGACGCTCCCACCGGCGCCATGCGATGGCGGTTCGAAACGGAGAGCGCGCGCGGGGAGAAAGCCTCCATCCGCCACGCGCCGGCGTTCGATACGAAGCGGGGGCAGGTGATTACCGGATGCGCCAACGGCCGAATCTACATCATCGATGTTGAAACCGGAAAAGAGACCTGGTCGGTCCCAACGGGCAACACGATCTATACTGTCCCGCTGGTTCTGGATGACAAGGCGTATATCGGCTCGACCGACAAGTACCTCTACGTCCTCGATCTGGAACAGCGTGCCGTCAAGAACAGGATATTTGCGGCCTCCAAAGTCTTCGGGCCTCCGAGATTGCTGCAAGGTAAGATTTATTTCGGCGCTTGTAACGGCATCGTATATGAAATCGACCCCCGCGCCGACGAAGTGACCGGCACACATCAGCTTCCAGACGCTGTCACCAACGCGATTTCCTATAACGCCGAGACCGGGGATTATTACGCGCTTACTTATGTGGGCGAACTCTTCGCCTTCACCCGGGCGGGAGCCAGGTGAGATCTGCTCCTAAGGTAACAGCGAAAAACTACTCTTTTGCGGGGGGACGATTTTCGCCCGCGTAGCATTATACTCGGGCTAGGAATTTTGGGAGACACCTTATGAGGGCCAACCGAAAACCCTATCACGGTGACGACCTGGAAGCGTATCTGGCCACTCATCGCGTTCCGCGCGAAGCGCTCAGACACCGGCTTCCCCACTGGCCGCTTTATGCGGCGCTCACCGGCTCGGCTCTGGCATTCACCACCAGCGCGCCGCTGGCACAGGCCGTTCCGGCCTCCGAAATTGCGCCGCTGATACGCGCCGCCCGGTTGCCGAAGGCAAAGCGGTCGCGGCCCTTGTTCGAAGGCGCCGTGGCGCTTGCGGCGCGGGCCAGCACGTCCAGCGCGCCAGTGATTTCGTCGGGTGGCGTGGTCCCTCTCTACAATACCGTGGGCTACATTCAACCGGGCGAGTGGATCTCGATTTTCGGGAGAAATCTCGCCGGTTCCACGGCAGTGTGGAAAGGGGATTTCCCCACCAATCTTGGCGGCGCCACCGTGCTGATCGATGGCAAGCCGGCTTATCTTTCGTACGTCAGCCCCACGCAAATCAACGCGCAGGCTCCCGACGACGCGGCGCGAGGATACGTGCCCGTGGTGGTGGAGACCAGCGCCGGTAGAGCCACCTCGACGGTCTATTTGAACGACTATTCGCCGTCTTTCCTGCTGCTGGACTCGCGACATGTAACCGCCATCATCGTGAGGGCGGACGGTTCGGGAGCTTTTGGAGGATACGATGTCGTGGGGCCGCTTGGTGGCTGCCTGGGCTATCCCACAGCGCCGGCGATGGAGGGCGACCTGATCGAAATTTTCGGTGTCGGGTTCGGACCGACCGTCCCTTCAGTCCTGCCTGGCCGGGCCTTTTCCGGCTCGGCCCCGATCACCACGCCGTTCACGCTGCTTATCAATGGATTCACCCTCGTTCCCAGCTTCGTGGGACTCTCCAGCGCCGGGCTCTATCAGATTAACGTCGTGGTCCCTCCCGGCTTAGGCGTAGGCGATGTCCCGATTCGCGCGTATGTCGCCGGTCTGGCCACCCAAAACGGCGCGTTGATTTCCCTGGGGGGCGCCCCACCGCCAGCGACCTGCGTCGGTGGTGATGGCGGCGATGGTGGCGACGGTACTATAGGTGGCGATGGCGGCACTGGAGACGGCGGCTACGGTGGCGATGGAGGGGATGGCGGCGGAGACGGCGGCGTTGGCGGGGATGGAGGGGATGGCGGCGGAGACGGCGGCTCCGGTGGCGATGGCGGCGGAGATGGAGGAGGCGGAGGGGACGGTGGTGATGGAGGGGACGGCGGTGATGGAGGTTAACATGATTCGGAGAACATTCGCACTGATCGCCGTGAGCGTGCTGCCTTTGACGTGTTTCGCCCAGAACGCGCCCAGGATGGCGCCCGTGCCGGACGATCCCCTGGAACTGGTAACGGGTCCGGTCCATGCCGTCACAGCCGCTGATCGAGCGGCGGCGCTTCAGCTTCTGGGCCGCGCGCGCAACAATTTCGGCTGGCGGACCGCCGGCGCGGCCTATCATCTCAAAGTGCGGTTCGCCGTGGACTCCCAGGGGCAAACGAATTACGACGGGACTTGGGAGACGGACGATGTTTTCGATCCCCAACGGGGACTCCGCTGGACAGCGAAAACCTCGTCCGGGTACAGAACCACCCGCATCTCCTCGAACGGCGCGGTTCATGGCGAAGGCACGGCGGGCCTTATGCCGCTGCGCCTGCAAGAGGCGCGCGGGCTCTTGTACGACCCGCTACCGTCGCCGGATTATGCGGATCGCGGATCGATTCGCACGGCGAGCGCGACTTTTCGCGGCACGGTGGTCACCTGCCTCCTGCTCGCCCACACCCGAAACCCGGCCAATCCACCGATTGGCCGCGGCTGGGAGGAAAACGAGGAATGCGTCGATGCCCAATCCGGGTTGCTCCGCATGCATTCGGAGGCGCCCGGGCGCTATGTGGTTTACGAATACGGCAACGCCACCCGGATCGGCAGCCTTGTGCCGCCGCAAACCATCACGGTTAACGAGGCAGGCAGAGTCGTATCCACGATTTCCGTGGAAAGCGTGGAGGAAATCAGCCCGCCCGATCCAAGCCTTTATGCGCCTACCGATGCCATGAACGCCGGAGGCCAGGTGACGTCGATATCCAGTGCCACCAAGCTGTCGCGCGTTCACGGAAAGGGTCCGTTTACGTCCGCCATGACGGCCAGGCCGGTGTGTGTGTTTGGAGTGGTCACTCCTGAGGGGCAGCTCGTCGAAGCGCACTCGCTGCAGCCCTCGGACCCGAACAGCGAGGCGGCCGTCGCAGATGCAAAATCGCTCGATTTTGCGTCGTCCGCGCCCGCCGATACGTCACCGCATCAGCATTTCGTGTTCATCATCGAGAAGTTTATTTCGCGGTAAGGCGGGCGTAGAACTGACTTCCACGGCCCCGCAGGCGCCGCTCGTTCGGGGCACCGTCCCCGAAAAAGCCTAGCTCAGCTCCCTAGGGCGCACAGGGAATGGGAAACGTACCGCCTGGATCAGAGGTCGAGTTGCCGGTCCGCGGCAGGAAACCTGCCCTTCCAGGGCGTCCAGATCGCCGCGGCCTTTCTCTTCCATTCGTTCGCTGCGTCCGCGTGTCCTTGGCGGGCTTCGGCCACGGCCAGGTGGACGGCGCAATCGGCCAGTTCGAATGCCACCGTGATGTCTTCGCGCGCAGCCGCGATGGTAGGAGTCAGAGCTTCCCAGGTTCGGGCATAATCTCCCTGCTCTTCCCACAGCCGCAGGAAATCTCCGCCGGCGCGGGCGTCAGACGGGTTATCGGCGGCGTAGTGTCCGGCCGCCTGGTGCAGTGCCGCGCGCGCTTCGTCGAGCCGTCCCTGTTTGCGCAGGACACCGCTCAGCGCCGCCAGCAGCAGGCCGGTGTGACGGTCCCGCTCGTGAAAGCCGGGCGGCAGTTCCTCCACGATTCGCAAACCTTCCCGCAGGTCCGTCTCCGCCTGCTTCGGATCTTGCGACACCTCGAGGTCGGCCATCTCTTTCAACTCCAGAGCCAGCCCGTGTTTGGCGGTGGCGTTACGCGGGTCGTCCGAAACGAGTTCCCGGTAGAGCCGCAGCGATTCCTGACGCGCTTTGCGGGCCGCGTCGAAGTGCTGGAGGCTCGGACCCTCGGCTTGAAACTCCCATTCCGCAAGATGGCTCAGTTGCACGGCCAGCTCCCGGCGGTTCTCCACGTCGGCGGGACTCTGCCGGGCAATCGCCAGGCGGATTTCGTCGGATTCAAGCATCCGCTTTTCCGCTTGCTCCAACTCGCCGACCGCGGCCGCCGCTTGCGCCGCGGCGGCGATTGACCGGGCCAGATCGCTCTGTGGACGAAGCCCCGGAACCAGGCTCTGGTATTTCCGCATCAGGTCTACGCATTGCGCCGCTTCGGCTCCGGCCGCCCGCGCGCGATAGGCGTAGTTATACAGAGTTTCCAGGTATGCGTGCCCGTTGGCCGCCGCCCGGTAGTCGTTCGCGTCCGCCAGGCCGGCGTCGATTTTCGGCTGCACATACGCGAGGCCTTCGCGCATGCGGCGCTCCGCTTCATCCGATTGGCCGGTGTGCAGCAAGAGATAGCCGAGGCGGGTATGGGCGGCGCAAGCCCGCGCCCGGTACGGATTGGAAGCGGGCGAATTGCGTGCTACCAATCGACTCATCAGGGCACAGGCTTTCTCGTAATTCTGCCGGGCGCGGTCCACGTGACCCAGGCTGGGCAACCCGGGGTTACCCAAAACATCGCCGACGCTGACGTACGCCTGGGCGATGTCGGCAACCAGGTCGGAATCGCCTCCCGCTTCTTTGAGCAGCCCGTCCAGGTGTTCCAAGGCGGTGTTGACCAGCCGCTCGCGCGCCGCGGTGGCGCCCGGCAGTTGCCGGATGTCGCGGTCGAAATCGAACAGGAAGTGGGTGGCCAATTGGCGGACCTCGTTAAAGCGCGCGTTCGCGCGCCGCTCCGCCCGCCACGTGCTCAGGAATCCGGCCGCAAGGGCCGCGGTGACAAGAAACGCCGCGCCGACACCGGTGCGGTTTCGGCGGACGAACTTGGCGGTCCGGTAAAAAACAGTGTCCGGACGCGCCATGACCGGCCGGTGCTCCAGGTAGCGCTCCAGGTCCTCGGCCATTTGGCGCACGCTTGGGTAGCGTCTCGCGGGCTCTTTGCGCAGGGCCATCAGCAGAATGTGGTCGAGTTCGTCGCCGAGCCGCGGCGCGTCCGGGGTCTGCTCGCAAATCGCCTGCGCGATCCCCATGGCGGTGGTGGTTTCCAGCTTGTAGGGCTTCCGGCCTGTGAGAAGCTGATAGAGCACCACGCCGAGCGAGTACACGTCCGAGGCCGTGGAAATGGCTTCCCCGCGAGCCTGTTCGGGACTGGCGTACTCGGGCGTGAGGGCCATCATCATGGTCTGGGTCGCGGTGGCTTGCGGGTCCAACAACTTGGCGATTCCGAAATCCAACAGCTTGGGATTGCCGTCCGCCGTCACCAGCACGTTCGCGGGTTTCAGGTCGCGGTGAATGACCAGGTTCCGATGGGCGTACTCGACCGCTTCACAGACTTTCAGAAACAGGTGGAGGCGGGCGCGTCTGTCCAGGGGCTCGCAATATCGATCGATCGGAATGCCGTCGACGTACTCCAGCACCAAGTAGGGAATGCCGCGGTCGGTCTCGCCGCCGTCGAGCAGGCGGGCGATGTACGGGTGTTCCAGAGTCGCCAGGACCTGCCGCTCGTGTTGGAACCGGGTGCGCGCATAGTCGGAATCCAGTTCCTGTTTGACAATCTTGAGCGCGACCTTCTTCTCGAAGTCGTCTACCCGCACGGCTTCGTAGACGGCTCCCATCCCGCCCTGCCCGATCCTGTGGATGAGCTGATAGCGCCCGAAGCGGACCCGGCCGTCGCCTTCCGCGGTCCACTCGGCGGCGGCCTGGGCGATTGCGCCGGAGAGAAAGGCGCCGGAACCGTCGTCCTCCAGTAAGGCCTCGACTTCGCGCCGCAACTCCGCATCTCCGGCGCAGAACCGGTCGAGCACGGCGCCCCGGTCCGCGGGCGGGGCCTGGTCGGCATGTTCCAATACCAGCTTGATTTGCTTCCAGCGATCCTGCGTCATTCGGGTAGACGCGCTCTCCCAAGCTCATTCGGCGCAAACACCGCCGGCGAAAGTACCACGGGGCCCGAGGAAAACTTCTCCGTCCAGAAAGCCCGGCAGGCCGGAGCGCCGCCGATTGTACTCCCGATTTTACGATTTTAAGGCGCGTCGGTGTCAGGGGCTTGGGCGAAGGAACTGCTGCCGCGGCGGAAGGCAGTAGGCAATTGCCGGTCCACGACGGGAAAACTCACGAGATCCAGCGGAGGTTTTGAGTTCCCTCGGAGTTCTCGGGCGGGGAGCAGCACTGTACGTCTCAGCCAGAGGGAGCGCAGCAGGAGATCATTCGTTCGTTCCAGGAGCGGTCCGATGCATAAATGGTAAAGCCAGTCAATCTGGCCGGATTGCGCCAGCGCCTTGCCCACTGCGCTGGTCGAACTCACAATGGCGATTCTGAGATACCAATTCGCCCTACAGGGCGTTCAGTTCCGCGATGCGGCTGGTGAGTACCTGCGCAAACTCGTCGATATCCTGGGACTGGTATCCCGCCGCGCGGAAAGCGTCGCGAAGCTGATCGGGCGAAAGTCGCGCCAGCAGGCTGCCGATCCATTTCGCGTCGGCGCGCGGAATGTTCTCGCCAATCCATTCGAGGTGTACGCGCATCCGGTACTCCTTGGGATCGGACAGGCGCAGGAATCCCGGCCGGCCGGGCGCCTCGAACCAGACAGCCTCCGCCGTGGTCTTCTTGATGAATTTCGATTCGCTGTATTCGTTCGGATCGCCCTTGGCGTGAGTGGTGGGGAAGCAGCGGCCGGGGCAGCCGAAACTCGCGCCGAGGTCGCTCACCAGGTAGACCGTCTGGCCGTTGATGTCGTAAACGGCATTATTCACATCTTTCAGGTCCCAATTGTTGATCAGCGCCATCATGACGCGGAGGCCGTTAAACTCGCGCGTGCCGTCGAACGGGCTGTTCTCCCATTCCCACGTGCCCTTCCTCTTGTCGTCCTCGCGCTTCAGACGGACGTTCTGGATCGCGCCGTTCGGGCCGACGAGCTTCTGACCGCGATGCAGATGCGAGGGGAGCCCCTGGACCTGGATCTCGGGAAGGAAATAATCCTCGGTGGCGAAATACCCGACCGACCAGACGATGCGCGTGGCGGCCGTCTCGGGCCGCGCCTCGATTCCCAGCTTTACCTTCCACTTCACTCCGTCCGCGTCTTTCACGGAGAATTTCGGACTGGTGCCCTCCAGATCTTCTTTATCGAACGTGAAGGGAGGGTGCGGGGCATGATCGGCGCCGCCGGGTCCGTGAAATATGTCGCGGGTGGAAATATTACCAGGGTCGGTCCAAAGGATGCCCTTCCCGGACGGTTGGACGGGCCCTTTTTTGGCTTTCTCCTTCTTACCGTCGCCGAGAGAAAGACCCGCGGTGAGACAACCTACAAGGCACAGAGTCAACAGTGAAGTTCTTCGTCCGAGCATGAGTTTCCGGCCCCAGTTTAACATCCATTTCAAGCGGCATCGGTGGCTGCCTCACGCGCCTTGACCACGGCCTCTTCGAGCACGTCTTTCACTACTTCCTCGACAGCTTCCTTCACGACGCCCTTCACAATCTCTTGCACTTCTTCCGGCACGAGCTCGACTTCTTCGAACTTGCCCACCACGTCCTGAACCGCGCCGTCCACGAGGGGAGCGACGGCAGGCAGTTCCTTGGTGACGGCCTTGGCGACTTTCCTGGCGATCAGATCGGTGGGCACTTCTTCCACCGCGGATTCCTCCGGTGCCCGGGCCGATGCGGTCCAGTCCGCTTCAAAAGTTTCGCGAATCTTGCGGGCGATTCGGGCGTCGCGGAAGATCAGACCGACTTCGCGGCGCTCGTCGAGTTCCATTCCCCGCAGGCTCTGGCTTCCAATGAATACCCAGCCCCCGTCGCGCACCATGGTGCGGGTGTGGAGGCGATGGTCCAACAGTTTGCGCGCCGCAATCCCCGCCGCCTTACCGGACAGACGTCCGATGACGCGGATTTCCACGCCGGCTTTGGCTCTTTCGGACAGCAAGCGAATCATGGCCCGGTCGCTTACTTTCGGATCGTAGATGAGAAGCTGCTTTTTGGCCGCCTGGATGAAGCGCGCCAGCTCGTGCCGGGCATTCAGCGGGCTCACCAGGAACGTGCCTGATGACGTTTCGAACGGCTGCCGCGCGGTATCGCACTCGAACAGGCGGTGGGCCTCGCGGATGGCCTCGCGGTTTCTGGTCATCACGCCGAAGCTGCGGCTGTGTTCAATGTCCTGGTGAGTGAAGTTGAATGCCAGTACGTGGAGATCCTTGCCGTCGATAATCATCCACTTGCCGTGATAGCGAATCAGATCGTCGGCGGTGCGCGCCACCGTCACGCCGGCGGCGAGCAATCGCTGCTCCAGTTTGCGCAAGCCGTCTTCGCCGGCGCGGTTGGTGTGCGCGATGAGGGCGTAGACCGCTACACCACGGCTGACCGCATTGGCCAGAGCCTTTTCGATCTCCCGCTGATCGAAGCGGAAAATCGCGATATGAACGGTCTTCCGGGCCGCGGCAATGGCCTTGACCAGAGGCAGTACACCCTCTTCGGGCTGGATCAGCAGCTTCACAGAACGACTCCTTTCGCCTCCTCCGCAGTTGTGTTGCATGCGGAGTGCCGTTTCGTCCGGTGAGCATCGATACACTTCACCGCTCATGAATTGAGCACGCTCTCGCCGCCGCGAAATTGCAGCTCGTAGAGGTGCGAATAAAGACCTTCGTGTTGAATGAGCTCATCGTGGGTGCCTTGCGCGGCAATCTGGCCGTTCTCCAGGACGAAAATCACGTTGGCGCGGCGGATGGTGTCGAACCGGTGCGCGATCACCACGGCCGTCCTGCCTTCGATCAGGCGGTCCAGCGCTTCGAAGACGAGTTTCTCGCTTTCGGCATCGAGCCCGGTTGTCGGCTCGTCCAGAATCAGGATCGGGCTGTTGCGGATGACCGCGCGGGCGATGGCAATTCGCTGCCGCTGGCCGCCCGATAGCGTCACGCCCCGTTCGCCCACGACGGTGTCGTATCCATCGGGCATGTTGGCGATGAATTCGTGCGCGTTCGCCAGTTCCGCGGCGCGCAAGATCTCGGTTTTCGTGGCATTCGGCTTCCCGTACGCAATGTTCGACCAGATCGGCACGTGGAAGAGAACGGTCTCCTGAAGCACCAGGCTGATCTGCTGGCGGAGGGACTTCTGCGTGTACCGGCGAACGTCTGCGCCATCGATTTTCACCGTGCCGGAAACGGGGTCGTAGAAGCGGGGAATGAGACTGATGAGAGTGGTCTTGCCCGCGCCGGTCCGCCCCACGAGCGCGGCGATTTGCCCGGGTTGGATATGCAGGCTTATGTTGCGAAGGATGGGAGCTTCGCGGTCGTAGTGGAAGCAGACGTCATCGAGTTCGATACGGCCGTGAAAGCGCGGAGCGGCACGCGCGCCCGGCAGGTCGGCCACCGCGCGGTTGGTTTCGAGAACCTCTTGTATGCGCTCCAGCCCGACCGCCGCCTTGGAGTATGAGTCCGTCATCTTGGACAAATCCTGCATCGGTTTGTACATTTTGGACAGGTACAGGATGAAAGCCACCATCGAGCCTTCCGACAACTGGCCGGTGAGCACCATGCGCGCGCCGAACCACAAGACGGCGGCGGTGCCGATGGCAACGATCACTTCCACCAGCGGAGTGAGCTTGGCTTTTAATGTCCTGGCGCGGAGGGCGGCTTCCACGCTCTCCAGACTCTCTTCCTGGAGGCGTTTCTGCTCGTAGTCTTCGCGGGCGAAGGCTTTCACCACGCGGATGGAGCTGAGCACTTCCTGCATCACCGACACCATCTCGCCTTCTTTTTTGCGCACTTCCCGCGACGCTTTTTTAATTCTCCGGGTATACGAATAGACCACCGCGAACAACACCGGGACCACCGAGAGCGCGACCAGCGTGAAGCGCCAGTTGATGCACAGCATCACGCCGATCATGCCAGCCAGCGTCAAGACGTCGATGAGTCCGTCCAAAAGCCCGGAGGTCAGGAAGCTGCGGACGGAGTCGATGTCGCTGGTGACGCGGCTGATCAGATCGCCGGTCCGCTTGTTGTCGTGATACGCGAGAGAGAGCCGTTGCACGTGCGAATAGACGGTCAGCCGCTGATCGTGCGACACCCACTGTCCCATGCTGGTGGTGAGATAGTTTTCGACGTACGAACATGCCGCGCCCACGATGGCGATCAGCAGCGCCGCGATAGCCGCCATTTCCAGAATGGCCCACTTGTCGGTTCCGGCGGTCGAAACCACGAGGCGGTTCAGCCATCCGTGGGCATGCGCCGATTGATGATGAAGAACGCTATCGAGGACAACTTTGAGCGGCCAAGGTTGAGCCACGTCCGCGAGCGACTCCCCAATGGCCGCCAATAGGGCGAACGTCAACACCTTCCGATGCGGCCGCAACAGATCGATCCAGGGTTTCAATATTGGTTCCCCCGGTCACCGGTGCAGAAACATCCCACGAGGTAAAAACTCGCGCGCCACGTTGAGACTTGCCGCGAAGGCGACCGACACGCCGAAATTGACCGCGCCGTCGCCGGCTGTTCCCGTGCTGGGCGGTTGCCAGAAGCGCGAAATCAGCGATGCGCCGGCAATCGAGCCGATTTTCGAATAGGACACCTGGCGAGTGCCGTCCGGGTCGCGGGACTGGAGGGTCATCTCGAGGGCGTACACCAGGCGCGGCGCGAATCCTTTGCGCCCGCTGGGGACATAGCGATTGTCTTCATGCAAAGCGTTGGCGAGGCCGAACTTCAGCGTATCTTCCACCATGTGCTGTCCATACGAACTGGCGAAGCGTCTGCCGAAACCGGCGCCTCCTTCGCCCCATTCGTGAGGCCGGCCGCGCAACAATCCCCAGCCGCCGCTGGCCGCGCTTTCCACGAACGAGAAGGGATTGAACATGTCCTTCACGTATTCCCGCGCGCGCTCTGTCTGGGTGAGGCGGGCGAGTTTCTGGTGGGCCGTGGCCGGCGGCGCCGGTTGAACCGCGCGGTTAGCCTCGTTCTGGCCCCATGCCGTTGCAGCCGCCACCAAGACCACTCCCAAGAGCGATATGGCCGCTCGTCCTCGATGTCTTGTCGTCATCATGCTTGTGTTCGACCTGCAACATATGGACCAGTCCGCGGCGCTGGCGTATCGCACCGCACATAAGCGAGAGATCGCGGAGCAGTTGCCGGAACGGCGGAGGAAGCTACCTGAATGTTATTGATGACGCGAACCACTTTTGGAACGCTCCTGGCGGTGGCTTCCGCCCTGGCCTTGAGTTTGGCATTGTCAACCTGGCCCGAGAGCGTGACCACTCCGTTGGTGGAGTTCACGGAAATATTCGTGACCGTGGAAAGGCCGACATCACTGGCCAGTTTGGATTTCACCTGGGCGGTAATTTCGGCATCGTCCACCTGCCTTTCAGGCGACTCGTTCGTCCGGCAGGAAATGGAAAAGAAAAGCGCAGCGGCGCAAAATGCCACCAGGAAATTCCGCATAGCATCCTCCTGGAAGCGGAGGGTGCAATTCGGCGGGCAAAGTGCGCGCCGGTACTTTGTGTAGAGGCCGGTTATTTGCCGGGAGTATCGGCCACTTCGGACTCGGCCTGAAGCCAGTCTTCTACTTCCGAGCCTGGCAATTCGCCGCGTTGCACATAGATTTCATAAGCCCGCTGGCGGATTTGTTCCTCACGGGAGAGCATGGGCTGCGCACCCCCGCTCTTCCGGCGCTGCTGTTGCTGTTTCTTGGGAAAAAGGGGTGACGGTTGAGCTGCCATTGTAAACCTCGCTGGAACTCAGGATCGCAAAACCGAGGCGGTTTTTCCGTGAGAGCGCGCACGGACCGGGCAATTTTGTCCGCGCAGGACGCTATTCTTCGTCGTGCTGCGCCGCGAGCCTGGTGACCACCGACAGATCTTCGAGCGTCGTCACGTCGCCCACCACGGTATTCGATGTCACGATCTCGCGGAGCAGGCGCCGCATGATCTTGCCGCTCCGCGTTTTGGGCAGCGCATCGGTGAAGCGGATCTGTTCGGGTTTGGCGAAGCTCCCGATCTCATGCGCCACCCACTTGCGGAGTTCGTCGCTGAGCTCGGCGTGGTTCCAGCTACCCTTCTTCAACGTCACGAAGCACGCCACCGCCTGTCCGGTAATCTCGTGAGGTTTGCCGACCACCGCCGCTTCCGCCACGGCGGGATGCTTCACCAGCGCCGATTCCACTTCCATGGTGCTCAGCCGATGTCCGCTGACATTCATCACGTCGTCCACGCGGCCGAGAATCCAAAAGTAGCCGTCCTCATCGCGGCGCGCGGCGTCGCCGGCGAGATACACGCCTTCGATCCGTTCCCAATATTGCTGCCGGTAGCGATCGGGATCGCGCCACAAGGTGCGCGCAATGCTCGGCCACGGCCGCTTGATAATCAGGAAGCCTTCCTGGTTGGGCGGCACAGGCTTGCCCATCAGGTCGACCACTTCCGCCAGCACGCCCGGCATGGGCAGCGTGCCGGACCCTGGTTTCAGCGGCACGGCCCCGGGCATGGGCGAGATCATGATGGCGCCGGTTTCCGTCTGCCACCACGTGTCGACGATGGGGCAGCGCTCTTTGCCGATCGTGCGGTAATACCACTCCCACGCCGCCGGATTGATGGGCTCGCCCACGGAGCCGAGCAGGCGCAGGCTCGACATGTCGTGCGCGTTGGGCCATTGATCGCCCTGCCGGATGAAGGCGCGGATAGCGGTTGGCGAGGTGTAGAAAATGTTGACGCGATATTTTTCAATGAGCCGCCAGAAACGGTCGGGCTGCGGAAAATCGGGCGCGCCCTCGTACATCATGCTGGTCGCGCCGGCGGAGAGCGGGCCGTACACGATGTAGCTGTGGCCGGTCACCCAGCCGATATCCGCCGTGCACCAATACGTGTCGGAATCCTGGAGGTCGAAAACCCACTTCATGGTCATGGTCGCCTGCAACAGGTATCCGCCCGTGGTGTGCACGATGCCTTTCGGCTTTCCCGTGGTCCCCGAGGTGTACAGGACGAACAGGGGATGTTCGCTATCGAGATGCTCCGCCGGACAGTCTTCGGAGACGCCCTGGTCGAGCTCGTGCCACCAGCTATCGCGGCCCTCCTTCATGGCGACCGTTCCGCCGGTGCGCCGGTAGACGATCACATCCTTCACGGTGGGGCAATCGGCCAGCGACTCGTCCACGGCGTCCTTCAGGCGCACTTCCTTGCCGCGCCGCCACGCGCCGTCGCAGGTGATCACCACCTGCGCCTCCAGGTCCTGTATCCGCGCCTTCAGGGCTTCCGAGGAAAATCCGCCGAAGACCACGCTGTGGATGATGCCAAGGCGCGCGCAGGCGAGCAGCGCCACCGGCAGTTCCGGCACCATCCCCATATAAATGATGGCGCGGTCGCCGCTTTTGAGCCCGCGGCCTTTGAGCACGTTGGCAAAGCGGCATACCAGCCGGTGCAACTCCTGGTAAGAGATCTGCCGCTGATCGCCGGGCTCGCCTTCCCACAAAATCGCCACCTTGTTTTTGCGATGCGTGGCCAGGTGACGATCGATGCAGTTGTAGGAGGCGTTGGTTGTCCCGCCGGCGAACCACTTGGCGAACGGCGGTCGCCACTCGAACACGTGGGTCCATTTGCTGAACCACGCGAGTTCCTTTTCGGCCAGCTCGCCCCAGAATTCCTCCGGCGTTTCGGCGGCTTTCCGGGAAAGTTCGCGATAGCTTTCCAGGCCTTTTACATGGGCGTGGCGTACAAACTCGGGACTTGGAGGGTATACCGGCTCTGGCATATAGGGGAAATGTTATCAAAATCGCTGGGGCTTACAACTCGCGCAGGAAATAGTTGAATCGTTTTTCGCGCCCGATGGTGGTGTTGGCGCCATGCCCGGGGATGACGACCGTGTCATCCGGCAGCGGCAGCAGCTTGTCGTGGATGGAGCGCAGGATCTGGCGTCCATCGCCGCCCGGAAGGTCGGTGCGGCCGATACTGTCGCGAAACAGCGTATCGCCGGCGACGAGTTTGTTTTCGGAAGGGATCCAAAGGCTGATGCTGCCCTGGGTGTGGCCGGGCGTGTGCAAAACCTGGAATTCCGCGGCACCGATGGCCAGCACGGAACCGTCTTTGGCGTCGCTGTCGATGGCGACCGTTTCCGGCGGCGGCACGCGCAGCCAGGCGGCTTGTTCCGCTATCGTCTTCTGCAAGGCGGCGTCGTTCTGGTTCATATAGACGGCCGCGCCGGTGGCTTGTTTGAGCTTTTGCGCGCCGCCGATATGATCGATATGCGCGTGGGTGATGACAATGGCTTTCACCGTCAGGCCGTGGCGCGCGACGATTTCGAGAATACTCGCGATTTCGTCGCCGGGGTCGACCACGATGGCCTCGCGCGTCTGCTCGTCGCCGAAAACCGAGCAATTGCACTGGAGCATTCCCACGGGAAGGACTTCGTGGATCATCACCCCGATTATATCCGCTGAAATCACCGCTCCCTTGCGGCCGCGGCGCATCCACTATACTTTATGGAATGGCTGACGTGCTCTTCGTACTCATGCGCTGGATGCATATCGCTTCGGTAGCGACCCTGATCGGCGGCATGATTTTCGGACGCGTGGTGATGTCCCAGGCGGCCGACGGGCTCTCACCCGATGCGCGCGAGAGCTTTTTGGACACCGCCGCGGGGTTCTACCGCCCACTGGTGTTCACCGCCATGGGTTGCCTGCTGATTTCCGGCACCTACAACATCCTCACCAATCTCGGACACACGGCGCTTTACCACATGCTGCTGGGAATCAAGCTGCTGCTGGTAATGCACGTGTTCGCCGTCGCGGTTCTGGTAACGCGCCCGCATAATAAGCGGCGCGCGCGCATGATGGCCGGTGCGGCAATTTCGGGGCTGACCATTATCGCCATTTCGGCGTACTTGCGGCACATTTTCTGAGGCGAACTCCGGACGAGCGCCTCGCTGCCCGGAGTAAAATGGAAAGTACACCACCCTCCCCCGGGCTAGGAGCCTTGACGCGCGATGTCCTTCGTCCACCTGCATTGCCACACCGACTACTCTCTGCTCGATGGCGCATGCGAGATCGACCAACTGATGCAAATCGTGGTCGAGCAGAAGATGCCGGCCGTGGCCATGACCGATCACGGGAATCTTTTTGGCGCCGTGCAGTTCTACAATGCCGCCAAGGCGAACGGCGTCCACCCCGTCATCGGGTGCGAAGTCTACGTCTCGCAAAAGGGCCACAAGACGCGCTCGGATAACGACCGGTACAACCACCTGGTGCTCCTTTGCGAAAATCAGGACGGCTACCGCAATCTCATCGACCTCGTCTCCACCGCTTACCTCGACGGCTTCTACTACAAGCCGCGCATCGACTTGGACCTGCTGAATCGCCACTCAAAAGGCCTCATCGCCATGTCGGCATGCCTGCGCGGCCACATTCCGGAGACCATCCTCTCCGACAAGTACGACGACGCCAAGCGCCTGGCGCTCACTTACGCCGATATTTTCGGCCGCAATAATTTTTTCCTGGAAATTCAGGACCACCATCTCGATCAGGACCGCAAGCTCACACCCGAATTGAATCGTCTCTCGCAGGAAACCGGCCTTCCGCTGGTGGCAACCAACGATTCGCACTACCTGCGCCGGGAAGACGCGCGCGCCCACGAAATCCTGCTGTGCGTGCAGACCGGGAAAATGATGAGCGACCCCAGCCGCATGCGCTGGAATTCGCCCGATTTTTACCTGAAATCGCGCGCCGAGATGATGGAGTTGTTCAGCGAACTCGAAGACGCGCTTGACCGCACGTGGGAGATCGCCCAGCGCTGCCAGGTGAAACTGGAAAAGGTGAAGGAGCCTTTCCCGAAATTTGACGTCCCCGAGGGGCACAGCACCGACACGTATTTCGAGTACGTCGCGCGGCAGGGATTCGAAAAACGCCGCCCGCGCCTGGAAGCCATGCGCGCCAAGGGCATGCTCAAGCACGATCTGGCCGATTACGCGGAGCGCCTGGACCGCGAAATCCGCATGATCCAGACGATGAAATTCTCGGGCTATTTTCTGATTGTCTGGGACTTCATCCGCTACGCCAAGTCGCAGGGGATTCCGGTCGGTCCGGGACGCGGATCGGCCGCCGGTTCGCTGGTGGGCTACGCCATGGCGATTACCGACATCGATCCGCTCCAGTACGGCCTGCTGTTCGAGCGATTCCTCAATCCCGAGCGCGTCAGCATGCCCGATATCGACGTGGATTTCTGCATGAACCGGCGCGGCGAAGTGATCCAGTACGTCACCCAGAAATACGGCCGCGAGCAGGTGGCGCAGATCATTACGTTCAACACGCTGGGCGCGCGCGCCGCCATCAAGGACGTGGGGCGCGTGCTCGAAATCCCCTTCGCCGATGTGGAACGGCTCACTAAACTCATTCCCACCACGCTCAATATCAAGCTCCAGGAGGCGATGGAGCAGGAGCCGGGAATGAATGAGGCTGCGAAGAAAGACCCCAAGATCGACGAAGTCTTGAAGACCGCGCTCCGCCTCGAAGGCTTGGCGCGCAACTGCTCCGTGCACGCGGCGGGGGTGGTGATTTCGCCGCAGCCGCTGAAGGAACTGGTTCCCCTCTACAAGACGAACCGCGATGAAATCGTGACGCAGTACGACATGGGCGGTCTGGAGAAGCTTTCGCTCCTGAAGATGGATTTTCTCGGGCTCACCACACTCACGCTCATCCAGGACGCGCTGCGGCTCATCAAGAAGCGCCACGGCGTCGAGATCGTGCCTGAGGACCTGCCGCTTGACGACAAAGACACGTACGAGATCTTCACCAAGGGGCTCACCAGCGGGGTTTTCCAGTTCGAATCTCCGGGCATGCGCGATATTCTGCGCCGCTACCAGCCGAGCCGCCTCGAAGATCTGACCGCGCTCAACGCGCTCTACCGTCCCGGCCCCATCCAGGGCGGCATGGTGGACGATTTCATCGACCGCAAGTGGGGCCGCAAAGAAGTCCGCTACGACCTGCCCGAGCTCAGGGAACTGCTGGAAGAGACCTACGGCGTCATCGTGTACCAGGAACAGGTGATGCAGATTTCGAACAAGCTGGCCGGCTATTCGCTGGGCGATGCCGATCTGCTGCGGCGCGCGATGGGCAAGAAAAAGCTCGAGGAGATGGTGAAGCAGCGTGAGCGCTTCATCGCCGGCGCCGCCGCCAAGGGTCATCCGCAGAAGAAGATCGAGAAGATTTTCGACCTGATGGAGCAGTTCGCGGGCTATGGCTTCAACAAATCGCATTCGGCGGCCTACGCGTTCCTGGCGTTCGTCACGGCCTATTTGAAAGCGCACTACCCGGTGGATTTCATGGCCGCGCTGCTCACTTCCGAAACCGGCAACACGGCGAAGGTGGTCAAATACATCAACGAATGCCGCGAAATGAGCATCCTGGTTCTGCCGCCCGACGTCAACCAAAGCGATTGGGGCTTCACGCCCGACGCCAAGGCGCCCGCCGGCCGCGGCATCCGTTTCGGCATGGGCGCGGTGAAGAACCTCGGACAATCGGCCGTGGAAGCGATCGCCAAAGCGCGCGAGGAGGTCGGCGCCTTCCGGTCGCTCGACCAGTTCTGCGAGAAGGTCGATCTCGGCGCCGTCAACCGGCGCATGATCGAGAGCCTGATCAAAGCCGGCGCCATGGATTCCCTGGAAGGCACGCGCAGCCAGAAGATGGCGGTGCTCGACCGGGCCATGGAATCGGGCCAACGCGCCTGGCGCGACCGCGAATGCGGCCAGGAAGGTCTCTTCGGCGAGCTCTCAACCGAGCACGTCGAGGCGCCGCTGCCCAACGTTCCCGATTGGACCGACAAAGAGAAACTCAGCGGCGAAAAAGAATTGCTTGGCTTCTGGGTCACCGGCCATCCGCTCGATGGCTACGCGGACAAGATCTCGGAACTCGCCACGCACGATACGTCCACCCTCGAGGGTTTGGCCAAGGGCGTGGAAGTGAGGCTTTGCGGCGTGTTCACCGGCGTCACGCGCAAGCGCAATAAGGAAGGCAAGCCGTGGGCCAGCACGGTGCTCGAAGACCGCAACGGATCGGTGGAAGCGCTGGTGTTCGCCACCAGCTACGAACGGCTCGCCGCCGAGGTGATCGAGGACCAGGCGGTGCTGGTCACGGCGCTGGCGCTTCCGGAAGAGGGCGCCGCGCCGAAGTTATCGGTGCAGAATATAGTCGCGCTGGATAACGCCCGGGTGGATTTCGAGACGGTGATTTCGATCCGCGTGTGGCTGGGGCGGAATGGTCGCCAGGATCGCGCGCAGGCGCTTTCGGAGCTCTTCCAGCGCAAGCCGGGCGGGACGCAGGTGCGCTTACGCCTGGAAGCGCCGCGCGATTTTTCGGTGCTGTTGGACGTCACATCGAAGGTTCGCCCCGACAAGGAATTCCGCGCGGCTGTAGAGGCGATCTGTGGCGCGGACGCGATCGAACGCGTGGCGGGGTAAGCTTCTCCGCATCTACGACGGCCGAAGAGGATAAACGGATTGCCCTCGAACCCGTGCTACCCTGTGAGCCATGCGCATAATTTGGGTGACCCTCCTTCTGGCCGGGAGCTTGATGGCGCAAGCCGACATCAAGACCCAAACCCTGGCCAACGGAATGAAAGTGATCGTGCAGGAGGATCACGC
>Ga0335078_10003922_pt1 | contig 22115 bp, 13 predicted proteins | sample Lox_Sample_32_FD_206711 | JGI IMG/M metagenome (GOLD analysis project Ga0335078, IMG submission 206711) | Soil microbial communities from Loxahatchee National Wildlife Refuge, Florida, United States - Lox_Sample_3.2 | ecosystem: Environmental > Terrestrial > Soil > Wetlands | place: USA...
TTTTTCGCAGTGGCGTGAGAGGCGAAAGGGACGTCGGAGGTGACTGGTCGGGGGCCTGTGTGGCCGTGGGGCGAGGCGAGGGGTGCGCGGAGAGAACGAGGCGGTGCAGGGCCGCAAGGGCGGATCATGCCGCGGGTTAGGCGGGGCGGCCCATGCGGCGCAGGGCCGCAAGGGCGGATCGCGCCCGCGGGTTAGGCGGGGCGGCGCAGGCGGTGCAGGGCCGCGGGGGTGTGGCCGGACAGGGCACGGCACTCCCTGGTGAGGTGCGGCTGGTCGGCGTAACCTGCCTCGGCGGCGGTGGCCGCCAGGTCGGGCAGGGCGGGCGACGCGTCGAGCAGCCGGACGAACCGCTGGAAGCGCAGGACCCGCTGCAGCGTCTTCGGCCCGTATCCCGCGGCCGCGTGGACGCGGCGGCGGAGCTGCCGCTCGCTCAGGCCCGTCCGCGCCGCGACGTCCTCGGTGCGCGCCGCCGGGTCGCGCAGCAGGGCAGCCACGCGGGCGGCGGCCGGATCCTGGTTGCTGTCGCAGACCAGCCGGCCCGTCACGTCGAGCAGCCGCGCGGCGGCGGCATCCGGGCTGAGCGCGGGAGTGAGGGATCTCGCCTGGGCGGGGAGCAGGCTGGCAAGGGAGACGCGCTGGTCGCGCAGCTCGCTCAGCGGCAGGCCGAAGACCGGGCCGCCCGCGGCAGGCCGGAAGCGGGCGCCGACAGTCACCACGCCCACGGTTGGCCCGGTGCGGACCGGGCCGGTGTCCGGGCCCGCGACGTAGCCGCCGACGCCGGCGTCCCATATCAGGTCGCAGCACCCGTCGGGCAGCACCAGGCCGTCGCGCCCGTCACCGTCCGGTGCCACGCTCGCCCACAGGCAGGCCACCGCCCCGCGCAGCGCGGCGGGCGGCCGCCATTCCGCGTACCTGGGGGTGAGCCACGCGCCGTCCGGCACCCAGCCGACGGACGACGGCGTAACGACCATAAGTCAAGGATGCCATGCGTACCATCGAGGGGTGGAACTCAAGGACGCCACGCTGATGCTGCTCAGCGAATCCGACGGCCACCCCGCCGTGGCATCGCTCGCCAAGTCGGCCTATGACCGGCTCTCCCGCGGCGAGGCGGTCGACTACCGGCTGCTCGACGAGCTGATCGGCGAGGCGAGCGGCAAGGGCGTGCTCCGCGCGCTGCACGCGAGGTACAGCCCGGTCGCGTACGAGGCGATCATCATGCCGATCCTGGCGGAGATCGGGCGGCAGAAACCAGTCAGGCCACGGCGGCGGCCCGACGGCGACGACCCTGAGGCCGACCCGCTGCGGGCGGGCGCCTGGCTGACCCGCTAGCGAGGCCAGGCTAGCGGGTGCCAGGCCTCCAGTTCGCCCGAACGTGCGGCGGCCGTTTCGTTCAAGACGACGGCGGACGGACGGCGGTGTAATGGCCCCATGAAGAAGACTCCAGACTTCGAGGCGGCGACTGACTTTCTCGCCGCACGGGGACGGCTGCTCGACCGCCGGGTATTCGAGCGGCTGTTCCGCGGCGGGGCGGCCGAGCCGGTGCGGGACGCGGTCGCCGCCTACAGGAACGCGGACGGCGGGTTCGGCCACGCGCTCGAGCCGGACTGCCGGGCGGCCGCCAGCCAGCCTGCCGCCGTGGAGATGGCGCTGCGGGTCATGGACCTGGCCGGCGCATGGGACGAGCGGCTGGTCCGCGACGCGGTCGACTGGCTGTCCGCCATCGCGCCCGCCGAGGGCGGCGCGGCGTTCGTCGAGCCCTCGGTGTCGCAGGGCCCGCACGCCCCGTGGTGGGTGCCCGCCGACGGGCACCCGGCATCGCTGATCCAGACCGGCCAGATCGCCGGGCTGCTGCACGCGCGCGGCTTCGCCCACCCCTGGCTCGATCGCGCCACCCAGGTCATGTGGTCGCGGATCGGCGCGCTGACCCAGCCGAGCGGCTACGAGATGTTCGGCGTGCTCGCGTTCCTCGAGCAGGTGCCGGACCGCGCCCGGGCCGAGGCGGCGTTCGAGCGGGTCGGGACGCTGCTGTTCTCCCGCGAGCTTGTCGCGCTCGATCCCGGTGCGGAGGGCGAGACGCACTCGCCGCTCGCCTTCGCGGCGCTGCCCGGCTCGATCGCCCGACGGTTGTTCGCCGCGGACACCATCGACGCGCACCTTGACCACCTGGCCGGCGCGCAGGGCGACGACGGCGGCTGGATGTTCAACTGGCCGTCCTGGTCGCCGGCCGCCGAGTCCGACTGGCGCGGCTTCCTCACCGTCGACGCGCTGCGCGTGCTGCGCGCCAACGGCCGCGCGTGACACGTGCCGGCGGCTTTCCGCGCCGCCGCGTGCCGGCGGCCTCAGGGTCGCCGCGTGCCGGCGGCTTCCGCACCGCCGCGTGCCGGCGGCCTCAGGGCCGTGGCCGCCGCGTCGTGGCCGCCGGGCCCGTTAGCCGTAGAACAGCCGTTCCATGACCTTGCGGGCGCGGCGGGCGGTGCGGCGGTAATCCTCCTCAAGGGCCGCCGCGGGGGTGTCGGACCAGGACGACGCGCCGCCGCGACCGTCACGGCCGTCCTGGCCGGACGACGCGCCGGCCGGCTTGTAGCCGAGCAGGCGGGCGACCGCGGTGAGCTCGTCGTGCTTAGCCGGCAGGGTGTCGCCTGGCCGGCCGCGGACCAGCATGATCGCGTTCCTTGTGCGTGCCGCGAAGCGCCACGCCGCGCGCAGCGCGCCCGCGTCGGCGGCCGGGACGAGGCCGGCCTCCACGGCCGCGTCGAGCGCCGCGAGTGTCCTTGTCGTGCGCAGGCCAGGCACGACGTCGCCGTGCCGCAACTGCAGCAACTGAACGGTCCACTCCACGTCGGACAGGCCGCCGGGGCCGAGCTTGAGGTGCAGTGCGCGGTCGGTCGCGCGCGGTATCCGCTCCGCCTCGACGCGCGCCTTGATCCGGCGGATCTCCCGCGCCGCCTGGTCGCTTAGCCCGCCGGCCGGGTAGCGGTACCGGTCGGCGAGGGCGACGAACCTCGCGCCGAGCTCCGCGTCGCCCACCACGAACTCGGCGCGCAGCAGCGCCTGCCACTCCCAGGCGGCCGCGCGGCGCGCGTAGTAGGCCTCGCAGGCGCCGAGCGACCGGACCAGCGGGCCCGCCTTCCCCTCCGGCCGCAGGTCGGCGTCCACCACCAGAGGCGGGTCGGGCGCCGGTATCTGCAGCAGCCGGCGCAGCTCGGTGCCGACCGCCTGCGCCGCGTCCGAGGCACGCCGGTCGGCGTCCCATCCTTTCCCGCCCTCTCTGCCCTCCCGGCCCGGCCCGGCCTCTCTGCTCTCTCTGCCCTCCCGGCCCGGCCCGGCCTCTCTGCTCTCTCTGCCCTCCCGGCCCGGCCCGCCCTCTCTGCCCTCTCTGCCCGGCCCGCCCGGCCCGGGCCGCGGCTCGTGCACGAAGATGACGTCGGCGTCGCTGCCGTACCCTGACTCGTGCCCGCCGTACCGGCCCATCGCGATCACCGCGAACCGGGTCGGCAGCGGGCAGCGCAGTTCCATCTCGACTTTCGCGATCGTGGCGGCGAGCACGGCGTCGAGCGAGGCGGTAGTGATCGCGGTCAGCGCCTCGCCCGCCTCCGCCAGGCCGATCAGGCCGAGGACGTCCGCGGCGGCGACACGGAACAGCTCGCGGCGGCGCAGCGAGCGCACCGCGACCGCGGCCTGCTCGGCGTCGCCGTGATAGCGCCGGGCCGCGGCCATCATCTCGGCGCGCAGCGCGTCGACGGCCTTCGGCACAAGCTCGGCGTCGTCGGCGAACAGCGCGACGGCCTCGGGCGCGCGCAGCAGCAGGCCGGTCGCGTACCGGCTCGACGCGAGGACGCACGCCATCCGTTCGGCGGCCTTCGTCTCGTCACGAAGCAGCCGCAGGAACCAAGGGGAATCGCCGAGCGCCTCGCTGACCTGACGGAACGCCAGCAGGCCCGCGTCTGGCTCGGCCGCGTCCGCGAACCAGCCGAGCAGCACGGGCAGCAGGGTCCGCTGGATCGCCGCCCGGCGGCGCAGCCCGGAGGTGAGCGCCTCGATGTGCCGCAGCGCGCCCGCCGGGTCGCGGTAGCCGAGCGCCTCGAGACGGGCCCGCGCCGCCTCCGGTGTGAGCCGCGCCGCGCTCGACGGCAGCTTCGCCACCGCCTCGAGCAGCGGCCGGTAGAACAGCTTCTCGTGTAGCCGGCGCACCCGCTGCGCGGTCCTCGTCCACGCCTCGGTGAATGCCTCCTCCGGCGGGATGGCGGTGCGCGGACGATCCGACTCGGAACCGCGCACCAGCTGGGCGGAGCCACGGGGGTCGGGGGGAACCAACCGTACGTTCGGCAGCATGGGCCGCGGACCCCCGCCGAGCGACCGGCCGAGGCGGCGCAGCACGGCGGGGTCGGTCGGCAGCGTGTGGGTGCGGCGCAGCTGGTACAGCTGGAGCAGGTGCTCGGTCTGGCGCAGGAACCGGTACGCCTGCCCGAGGTCCTCGGCATCGGCGCGGCCGACATAGCCACCCTCGGCGAGGGCGGCCAGGGCCGGGAGCGTGGCGGGGACGCGGAGCCGCTCGTTGGACCGGCCGTGCACGAGCTGCAGCAGCTGAACGGCGAACTCGATGTCGCGCAGGCCGCCAGGGCCGAGCTTGAGCTCACGGCCCGCCATGTTCTTGGGCAGCGTGTCGATGACCCGGCGGCGCATCGCCTGCACGTCCTCGACGAAGTTCTCCCGCTGCGAGGCCTGCCACACCAGAGGCGCGACCGCGTCCGCGTACCGCTTACCGAGTGCCAGGTCCCCGGCCGCGGGGCGCGCCTTGAGCAGGGCCTGGAACTCCCAGGTCTTCGCCCAGCGGTCGTAGTAGGCCAGGTGGCTGGCCAGGGTGCGCACCAGCGGTCCCTGACGGCCCTCTGGCCGCAGGTTCGGGTCGACAGGAAACAGGGTGCCTTCCGGCGTGGTCCGCTCGCAGACCCGGATCAGGCCGGCGGCGAGCCTCGTCGCGGCCTTGAGTGCCGCCTCCTCGAGCGGCTCCCCCGCGTGCTGCTCCCCCGCGTGCTGGCCGCTCACGTGCTGGCCGCTCACGTGCTGCTCCCCCGCGTACTGGCCGCCCGCGTGCTGCGGCTCGGCGACGAAGATCACGTCGATGTCGCTGGCGTAGTTGAGCTCGCGGGCACCGCACTTGCCCATCGCCACCACCGCGAGCCGCACCGGGGCGGCGTCCGGTGGCAGCTCGGCGCGGGCGATCGCGAGCGCGGCCTCGAGGACGGCGTCGGCGAGGTCGGCGAGCTCCGCGGCCACCTCGTCCACGGTGGCCGCGCCGGTCACGTCGCGGGCGGCGAGGTGCAGCAGTCGGCCGTGGTAGGCGGCGGCGAGCCGCGCGACCGGGTCGGTGCCCGCCTGGCCTGAGCCGACAGGACCCGAGCCGACAGGACCCGAGCCGTCAGCTTGGGTGGCCACGGCGCGGAGGAACTCCTCACGGATGGCCTTCGCGTCCAGGCGCCGGCCCGCCTCCTGACCGCGCAGCAGGGCGCTGTCCGCCGGGTGGCGGGCGAGGTGGTCGGCCAGGGCCTTGCTGACGCCGAGCACGGCGGTCAGCCTGATGCGGAAGGCCTGGTCGGCGGCGAGCGCCTCGAGCAGGCCCGGGTCCCGCTCGGCGACCCGGGCGAGGCCGGCCAGGGCAAGGTCCGGGTCGGCGGCCCTGGCGAGCGCGGCGAGCAGCGGATGGCCGTCGGCGACGATCCCCTGGCCGGTGATGCCGAGGGCGGTGAGCTCACGTTCGGCCCTGGGAACATCGGCGAAGCCCGTCCTGGCCAGCCAGCCGGACAGGGAGGTACGCGCGCCGCTCACGGAATGAGCGTATACCGGCCACCTGACCTGCCGGGAAACCCGCCCGTTAGCAGCGGACCCGGCAAACTATGGTAGGCATGTCGTCATGGTGGATCTCATCCCGCGTAGCGTACTTTTCGGCAACCCGGAGCGGACCGGTCCGGAGATCTCGCCGGACGGCGGATCGCTGGCCTGGATCGCGCCGCGCGACGGCGTGCTCAACCTGTGGGTCGCGCCCATCGGCGGGACGGGCGGGGAAGGCGGGACGGGCGGGGAAGGCGGCGTGGACTGGGCCGCGGCGCAGCCGGTCACCGAGGACACCGACCGCGGCATTCGCGCGTTCGCCTGGGCACGGGACGGGCAGCACGTGCTGTACGTGCAGGACGTCGGCGGTGACGAGAACTGGCGGCTGTACGACGTCGACCCGCGCACGCGCAAGCGCCGGGACCTGACGCCGTTCGAGGGGATCCACGCGACGATCATCGGGACGTCGAAGCGGCGGCCGGATGAGGTGCTCGTCGGGATCAACGCCGACAACCCGCAGCTGCACGACGTGTACCGGCTGCACCTAGCCTCTGGCGAGCTGGTCAAGGAGATCGTGAACCCGGGATACGCGGGATGGCTCGCGGACGAGGACCTGCAGGTCAGGTGCGCGCTCGCGCCGCTGCCCGACGGCTCGTTCAACGTGCTCGTCCGTGACTCGGGCGAGGGCGAGTTCCGGCACCTGCTGACGATCCCGCCGGAGGACGCCACGTCGACCGACGTGGTGTCGTTCAGCGGTGACGGGCGGTCGATGCTCATGATCAGCTCCGCCGGGTCGGACACCGGGCGGCTGACCCGGGTCGACCTGGCGACCGGCGACGCGACGGTCCTCGCCGAGGACCCGGAGGCGGACGTGTCCGGCGTGCTGCTGCACCCGGACACGCGCGACCCGCTCATCGTCTCGGTGCTCAAGGACCGGATGACGTACCTGGTACTCGATGAGTCGGTCGCGGACGACCTCAAGGCGGTGCGCGCGCTGCACCCGGGCGACCCGAGCTTCTCCGGGCGGGACGAGGCGGACAGGACCTGGCTGATCGCGTTCAACGTGGACGCCGGCTCGGTCACCTACTTCATGTACGACCGCGCGAGCAAGACCGGGCGGCTGCTGTTCGAGGCGCGGCCGGCCCTGTCCGGTTACCAGCTCGCCGCCATGGAGCCGTTCTCGCTTACCGCGCGGGACGGCCTGGTCATCCACGGGTACGCCACCTTCCCGCCCGGCCTCGGCAGGGAGAGCCTGTCCGCCGTGCTCAACGTGCACGGCGGGCCGCAGGTCAGGGACGCCTGGGGGTATCACCCCGAGGCGCAGTGGCTCGCCAACCGCGGTTACCTGTGCATCCAGGTGAACTACCGCGGCTCCACCGGCTACGGTAAGGCGTTCGTCGCCGCCGGTGACCGCGAGTGGGGCGGCAAGATGCACGACGACCTGGTCGACGCCGTCGGGTACGCCGTGGCGCAGGGGTGGGCCGACCGGTCACGGGTCGCCATCTACGGCGGGTCCTACGGCGGGTACGCGGCGCTGGTCGGCGCGGCGTTCACCCCGGATGTCTTCCGCTGCGCCGTCGACATCGTCGGCCCGTCCAACCTCAAGACGCTGCTCGAGACGATCCCGCCGTACTGGGCGCCGATGATCGCGCAGCTCTACCGGCGGGTCGGGAACCCGGAGACCGACGAGGAGTTTCTCTGGTCACGGTCGCCGCTGTCCCGTGCGCGCGACATCAGGATCCCGCTGCTGATCGCGCAGGGTGCCAACGACCCCCGGGTGAAGCAGGCCGAGTCCGAGCAGATCGTCGCCGCGCTGACCGAGGCGGGGATCGACCACGAGTACATGCTGTTCCCCGACGAGGGCCACGGGTTCGCCAAGCCGGAGAACCGTATCAAGTTCTACACGACGGCCGAGCGGTTCCTCGCCAGGTACCTCGGCGGCCGGTACGAGGAATGAGCCAGCCCGGCCGCCGTCTGAGTGCGACGGCCGCAAGGCGGGCCACGTGAAACGGGCCGCCGGCGCCGAGGTAGCGGCGCCGGCGGCCCGTTTCTCTCGAAGGGCTGGCTAGTGGGCCACGAAGCCAAAAATTTGGCGGCCCGGTCTGCTTGACCTCGTGGCCCACTATGATCATTTTCCCGGCAGTGACCGCCGGGGACCATGAGGACTAGGCGGCAGACTAGCGGTGTGATTGCAGGGGCTCGGTGGTCACGGACGGCCGGTGACGCTCTTGCGGGACGCCCATAGCGGTCGTCTGTGCCGGGCGTCGCTCGGCGCGGCGTTCGGGGCGGTGACACCGGGACTTGCGGGGTCGGCGAGCTCACCGATATTCGCCAAATTCGCCTGTCAGGCTAATTTTCAGGAAGAGTTTTTGTGTTGTGAAGGGTTTTTAGTGTGATGACACGTACAACTCTTCATGATCAAGGCCGTGGGCTGCGGCGCTGTTGCCTTTGAGACTAACGGTGTAACGGTATTCAGATCCTGGGGCGCCGGCACGTCTGGCGGGCCGCCATTGCGGCCGACGGGCGGAGCGGAAACAATCTTTTGATATGACTCCCGTCGCGCCGTCCGCCGCGCCAGTCCGGGCGGCCGCGCTGCCCCGCGGTACCGCGGCGGCGGTCCTGGCGCTGCTTCCGCTGCTTGCCGGGTGCGGCGCGCTCGGGAATATCGGCGCCGGCTCGCATAATCCGCCTGCCAACGAGTTCACCGTGACCGGCAAGGTCACCAGCGTGGTCATCCACGGCGGCAGCGGGGCGGTCGACGTGACCGGCACCTCCGGGTCCACCGTGACCGTCGCACAGCATGCCTCGTACTCGGGCACGGCGCCCGCGGCGTCCCACGTGCTGCGCGGCACCACGCTGACGGTGTCCTACACCTGCCCGACCGAGCTGGTGTGCGGGATGTCGTATGTCGTGCAGGTGCCGCGCGACGTCGCGGTGTCGGTCTCCACGAGCGCGGGCTCGGTCACCCTGACCTCGCTGGCGGGCACCGTGTCCGCGCGGGCGGCCGCCGGCCTGATCACCGCCGTTGACCTGCGCTGCGACGTCGCCTCGTTCGATTCCAACGCGGGCGGCATCGTCGCCACCTTCTCGGTCGCGCCCCGGTCGCTGACCGCATCGACCAACGTCGGGCCGATCACCCTCACCGTGCCGGGTTCTGTCGCCTATCAGGTCACCGCGCACACGGTCGTCGGTACGTCCACGATCACCGTGCGGCGCGGCGGTAGCTCACCGTACTCGATCAGCGCGCGCTCCGACCTCGGCTCCATCTCGATCAGCCCGTCGTGACGCGGATCCGCGCCCGGTGCCGTGCCACGCCGTCCGCTTACCATGACTGGCATGGCCATGACGGCCGGGTCCGTTGCCGCGGCGAGCGCGGCCTGGGTGCGGGTGCCGGACAACGCCGCCGTCGTTGGGACCGACAGTCACGCTACGGCAGGTAGCCGGGCAGGTTGCCGTCGATCCGCCAGATGGCCGGGGGGTGGTTGTCGATCGCGTGGGCGCAGCGCCGGCCGTCCGGCGCGAGCGCCGTTCCCGCGATGGGGCGGCGGATACCGCCGAGCAGCTCGTAGAACAGCTCGATGAAGTACCACTTGGCTTCCTGGGCGTCCCAGAGGATGACCGTGGAGCAGGTGGAGCCGCGCTCGTCGCGCCACGCGCCGCCGCGCGGGCGGAACTCAAGCAGGTAGCGGCCGCCGTCGAGCCACTCAACGCCGGTGACCTTGCCGTCGGGGCCGCGGTCGCCCTCCCCGGTCGTCCAGGGGATGACCGACACCTGGGCGCCGGCGTCCGCGTCCCAGACGCGGATCCGCTCGCCGTCGGCGACGGCGAGGAACTTGCCGTGCCGCGCCCAGGCGATCGCGGTGGGCCGGTGGTCCTGGCCGGCCAGCCTGCTGACCCGCCCGCCGGTGGCCGGGTCGCAGAGCAGGACGCTCGTCTCGTAGATCCCGGCGAGCAGCCTGCCCTCCGGCTGCCAGGCGACCGGGCCCGACAGGTTGTCGAGCGTCCTGCGGACCGTGCCGCTCGCCGGGTCGAACAGGGTGGTCTGCGGGCAGTCGGGGCCGCTCAGCGCGAGCAGGGTGCCGTCGGGCGACCAGCTGACCTGAGACACCTTCAGGCCGTGCGGCACGGACAGCGCGCCGCTGCCACCTGACTGGCTGCGGATGCCGACGGCGCGCTCGCCGGTGGCGTGGTCCAACTCGATGGTGGCCAGCCGCCTGCTGTCCGGTGCCCAGGCGAGCGAGACGACCGCGCCGGTGACGCCGTGCGTGAGGTGGCGCATGCCGTGCGACTCGTGGTGCCCCGTGTTGCCGTCCCACACCTGGAGGATCCCCGCGCCGCCCCCCGTCTGGCCACCGTAGGCCAGCTGGCTGCCGTCCGGCGACCACGCCTGTGACAGCCAGTTCGCGTTCGAGAAGGTGCCGTGGAAGCTGCCCGCCTTCACGATGGTCACCTTGCCGGACGGCGCCGGGGTGTCATGCCGCTTGGCCATGTTGATCAGGTGCCGCTGCACCATGCCTGGGTCGTCGTCGCTCACCGGCTGTCTCCCTTTCCTGGCCGTATTCCGGCGGAATGGCCGGATCATATACAAGCGCGCGAGCGCGCGTCAGCCAGCGAGGCGCGGAATGCGCGGGGAGGCTTATCCGCGGCCCGCGTTTCGTCGCGCTCGCCAGGTTCCCGCCGGGGACAAACGGACAAAAGTAGTAAATCGACCGACGCTCTCGGATCGGAAGCTCATAGTGGACATTTAGTCACACTCCGGTGTACCTAAATGTCCACCATCATCGACTACCGCCGCTGCCGAGCCGGTTTGCCGCCTATTCCAGCCGACGGGCGGATTCCCCCGGTACGCGGATACGCTTGGCGCGGGTCACGGTGGTCTGGCGGCGGGAGCTGGGCATGCTTGCGGTGAACTGGACGGACGTCCTCGACGGTGAGATCGTCAACGCGGCCTGGGCGCTCGCCGGCATGGTGGCCAGGCCACGGACCTCGCGGCGGGTCGCGGCGAGCCTGGACATCGCCGCCTGGGCGGACACCGAGCGGCTGATCAGGAACGCGCTGTCGGAGATCGCCGCCGATCCGGAGCTGGCGGAACTGTCCGGGGACGAGGCCGCCGCACTCGAGGCGGCGGTCCGCCGGCCCGAGGTGCAGGGGGCGCTGCAGGCGCTGCTCGCGGTCCGGCTGACCAACGCGCCGGCGCTTGACGGGGCCAGGGCACGCAGGGCAGTCCGGCTGGCACTAACCAGCGGGCTGGCCGGCCCCCGGTACGCCGCCCCGCTCAGCGAGTACTTCGATGAGAAAATCTCCGCGCTGGTGGCCCTGCTGGAGAGGCGCGTCGGGTTCGCGGGGCTTGCGCAGGTGCGGGCCGAGGCGTACAACGCGCGGGTTGTCGCGCTGCTCGGCGCGATCGAGTCGCAGGTGGCGGCGCTCGCTGACTCCGCCCGCCGAACGCAGGACGAGGCGGAGTTCCTCGACCAGTACCGTCGGCAGGCTCACCAGCGGCACGGGTTCTTGATACCGCCGGACTTCGACCGGCGCCGTCGCGTCCCGGTCGCCGACATCTACGTCCCTGCCAGGATCAGCGAAGAAAATCACGCAGAACGGGCGCGGCAGTCTCCGGACCAGGAAGCTGCCTCCCGCACCGTCTGGGACCTGGCCGGCCTGCTCGACCGGACGGTTCTGCTCGGCGATCCTGGCGGGGGCAAGACAACCGCGGCGAACGTGCTCACCGACCATTTCGCGAGAGACGGCAGTCCTCGGGCCGCCTTCCTTGTCACGTTGCGGGAGTACGCATCGAAGACGCCAATCGAGTGGTCCGTCACGGAGCACATCGAGCAGAACCTCAGCACGCTGTACCACGCGCCCGCCCCGGACGGGCTGGTGGAGCGGCTACTGCTCACCGGGCGGGCCGTGGTGATCTTCGACGGGCTCGACGAGCTGCTCGACACCTCGCGCCGCCGTGCCGTCTCAGACCGGATTGAGCAGTTCTGCTCGGCATACCCGCTGACGCCGGTGCTCGTCACGTCGCGTGTGGTCGGCTACGACCAGGCCCGGCTTGACGACACGCAGTTCAGTTGCTACGAGCTCTGCGGCTTTGGCGAGGACGAGGTATCCGAGTACGCACGAAAGTGGTTCATGATCCAGGAGGGCGTCGCCCCGGCAGCGGCCGAGGCGGAGGCGACGGCCTTCCTCCGGGAGAGCGTGCACGCCAGGGACCTGCGCGCCAACCCGCTGCTGCTTTCGCTCATGTGCATCCTGTACCGGGGCGAAGGGTTGCCCGGCGACCGCGCTGGCGTCTACGCCGGGTGCACTGGGCTGCTGCTGCGCAAGTGGGACGAGCAGCGCGACCTGTACAGGAAACTCGATTCTGATCATCTGGTCGAGCCAGTGCTCCGTTACCTGGCCTGGTGGCTGTTTACCCGGGAAACCGGCCAGACGGCGGCCACGGAACGGGAGTTGACCGCCGCGGCGGCCGAGTTCCTTTACGGGCGTGGCTACGATACGCAAGACCAGGCCAGGGCCGCGGCGGGCGAGTTCGTCGAGTTCTGCCGTGGCCGGATGTGGGTGTTCAGCGACGCCGGCACGACCGCGGACGGCGAGCGGCTCTACGGGTTCACCCACCGCACGTTTCTTGAGTACTTCGCGGCCAGCCACCTGGCGGCCAGCGCTGACTCACCGGAAGACCTCGCCCGCATCCTCGCCCCGCGCATCGCGTCCGCAGGCTGGGGCGTGGTCGCGGAGCTCGCCATCAGGCAGAAAGGCAAGGCAATCGATCGCGGGGCGGACCGGGTTTACCGCACGCTGCTCGATCTCGCGCTCGCGCCCCCGGACAGGCCGGCCCCGAGTCCCTCTCTCCCGGCCCTTCAGCCGCGCGGCCTGACGGGCCCGGATCGCCAGGATGAGAAGAGCTCGCTCCTAGGATTCCTTGCCGCGTGCCTGCCAGCCATTCGTCCGTCGCCGTTCGTAGTGCGGGACCTGGCCCGCGCGACGCTTGACTACGCCATGGGCCACGGAGAGCCTGGCCACCCAAGCCTGGAACCGCTGTTCTCGTTGCTAAGCAACGGTCACAGCTACGCCCACGCGATAGCCGACGAACTGGGCTCGCGCATATCTTCACTAATCAATTCTGGTGACATGACGGCTCTCACCGAAGGTGTCCGGCTGCTTGTTTCCATTCCGTACGGTATCGGGCAAGATGATTCGATCTGGCGAAACTTGATCATCGAGCAAGGACGCATCCACCAGGCCGCGGTTAATTCCGTTGCAGACCTCAGCGGTCAAATCATGATCCTTGCGCTAGCCCATGACTTCATCACGCTTGAGGACGCCCTGGCCATGCCTGGCGGCCTAAGCAAACTGGCCACGGTGGAGCCAACTTTCGCGGAAGGCTTGGCCCGCGAACGGGGCGCCTATTACTCCTACATGACAAACCTGGCGTTCTCGCTGCGCGAAAGCGAGCTAAGCACGCGGGCAGCAGAGAGAGCTCGCGCCGTCGGACGCTACCTGCTCCGCCATGGAGCTCCCCCATGGGTGAATACCAACTACCGAGAGAATACCCTTAAGCATGAGTTCATATTCTATGACCTTTTCGCCGACGGCGTGCATGTCCCCGCTCTAGACGAGGCAGGTTGCCTCGGCGCCACCGCCTGCCTGTGCATAATATTGGAGCTGTACCTGCTCAACCGAACGTCGGTCATGTTGCCAGATTTCTTGGTGCCAGCGGAAGGAAGGCGGCCGGACTCGCTCATTCAATATCTCAATTGCCGGATATCAGGCCACGATTCCGCGCTTCCCGACCTTCCGGTTCCCACCGAGTTCAGGCAACTATTTCGTGACTGGGCCGGCGGGCGTGTTAACTTCGTCGAGTTCACCGGGAGTCCGCGGGAATCTCGTGAAACACGCGCTCGTTCTGGATGACCTTGGCTTTGACTTTCGCTCTTACAGCATCGGGAGGTAGCGGTCCAGTTCGAACCGCGTTACCTGGCGGCGGTAGTCGGACCATTCCTCGCGCTTGTTGCGGAGGAAGAAGTCAAAGACGTGCTCGCCGAGTGCCTCGGCGACCAGTTCGCTCTGCTCCATGACGCGGATGGCCTCGTTCAGGTCGGCGGGGAGTGGCTTGATGCCCATGGCGCGGCGCTCGGCGCTCGTGAGGGCCCATACGTCGTCCTCGGCGCCCGGTGGGAGCTCGTAGCCCTTTTCCACGCCCCGCAGGCCGGCCGCGAGCATGACGCTGAAGGCCAGGTAGGGGTTGCAGGCGGGGTCGACAGAGCGGAACTCCAGCCTGGTGGAGTTGCCCTTCTGCGGCTTGTACATGGGGACGCGGACCAGGGCGGAGCGGTTGTTGTGGCCCCAGCAGACGTAGGCGGGTGCCTCGCCGCCGGCCCCGGCGGTGCGCTCCGCGCCGCCCCACAGGCGCTTGTAGGAGTTGACCCACTGGTTGCACACGGCGGTGATCTCCGGTGCGTGCCGCAGCAGGCCGGCGATGAACGCGCGGGCCGTCTTGGACAGCTGGTACTCGGCGCCCGCCTCGAAGAACGCGTTCTGGTCGCCCTCGAACAGGGAGATGTGCGTGTGCATGCCGGACCCGGGGTACTCGGTGAACGGCTTGGGCATGAAGGTGGCCCACACGCCCTGCTCGATCGCGACCTCCTTCATCACCAGGCGGAAGCTCATGATGTTGTCCGCGGTGGTCAGCGCGTCCGCGTAGCGCAGGTCGATCTCCTGCTGGCCGGGTGCGCCCTCGTGGTGGCTGTACTCGACGGAGATGCCCATGGCCTCGAGCATGGTGATGCTGGTGCGGCGGAAGTCGTGCGCGATGCTGTGCGGCGTGTGGTCGTAGTAGCCGCCCGAGTCGACGGGGACCGGGGCGGAGCCGACCTCCGGGCGCTCGCGGAGCAGGAAGAACTCGATCTCCGGGTGCGTGTAGAAGGTGAAGCCCATCTCGCTTGCCTTGCTCAGGTTGCGCTTGAGCACCCAGCGGGGGTCGGCGTAGCTCGGCGAGCCGTCCGGCATGAGGATGTCGCAGAACATGCGGGCCACGCCGGGGTACTCACCGCGCCACGGCAGGAGCTGGAACGTCGACGGGTCGGGGCGGGCGATCATGTCGCTCTCATGGACCCGGGCGAAGCCCTCGATCGCCGAGCCGTCGAAGCCGATGCCGTCCGCGAACGCGCCCTCAAGCTCCGCCGGGGCGACCGCGACGGACTTGAGTGAGCCGAGCACGTCGGTGAACCAGAGCCGGACGAAACGAATGTCCCGCTCTTCCAGCGTGCGCAGCACGAATTCTTCCTGCCTGTCCACGGCTATCACCTTAAACGGTCCTCGCAGTTAACGCGCCGGCCGGGCACCCTCAAGCGGGGCCACGCGGCGCATGTGCGGTCACGGTACCAGCGGGGTTGCCAGGAACGCGTTTCGCCGCGGTTACGTTCGGGTGATCTGGCGGTGGTTACCTGGCTGCCTGGTTACCTGGCTGCCTGGTTACCTGGCTGCCTGGTTACCTGGCTGCCTGGTTACCTGGCTGCCTCGCCGCGGCGCCGGCTGGCGGGCGGGTGCCTGCTGGCGGGCGGGTCCCTGCCGCCGGGCGGGCACCCGGCCAGGCGGCGGGGGCGCGGACGAGCAACAGCGCCGCGTCGTCGTCCGGCGGCGCGCCGACGTACCTGAGCAGGTCGTCGCGGACAAGGTCGAGCAGGGTCGGCGCGGCGCCGCCGGCGCGCAGCTTGCCGGCCCGCGTCAGCCGGGGCTGTGCCTGCGGCGCGAGCGCCTTGACCCGCTCGTCGAGCGGGTAGAACTCCCGGCTCGCGTCGCGCGCCTCGGTGACGCCGTCGGTGTAGAGCAGCAGCTGGTCGTTGGGCTTGAAGGCGTAGACCTCCTTCGCGCCCGCGTCGCTGCCGAGGGTGAGCAGGCCAAGCGGCGGGGCGGGGGCGCGCACCTCGAGCACGGTGACGCTGCCCTCGCCCGGGGAGATGAGGAGGGGCGGCGGGTGGCCGCAGTTCAGGATCGTCAGCTTGCCACGGTCCGGGTCGATCTCCGCGAGCAGCGCGGTGACGAACTCCTCGTACTGGCCCCAGCGGCGCGACAGGCCGGCGTCGAGGCGGTGGGCGACCTCGTTGAGCGTGCCTACGCCGTGCGCCACCTCGCGGAACCGCCCGATGATGTCCGCCGCTACCTCGACCGCGCCGAGCCCCTTGCCGCGCACGTCGCCGATGATCAGCCGGATGCCGTGGCCCTCCGTGTGCGTGACCTCGTAGAGGTCGCCGCCCACCCGGGCCTCCGCGGCGGCGGCCAGGTAGACGACGCCGAGCTTGAGCGGGCCGAGCTGCTCGGGCAGCGGGCGAAGCACCGCGCGCTGCGCGGCCTCGGCCACCGAGATCATGTTGGCGATCTGCTGCTCTTGCTCGTCGGGGTCGATTTTCTTGGTGCGGTTGCCGGCCCGCGCGCCGGTGATGCCGAGCGCCGTGCTGACCACTGCCGCCCCGGCGGCAGCCAGGGCGAGCTGGTGCGGACCGCTCGTGGCGGTGATGCCGCCCGCGAGCACGACGTCGATGACGACCGCGGCGGCCACCGCGGCGGCACCGTAGGCGAGCGGGCGCGCTGCGGTCCTCGCACCGATGGCGGCAAGCGCGGGCGGGACGGCGAGCAGCGGGGCGAGCTCGAGCGGGCTCGGCCAGGCGTGCGTGAGGCAGACGACCGCGGCGACGACAACGGCGACGACAACGGTCAGCTCAAGCCAGCGCGCCCGCCACGGGATGGCCCGGTCTGACGGCGCGGCCGCCTGGAGCTGGTCGCGGGCACCGCCGCGGAACTGCATCCGCATACCCCCTACATACCGCACGAACGGCACTCAGCACGATATGTCTACCGATCTCGTTGCCATAGCGGTGCGCGGCAGAGCGCTGCGCGGCAGAGCGGTGCGGCAGAGCGGCGCGCGGCGGGGTCCCGTGACCGGCGCAGCGCTGCCGAGCGCCAGCGCCGGGGCTTGCCCCGGGTACCGACACTCCTGATGGGGCGGGGACCTGCGGGGGCCGCGGGGTGCCAGGTGCGCGCCCGGGTGGGCAATTAGTGCCATGATCGTGAAGGTTTCTGGTGTCGTGAAGACTTATTAGTGCTGCAGCGCTAATAAGTCTTCACGATCATGAATTGGCCCCTAGCGTGCTGGTAAAGGCGTTTCTTGAGGGCCGGGTGATTAGGCGGTTGGCTTCCGCTCGCGGTCGCCCGTGGTAAACGTCGGTGAAGTCTTTCCGCTGCCAGCACCCTGGCCAGCCGCTTACAACGCGTTGTCACTGGCAATGAGTTGAATTTCCGAAACAAAGAATTTACGCCTAATCATCCAGCATGACCGACGGATCGTCCCTGGATGTCCACGGACTGTCGGCGGCGGGGTCTATATTCCGTAGTGGCTTTCTCAATTACCCCTCACATTGAAGTCAGGTAGCCCCTGTGGAATCCGAGGAGTTGGTGAGATCATGGTCCTCATGGAGGCACCGCGCACGGAGCGTTCGCCCGCCGGGGACGGCGGCTGGCCAGACGCGTATGCCGCGTCCCTTGCCAGCCGAACAGATCCCGAGGCGGAAGAGGACCTGCGGGAACTTGAGCAGCTCTTCTGGACACTCGACCTCGGACCTAGGCACCGGGTCGAGTTGCTTGAAGGACGGATTGAGGTGAGCCCGAAACCTGCCCGCTGGCACGAGCGGGTCGTCATGTGGCTCATTCGCGGGTTCGACCCCGTGTGCGAGGCGAACGGCTGGGAGCCAACGCCTGGCGCGGACCTGCCGCTGCCGCCCGACGGTGACATCATCGAACCCGACTACATCATCGTCAGGGACGCCGACGCCATCCAGGACGAGCGCTCCACGGTACCGCACGACCACGTGCTCCTCGTGGCAGAGATCTGCTCACCGTCGAGTATCCGGCAGGATCGGAAGGTCAAGCCCGCGAAGTGCGCCAAGGCAGGAATACCGTTCTACTTTCTGGTCGATAGGTTCACGGAGCCCGTGACAGTCACCCTGATGTCACAACCGGATGAGCAGGGGTACGTGAGAACCGAGACGGTACATGCCGGTTCCAACGGCGGGAAGCTGACCCTGCCAGCGCCGTTCGGTATCACAGTTGACGCCTCCACGTTGCCGGAGTTCCGGTCTTCCACGGCTAAGCGTGACGGCCAGGCATTGCCAGGTCGGCAGCGTAGCGGGGCGGGGGAGTTAGGCCGTTACCCGGGCGGGGGGCGCGGTGCGGCGGGTGCCTGGCCAGGCGGCCGGGGCGCGGACGAGGAGCAGAGCGGCGTCGTCGTCCAGCGGGGCGCCGACGTGCCTGAGTACGTCGGCGCGGACCAGGTCGAGCAGGCCCCGGGGGGCGCTGCCGTCCGCGGGGACAAGCGCCGGGGTGCCCGCGGCGGCGGTGGCTGCGGCGGTGAGGGCGCTAACCCGCTCGGGCAGCGGGTAGAACGCGCGGCTGGCGTCGCGCGCCTCCGTGATGCCGTCGGTGTAGAGGAGCAGCTGGTCATCCGGCTGCAGGGTAACGGAGAGCTGCGCGCGGGAGCAGTCGCCGAGGGAGAGCAGGCCGAGCGGCGGCGCCGGCGCGGGCGCCTCCATGGAGGTCACCGCAGCCTTGGCGCCGCTGGCCGTCGCCGGGATGAGCAGCGGCGCGGGGTGACCGCAGTTGTAGATCGAGGTGCGGCCCGACTCCGGGTCGATCTCGACGAGCAGCGCGGTGACGAACTCCTCGTGCCTGGCAAGGCTCCTGCCGAGTCCGGTGTCCAGCCGGGCCGCGAGCTCTGCGAGCGTACGCGCGTCGTGCGCAAGCTCGCGGAACATGCCGAGCACGTCGGCGGCGAGTTCGACCGCGCCGAGCCCCTTGCCCTGCACGTCGCCCATGATCACCCGGATGCCGTGCTCCGCGGTGCGGGTGACCTCGTACAGGTCGCCGCCCACCTTCGCCTCCGCGGCGGCGGCGAGATACACCACGTCGAGGCCGAGCGGGCCGAGGCGGGCGGGCGGCGGGCGCAGCAGCGCACGCTGCGCCGCCTCGGCGACCGAGGTGACGTCGGCGATCCGCCGCTGCTGCCGCACGCTGACGGCCGTGCCCGCGGTGGCGACGACCGTGATGGCGGCGACGGTGAGGATCGTCGCGTACGGCAGCCAGCCGGCGAACTCGGTGGGCTTGAGCGCGACGATGACGGCGGCGAGCAGGCTGACCCCGCCGTAGGCGAGCGGCCTGCGCACCGAGCCCGCGCCGATCCCCGCCAGGGCGGGCGGGACGGCGAGCAGCGGGTCGAGCATCGGCGGCTGGTCCCACGTCCGGTGCAGGCAGCTGAACAGCACGACCGTGAGCAGCACGAGGGCGCTGAACTCCAGCCAGCGAGACCGCCAGGCAACGGGCCCGGCCAAGGCGCGCGCCGCCGCGGGCACGCCGAAGAGGTGTTGCCGCATACATCACCCCGATTTGATATCTACTGAAAGTGACGATATATCGCGCCGAATGGTTCCCGCGGCGTTTTCTGCGGAGATGTTTACCGTGTTTACTGAGGTGCGGGCGCGGGCCGGCGGACGTGCCGGACCTAAGCTTGGGGTGTGGCTAAGGTAAGGATCGCGCTGGCGCAGGTGAACGCGACCGTCGGGGACCTGGCGGGAAACGCCGGCCTCATCGTGGAGTGGACGCGGCGGGCCGCGGCGCGCGGTGCGCGGGTGGTCGTCTTCCCGGAGATGGCGCTGACCGGGTACCCGGTGGAAGACCTCGCGCTGCGGGCCTCGTTCGTCGAGGCGTCGATCGCGGCGCTGCGGGACGTCGCCGAGTGGCTGAACATCGAGGGGCTCGGCGGGGTGGCCGTCGTCGCCGGGTACCTAGACCGGCGGACCGGCCTCGCGCCGCGGGCCGGGCTGCCCGCCGGCGCGCCGCTCGACGCGGCGGCCGTGCTGCACGGCGGACGGGTGGTGATCACCTCGGCCAAGCACCACCTGCCTAACTACGGTGTCTTCGACGAGTTCAGGTACTTCGTGCCCGGCAGCACGCTGCCGGTGTTCCGCGTGCCGGTGCCGGAGACCGGCGAGGCCGTCGACGTCGCGGTCGCGATCTGCGAGGACCTGTGGCAGGACGGCGGCCCTGTGGCGGTGACGCGGCACGCGAGGGCCGCGCTGCTCGTGGTGCCCAACGCGTCCCCCTACGAGCGCGGCAAGGACGATGTGCGGCTCGACCTGGTGCGGCGGCGGGCGCGGGAGGCCGGGGCGGCGCTCGCCTACTGCAACCTGGTCGGCGGGCAGGACGAGCTGGTCTTCGACGGCGACTCGATCCTCGTGTCGGCGGCGGGCGAGCCCCTCGCGCGCGGGCCGCAGTTCGCGGAGGCGCTGATCGTCGCCGACCTGGACCTGCCGGCGGCGGGCGAGGCGGGCGAGGCGGGCGAGGCGGTGGACGCGGGCGACGGCACGCTGATCACGATCGAGCGGGTGGCGCTGCCCGACATCCCGCTCCCGGCCGTCGCGCACGGCGCGGCGGGAGCGGGCGGCGCGGCGGGAGCGGGCGGCGCGGCGGGAGCGGGCGGCGCGGCGGGAGCGGGCGGCGCGCGGGACGTGGCCAGCGGCGGCCGGCCCGCGGGCGGTGACGGCGGGCCAGGGCCGTTCTGGCCGCGGCTCGATGACCTCGCCGAGGTGTACGCCGCGCTGGTGCTCGGCACGGCGGACTACGTGCGGAAGAACGGGTTCAGGTCCGTGCTGCTCGCGCTGTCCGGCGGGATCGACTCGGCGCTCGTCGCCACGATCGCGGCGGACGCGATCGGGCCGGAGAACGTGTCGGTGATCATGATGCCGAGCAAGTGGTCGTCCGATCACTCGGTGAGCGACGCCGAGGACCTGGCCGAGCGGCAGGGCGTCAACGCGCGTACGATCGCGATCCAGCCGATCGTGGACGCGTTCCGCGACGGGCTCGGTGATTTCCCGCTGTCCGGGCTGCCCGCGGAGAACCTGCAGTCCCGGGTGCGCGGGGTGATCAACATGGCGGTGTCCAACGACGAGGGGCACCTGGTGCTCACCACCGGCAACAAGAGCGAGATCGCTACCGGCTACTCGACCCTGTACGGCGACTCGGCCGGCGGGTTCGGCCCGATCAAGGACGTGCCCAAGACGCTGGTCTGGGCCCTCGCACGGTGGCGCAACGCGGAGGCGGAGCGGCAGGGCCGCACTCCCCCGATCCCGCAGAACTCGATCGACAAGCCGGCGTCGGCCGAGCTCGCGCCCGGGCAGCTGGACACCGACTCGCTGCCGGACTACGCGGTGCTCGACGCGGTGCTCGACGACTACGTGGAAAAGGACATGGGGTCGGCGGAGCTGATCGCCGCGGGTCATGACCCGGAGATCGTGGCACGGGTGATCCGGCTGGTCGACCTGGCCGAGTACAAGCGGCGGCAGTACCCGCCAGGTCCGAAGATCAGCCAGAAGAACTTCGGCCGCGACCGGCGGCTGCCGATCACCAGCCGCTGGCGGGAGACGCTGCCCGGTTAGCGCGCCGGCCGGCACCGCCTTGCCTGGCGGCGCCGGCGCAGCATCACCCGGTTAGGGTGGTCCGGCGCGCCGCCGCCGCGTCATTTCATGGGTCAATGGAGGTAGGCCGACGGGTCGGCTCGGCGGGCCGTTACGGCCTCATGCTGGTCACCCTGGTCGCCGCCTACCTTGTCTCCGCGGTGGTGACGCCGACCCGCTGGGGCGGGGCGGTGCACGTGGCCTTCCTCGCGGCCATCGGGCTGCTCGCGCTGCGCAACGCCCAGCTGCGGCCCAGGTTCACCCGGCTCGCCGCCGCCATCGTGCTGGTGACCGCGGTCGTGGCCGGCTTCTGCTCGGCCTCGGGAAACAAGACCGCGGAAGGGCTCGCCGACCTCTGGGGCGGCCTGCTGCTGCTGCTGACCGTGCTGGTCATCGTGAACCGCGTGCTGCGCCTTGTCGAGGTCACGGCGCAGAGCATCTACGCGGCGCTGAGCGCGTACCTGCTGATCGGCCTCATGTTCACCGAGTTCTTCGCCGCGCTCAACGTCCTGGTGCCCGGGCAGTTCTTCGCGGGCGGGCAGCCGGCCAACAGCCAGACGCTGCAGTACTTCAGCTTCACCACGCTGACCACTCTGGGTTACGGCGACTTCACCGCCATCGGCAGCCTCGGCCGCGCGGTGGCGGTCCTCGAGGCGCTCACCGGGCAGGTCTTCCTCGCCACGCTGGTCGCGCGGCTGGTCAGCGCGTACCGCGGGACCGGCCGCCGTGCGCCGCCGCCCGGTGAGTAACGCGCGGCGGCTCAGCGCGCCGCGGCTCAGCGCGCCG
>Ga0335078_10003923_pt1 | contig 22115 bp, 18 predicted proteins | sample Lox_Sample_32_FD_206711 | JGI IMG/M metagenome (GOLD analysis project Ga0335078, IMG submission 206711) | Soil microbial communities from Loxahatchee National Wildlife Refuge, Florida, United States - Lox_Sample_3.2 | ecosystem: Environmental > Terrestrial > Soil > Wetlands | place: USA...
CGGTCCTGTCGCTGGACTCGGTTGAGAAGACCCGCGACGGCAAAATGGCCACAGCCCATAAATTCAGGTGAACTCCGCCCCTGTCCCCACTCTCGGCCGCCGGAAAACGGATCGTCCGCGTACCTAATACGTACCAACAATTCGCGAATCAGGCGACTCCCGCGCACCTTGCGAATTGCAGAATCAATAAGTTGCGTGTTATCAATCCCGCCCTCACTTTCAAGTCCCACCTCCGGCACCATTATTTCTTCTACGTGAAGAAGTGCCCTGACAGCTCCCGGCATGCCAGTCCGCCCGGCAGCGAATCTCCGGCCCTTACAGATATCGCCGCAGAAAGGAGCACATATGATAGCCGGCCATGTACTTGAACGGCGTTTCGCCCATCGTATAATGGCTGCACGGCAGGGCGGCGCTGGCCAGGTCGATGCCCGCGGCCCTCGATGCGCAGATCAGCCGCCGCGAGTATTTCGGGTGCACCGTGCTGTCGTACTTGCAATAAATCAACAGCGACTTCTTCCTTGGCCTCTCCGCAAACTTAGGCACGTAAGTCGTCGGGTTGATGACGCGCCAAACCTCGCGCAGACGCTCGAGCGAGATTCCCCTTTCCAGTCCCTCCCGCACGTGCCGTGTCGATAGTCCCGTCCAGACAATATCGGCGAAGGAATCCCCGCAGTGGGTGAAGACGTTGGTGGCGATCCTGGCATCGTGCGCGCTCGCCATGAATCCATAGCACGACCCGAGACTGATTCCCAGCAGCCCAAGCCGGTCGAACCCCTGGGACTCCAGCCAATCGTAGCAACACCGGATATCGATAATGGCCTGTCGCGTGGCGTCTATCGTGCGGCAGATATTCGCCGAAACCGCGAAGTCCGCGCGTTGCAACTCGGGCGGCATGCGCCCGTCGTGATAGGGCAGGCCCAGGCGCAGTACGGAAATGCCGAGAGATCGAATGATGGCCGCGAGCGTCCCATACTGGCCCTGGTGGGAATTCCAGTGGGGCACCAGGACGATGGCGCGGCCCTTGCTGTTCTCGGCGGGGAACCACAACGCGGTCGCCACGTTGTTGTTCGGATGCGGCGTCGTCACCGGCGAAGTGAACCGCAGAATCTTGCCGTCCAGAGCGAAATCGCGAGGCCGCTCATAGCGGAAGAAATCGTCGCTCCGCTCCACGGCCACGCGATTCCAGGCCTCGGTGTAGTCCCCCGGTTCCGCCCCCGCGCTCACCATCTCACGGCCCGGCCAATTCTCGGACCAATCCTCGCCCCACTCAAACGGCCTCACCACCCGGTTCGTCGTTCGAAAGGCTAACTTGTGCTCCCATTGTTCCAGCCACCTGCTGTACCGGGTGCGCCTGGCTTCGGAATCGAACCGGTCTCCAATGGCCGCCGGCTGTGGTGGACTATGAGCCTCACGCCGCATTTGTCAGTCTCCAGTATCGCAGGGAATCCCCGATTCAGTAGTACCATCCCGGCCCGCGCTCTCAGCACGGCTATTGTTTCGCTTGCACCTATGAACCAGGTGTGCTACATAAGAACAATACATTTTGCGGTCCCGCCGAATGGATGGCGGGAGGTGCACTCGATTCGGAGGTGCGTTTGAGTCAGGCGGGGATCTTCGACAAAGTCAAGCAACATCTGGGGGAGTATCTGGAACGCGACGTTTCCGGGTTGACACTCGAGACGCCACTGACCATGATCGTTCCCGGCATCGATTCTCTCCAACTGTTCGAAGCGATGCTGTATCTCGAAGATTGTTTCCAGATCAAGATTGGCGACAACGTGTTGGACCGGGTGAAGAATGTTGGAGACCTGGTTCAGCTTCTGGAAAACAGCCTGGCGCTCAAGTCTGGAACAATTTAAGACCGTCCCGCATCCACCGCACCGGTGACGGCAGGAGCATTCAGAATGACGACTCCGCTCAGCACGCGAAAGATCCTCTGCATTCAGCTCAGCTTCCATGAAGATTACCGGGACGCCGGAGCTCTCGCCAGCACCTACAACGACGGCATCTACTACATCGCTTCCTTTCTTCAGGCCAACTTTCCCGATATGCGCCTCGATGTGTGTCAGATGCTCTGGGGGGAGAATCCCGGGGACTATCCGATCGAGACCTACGATTACATACTCATTTCCAGCCTGGCCACCATGTTCTGGTCCAATAAACCGGTGCTGGAAACCCTCTGCCGCCGCAAATCTTCCAAATGCAAGATCGTTTTCGGCGGGCCGCATGCCTCGTTCGCTCCCCACGAAGTGCTCGAGTACGGCGATTTCGCGATTCTTGGCGAAGGCGAATACCCGATCGTGCAGTTATTGCTGGCGCTCGAAAGCGGCGCGGGTATCGAGGAGGTCGAAAATCTCTGCTACCTCGGAGCGGGCGGCGCCCTCGTCATGAATAAGAGGGCCCATTACGGCGGCATCGACAATCCGATGAACCCGGCGCTGCTTCGCTCTCCCCAGCGCGGACGCATCCAATGGGCGGCGGTCTCGATGTCGCGCGGCTGCCCGTTCGAATGCTCTTTCTGCTACTCCATTCGCATCCTCGGCCGCCAGTTCCGGCCGAAAGAGGTGGAAACCATCCGCCGGGAACTCACCGGAATCGCGGGGGAGATCGGCTCCAACCGGTTTTACGTGTCGGATATCAATTTCGCCACCGACAAGCGCTTCTGCCATGCCGTCGCCGACCAGGTTCGCGACCTTCACTATAAGTACATCGCCATGACGCGCATCGAACTCGCGGACGATCGCGAACTGGTTCGCGACCTCAAGTCCGCCGGGTTCGACGAATACTACATCGGCGTCGAGTCCGAGCAGCCCCGCGCCCTGAAGAGCTTTAACAAGCGCTGCGACGTCTCCCGGCAGACCGAGCGGCTGCTGGCGTTCGCCGACGAGGACATCCACATCCAGTCGGGAATTATCTTCGGCCTCGATTTTCAGGATATCGATGCCATGGAGTACAGCGCGCGGTGGTGCGCGGAAGCCCGCATCAGTCATCCGATCTTCATGTGCCTGGCCGAATATCCCTTCCAGAAGATCCTGTTCGGCTCGACGCAGACCGTTGAGGACCACCGCATCATCATCGGGGGACCCACTTACCAGCACTATTCGTACGTCGGCATGTTCCCCCGCAATGTCCCGCCGAGCACGTTGCAGCGCCGCATCCTGCAGGCCTATGACATCTTTTTCGAGCATGCTTTCGAGATCGAAACGCGCCCCCAGCGGAGAATGCGCCTCAAGAACCACGCGCGCTGCGTCAAGCCGGGCAATGACGCCATGCTGAAGCATATTGCTTACCTCGAGGAGATCGAAAAACCTTACTACACCGCCGCCGGAGAGTTGAAGGAAGACGTCCTCAAGCAGGATTTTGAGGACCGATACGGAGCCCTCAAGGAAAGGCTCGGGAGGACCGTCAGGTTACCGAAGGCCGATGCAGCCCACATGCTTACATCGCTTTCTTGAGAGTCTCGACGCCGATCCGCACGCCCTGGCCATCCGCATCGTGGAGAGGGCAGGCCCCAACGCCGAGTTCTCCTACGCGGAGATTCACCAGTTAGCCGCGGGCGCCGTGGGCGCATATCGCGCCGCGGGCCTCAAACCCGGGGACTCCGTCATCCTGGCGCTGCCGACCTGCCGCGATTTCATCGCGCTCTATGTAGGCGCCCTGTTTGGCGGCATCATCCCCCTTGTCGAACCCGTGCCGCGGGCATCCGGTGAGCCGGACTCCGCGGTTTCCCGCCTCCGCCGCCAGGCCGACCGCATCTCCGCCCGAAAGATCATCGTGCAGGAAGCCGCGCTCCCCCTGGTGGCGGCCGACGTCCACCCGCTGGTGGCGAGCGCGGAATCCGTGCTCGCCGCTGCGCAGCCCTGCGAGATTGCGCCTCCGGACCATCCGGAACGCGTGGCGCACTTTCAGTCCACCTCCGGTTCCACCGGAGAGCACCGGGTCGTGGCCGTCCGCCATCGTCATATCGCTGCGAATGTCGCGGGTATCGGATCCGTCATCAAGGTCCGGCCACCCGATAGCCTGTGTTTCTGGCTTCCCCTATTCCACGACATGGGGCTGATTGCCGTCACCTGTTCGTTCTACTGGCGGCGGCCGATGACGATTACCGACTCGTCCAATTTTGTTCGCAGCCCCATCCGCTTCTGGCTGCAAACGATGAGTCAGTATCGCGCGACCATCACCGCCGCGCCGAACTCCGCTTACGAAGCGTGCGCGCGCATCGCTCGCTTGCGGAAGTACGAAGATCTCGATCTCTCTTGCGTGCGCGTGGCATTCTGGGGGGCCGAGCCGATTTATCCACGAACCATCCAGGATTTCGAAAGCGCTTTCGGCCCCTACGGGTACCGGAGCGAGATGACCTTTCCGGTATACGGACTGGCGGAGGCGACTCTTGCCGCCACGCTGCCCGCGGTGGAAACGCCGCCCGTTCTAGCGGAGTATGTCAACGGCTCGGCCGGCCACCCCTGCGTGTGCGTGGGCCGTCCGCTCCCCGGGCATTCGCTTCGGATCGTCGGCGGGGACCAGAGTCCCGTCGGTGAAGGCTCGATCGGGGAAGTGCAAGTCGCCGGTCCCAGCGTGATCACTCCCTCCGACGATTCGGGATACCTGGCAACCGGCGACCTCGGTTTCCAGCGCGGCGGAAATCTGTACGTGGTAGGCCGCAAGAAGGAGTTGATTATTGTAAACGGGCGAAACTTCATTCCCGCCGAAATCGAAGAAGTGGTGGGAGAAATGGTGGACAGCGGCATCCAGAAAGGCGTGGCGGCCATCGGCATCGTCGATCCGAAACTGGGAAGTGAACGGGTGCATCTGGCCATCGAAACCAGAGTTCTCCCCTTCCCCGATCAGGCGGCGATAGAAACCGCCATCCACACCCGCCTGGCGCAGTCATTTGGACTTACCGGCACGGTGATTCGCTGGGTGGCGAAAGGGAAAATTCCGAAGACCACAAGTGGAAAAATCCAGCGCTTTCGCTGTGGAAGCTTGTTCTATTCCTGAAGCGCCGCGCGCAGCCTGGTGGATTCTTCTATGGAAGACGTAAAACCCGGTCTATTCCTCAGAATCTTCGAGTTCCTCTTCTACCACCTTTGCCGCACCTCTACCCTCTTCGCCAATCGTTTCTATTTCCCCTGTCCGGTCGAGCGCCGCGAAATCGTTCCCCCAAACATGCCTTACATATTGGCGCCGGCGGGCCACCGCTCCTACCTGGATATCTTTCTGGTATCCGTGCTGACGCGCCGGAAGCTAAGATACGTCGGAAAGCGGTCGCTGTGGGATCACCGTGTGGGCGGATGGCTGCTGTCGCGCTTGGGGGGCTTTCCCATGGAGCGCGAGGGCCTCGATTTCAAGTCCATGCGGATCTGCATCGATATCCTCAGCAGGGGGGAACCGCTGGTCATCTTTCCCGAAGGCAGCCGCGGTTCGGGTCCCAGTATTCGCCCGATCTTCGACGGCGCTGCGTATCTTTCGATACGTACGGCCGTTCCCATCATTCCGGTGGGCATTTGGGGAGCGGAGGCCGCGATGGGTCGTGGCGCCCGCTTTCCCCTGCCGCGCCGCATGCACATGATCGTCGGTGAGCCGCTTCATCCGCCCAGGATAGATCACCCGGAGCGGGTTCCTCGCGATCTCATGCGCGCCTTGACCGAACAGTTGCAGAAACAGCTTGACTCGTTGTTTGCCGAGGCGCGCATCAAGGCTACGCACTAATGCCGCCACCGTGGTCAGCCGCCCAAGACGGAATTTATGCGCAAGAAGATTTCAGGTTTATCCCCAAGCAGGCTATTTCATTACGCAATTCCAACTTGCACCAGGAATTCATCTGTGATATTGTACTTTCCCATAGTTCCTGGATTCCAAGCCTGCGAACACCTATCGCGGGTAATACTGGGTTGACTCAGCGCCAAGTCTATGAATCGCGTCGCGATTGTCGATTACGACTGCCTGTCCCCTACGGGGTTTACCCTGGAGGAGTGCTGGCGGAACATGTCGCAAGGGCGTAGCGGCATTTCCACCATCACCCGTTATTCCCCGTCCAGCGAAACCCTCATGGGACTGCCCTGGGCATCGTATGGCGGGCAAGTGCCGGTTTCGTTCGAAGAGATGGCCGGCGCCAGCGATAACTTCAAACGGTGGTCGGAGCCCAGTTATCACGCCGTCAATACGCTCTCGAGCCGCATCTTCCGCCGCCTCGATTTCAACATATCGCAACACGACCCTCAGAGAATCTCCGTCCTGGGCGGGACCGCGCTTACCTCGCAATACTCCAGGGATATCCTGACGAAGACCCAGAAACCGGATTCCAAGTACATTCTGAATCAGTGCCAGAACATCCCGCTGGGCGCGGCGGCCAGCGTGTACGGGTTGCAGGGGCCGTGCTTCACCATCGGGAGCGCCTGCGCTTCGAGCGCGCATGCGTTATTGGTCGCTTCTCAGCTCATCCGCGTGGGAATGATCGACTGCGCGCTCGTTCTCGGATACGAATTCCCTCTCATGCCGTTTTCCGTCGCCGGCCTCGACTGGGTCAACGCCGTGTACCGGCGCGATGCGCCCGACGATCGCGGCTATGAGGATTCGGCCCAGGCCAGCAGGCCGTTCTCGCAAGACCGGCGCGGATTCGTGCCCGCCGAGGGAGCGGGAGCGATGTTCTTGTGTAAGTCCGAGTATGCGCAAAAAATCGGCTGGGACATCAAGGGATATATTCGCGGCGGCTACAGCAACTGCGATGCCGACCACCTGACCCGCCCGTCCGCCGACAATATTACCCGCTGCATGCAGCGCGCTTTGCAGTCAGCCGAGTGCGCGCCGGAAGAGGTCGCCTGCGTCAACGCTCACGCCACTTCCACCGCGGCCGGCGATGCCGTGGAGCTCCGCGCGCTGCACAACGTTCTGGGCGACCACCTCAAGCGCACGCCGGTGGTGGCCAACAAATCGCAAATCGGCCATACTTTGGGCGCTTCCTCCATCCTGGCGGCCACGTTCGCCGTTCACGGTATGAAACAGGGAGTTCTTCTGCCCACCTTGAATCACCTGCCCGACCCGGCACTGCCCGAAGCCTTTATTCCGAAGCAAGCCACCGAATATCCCCACCGCCTGACACTACAGAATTCTTTTGGCTTTGGCGGCACCAACGTTTCATTGGTTCTCGAAGGTCTGACGTGAATTACTTTCCGCCGCCCGGCGGCTTTTAGAGCGGCGGGCGGCGGATTTGCACTCGAAGGGAGACTGACATGAACAACACGTTTGAATCGCTAACCGACATCCTGAGACAATCCCTCGCCGGGACGCGCTACGATGTGAGCCGCCTGGAAAAGCTGACCGCAAACTCTCATTTCGAGAATTTCGGCTTTGACAGCCTCGACATGGTGGAGTTTTTCCTTCGTGTACAGGATGAGTATAGTTTCACCATCAAACGCGAGGATTTCTCCCGCCTCGTCTCCATGGGCGCCGTACAAAACTACATCGAACAGAGCCTGGCCCACTCGTAAACCCCCGGACTGAGACCGCCAGGAAAAGGAGGACGAAGTGAGCTTTACACGGCTCCTGGACAATCCCGAACTTGCGCAACGCTATCGCAAGGTGAAGCCCTTCTTCTACATGAAGGAATCGGCGTACGATGTTACCAGCGTATGCCAGCTTCGCTGCGATGGGTGCTATTACTTCGAAGGTCCTAAGTCGCTGGTGCGCGATAACCGCGACCCCCAAGCCTGGCGCGCCTTCTTCGAGGACGAAAAGACAAGGGGTATCACCTACGTGGTGCTCGCCGGCGCGGAACCTTCCCTGGTGCCGGGCATCCTTCAGGCCTGCTACGACGTCATCCCTTTCGGCAGCATCGCCAGCAACGGTTTGCGCCCCATCGACGCCTCCGTTCGCTATCGCATTCACTTGTCCGTCTGGGGCGATAGCACGGGCGACCCGGTGTACCGCAAGTACGCCGGAGGTCAAGCGGGACCCGATTGCTTGAGCGCCCAGTTGAAAAATTACCACAACGACGACCGCGCCATTTTCGTGTACACCTTCAACGGTTTGAACATCGACCAGGTGGACGAGGTGGCGCGGCGCGTCACCGGCGAGGGCCATCCACTCACCTTCAACGTTTTCAGCGCTCCGAACGCCAGCAACTCGAGTCTTCGCTTGAACGACGAGCTGCGCCGGACCCGCGACAAGATGACCGAGATGATGGATCGTTACACGGGCGTCCTGTATTCCCGCTACAACGCCGCGGTGCATACCCATTCCAAGAGCCTCCATCACCTGTTCGGATGCATCTATCCGCGCGCACAAATGACCGCCACGCAGGTGCAGGGCGGCCTCGGCGACACTTTCCGCAGCTATCGCGCCGACCTCACGCATTCCCGCGAGAGTGACTGCTGCGTTCCCGATACGGACTGCGCCGATTGCCGCCATTACGCCGCCGGGAGCGCCATCGTCTCCTCCCAACTCTTCTCGCACGGCGCCTCCGAGCAGACGTTTCGCGCCTGGCTGGACTATGTCGATACTTACCTCGCGGTGTGGGTGTTAGGTTACAAAAAGGGCGAGAACCTGTACACCGGATCGGGGGAGGACATACTGCCCGCCGTCCCGCTGCAAGCTTCCGCCGCCGCCAACTCTTCCTTGAGAGTTCTCTAGCACGGTTATGACGGCCGGCCGCCTTCAGCCCGATTGGGGCAGCATCAGTCTCGTGAGCGCCGTGCCCTTCGCGGCAATGCACGCCGGCGTCATCGCCGGCATCCTGCTGGCGCCGCCCACCTGGCCCCTGGTTTCGGCTGCCTTCCTGAGTTATGCGTTTCGCCTGATGGCGGTGACGGGAGGATATCATCGCTATTTCGCTCACCGCGGCTTCAAAACCAGCCGGCCCTTCCAATTCCTTCTGGCGGTGGCCGGTACCCTGGCGATGCAGAAGGGACCGCTTTGGTGGGCCGCCCATCACCGCACTCATCACCGGTTCTCCGACACGGAAAAGGACATCCACTCGTCGCGGATCTATGGATTCTGGTGGGCGTACATGGGCTGGATCCTGTCGCGCAACAATGACGCCACCGATAAAGCGCTGATCGCCGATTTCTGGCGCTATCCCGAGCTCCGTTTCCTCAATCGTTACCACCTGGTTCCACCATTCGCCCTCGGCGCCTTCCTCTGGCTGGTGTTCGGCCTCCCCGCGTTTGTCTGGATCGGATTACTCCCCATCGTGTTCGGATGGCACGCCCTGTTTTGCAGTAATGTTCTGTGCCACGTTTTCGGCAGCCGCCGCTTTGAGACCGGCGAGGACAGCCGGAACAACCCCTTCTTCGCCATGCTCGTGTTCGGGGAAGGTTGGCACAACAACCATCACTTCTATCCCACCACGGCGCGCCAGGGATTTTACTGGTGGGAAATCGATGTCACTTACTATGTGATCCTCTTCCTCGAAAAGTGCGGGTTGGTGTGGGCCGTTGCCGGTGTCCCCGCGCGCGTCCTGGCCGCCGCCCGGCCCGGCTTCGTTCCGCCCGTTCCCATGGAAGAAGTGAACGATGGCCGGGGCTGATCGCTGCGTCAACCTCCGCGCCCTGGGATGCTATCTGCCTTCGCGGGTCATGACCAACGACGATTGGGCGCAGTTCGTCGATACCTCCGATGAGTGGATTACCGCCAGGACCGGCATCAAGCGCCGTCGAATCGCCGCCGATGACGAAACCACCGTGACCTTGGCCGCCGCCGCGGCACGCGACGCCCTCGCCCGCCACCGCATCTCCGCCGGCGACATCGACGAAATCATCGTCGCTACCGACACGCCGGAAGTGTACGTGCCCGACACCGCTTCCTTCCTCCAGCATTGCATCGGCGCGCGCGGAGTCCCTTCGTACACCCTGGGCGGCAGCGGTTGCACCGGCTTCGTCCAAGCCCTGGATATCGCCGTCAGCCGCGTTCGCAGCGGTACGGATACTTTGTTGATCGCCGGCGTCGAGCTCTTGACTCGCATCGTCAGTTGGCGGGACCGTAACACCTGCGTCCTGTTCGGCGACGGAGCGGGAGCGATTGTGGTGGGCGCCGCGCCCGGTTTTGGACGCGTGTTGCACGTAGTCTGCGGCACGGCGGGTGGAAACGCCGGTTTTCTGGGGATCGAAGTCGGTGGGACGCGCCATCCGTTTTCCCTGGAAGCCGCGCGGCAGGGACTGCATCAGCGCGCCACCCTGCACGGCCGCGAGGTGTTCCGCAGCGCGGTCCACTGGATGAGCGAGGCCGCCCACCGCGTGCTCCAGGAATCGGGAACCAGCCTTGGCGACGTCGCGCTGTTCATCCCCCATCAAGCCAATCTGCGCATCATCGAGGCCGTGGCAAAATCGCTGGCGCTGCCGGCCGATCGATGCTTCGTCAACCTCGGTGAATACGGGAACACGGGCTCCGCTTCGATTCCGATCGCGCTCTGGGAAGCCCGCGAAACCGGCAGAATCCGCGGCGGCGATCTGGTTCTCGTCACCGCTTTTGGCGCCGGCTACCACTGGGGCGCCGCCCTGCTCCAGTTTTGATGCTGCCGGCGTCAGCGGGTGAGCGGCCGCACATCCACGCCAATCGCGTCGTGGTCCGATAGCGGGACCTCACGTCCCTCCCGAACTTCGTGAATCACCACCGGGTCCGCGCACTGCAACCCTCTCGTGGCGAACCAGTCCAGCTTCAGCGGACAGCGGCCGTTGTGATTGCGCAGCGCCCACCGCATCACTCTCAGCCACCACGCCGGGATCCAATCCCGCAGAATGCCCGCCGAACGAGCATCCCCCACGTAGTAACTCACCGTCCGCTCTCCCAGGCAGTTACTGTGCCGGTATTCGAACCCGCGATCCTCCAGCAGGTCGAACAGCTTCTTCTCGAACTTTCGATATGGGTGCAGATAGTGATGGCGGATGGCGTTGTCCACGCCCATGAACACGCGCCGCCAGAAGGAGCAGAACGCCAATGCCGCGTTGGAGGAGTTGTAAGTGCTGGTGTTCCAATCTCCACCGAGAACCGCCGCACCGACGCCGCCAACCTGGCTGAGAATGCTCCGCATTTGCTGGTACCGGTGCCCCCGCGTGGACCGCGCGTCCAGATGCACCGACACCGCCGTCGCCGCAAAATCCGGGAACGCGATCTCGGCCGCCACCGCCGCCTGCCGGCCAATCCGTTTTTCCCTGCCGGCCATCTTGTCGATTCCGTTCTTCAGCACAATCGCGCGAATGTGCGTGATCGGATATCGGCTCAAAATCGCGTTTCCGTGCAGCCCCAGTTGGTTCTCGCCCGGGACGTCGAACTCCAGCCCCGAGCCCTTGCTCAGATTCAGATAACAGGGAACGAAGGCATAGTACATACCCAGTTCGCGAGCCAGGTCCACAGCCACTTCCCGGTTGCCGGACCTCGTCATGCCCGCGTCCGTCTCGGTCAGCAGCAGAACGTCGGCGGACTTCATGTATGGGTGCGTTCGCAACTCTAAGAGTTGGCCATCGTATTGAATGCCGCGTTCGAGGTTCCACGCCAGAAAGCGGTAACTCTCTTTCGCCGGCGCGTCACCCCGGCTGAAGTTGCCCGCCTGCGGCGTTTCCAGCACCCGTTGTATGTCGGGCTCGATGGCAATATACTCTTCCAACCGCGCGAGTTCCCGCCAGCTCCGGCACCGGGCAAATTTGCCGTAATGCGGCGCAATACGCTCCCGAATAAGTTCATGGATCCCGTTGGGGTCCGTGGCGGGCGCCTCTCCGGTATGCATCACCCTTGCTTCCTGATAAATGAGCTTAGCATAGTCAATAGCGGATATAACCGCCCCCATTGGCCGGGCGGCGGGGGCGGTAACTTGCCGACTCCCGCCCTCGGTTTCCAGAAGTCTTCAGACGAGCGTCGTTTTGTACAGCGCCAGCAGCTTGCTCCACGCCCGTTCCGCCTCGGCCGGATGATAGACGGCGCGGTCGCCCCTCGGCGGCATATCTTCCATGCACCATCCGTGCAATCCCGAAGAGACTTCGATTTCGGCCGGCAGGTGCGCGTCGTCAAAAGCCCGCTTCAGCCGGTCCTTGGCGTCCGGCTGTTTCTCGTCGTCGTCGGCGGCGATACCGAAATACATCCGCGCCTTGATTTTGGGAACCAGCAGGTGCGGGCTGTCCGGACCATCGGCCACCAGCCCGCCGCCGTGAAACGAAGCGCCCGCGCCAATCCGGCCGGGGAGCGCCGCCGCGCTCCGCATCACCAGCGCACCGCCCATGCAATACCCCTGCGCGCCGATGGGCCTGGTCCGATCGACTTCCGCCCGCGCGTCGAGGAACGCGACGTACGCCGCGGCATCCATTTCGGCGTACCCGGCTGGCTTGATGGATCCGAGCAGCCATCGCAGTTTGGCCATGTCGGCGGGGTTGCCGAAATCCAGGTCGAACCCGCCGGCAAACGGAGCTTTCGACACGCGATAGAACGGATTCGGCACCAGCACCGAATAACCTTCCGCCGCCAGCCGCCTGCCCATCTGCCGCGTGACGGGCCGCAAACCGCCCGCGTCCGCCCAAAACAACACCCCCGGATGGCTGCCGCTCGCGGGATGAACAAACGCGGCATCGCAGGTGCCGTCCGGCGTGCGGATTTCAACCGCGGTTTCGATCACGTTTGCGCTCATGAGTGCTCTCCTTGACGAATCTGAAGCCCTCGTTATCCTCCCGGTTCCACGTGCACTAGCACGTCAGCCACCCAATCGAGCCTCTCCTTAATCCGCACCTGAACCTGGTGTGCGATCTCGTGGGAACGCCGCACCGTCATGTCCGGGTCGACTTCCAAATGCAGGTCCACATGGTAGCGAAGCCCGGTTTTCCGCGCGAAGCACTTCTCGATGCCGCGGACGCCCTCCACGGTGGCCGCGGCGGCGCGGATTTCGTCCATCCGCTCCGCGTCCGGCATGGTGTCGATGAGCTGCATGGCGGTCTCGCGCACCACCTGCACGCCGGCGAAGACCACGATCAGGCCCACCAGAATTCCGCCGTACCGGTCGGCATCCGCAACGCGGAGCGGGTTCGTCAGCGCCAGGCCCACGGCGCTCAGCGCCACCAGCGCGGAGACGATGTCCGTGGTGTCGTGCCACGCATCGGCGATCAGCGCGCTGCTGCGGAGTATCCTGCCGCAATGGAACTTGTAAATCGCGAGCCCCCCCTTGGCGACCGCCGAGACTACCAGCGGGACGATCACGAAAGTCTCGATGGGGGGGCGCGGCTGCCCCAGGTGTTCGAACGATGCCGCGGAGATTAATGCGCCGGCCGCGGTCAGCACTAACCCGATCAGCAGCCCGGTGACGGTCTCGATTCGTCCGTGCCCGTACGGATGCTCCTTGTCGGCAGGCTTCGCGGCCAGCGTCAGGCCCAGCAGCACCAACCCCGACGAAAATACGTCGCCCGCCGATTCGCATCCATCGGCTACCACCGCGGTGGAATGGCCGGCCAGCCCGGCAATGATTTTGGCCACCGCCAGCGCGGCCGACACCACGATGCCGAGCAACGCGACGCGCTGGCCGGTTTGCATCAGGCCCGCGCGGGGTTGATCTTCTCGGTGTCGAGGCCAAGCTCGGCGAACGCCGCGGCTGCCTTTCCGGCATCGAATTGCCCATCGCGCGCCAGGCGTGAGAGCGCGGCGGCGGCGATGGATTCCGCATTGATCTCGAAGTGGCGGCGCAGGTGTTCGCGATTTTCGCTGCGCCCGAAACCGTCCGTACCCAGCGTTTCCATACGCCCCGAGAGCCACGGCGCAATCTGGTCGGCCACCACTTTCATATAGTCTGTGGCGGCCACGATCGGACCGCTGGCGCCGGCGAGCGCCGCCACGACATGCGGCATGCGCGGCGGACGATCGGGATGCAGGCGGTTCCAGCGCTCCACGTCCAACGCTTCGCGCCGCAGTTCGTTATAACTGGTCACGCTCCACACGTCGGCCGCCACTCCGTACTTCTCGCCCAGAATCTGCTGCGCGCGCAGCGCTTCATTGAGAATCGGCCCGCTGCCGAAAAGCTGCACCACCGCCTTCCCGCTCGCGGCGGGCCGGAACCGATAGATCCCGCGGATTACGTCTTCCGGATCGAGACCTTCCGGCATGGCCGGCATGGCGTAATTTTCGTTGTAGAGCGTCAGGTAATAGAAGCGGTCTTCCCGTTCCTGGTACATGCGCCGGATGCCATCCTGCACGATGATGGCGATTTCGTACGAGTAGGCCGGATCGTAAGCCGCGCAGGTGGGGACGGCGCTCGCCAGCACGATGCTGTGGCCGTCCTGGTGTTGCAGCCCTTCGCCGGCCAGCGTGGTGCGTCCCGCCGTGCCGCCGCACAGAAAGCCTTTGCCGCGCGAATCGCCGAACGCCCAGATCATGTCGCCGACGCGCTGGAATCCGAACATCGAATAGTAAATGAAGAACGGGATCATGACCTTCCCGTAATTCACGCCCGCCGTGCCAGCCGCGGTGAAAGACGCCATCGATCCCGCTTCGGTGATTCCCTCTTCCAGAATCTGGCCGTCTTTCGATTCCTTGTAGTACAGGAACATTTCGGCATCGTGCGGTTTGTAGAGCTGGCCCTGGCTGGCGTAGATGCCGAACTGCCGGAACAGGCTCTCCATGCCGAACGTGCGGGCTTCGTCGGGGATGATGGGCACCACGTGCTTGCCGAGCTCGGGGTGCTTCATCAGCAGCGTGAGCGTGCGCACGAACGCCATGGTGCTCGAAACCTCGCGGCCCGCCGATCCTTCGAGCGATTCCTTGAAATATGCGAGCGGCGGGGCCGTCAGGCTGGCCTTGGCCGGCGTGCGGAACGGAACGTATCCTCCTAATTGCCGCCGCCGTTCGTGCATGTAGCTGATTTCCGGGCTGTCTGCCGGCGGACGGCAAAACGACGCGTTGTGCACCGCTTCTTCCGGAATGGGGATGGCGAAGCGCGAGCGGAAATGCAGCATTTCCTGCTCGTTCAACTTCTTCTGCTGGTGCGTGATATTGCGGCCTTCGCCCGCCTCGCCCAGCCCGTACCCTTTGATGGTGTGCGCGAGAATGAGAGTCGGGCTGCCGGTCGATTCCACCGCGGCCTTGTATGCGTTGTATACCTTCTTGGGATCGTGCCCGCCGCGCTGGAGCTTCATCAGTTGCTCATCGCTCAGATGCGCCACCAGGTCGAGCAACTCGGGGTACTTGCCGAAGAAATTCTTGCGAATGTATGCGCCGTCTTTGGTGACGTACGTCTGGAATTCGCCATCCACCACTTCGCCCATGCGTTTTTCGAGCAAGCCGGTGGTGTCGCGGCGCAGCAGTTCGTCCCAGTCGCTTCCCCAGATCACCTTGATCACGTTCCAGCCGGCGCCCCGGAAGGCCGCTTCCAGTTCCTGGATCATCTTGCCGTTGCCCCGCACCGGACCATCCAGGCGCTGCAGATTACAATTGATGACGAAAATCAGGTTGTCGAGCTTCTCGCGCGAGGCGAGCGTGAGCGAGCCCATCGACTCCGGCTCGTCCATCTCGCCATCGCCGAGGAAGGCCCAGATCTTGCGCGGCGCCGGCGGGATCATACCGCGATTCTCCAGGTATCGCATGAACCGCGCCTGGTAAATCGCGTTGATCGGACCGAGACCCATCGACACCGTGGGGAAGCGCCAGAAATCGGGCATCAGCCACGGGTGCGGGTACGAGGATAGTCCCGGCGTACCGCGCAGTTCGTGGCGGAAATTCTTGAGGTGTTCCTCCGTGAGGCGGCCTTCGAGGAACGCGCGCGCGTATACGCCGGGCGATGCGTGGCCCTGAAAATAGATCAGGTCGCCGGGCTCTTCGCCGTACTTCGCGCGGAAGAAATGATTGAAGCCCACTTCGAGCAGCGTGGCCAGCGAGGCATAGGTGGAAATGTGGCCGCCGATGCCGGCATCGTATTTATTCTGCCGCACCACCATGGCCATGGCGTTCCACCGGATCAGGCTCTTGATGCGGCGCTCCATGGCGCGGTCGCCAGGGTAGGGCACTTCCTCTTCTGCCCGGATCGTGTTGATGTATGGCGTGTTCAGGTGGATGGGGAGTTCCGCGCCGCCGGCCCGGGCGCGCGACGCCAACTGCTCCAGAAGATACCGCGCGCGATCGGGGCCGCCGTCCTCCATCACCTGGTCGAGCGATTCCAGCCATTCCTGGGTTTCCTGGGGATTCAGGTCGCCAACCCTCTCACTTCGTATCTGGTGCATGTGTTCTTTTATTATACCCGCGCGGGAATTCCAGCCTGCATTCTCACCCAGCTCCGTCGCGAGACGCGGGAGAAGGCCGTGGTGGGGGGTGCCCTCCGCGCCGGCGCGCGCCGGTTAGGGTGCGGAGGCGCACTTGGAGACGCGGCCTGGTCGCGCGTCGCAGCGGAAGGTGGAGGAGAAACGCAGGCTCACCCTTGCGCGGCGCGGTCCTGCGATTACAATGTCCTCATGGTTCGACTGCAGCATGTACTCGACTCCTGGAAGGCGATCCGCATGGACGCCGCCACGGCCGTGGAGGATTTCCCGGAGGCCGAATTCGATTTCCGCCCGGCGCCCGACGCGATGACGTTCCGCGAGGCAGCCCGCCACATTCTTGACGCCGGCGACGTACTCTCCGGCCTGCTGCTCGCCGGAGAACCCGACTTCTCCGCCCCGGAGGTTCGCCCCAAGATGAAGACCCATACCCGAGCCCTTCCCCCGGACGTGGATGCCCGTACCCTGGCCGGCGCGCTCCGCGAATCGGTGGAACAGTGCGCCGCCCGGTTCGCCGGCCAATCGGACGAGTTCTTCGCCCAGATCATTACCCGTTTTGACGGCCAGAAGCTCACCCGCCTCGAAATGCTGCAGTTCATCAAGGAACACGAACTTACGCACCGCGCTCATTTGTTCCTTTGCCTGCGCATGAAAGGCATCGTGCCGGCCACCACGCGGCGCCGCATGGCGCAGCAGGCCGGGCGCTAAAACGCGGAGTTGCAAAAGCGGCAGGATATCGTATAACAGTATTGCGGGAGGATTTTCATGGTCACGTGTCCGGTATGCGATGGCGCCATCGACGTGGACGAAGAAGACGTAGACGAAGGTGACACGGTCAGTTGTGACGAATGCGGCGCGGATCTCAAGGTTGTGAGCACCAGTCCGCTGGAACTGGAATCGGCCGAAGACCTCGAAGAAGAAGAAGAGGACGACGATGAGTTTCTCGAGGACGAGGAGGAAGACGCCGACGAGGACTGGAAGTAAGCCATGCACGCGGCGAAGGTAGCGGCGTTCTCGTTGGCCATGCTATTGGCGGTGGCGTCCACGGGGTTCGCCCAGAAAGATAAGAATAAGGACTCGTCGACGCGCAGCGTCGGCGGAGTCGTCAGCGGCCCCGACGATAAGCCCGTGGTGGGCGCGGTGGTGCAGCTCAAGGATACCAAGACCAAGAATGTCCGCTCTTTTTATACCCAGGACAAAGGGGAATACTATTTTCACGAGCTGAGCCCTGACGTCGCTTACGAACTGACCGCCACGTACCAGGGCGCCAGCAGCAAGACCCATACCCTCAGCGTCTTCGATTCGCGCAAAGATGCCGTGGTCAATCTGAAACTGAACCCGAAGAAATAGCATCGCATGGCATGACTGTTACTGAGCCGGCGGACGGCCGCGGCTCACCCGTCACTGTGCCACAGTGATTGTCACGCTGGTCGATCCGGAAGCGTAATTCGCGGTGCCTGAGTAAGTGGCCGTAATGGTGTGCGAGCCGACAGCCAGGCTCGCCGTGCTGTAATTGGCCTGGCCGCTGGCATTCACCGCCACTGTCCCCAGCGGGGCGTTGCCGTCATAGAACGACACGCTGCCCAAGCTGTTGGGTGGGCCGGCGCTCCACGACGAAATGGCCGCCTGGAACGTAATATTCGTGCCGGCGGTGGCATACCAGGAGGATGGCGTGAGCCCCACATAGACCGGCGCTTGGGTGACCGTGAAGTTCTCGGTCTGCGGAGAAGCCGCCGCGAAGTTGCCCTGCTGCGCATAGCGTATGACCACCGTGTGCGGGCCGGCGGCCGGCAAGCTGATTGCGAACTGCGTATTCCCGTTGCTGAGCGCCGATGTGAGAGCCGAGCCGCTGTCGACGGCGTAGCTGACAACGCCCTGCGCCGGACCGGCATTCGAGCTGACCGTCACGTTGCATTGATAATTTCCGCCGTAAGGAAATGACGAGTTCCAGCACGCCGGCGACATATTCACGGCGACCGGAGCCACAGTCAGTGTGACCGGCGCCGAATTGCCGGCGGGATTATTGGCGTCGCCGGAATATGACGCGCTGACCGCATGCGTGCCGGCACTCAGCCCGGGCGAGATATACCAATACGCGCAGCCATTCCCCTGCAACGTCAGAGTCGTGAGCCGGTTGGTGCCGTCGAGAATTTGCACTGTCCCGGTGGCCGTGGCGTTGGTTGCCGGCGAAATGCAAACAGTTACGTTGGTGGCGCCCGGATAGGTGAGCTGCGTGCTGGCGAATTGCAGGCCGATGGCGGTGTCGTAGGGCGAGAGGTTGGTGAGGGAAACCGATAGCGTCTGGCTGTCGATGGCGGCGGTTACGGTGGCGCTGCCGGGCGTAGTGGCGGTATAGGTGGATTCCGCCACGCCCAGAGAGGTGACCGTGGTCGAGGGGTTGACCGTGCCCAGCGAGCCCGTGAAAGACACAGGTGTTCCATCCGCCACCTGGTACCCCGCGCTGCCGTCGCTGCCGGTATCGATGGCGGCTGTCAGCGTGGCGGATTGGCCCGTGTTAACAGTGCCGGAGGAAGCCGTGAAGGTCATCACCAGCCAGGGGGAGTAGGTCACCACCCCGCCGTTGAATAGATTGGCCGGCGAACCATTCGAGCCCCACCAATTACCCGTTGCGGTGACGGTGCTGCCGTAGTTCGGATCTGCATCCACAATTGACGACGCTTGCGCGGAGGTGTTTCCCACGATCCGGCTGGCCGAGATGCTTGCGCCGGCGCCGTCCGACCAGAAGGCGCCCCCCCAGGATGCCGAGGAGTTGTTCGTGATCGTGGAATTGACCACCATCGAGAGCCCGAACATCCCGCCTCCCCTGTCGCCGGACGCATTGCCGGAAATCGTGCTCTGGCTGACCAGGAAACCATCGCCGTATAGCCCGCCGCCATCGCTGCTGGCCCGATTGCCGGAGACGGTCGAGCTCTGAACGGCAACGTTGGGGATGTCAGTGTAAATGCCGCCGCCGAGCTGGGCGGGCGGATTCTGGCTTGCCGCAAACGCCGTGTTATTCGAGATCGTGGTGTTCGTTATGGCGATGTTCTGGTAGAAGTAAAGACCGCCGCCCGTAATGAAAACTCCGCCGCCGTAATAACCCCACCAGGCGCCGCCGGGGTTCAGGAGCCCTGCCTGGTTCCCGCTGATGACGGAACCCGCAATGGTCACCGTGCCTCCGTCAAAAAGCGCCATGCCGCCGCCATCGCCATTGATTGTCTGGTTCTGGAGAATCTGGCAGTTGGCCATGCTCAGAGATCCCGCGCCGTCAATGGTGCTGGCGTCAAAGTCGAATGCTCCGCCCTCGTTGTCCCCATCGCTGGAGCCGTCGTCCTGGTTGGTGCCGAATTGAATGGTGACGCCGCTGAGGCTTACGGAGAATCCGGGTTGGAGGCCGAGCGGGTTGAACGAAAACACCTTGTCAACGCCATTTCCGGCGCTCGGACCACCGCGTATGATTGTGTTCGCGGCGCCATTGCCGACAATGGTCAGCGCATCGGTCACATCGAGATCGCCCGCCTGGGCGTCGTCGTCAAGGCCCGGAACCGACAGCGTGACAGTGCCGTTGAGGGTAAAAACAATGGCATCCTGTCCCGGGTTCGCGTTTGAGGCGATAATGGCGGCCCTCAGCGTTGTGCAGTCCGAGGTAAGCGGGCTCCCCGACGGCGCGGTGCATGTCCCGGACTGAGAATCGCCCAGCGCTGTGACCTGGTAGACTACACCCGGAACCTGCACCAGAGCAGTAGGGGGGCCACCGCGCTCGGTCAGCAGCGCCAGACCAGGGGCGCCCATCACATTGAGGCGCATGGGCACGGCCGCGATGATCCGGCCGCCAACGCCGAGCGCGAGAGCGGGCTGCAATTGGGTTGGCGAATCCCCGGGCGTATTCCCGAGGTTCCAGAGCCTCAGGTCCGCCTCCATTCCGTCCACCACCAGCAGATCGTCCAATGGGAAGCCTGAGATCCGGCCGGCGACCAGCTTCGCAGAAATCGGTGAGCGGCTGACCGGAGAACCAATGAGTAGCGCGGTCCAGCCGCGCGAGCCGGATGGCGCCCACGGAGCACCGGACGTGACCGCCGCAGCCATTCTCCGCCGGGGTCCGCTGGTGCGCGCGCCCGGGAGGGCGCCGGCCTCGAGCCGGCGCAAGACCGCGAGCCGCCCGTCGATTCCAAGCACGGCGATCTGGGTCCCGCCGACGGCCGGAACAAAATGGCCCAGCGCCGCGGACTCGACTCCGAAGGGGAGGGTCACAGGCTCCAGCCTGCCAGGATCGGCCGGCGAGCCCGGAGGGCGCCCGTGCAGGACCATTAGGCCCTGGCCCGTCACCAGCGCCACATCCGGGTACCCATCTTCATCGAGATTGCCAATCGCAAGGCCGGTCACAAGCTCAGGAACGCGGTACATTTCGGGCAGTTCGTCGAGCCCCTTGCTCCCGGCCCGGTACAGGGCCAACATGGGCCCCGAATTCGCCGTCAGCCCGACCGCCACATCGGTGCCGAATCTGCCCGGCTGGAGCTTACCCGGGAGCAGAGCCGTGATCCCGCCCGCGACCGGAACCCCGCGTGGCGCGCCGAAGCCGCCGTGCCCGTCCCCCTGAGCGATATAGAGGACATCTCCGCCCTGGGCGGCGAATATCAGGTCCGTGACTCCCCTCGCACCAAAATCTCCAAGGGCGAGGAAGTCGGGCCGGACGGGCACCTCCAGTACTGTTTGCGATCCGGCAAAGGAGGCCGGAAAGACTCCCTTTGCGATTCCCGCGAGGGAACTCGGGAGCTGCGGCGAAAACGCTTCGGGATTGCCCAGGTGTATGGCTATTAAACCTCCACCGGGCGTTCCGTAGCCAGCCGCGAGATCGGGGTAACCGTCGCTGTTGACGTCCGCTGTCGCCAAAGACAGCGGTGTGGCGGCTACCGCGGCGAGGGAGATTTCGCGCCCGGCCGGTGTCGCATAATGCGCCCGCACCAGGCTTTCTTTAAGGGTGGCTCGAACCGCCTGCCCATCCCCGCTGGCCCCGGCAAGCTGCGCCGATAGGGCGGCTACCGCTCCAAGAGTTAGTTTCAAGCGCAAGGATAACCCGTACATTTTCCAGCCTCCGGCGTCTCTCAGTGGGATCGGGGATACGAAGCCAGGTAAAAGTAGCTGCCTTGGCCGCCGCCAGAATCCGTCCAGTCAATCGTGAGGTTTCCGTTGCCGTCAGCCGTCGCGGACAGGCTGACCACCGGGTCCTTGCTGGTAGCGACGCGCTTGAACGGGGTGATCAGGACGGTAAGCAAACGCGGGTCGTTCAGATTAGGCCGCGTCGCCATCACCTCTTTGCTGGCGATGGGATTGCCCTGCCTCACATGGGCCTGCGGAACGCAAATATAACTGATTCCATCGGAGCGCAGCGCCACCACATGAACATGCGGCGTGACTGCATAGGGGGCCGGCGATCCCTGGTCATGGCTGATGGTGACGTCCCGCAACGCCGCGATGCCTTCCGCCTCAAGCTGCGCAGCAGCCACCTTGTACCGGGCGGCCGCTAGTGTCGTGCCATACCGATAGGTGATTTCCCATTCGCCAGCCCTCAATGGCACGCTACCTCCGGGCCCAAACACGAGCGGGCCGATATCGAAGGTCCAGTCATACGATTTGAGGGCCAGCTTCCTGGTTTCCCCCGGCGCAAAGGTAGTTGTATTCGAGGCATCTACCGGAACGGCAACGCAGTTGTCGGACCAGCCGCCCGCCGGAAGGACACCTTCCTCCGCCCGGCGATGAATAAAGCAACCGGTAGCGGACAGAAACGGCGCCAACGTGGTGACGGGAACAGCCGCCGGGTTGGATACTTCCAACGTGACCGTGGCCTCTTCGCCCGGCAGGTAGGTTTCCCGGTCCAAGCCGATGGTGACCTTCATGTTCGAGGTGTCA
>Ga0335078_10003924_pt1 | contig 22108 bp, 18 predicted proteins | sample Lox_Sample_32_FD_206711 | JGI IMG/M metagenome (GOLD analysis project Ga0335078, IMG submission 206711) | Soil microbial communities from Loxahatchee National Wildlife Refuge, Florida, United States - Lox_Sample_3.2 | ecosystem: Environmental > Terrestrial > Soil > Wetlands | place: USA...
CGGGCCCACCCGAAGCTGGTCGTCGGCATCCGGCCGGAGCACCTGTCGATCGGCGATGGCGAGCTGACGGTCGAGGTCGCGCTCGTCGAGGACCTGGGCAGCGACTCCTACGTGTACGGCCACCTGGCCGGCGACCCGGACGCCACCGTGATCGTCCGGTCCGGGCGCGAGCACCCCCGCCCCGGGGACGTGATCAAGGTCGGGGTGGACACTGCGCACCTGCACATGTTCGACGCGGCCACCGGGCTGCGGGTCGGCGAATGAGCGCCGCCCGGCCCGCCTGCCCCGTCCGTTTCCGCCGGCGCTGAGAGGTCATGATGCGTGCCGTTATCTGGGAGTCACCCGGGCAGCTCGCGGTCACCGACGCGGCTGACCCAGCGCCCAACCACGGTGAGCTCGTCGTCCAGGTCGGGGTGTGCGGCATCTGCGGCACCGACCTGCACATCGCGGACGGGGAGTTCCCGCCCACGCCGTACCCGATCATCCCCGGCCACGAGTTCGCTGGCCGGGTGGTGGCCCGCGGTGCTGGGGTGCCCGGCGACTGGCGGGACGGGGACCGGGTGGCGGTGGACCCGTCATTGTTCTGCGGGCACTGCCCGGCCTGCCGCGCCGGGCGGGGCAACCTGTGCGCGAACTGGAACGCGATCGGCGACACGGTGAACGGCGCGTTCGCCGAGTACGTCGCGGTGCCTGCGGACAACGCCTACCGGATCCCGGACAGCGTGGACGACGCCCAGGGCGCGCTCATCGAGCCGCTGTCCTGCGCCGTCCACGGCCTGCGCCGCCTCGGCCCGGTCCTCGGCGAGGACGTGCTGCTGTTCGGCGCGGGCACGATGGGCCTGCTGCTGCTCCAGCTGCTCAACCACGCCGGGGCGCGGTCGGTCAGCGTGGTGGACCGCAAGACGTCCCGGCTGGAGGCGGCCAAGGCGGTCGGTGCGGACAGCGTGGCCGATGACGTGTCCCAGCTGGATCATGCGGGCTACGGCGTGGCGGTGGACGCGACCGGGGTGCCCGCCGCGATCGAGGCGGCGTTCGACGCGCTGGCCCGTGGCGGCCGGCTGCTGATCTTCGGTGTGGCCAGCGGCGATGCCGCCGTGTCGCTGTCCCCGTTCCGGATCTATAACGACGAGATCACCGTGCTCGGCTCGATGGCCGTGCTGAACAGCTTCGGCGCGGCCGCCGAGCTGATGGCGGCGGGCACGATCAGCACCGGCCCGCTGCTCGGCGCGCCCTTCGTCCTCGACCAGTTCGCCGGCGCGCTGGCCAGCGTCCGCCGCGGCGAGGGCATCAAGGTCCAGGTGGCGCCAGCCGCGCCCACAGGCTAGGTGGCCGCGCCAGCAGCCCGGTAGGCAGGGGCCTCATCGGCAGCTGGCCCGTCAGGCGCGTCGCCCGATAGCCGCGTCAGCAGCCGTCGTAGGCGGTCCAGTTCGACGCGCCGCCGGCCGCGATCGCGTTGTCAAATATCTGATCCTGGTAGGCCGGCCCGGCGACCCCGTATTCGCCCGCCGCACCGCCGTACTTCTCCCAGGTGGCGAGCTGGAACTGATAGGCCCCGCCGCCGTTGCCCGGGCCCCAGGCGTAGCTGCCGCCCTCTTCCGCGTTGCGGATGCACACCCCCAGCGCCGAGTGGGCGGCATCGCCACCGCCGGTGGACGGGGCCGGGGCCGGGGACGGGCTGGAACTCGCCTGCGCCGCGGCCTGCTGAGCGGCGGCCTGCCGGGCGGCGGCCTGCCGGGCGGCGGCCCGCTGCCGTGCGTGCCGGGCGGCGGCCGCTTTCGCGGCGAGGTACTCACGCCGGGTGGACCTGGCTGTCTTGCGGGCCATCTGGGAGGCGGCCCGGTGGTGGACGTCCAGTGGTATCTGCGCCTCAGTCAGGCCGGACGCCGCGCTGGTCACCGGCGTACCGCTGTGCTCCGGCTGGGGCGCTGCGGACCCAGCCGGATAAAACACGAAAGCCGCAGTCGCACCGGTAATGGCGGCTGCGGCCACGGTTGGCACCATGATCTTGGGGACTAGCCTCTTGGGTTTGGAATGACGGGGTGCTGGGCGCATCACGCTCCTGACCGAGAAGCTCCGCGTTTACCCGGCGGGCTGATGCAGCGGGACGCAGCGGCTGGCATCAGGGGGCGCGGGCAACGCCTGTCCCAAGGACGCTAGCGGGAAACAAGCCATAGACTCGCAAAAACGGCGGAACACGCCACCAATCCCCCACAACTGTGGTAGAGCGGCTACCCCGCGTTCCCGGACCGCACGTGGCCGGCCGCTCACGACCCGCAGGGACAATATCCACGCTCGTTACGGAACAGCGCGAACGGGGTACGGGTCGGGCTAATTGCCCAGTGTTGGCTGCTGGGACCGGCGGTGGGTAATCAACGGGAGGACCGGCGATGGAACCTGCGAACACCCCGGTTGTCTTTGTCCATGGTCTCTGGCTGCACGCGTCGTCCTGGGATCCGTGGATCGACTTCTTCAAGGAAGCGGGTTACACCCCGACGGCCCCCGGCTGGCCGGGCGACGGCGACTCCGTGGCCGAGACCCGCAGCCACCCTGAGCTGGTCGCGGGCAAAGGCATCGAGGACGTGGTCCAGCACTACGCCGGGATCATCCGCGGGCTGCCGGCCAAGCCGGTCGTGATCGGTCACTCGTTTGGCGGGCTCATCGCGCAGCGGCTGCTCGGGCAGGATCTGGCGGCCGCGGCCGTGGCCATCGACCCGGCGCCCATCCAGGGTGTGCTCAACCTGCCGGTGTCCGCGCTGCGGGTCGCCTCGATCGCGCTGCGCAGGCCCGCCAACCGGAACGAAGCACAAGCGCTGACCCCGGAGCAGTTCCGGTACGGCTTCGGCAACGCGCTGCCCGCATCGGAGTCGGCCGAGCTGTTCGACCGCTACACGATCCCGTCCCCGGGCAAGCCGCTGTTCGAGGCCGCGCTGGCCAACTTCACCCCCAAGTCACCGGCCAAGGTCGATACGCGCAACAAGATCCGGGGCCCGCTGCTGCTGACCTCCGGCGGCCAGGACCACACGGTGCCGCCGGCCATCGTGCACGCCACCCGGCGCCTCTACCACCACTCGCCCGCCATCACCGACCTGCGCGAGTTCCCCGGCCGTGGCCACTCGCTGACGATCGACCACGGCTGGCGGGACGTCGCCCAGGAAGCGCTGAACTGGCTCCAGAACTGCCTGCGCTAGGTCATCCAGCGCTGACCGTGGGGCTGATTAAGCCGGCCCTTCCCGGGGGCTGGCGGCATAGCGCGGGCTGCTACCGGCGGGCCCAGCCATACGCCTCGAGCCAGCCGAACGAGTCCTCGGCCTGCCCGGCGGACGGCCGGTACTCCAGCCCGACGAAGCCGCGGTAGCCCCGGCGGTCGAGGTGCCCGAGGACGAACCGGTAGTTGATCTCACCGGTGCCGGGCTCGCCCCGGCCGGGCACGTCAGCGATCTGGATGTGGCTGATCAGCTCCCAGTAGGTGTCGAGCGTCGTGGTGAGATCACCTTCCATCCGCTGCATGTGGTAGGCGTCGTACTGCAGCCGCACGTTGTCCCGGCCGACCTGCCCGATGAAGCTGGCCGCGGCGGCCGTGGTGGTGAGCAGGCACGGACCGTTGTCCACCGAGTTCAGCGCCTCGATCATGATCTGGGCGCCGAACGCGGCGGCCTGGTCCGCGGCCCAGGCCACGCTGTCCCGCGCGCACCGCAGCTGGCGCTCCAGCGGATACCGCGGCTGGCGGTGGCCGACCAGCAGGTTCAGCCGCTGGCAGCCGCAGTCCTGGGCGATGCGCAGCGCGGCCGGGATGTGCCTGCGCAGCTGCCCGCCGCGGTCCGGGTCGGCGGCCAGCCCTCGCTGGCCGGCCGCCATGTCCCCGGCGTCGAAGTTGAGCAGGGCCAGGTCCAGCCCCCAGCGCCCGCTCAGCCCGGGCAGCAGGCGGGCTTCCTCGTCGCCGGGCCACCACAGCTCGACGGCGCCGAACCCGGCGTCGGCCGCGCGCGCGAACCGCTCCGGCAGCGGCCGGCCCGGCCACAGGATGGACAGGTTCGGCTCGAACCGCAGCGCCATGCCGGCCTCCCGGTGAGCGGGCCCGGGTGAGCGGGTCCTGGTCTAGCGGGCGAGGGACCTGGCCGCGCGCCCGGCGATGTGCTGCCCGATGACCAGGGACGCGGTGGCCGCCGGGGACGGCGCGTTGAGCACGTGGACGATCCCCGCCGACTCCTCGATCAGGAAATCATCCACCAGCGCGCCGGACCGGCTCAGGCACTGGGCCCGGATGCCGGACGGGCCGAACGAGACGTCCCGGGACTGGATGCCCGGGATGTACCGGCGCATTTCCGCCAGGTAGGCGGGCTTGACCAGGTCACGCCAGATCTCCTGGGCCCCGGTCCCGGCGTAGCTGCGGGCCAGCCGGCGCAGCCCGGGGAAGCGCACGATGTCCAGCAGGTCCCGGCCGTTCACCGAGAACCGGCCGTAGCCCTCCCGGGCGAACGACGGCACCGCGTTCGGCCCGGCGTGCAGCGACCCCTCGATGTCCCGGGTGAAATGCACCCCGAGGAACGGGAAGGCCGGGTCGGGCACCGGATAGACCAGGCCACGCACCAGCCCGGCCGCGTGCGGGCGGAACGTGTAGTAGTCACCTCGGAACGGGACGATCTGGTACTGGTGGTCATGCTGGCCGGTCATCGCGGCCAGCCGGTCGGCCTGCAGCCCGGCGCAGGCGATCACTCCCCGCGCGGTCAGCGGCCCGGCGTCGGTCCGCACGGCCCACCCGCCGTTGGCCCGGGTGAGTGCGCGTACCGCGTGCCCGCAGCGCACGGTGCCCCCCCGGCTGGCCACCACCGCGGCATACGCGGCGGCGACCTTCCGGTAGTCGATCACCCCGCTCTCCGGGATGTGCAGCGCCCGGATGCCGCGCACCGACGGCTCGATCTCACTGATCTCGGCCGCCCCGATGTCGCGCACGGCCAGCCCGTTGGCCCGGCCCCGCTCAGCCAGCCGGGCCAGCCGGCCCAGTTCACCGTCCCGCGTGGCCACCACCAGCTTCCCGGTGACCCGGTAGGGGATGCCGTGCTCCGTGGCGAAGTCCATCAGCGCCCGCCGACCGGCCGTGCAGAACCGGGCCTTGAGGCTGCCCGGCTGGTAGTACAGGCCGGCGTGGATCACCCCCGAGTTGTGGCCGCTCTGGTGCGTGCCGACCGCCGCTTCCTTCTCCAGCACGGCCACCCGCAGCCCGGGCTGCGCCCCGAGCAATGCCATCGCGGTGGACAGGCCGATGAGGCCGGCGCCGACGATGACCACATCCAGCGCCCGGTCGTCCGCCACGCGCGCTCCCTTCCCGCCGCCCGCTGGGTGACCCGGGCGATCACGTCACCAAAATGCCACATGGTCCGGGCTCAATCTTCCGCATCCCGGTGACGGCGGGACAGCTCGCCGGACGGCCTGGTCAGGCGGGCCGGTCAGGCGGGCCGGTCAGGCGGGCCGGTCAGGCGGGCCGGTCAGGCGGGCCGGTCAGGCGGGCCGGTCAGGCAGCCCGCCCGCGCCCGGCCAGCCGGCAGCGCTGCGCTTCGCGGGACGGGCTGGCGGCCACCCAGATGGCCACGTCCAGGATGCGCAGCAGGCTCGCATCCGCCGCCTCGGGCGGCCGCAGCGCGTCGACCGCGGCCCGCGCCTCGGGCTCCTGCAGCAGGAAGCGCAGCGCCTCCCAGGTCTGCCCGGGCGAGCCCGCCGTCCGGATCACCACCTTGTCGGTGATCGGGCACAGCCGGGGCCGCTTACGGGCCAGCAGCTTCGTGGCGGTGGCGGTGCCCACCCCCGGCATGTCCACCAGGACATCCCAGAGCCGGTCCACCGCGGCCAGGTCGGTGTCGGCCGCATCCCACAGGTCGACGTCGTTGCCAATCGCGCCCAGCATCACCGAGACCGGCTGCGCCTGGCTGCCGAGCAGCTGCCGCACGGTCTCCGGCCGCCACGCGATATCCAGCAGCGAGACGGCCAGCAGGTCGCTGGCGGTCACCTTGTTCGGGAGGTTGCGGCCGAGGGTGCTGAAGCTCATCCCGGCGAATCCCTCGGCCGGGTCGAAGTAGGCGGCCACGGCCGCGCCGAGGCCAGGTTCGGTCAGTGTGTCCCGCAACCGCCGGGCCGCGTGGGCCACGGCGTCCCTCCCCCTTAACGAAGTCATGTGCCCAGTATGCGGGGATCGGGGCCGTCTGGCCCAGGAATGCACGCTGGAAGAATCCTCCGGGTTTGCCCGGAGATGGGTCCCGGCTGGGCCGGCGGTTCGGCGCGGGCCCGGGGCCGCGCGGCGCTGATCTCAGTTAGGTCACGAATCAGCGTCAAGTGGCGTGCTGGGTCTTGCCGGCCGGTACGCGCTGCTTTTCAATCAGTGAACCACAATTCATCAGATGCCGACGCTGCCTATCTGATCAGGGTCTTCTTGGTGAACGCAGATTCAGCTGGGGTGCCTCAAGCAGCGCTCGCCGGGCCGGACGCCGGCCTGCTCCAGGTACGCGACGTGACGGTCCGGTTCGGCGGGCTGACCGCGCTGGACCGCGTCTCCTGCGTGGCTGCGGACCGCCAGGTGACCGGGATCATCGGGCCGAACGGCGCCGGGAAGACCACGCTGCTCAACGTGGTGTGCGGGTTCGTCCGGCCGGACTCCGGACAGATCACCTTCGCCGGGCGCGACCTGACCCGGGCCCGGCCGCACCGGCTGGCCGGGCTGGGCATCGCCCGCACCATGCAGGGCGTCGGGCTGTTCCGCGGCCTGTCCGCGGTGGAGAACGTCATGGTCGGCGCGGACCACGAGGCGCGGGCCGGGTTCTGGCCGGCCCTGTTCGGCCTGCCCCGGTCGGACCGGGACGAGCGCCGGCTGCGCAAGCGGGCGATGCAGGCGCTGGACCGGGTGGGCGCGGCCGACCTGGCCGACAGCCTGCCCGGCACGCTGGCCTACGGGCTGCGCAAGCGGGTGGCGCTGGCCCGGGCGCTGGCGGCCAGCCCCCGGCTGCTGCTGCTGGACGAGCCCGCTGGCGGGCTGTCCGAGAACGAGCTGCCCGGACTCGGCGAGCTGATCCAGGAGCTGGCTGCGGACGCCTGCGTGGTGGTCATCGAGCACCGGATGGACCTCGTGATGTCGGTCTGCGACACCATCTTCGTGCTCGACTTCGGCAAGCGGATCGCGGTCGGCAGCCCGGCCGAGGTGCAGGCCGACCCGGCGGTCACCGCCGCCTATCTCGGCGCCGAGGCAGGGAGCGGTGATGACTGAGGCACCCGCGCTGGCGGTCGAGGACGTCGCGGCTGGCTACGGCGAGGTGGTGGCGCTGGAGGCCGTCTCGGTCACCGCCCGCCCCGGCACGATCACCGCGGTGCTCGGCGCCAACGGGGCCGGCAAGACCACGATGCTGCGCACGATCAGCGGGCTGGTCCGGCCGCGCCGGGGGCGGATCCTGGTCGGCGGCGTGGACCTGACCCGCCGCCGGCCAGCGGATATCGCCCGCGCGGGGGTTGCCCACGTGCCCGAGGGCCAGGGCGTGATCACCGAGCTCACCGTGGAGGAGAACCTCCGCCTGGGCGCGCTGCCCCGGAAGGGCGGCGCGGTACGGGCGGCGGCGCTGAATGACGCCTACCAGCGGTTCCCGGCACTGGCCGAGCGGCGGCGGCGTGCGGCCGGCACGCTGTCCGGCGGCGAGCGGCAGATCCTGGTCATCGCCCGGGCCCTGATGGCCGCCCCCCGGGTGCTGCTGCTGGACGAGCCGTCGCTGGGCCTGGCGCCGCGGATGGTGGCCCAGGTCATGAACCTGGTCCGGCAGCTTCGCGATGACACGGGGCTCACCGTGCTGCTCGTCGAGCAGAACGCACGCAGCGCCCTGGCTATCGCCGACTCCGGGATCGTGCTCAATCTCGGCAAGGTGGTCGCCGCGGAAGACGCCGCCGCGCTCGCCGCCGACGTTGGGCTGCGCCGGCACTATCTGGGCTTTTAGCGGACACCCTGAGGAGGGCAGGCAATGCAGGAGTTCGTTGAGTTCACCCTCGGTGGGATCGCCACCGGCATGATCTACGCCGCGATCGCGCTGTCGCTGGTGCTGATCTGGCGCGGGACCCGGGTGCTCAACTACTCCCAGGGCGGCATGGCCATGTTCACCACGTACGTGGCGTGGCTGGTCATCCGGGGCACCGGGAACTACTGGGCCGGGTTCGCGGTGGCGCTGGCGGCCGGGCTGGTGCTCGGCGCGATCCTGGAACTGGGCGTCGTCCGGCCGACAATGGGCAAATCGCCGCTGAACTCGGTCATCGTCACGATCGGCCTGCTCATCTTCCTGGAAGGGCTGGCCGGGATCCTCTACGGCGGCCAGTACCGGTCCTTCCCGGCCGCCTTCTCGGTCACCGGGCTGAAGATCGGGAACTTCGCGCTCGGCGTCTCCCCGAATGACCTGTTCACTACGGCCGCCGTGCTGGCCGCGGCGCTGGCGCTGTGGGGCGTGTTCCAGTACACCTCGGTGGGCTTGCGGCTGCGGGCCACGGCGTTCCGCCCGGACGTGGCCCGCCTGCTCGGCGTGCGGATCGGGCGGGTGCTGACCCTCGGCTGGGCGCTGGCCGGACTGCTCGGCGCGCTGGCCGGGGTGCTGGTCACCCCGTCCACCTTCCTGTACCCGAACAGCATGGATTCGATCTTCGTGCTCGGCTTCACCGCGGCCGTGATCGGCGGCCTGGACAGCCCAGCCGGGGCGGTGGCCGGCGGCGTGCTGCTCGGCGTGGTGCTCAGCTACGCCGGCGGCTACCTGGGCAGCAGCCTGGTGCTGGTGTACGGCCTGGTGGTCCTGGCGCTGGTGCTGATGGTACGGCCCGGGGGCCTGTTCTCGGCGACCACGGCCCGGAGGGTGTGAGCATGACTCTGCTCCGCCACCTGGCCGCCGCCGTGGGCGTCGCGGTGATCCTCGGCGTGGCGTCGGTCATGCTCGGCGCCTACCGCGACTACCAGATGGCCGAGGTGGCCGCGTACGTGGTGGCCGTCGCCGGGCTATCCCTGCTCATCGGGCTGAGTGGCCAGATCTCGATCGGCAACGGCGCCTTCATGGCGATCGGTGGCTATGCGTCCGCGCTGCTGCTGCTGCACCTCGGCTGGCCACTGGAAGTGGTCTTCGTGGCTGCCACGGTCATCGCCGCCGTGGCGGGCGCGGTCTTCGGCATCGCCGCGGCCCGGCTGCGTGGCCCCTACCTGGCCGGGGCCACGCTGATGCTGGCCGTCGCGCTGCCCTCGATCGCTATCCAGTACCCGGGGGTGTTCGGCGGTGACCAGGGACTGCCGGTCACCATCACCACCCCGGCCTTCCTGGGTGCCACCTTCCCGCCCACCCGCTGGCTCGCGTGGCTGACCTGCGCCGCCGCACTGATCGCGCTGATCCTGCTGGCCAACCTGGGTCACAGCCGGATCGGCCGCAGCTGGCGGGCGCTGCGCGACGACGAGGTGGCCGCCGCGCTGGCCGGGCTCAACGTGGCCCGGCTCCAGGTGCTCGCGTTCGTGATCAGCGCCGCGTGCGCGGGTCTCGGCGGCGCGCTGCTGGCCGTGGTCAGCGGGATCGTCGCCCCCGGCGCCTACACGCTCACCCTGTCCATCGCGCTGCTCACCGCCACCGTGGTGGGCGGCCTGGGCACCCTGCCCGGCGCGCTATGGGGCAGCCTGCTGCTGGTCCTGGTGCCCAGCTACCTCACCAACGTGGCGGCCAGCCACGGGCTGTCCGGGGCGGCCAGCTCCAGCGTGCCGATCGCCGTCTACGGCGTCGTCCTCATCCTCGTCATGCTCGTGTTCCCCACGGGTATCCAGGGCGCCCTGCGCCGCCTGTTCGGGTCCGCCTCACCCGCGGTCGGCGCGCCGCTCAGCGTCTGGCGTCGGCACACGTCAGCCAGTGAACACCAGGAAGAAGGCACTACATGAAAAAAGTACGGCGGGTTAACCTAGCGGCGCTGGCCGGGATAGCGGCGGTGTCGATGGTGGTCGCGGGCTGCAGCTCGGGCGGCTCGGGCTCGTCCTCCTCGGGCTCGTCGAGCAGCCCGCTCACCGCGTCCGCGCCCGGTATCACCAAGACCCAGATCCTCATCGGCAGCCATCAGCCGCTCACTGGCGTGGCCGCCCCCGGCTATGACGAGATCGCGCCGGCCTCGAACGCGTACTTCCAGTACGTGAACGCGCACGGCGGCATCTACGGCCGCAAGATCGTCTACAAGTACCTGAACGACCAGTACGACCCCACGATCACCTCGACCGTGGTGCACCAGCTGGTGCTGCAGGACAGCGTCTACGCGATCTACAACGGCCTGGGCACGCCCACCCACCTGGCGGTGGCGCCGTACCTGAACGCCCAGAAGGTGCCGGACGTATTCGTCGCGTCCGGCTGCGAATGCTGGAACTCCCCGTCGAAGTGGCCGGACACCTTCGGCTGGCAGCTGGACTACATCCGCGAGGGCAAGATCCTCGGCAACTACATCAAGCAGCACTTCAAGGGCAAGAAGATCGGCTACTTCTACCAGGACGACGAGTTCGGGCAGGACGGGGTCAAGGGCCTCGATATGGAGATCCCGAAGTCCATGGTCGTGGCCAGGGAGAGCTACAACCCGACGGTGACCAATGTCGCCCCGCAGGTGACCGCGCTCAAGGCGGCCGGTGCCCAGGTCGTGGTCTCCTTCTCGGTCCCGGCTTTCACCGCGCTGCTCCGGCTGATCAGCCTGAAGCTCAGCTACAGCCCGCAGCTGGTGGTCAGCAATGTGGGGTCCGACCCGATCACGCTGGCTGGGCTGCTGGAGGCGTTCGCCAAGAAGGGCGGCGCCACCGTGTCCGGCAACCAGCTGACCCAGGGCATCATCACCGATGGTTACCTGCCTTCGCTCGGCAGCACCAGCAGCTCGTGGATCAAGCTGTTCCAGAAGATCCACGCCAAGTACCTGCCGAAGCTGCCGCTGGACGGCAACGTGGCCTACGGCCTCGCGGCCGGCTACACGTTCGTCCAGGCCATGCTCAAGGCCGGGCGCAACCCGACCCGGCAGGACCTGATCAACGCGATCAACGGCGGGCTGCCGCAGGGGCCGGCGGTGGCGCCCTACGCCTACTCATCCACCGACCACAACGGCGTCACCGGCGCCTACATCGCCGTCATCAAGAACGGGGCGCTCGTGCAGACCGGCCCCATCCAGGTGACCGACACGAGCCCGGGCGGAGCCATCACCACCTACAGCACGGCCCAGCCGGCCGCCCCGGCCAGCGGGATACCGTCGCCGTGACCACGTGGGCCGGTCACCCGCGGATTCGCGGGTGACCGGCCCGCCCGTGTGGCTGGCCGGCCAGCGCCGCGCCGCCACACCCAAGAAGGAGTACTCAGCGTGACTGTCGGAGCCAGCCGCAAGCCCGCGGCGGGCGATGACCGGTCGCCGGCGCAGCGGCTGCTCGTGGCCGCCGAGACGCTCTTCGGCGAGCGGAGCTACCAGCGGACCACGGTTGCCGATATCTGCGCGCGGGCCGGCATGGCCACCGGGAGCTTCTACGCCCATTTCGGCTCGAAGGCGGAGGTCTTCACGGCCGTGGTGCGGCAGATCAACGCCGACCTCCGGCTGGCGATGAAGGAGGCCATCGAGCTGGCCGGCCCGGCGCACCAGGAGGTGGAGCGGGCCTCGTTCCGCGCGTTCTTCGACATGCTGTCCCGGCGGCCCTGGATGGACCGCATCGTGCGGGAGTCGGAGTTCGTGGCGCCGGGGCTGTTCCGTGAGTACTACGAGCACCTGGCCCGCGGCTACGCCCGCGGGGTGCGCCAGGCCCAGCTGAGCGGCGACGTGGACGCGCAGTACGACCCGGAGGTCATCGCGTACATGTACACCGGGATCGGCAACTTCGTGGGGATGCGCTGGGCGGACTGGACGGCGGGCGGGCAGGTCCCGGACGACGTCCTGGACGATCTCCTGGAAGTGCTGCGCCGCGGGCTGCCGCCCGCGGCGCAGCCCTCGTCACGGTAGGGCGGCCCGTCCGCAGGCGATCAGCACTCAGTGGTGCTCCGGTGCGGGCTGGTGCTCGGCGGGCCCGCCTCCGCTGGGTTCGTGGTGATCCTGCTCATCGGGGCGGCCGCCCATCATGCGCAGCATGGGCGCGCCGCCCGCGCGGAAGAACCGCACCACGAGCGCGGCCGCGAGCGCCAGGAAGATGATGTTGAGGACGGTGGTGTAGTTCCACCGGATGCCCTGCTCGGCGATGGCCGCGGTCCGCTCCGCCGGGATCAGGCCCAGCCCGCCGAACAGGAACTCGATCAGGTAGCCGGCCAGCACCATGGTCGCGTAGAAGATGCCGAGCAGGACGAGCATCATCCGGGTGCCGTAGTACTTCCGGTAGATGGCCAGGATGGGCAGGATGATCAGGTCGGCGAAGATGAACGAGATCACCCCGCCGAAGCTGATCCCGCCGTGCCACAGCACCGCGGCCAGCGGCACGTTGCCGATCGAGCACACGAAGCTGAGCATCGCGATGACCGGGCCGATCAGCGGCCCCCAGAGCTTGGCGGCCACTGGGTGCCCGGTGAGGAACAGGTGCTGCCAGAACGAATCTGGCACCCAGGCGGCCACCGCGCCCGCGATGAGCAGGCCGACGACCACGTCGCGGAGCACGGCGGCCCACTCCATCACGAAGATGCTGCTGACCGAGGTGTACCCGTCCCGGCTGAGCAGCCGCCGCCAGAAGCCCTGGCTGGACTGGATGCTCATGTCCATGGCGGCGTGCCCTTCCATGGCCCCGGCCAGGCCCTGGTCGGCCTGCCGCCGGGCCGCGGTGATCAGCCGCTCCCGGACGAAAAGCCGGAACGCCACGGCGAGCAGCACGATCATGATCGGGCCGCCGATGAACTCGGCCAGGGTGAACTGCCAGGAGATCAGCAGGGCCAGGATGATGCCCAGCTCGATGACCAGGTTGGTGCTGGCGATCTCGAACACCATGGCCGCGGTGAAGCTGGCCCCTTTGCGAAACAGCGAGCGGGCCAGCGCCACGGCCGCGTACGAGCAGGACGAGGAGGCCGCGCCCAGCCCGGTCGCCCGGGCCAGCGTGACCGGCCGGTCGTCGCCCAGCAGCCGGACCACGGTGGACCGCCGCACCACGGCCTGGACGACCGCGGACAGCGCGAAGCCCAGCATCAGCGACCAGGTGATCTGCCAGGTCATCGAGCCGGCCTCGGCCAGCGCGTGGCCCAGCGCGTCAAGCACCGGCATGGTCGGCCCGCCCGGCGATCGTCAGCAGCTGGCGCAGGCAGTGCTCCAGCAGCGGGTGCGGGAAGCCGTCGCTCAGCCGGTAGTACACGATCCGGCCGTCCTTGCGGAAGCTGATCAGCCCGGCCAGCCGGAGCATCTTCACCGCGTAGGAGATCTGATCCTCGGTCACGTCGAGCACCAGCGCGAGATCACCGACACACAGCTCATCGGCGGCGACCAGCGCGAACAGGATCCGCGAGCGCACCGGGTCGGCGAGCAGCCCGAGCAGCCCGGCCAGCCGGCCGGCGTCGGCTACCGACAGCACACCCTCCCGGGCCGCCAGCACCCCCGGTTCACTCACCGGATGATCATGGTCACGCGGCGACATCACCCACCTCCGTATGTCCGTATAGTCACACGGACATACGGAGATGTCAAGATGGCCGGGTGGACGCGTGCAGTTACGACTTCAACCAGGGCTGGCTGTTCGGCGGCCGGTACCGGCCCGGGGCGGCGGACCCAGGGTACGACGACAGCGGCTTCGCCCCGGTCACGCTGCCGCACACGGTCACCGGCCTGTCCTGGGGCGACTGGGATCCGGCCAGCTGGCAGCGGGTCTGGATCTACCGCAAGCACTTCGACTGGGCGCCCCGCGGGCGCGACGCGAGCGGCGCAAGCAGCGCGAGCAGCCGGGTGTTCGCCGACTTCGAGGGCGTGCTGGTCAGCGCCACCGTGCTGCTCAACGGCACCATGATCAGCCAGCATCAGGGCGGCTACCTGCCCTGGTCGGCCGAGCTGACCGGGCGGCTGGTCGAGGGCGGCAACGTGCTCGCGGTCATCGTGGACGCCCGGTGGCAGCCGGTTCCCCCGGACGGCGCCGGCCCGGGGGCCGCCGCGGTCGATTTCCTGCAGCCCGGTGGCATCTACCGGGACGTGCGGCTGCGGGTGGTGCCCCGGGTGTTCCTGGCCGATGTATTCGCCCGGCCCGCCCGCGTACTGGCCACGGACCGCGCGGTGGACGTCACGGCCACGATCGACGCCGCCACCGGGAGCGCCGGGCCGGTGCAGGTCACCACCGAGCTGGTGGGCCGCGATCCGGGCCGGCCCGCCGTCCTGGCCAGCGCCAGCACGACGATCCCTGGGCCGGGCGGCCCCCGCGGGCCGGGCCGGCCCGGGGGCGGCACCTCGGTGGCCCGGCTGCGGCTCACCGGGCTGCCCGGCGTCGGGCTGTGGTCACCTGAGTCGCCCCGGCTCTACACCGTCCGCACCACCCTGTCGGCCGGCGTGGACCAGCACCGCACGCACACCACGATCGGCTTCCGGGAGGCCCGGTTCCGGCCGGACGGCTTCTACCTGAACGGGCAGCGGCTGGCGCTGTTCGGGCTGAACCGGCATCAGCTGTACCCCTACCTCGGCATGGCGGCCCCGGCCCGGCTGCAGCGCGCCGACGCCGAGCTGCTCCGCTACGAGCTGAACTGCAACATGGTGCGCTGCGCGCACTACCCGCAGTCACCGCATTTCCTCGACGCGTGCGACGAGATCGGCCTGATGGTCTGGGCCGAGCCGCCCGGCTGGCAGTACATGGGCGGCGCGGGGTGGCAGGACATCATGCTGGCCAACACGGCGGATCTGGTGAGGCGGGACCGGAACCGGCCCTCGGTGATCGTCTGGGGCACCCGCCTCAACGAGACCGCCGGCTTCCCCGGCCTGTACCGCCGCTCCCGCCAGCTGGCCCGGGACCTGGACGGCAGCCGGCCGTCCAGCGGGGCCATGAACCGGCGCCGCGAGGCTGGCTGGGCCGAGGATGTGTTCGCCTACAACGACTATCACTCCCGGCGCGGCCGGGCCCGGCTGAAACGGCCGCTGCGCGGGCTCCCGTACCTGGTCAGCGAGGCGGTCGGGGCGCTGGACGGCCCGCCCCGATACCGGTGGACAGACCCGGGCGCGACGCTCGCGGTGCAGGCCCGGATGCACGCCCAGGTGCATGACCTCGTCCAGGGCGAGGCTGGCTATGCCGGGCTGCTCGGCTGGGTGGCCAGCGACTACGCCTCGCTCAACGGCGGCCGCCGGGTGTGGCACGGGCTGAAGACTCCCGGGGTGACCGACACGTTCCGGGTTCCCAAGCCCGGGGCCGCGATCTACCGCTCGCAGGCCGATCCGCGGCTCCGCCCGGTGATCCTCCCCGTGTTCTGCTGGGACTTCGGCCCCCGGTCGCCGGCCCGCGGCCCGGGGCCGGGGGCCATGATCGCCACGAACTGCGACCGGCTGGAGGTCTACGCGGATGGCGAGCACCTGGCTACCGGGATCCCGGACCGGAAATCCTTCCCGCATCTGGCCCATCCCCCGGTCCGCGCCGACCTGACCGTGACCGGGACGGCCCCGGCCGAGTTGCGCATCGACGGTTACCTGAGCGGGCAGCTGGCCACCACGATCCTGATGTCGGCCGACACCAGGCAGGACCGGCTCGAGCTGGCCGCCGGGCACGGCTCGATCGAGGCGGACGGGTCAGACGCCACCCAGATCACGTTCCGGGCCGTGGACGCCTACGGTAACCGGCGCCCGCACGTCACCGGCCTGGTCACCCTGGCGGTGACCGGGCCGGCCACGCTGATCGGTGCCAACCCGTTCCCGTTCACCAGCTACGGCCCGGTAGGCGGGGCGTTCCTGCGGTCCCAGCCGGGACGGGCCGGCCAGGTGGTGGTCACCGCGGTGCACCCGGTGCTGGGCCAGGCCCGGGCCCGGATCACTGTCACCCCGCCCGCCGCGGGCCGCCGGTTCCGCTGACCCGGGCAGCCCACCCGGCCCCGCCGCGTGGTTGTGGCAACGGGGTCACCAGCCGGGCAGCGGGTCAGCCGCCGGGTCCGCCGATCCATACCGGGACGGTCGCGCCGCGGTAGGTGCCCCACCGGAAGCCGTAATCGCGCGGGCCGCCGTGCTCGTAGCGCAGCCGCATCCGGGAGAAGAAGCCGGCACCCGCGCGGTCAGCGGCCCGGGACAGCCGCACGGTGGCTGGATAGGTCCGGTAGTGCCCGGCGGCGCAGGTCGGCTGGCAGGTGTCCACCCACAAGACGGCGTCACCGGCGGCCGACGCGCCGGTCCACCGCGACCAGCGCGCGATGCGCAGGAACGCGGTCGACCCACCCAGGTAGATGACGTGCGGCCGGACCTGGCCGTGCTGCCACCCGCTCACCCCGTTGTAGGCGACCGGCAGGCGGGCAGCTTGCGCCGCTCGCGCCGCGCCCGCCGCGGGCAGCCGCGAGCCCCGCAGGGTCAGCGCGGCGGCCGTGCTCCCGGCGGTCACCACGAGGGCGCCGGCGGCCAGCACCGTGACCCCGAATCTGGTCAGCCGGGTGTGGCGGAGCCGCGCCTGCCAGTCGCCACCGCGCCAGCACCGCGCCAGTCTCAACCGTGCCAGCTTCAACCGTGCCCCCCGACACCACGCCATGATTACTTTCCGTGTTCGCCCGGACAAGCATAGTGCTTGCCCGTCCGGGGGCCCGGGGCAGGCCCGGGTGGGCCCGCCGGTCGCCGGGGGCCGCCGCCCGCGTCAGGCGATGACCCGGACGGCCGAGGAGCCGTCGGGCAGGCGGCGCACCTCGAGCCGTTCGGCGATCCGGTCCTTCAGATCGGCCACGTGGCTGACGATGCCGACCGCCCGGCCACGCTCCCGCAGGTCGTCGATGACCGTCATCACCTGGTCGAGCGTGTCCGCATCCAGGGTGCCGAAGCCCTCGTCGATGAACAGGGTGTCCAGGTCCACGCCGCCCGCTTCCGCCTTGACCACATCGGCCAGCCCGAGGGCCAGCGCCAGCGACGTGTAGAAGGTCTCACCGCCGGACAGCGATCGCGGGCTGCGCTCCTCGCCGGTGTGCCGGTCGATGACGGCCAGGGTGAGACCGGCGCGTTCCCGCCGCGACCCGGCTTCGTCGGTGCGCCGCAGCTCATAGCGGCCGGCCGACATCGCCGCCAGCCGGACATTGGCCGCCGCGACCACCTGCCCGAACCAGTGCCGCAGCACGTACGTGGTCAGCGCCACCCGGCGCTGACCGTCCATGCCCTTGGCCAGCCCGGCCAGGCTGAGTACCGGGGCGGTCTCCTCGTCCAGCCGGTCCGCGTCCTGCTGGGCCGCGGCCAGCTCGGCCAGCCGCTGCTCCAGCCGGGCCGCCTTCGTGGTCCAGCCCTGGTGTGCGATCCGGGCCTCCCGCTCGGCCTGCCCGGCGTGGGCCAGCGCGTCGGCGGTGGCGCGGGCCGCGGCGTGCACCTGATCGGCCCGGGCCGGGTCGAGCCCGGCAAATTCGTCCGCGGTGAGCGCGGCGCGCAGCCCGGCCAGCGTCTCAGACCAGCCGGTCACCCCGGCGGCCAGCACGTCCTGCTGCGCGGGGCTGAGCAGCGCCGCGCACGCCTGGTCCGGCTGGCCGAACCCGCGGGCCCGGGCTTCCTGGCCGGCCCGGGCCTGCGCCCGGGCCTGCTCGGCGCGCGCGGCGGCCAGCGTTTCCAGCGCCGCCCCGAGCTTCCGGTCCGCCTCAGCGGCCTGGCGCAGCCCGGCCTGCCGGGCGGCTACCGACGGGTGGCCCTGAGCCGCGGCGGCCAGCTCCTGCTGCAGCGCGCTGACCTCAGCGTCGGCCGATCCCGCCTGGGCGCGGGCGGCCGCCGCGGCCGCCGCGGCGGCCCGCAGCTCCGCGCTGACCTGCTCCTGCTCGGCGCGGCAGGACGCGAGCCCGGTTTCCAGCCGGGTTACCTCGGCCGCGGCCTGCTCGGCCCGGGCCACCTGCCCGGCCAGCGCGGCGGCCTCGGCGGCCAGCCCGGCCTCGGTCCCGCCGCCGGCCACGGCCGCGCCCGCGGCGACCTCGCTGGCCAGCGTCTCCCGCTCGCTGGTCAGCCGGGTCCGCCCGGCGGACGCGGCGTCCCGCCGGCTGGCCGCGTCCGCGACGTCCGCCGCGGACACCTGCCCGCCGCGCGTCGCGGCCGGGGCGGGATGGGCGGCCGAGCCACAGACCGGGCAGGGCACCCCGTCAGCCAGCTGGCTGGCCAGCTCGGCCGCCATCCCGGCCAGCCTGCTGTCCATCAGCCGCTGATGCTCATCGACCAGCGCCTGATGGGCGTCGATGGCCTCGCGCAACGCCGCATCGTGCGCGGCGAGCCGCTGCTCCAGGCCGGTCAGCTGGGCCGCGGCCGCGGCCCGCCGGCTGACCGCGGCCTGCTGCTCGCGGGCGGCCCCCAGCCCGGCACCGGCCAGCCGGGCCGCGGCCAGCTCGCCCTGGCGGGCCGCGATCCGGCCGGGCAGGTCATGCTGGACGGCTTCCAGCGCGCCGACCTGGCGGGCACCGTCGGTGGCGGCCTGCCGCAGGCTGGCCAGGGCGGCCAGCCGGGCGGGCAGGCCAGCTTCGGCGCCGGCCAGGTACTCCAGCGCCGCCGCCTCCTGCACCGCAGCCTCGGCCCGGCCAGTGGCCTGGGCCGGATCCATCCCGGCCCCGGCGGCCCCGCCCGGTTCCGGGCTGAGCTGGCCCAGCGCGCTGGCGGCCGCGGTCACCGACTGGTCCGTCTCGGCCAGCGCGGCGAGTAGCGGGCGGACCGGCTCCGCGCGCCGGGCGGCGGCCAGCCGGGCGGCCCGGTCCTCGTGCTCGCCACGGCCCGCCTCGTGCGCGGCCAGCCGGTCCCTGGCCGTGGTCAGGCTGGTCATCGCGGCCGACTGCTGCCTGGCCCGCTCGCAGGCGGCGGCCAGGCCGGCGGTCTGCGCGGTGGCCACCGCCAGGCCCTCAGCGGTGACCGCCGCGTGCGCGGCCAGGTCGGCGCTGAGCTCCTTGAGCTGGGTGGCCCGGTCCGCGGGTGGCAGCGCGAGCAGCCCGGCGCGGGCCACACCGTCCAGCCCGGCCGCTTCGGCCGCCGCCGACACCGCATCATCGATCACCGCCGCCGCCTGCTTGCGCTGCTGCTGGGCGGCGAACCGCTGCTGGTCGAGCCACGCGGTGACCCGGTCATAGAGCTGGGTGCCGAACAGCTTGGAGAGCAGGACCCGCCGCTCGTCGTCGGCGGCCCGCAGGAAGTGCGCGAATTCACCCTGCGGCAGCAGCATGACCTGGGTGAACTGGGCCCGGTTGAGCCCGATCAGCTCGCTGATCAGCTCCCCCGCCTCGGCCTTGTTCGAGGTCAGGCTGACCCAGCTGGTCCCCTCCCGGCGCTGCAGGTGCACCCGGGCATGCTCGGTGGTGAAGCCGTCGCCGCGCCGCTTGGGCCGCTGGTGCTCGGGCACCCGGGTGAGCAGGTACCGCACGCCACGCACGGCGAAGTCCAGGGTGACCGACGGCTCGGCGTCGGGCGCGGCGAAGTGCGAGCGCAGCCGGTCGTCGGCGGCGTCCTCCCCGGCCAGCCCGCCGTACAGGGCGAACGTGATCGCGTCCAGGATCGTGGTCTTGCCCGCGCCGGTGGGCCCTTCGAGCAGGAACAGGCCGCTGGCGGCCAGCCGGGCGAAGTCGATCCGCTGCCCGGCCGCGTACGGGCCGAACGCGCGCATCTCCAGGTGGTTGACGCGCATCAGGCCGCCGCCTCGGCCTGCTGGGCGGCCTCCACGGCCGCGCGGAGCACGGTGCGCTGCGCCTCGTCCGGCGGCCCACCGCTGGTGAACTCCACGAACAGGCCGCAGATCTCGGCCGGGTCGGTGGCCGCGGCCAGCCGCACCAGATCAGCGTCGGCATCCGGCCGCCCGCCGTCCGGCGCGAAGTCCAGAACCAGGGTGTGCGGCCACTTCTCGCGTAGCCGCTCCATCGGGGCGGGCGGGCGCACCGGGTCGGTGAGCACCACCTTGACCCAGGCCCCGGCCAGCCCGGCCAGCTCGGTCCCGGCCCGGGCCAGCAGGTCATCGAGGCGGCCGCGCACCTCAGCCAGCGGACGCGGCACCGGCGTGGCCAGCTTGGTCACCGTGACCTGGCCGGCCGCGCCGATCTCGGCCAGCGTGACCGACTTGGCGTGATTCTTCTCGCCGAACGAGAACGCCAGCGGCGAGCCCGAGTACCGGACCACCGGGCCGCCGTCGCCGGCCGCGATCTCCTGCTGGCCGTGCAGGTGGCCGAGGGCCACGTAGCTGAACCCGCCGAACACCGCGGCGGGCACGTCGGCGATGCCGCCGACCCGGATGTCGCGCTCGGACTCCGCGGGCTGCGCGCCGGTGACGAACGCGTGCGCCAGGATCACGCTGCGGCCGATGCCCCGGGCGGCGGCGTCGGCCCGGATCCGCGCGGTGGCCGCGGCCAGCACCGCCTTGTGCGAGCGCGCGCAGTCCAGCTCGGCCATGACCGCATCGGGCAGCAGGTAGGGGACGCCGTACACGGCCACGTCGCCGTGCGCGTCGCGGAGCAGCACCGGGCGGTCCAGGTCAGCCACGCTGGTGCGCAGGTGCACGCCAGCTTCCTCGCTGAGCCCGGCGCCGAAGCCGAGCCGGATGGCCGAGTCGTGGTTGCCGCTGGTCGCCACGATGGGGACCCCGGCACGGGAGAAGCCGAGCAGCGCGGCGTCCAGCAGCCTGACGGCGTCGGTCGGCGGCACCGCGCGGTCATACACGTCCCCGGCCACCAGGACCGCGTCCACCTGGTGGCGGCGCGCCTGCTCGAGCAGCCAGTCCAGGAACTCCGCCTGGTAGCCGAGCAGGCTCGCACCGTGCAGGCTGCGGCCCAGGTGCCAGTCCGACGTGTGGATCAGTCGCATCGCGGTGCCCCGGGAGAAGACGGGCCGGTGGGGTTGGGTTCAGCGTCATGATGCCTGACGGAACCGGCATTCCCGGTGATCCCGGCTCTGCCCGCGTGTCGCGGAACGCCTTAGAGCTGGCCGACCCCGGTGACGCGGAGCACCGCCTGGCCTGCCTCGGCCGACGCGGTCAGGTCGACTTCGGCGCTGAAACCCCAGTCGTGATCGCCGGCCGGGTCGTCGAAGATCTGCCGCACCGCCCAAAAGCCGGGCCGCTCGTCGATGATCAGCAGCGCCGGGCCGCGGGCATCCGGCCCGGTGCCGATCTCGTCGTGCACGTCGAAATACGGCTCGACCGCCGCCTCCCACGCCGCGGCGTCCCAGCCCGCGCCCGCGTCGAGCTCGCCGAGTTCTGCGTAGTGGCCGAGCGCGGCCAGCTCGACCCGGCGGAACAGCGCGTTGCGCACCAGCACCCGGAACGCGCGGGGGTTGCTGGTCACCGCGGGCGGCCCGGATGGCTCGTCGCTGCCCGGCGCGCCGGACGGCGCGCGCAGCTGCTCCCACTCGTCGAGCAGGCTGGAGTCGACCTGGCGGACCAGCTCACCGAGCCACTCGATCAGGTCGGTCAGCTCCTCGGTCTTGGCCTCGTCCGGCACGGTCTGCTTGAGCGCCTTGTACGCGTCGGCCAGGTAGCGCAAGATCAGGCCTTCGGACCGGGACAACCCGTAAAAACCTACGTACTCAACGAAAGTCATGGCGCGCTCATACATGTCCCGGACCACGGACTTGGGCGCCAGCTCATAGTCGGCGACCCAGGGGTGGCCCCGCCGGTACATGCTGTACGCGGCCTCCAGCAGATCGGCCAGCGGCCGCGGGTAGGTCACCGACTCCAGCAGGTCCATCCGGGTCTCGTAGTCGATGCCATCCGCCTTCATCTGGGCGACCGCCTCGCCGCGCGCGCGGAACTGCTGGGCGGACAGCACGGTGCGGGGGTTGTCCAGCGTCGACTCGATGACCGACACCACGTCCAGGGGATAATCCGGGGCGTCGCGGTCCAGCAGGTCGATGGCGGCCAGCGCCAGCGGGGACAGCGGCTGGTTCAGCGCGAAGTCGAACTGCAGGTCCACGGTCAGCCGGACCTGGCGGCCCTCGGCGTCCGGCTCGGCCAGCCGTTCCACCACACCCCCGGCCAGCAGCGCCCGGTAGATGGCGATGGCCTGGTGGATGTGCTTGC
>Ga0335078_10003925_pt1 | contig 22102 bp, 15 predicted proteins | sample Lox_Sample_32_FD_206711 | JGI IMG/M metagenome (GOLD analysis project Ga0335078, IMG submission 206711) | Soil microbial communities from Loxahatchee National Wildlife Refuge, Florida, United States - Lox_Sample_3.2 | ecosystem: Environmental > Terrestrial > Soil > Wetlands | place: USA...
GGACCCCACCGCGGGCGGTCCGCGCTACCCTTATCTGCGGAGCGCTAGGAAAGGAAAATGATAGACGCAGGGCTGCCCACGGGAGTGTACTGGCCCGTAAAGGTGAGCGCCCCTGTCGTGCGGTTGATCCGAAAAGTTGTAACAGCGTCGGCGAACTGGTTGCACACGTAGAAGAAATTCCCTGTCGGATCAAAATTGAAGGCGCGCGGATGATCGCCGCGAGTCCATTCTTCGCCGCGATGGTCGAGCGTCCCATCGGCGCGAACGGAATACCAGGCAATGCTGTCGTGCAGGCGGTTGGAGGCGTAGAGGAATCTGCCGTCGGAAGAGACCATGATTTCAGCGGGGAAATTCGAGCCGGCAAAGCCTTTGGGAAGGCTCGAAACCGTCTGTTTCGCGGTGAGCCTGCCGTGATCCGGATCGTAATCGAAGACGGCCACCGTGCACCCTTCTTCCTGCAGCGAATAGAACCAGCGGCCGCTGGGATGAAACGCGAAGTGACGCGGTCCGTCACCGGCGGGTAACGCGACAGAAGGAGGATCGTTGGGAATCAGCTTTCCTTTCCCGGCGTCGAACTTCCAAACGAAGATGCAGTCCAAGCCCAAATCAGCCGCAAGAACAAAGCGGCCCGCCGCATCGGGCAGCACCATGTGGGCGTGCGGATGGTCGTGCCCGCTGATGGCAAAGCTTCCCGGCGGCGCGCTGGCGGCGCGTTCAGGACCGACCGTGCCTTGATCGTGGACTACGTCCGTGGCCGCTCCAAGTTCACCGTTTTGGTGAATGGGCAGAACGGCCACCGTGCCGCCGAAGTAGCTGGCCACCAGCACGAACTTGCCAGTGGGGTGTATGCTCAGATGCGTCGGGTTCGCCCCTTCGGAACTTACCGTGTTGAGCAAGGTCAAATGCCCGCTGGCCCGATCCACTGAGTAGACGCTCACCGAACCGGATTTTGTGCCCTGGTAGTCTGGAATCCAATCGACGGAATACAAGTGTTTCCGCGACGAGTCAAGAGCCGTGAAAGACGGGTTGGTGTCCCTTCGAATGATCTCGCGCAGAGTCAGAGCGCCGTCCGCGGGATCCATTTCGAAGATGTAAATGCCCTGTCCCCGTCCGATCGAGTTATCAGGCCCTTGCGGCCGGCTATAGCTCCCGACGTAAGCAAAGATTGCATGATGGCCCGAACCCGCCTGGGTTTGCTGCGCGCTTGCAATCGCCGGCGCGATGACGCTTAATGCCGCCGCGCCTTTCAAAAACCCGCGCCGCGAAGTCTTTTGACTAACGGGCAATTTCATATCACGCTGTGACATGTAGATCCTCAACGGTTGCCATCCCTAGCGCAGCGAAGGATCTCCGTAGTTTCTTCGGGTCCACGATTCACGAACAACTGCAGGGATCCTTCGCTGCGCTCAGGATGACACCTTCCGAATTTGTTCACACCTTCTTACACCCTGGGCTACGTTGTGCCGCCCCTGACGGGACTTTCTTTGCGGCCTTTGCGCCCTTTGCGCCTTGGCGTGAAACCGTTCTTTCCGCGGATATTACTCCAGAGCCAGCCTGCATGGCGCCTGCTATTGTTCCTCCACAATCGCCACGTCCCAGGGCTTGAGCGAAATCGATTGCGAATGACCGACCGCGTTGCCGCTCAAAAGATCTTTCCCCGCCGCATAGGAGTATGCCAACGATTTGGCGTCGCTCGAATAATTGAAATAGTAATGGAGCCGCTTGCCAAAGCGGTTCACCCCATGCCTGACCCAGACCGAGGCGGGCAATTGCTGATCGGGCCCGGCAAGGGCAGTCTCTTTCAGCACATCAAGCAGCACGCGTTTTTGGAGCGTATCGGAAAGATAGGTTCCCTCGTAGAGCAGTGTTCCCGACCCAAAGTGATTCTCCGTGATGGCCGGCCAGCGTCCGAAGAAAGGATGATCGTACCAGGCGCGCGCCTGGGCGTGTTCCGGCATGAGAAACTCCGCCCAGTAGCTCACCCTGTTGGCGCCGCCCGCGTGGAAGGGGTCTCCTTTGAGAGCCAACGGGCTTTCGAGATTGGAAAACTCCTGGTAGCTGAAGCCCGCCGCTTCGCGCAGCGGTCCGGGCGCCCGCACCCAGCGCACCGCCGAATTCTCATTACAGAAGCCGCTCTTGAAAGTCATGACCACGTGACCGCCGTTCTTTACGTAATCCGCAATACGATTCAGCAAGGCATCATCGGCGATATAGAGTGCAGGGACCACAAGCAGTTTGTAGCGCGAGAAATCCGCGGTATCCGGGAAGACAAAGTCCACACCCACATTCAGGTCGTAGAGCGCCTTGTGGATTTGCTGGACGAGGGAAACATAGTTTGCCTCGGAAGGGGACGACCCCCAGTGCCGTCCGCTCTCCGCGAAGGGCATGAACTCAATCCCATTCAAAGAGTCGCGGCTCCACAAGATGGCGGCAGGATTAGTGATCTTCAAGTCGACGAGGTGCGGCCCGATCTTTTCGAGCTCGTGCGCGGTGCGCGAAACTTCCGCATAAGCGCGGTTGGGTTCGAGATCGTGCGACAGCACCCCCTTCCAGTAGGTCTCCTGATTGGCGGGAATCGATGCCCAGTGCCAGTACTCGACCATATTCGCGCCATTGGCAAGGTGGGTGTAAACATCTTCGCGCAACTGGCCGTCATAGGGCGGGTATTGGAATGCCGAGGTCCAATCCGTGGTTTGCGCGTTGGTCTCCGTAATCAGAAAATTCGATCCCTTGAGCGACCGGGCAAAGTCCTCGTTCAGGGACTGCGTTGACCCGTCGAAGTGATCCTGCGTGCCATGATAGACATTGATGGCGGGGATATCCAGAACGCCGGCGACAGCCTGCTCGTTCACATCGGCGTGCAAGCCACCGGCAAAATCGGTGGTAACGAACTGGTCGGGCCGGCGGTATTGGCGCACCAGCGCGGCCTGCCAGGCGAGGAAGTCGGTCACGCGCATTTGTGACCAGCGCGACCACTCGAGTTTGTAGCCGGTGCTCTGAGCGCTGTCGCGCGTGGGCAGGTCTTCCCAGGTGTTTAGGTCCTCGCCCCAATAATTGAGAAACCACGCCTTGTTCATGCTTGCGGTGTCACCGAACTTGTTGCGCAGGTGGCTCATGAAACCCAGGAAAACGTCGCGATTCGATGCGCCGTACGACGACGTTTCGTTGTCAAGTTGCCATCCAATCACCGCCGGATTGTCTTTATAGTGTTCCACCATATTGCGAATTACGCGTTCGGCATAAAAGCGATAGATGGGACTGTCCGTGTCCATGTTCTGGCGCATGCCGTAGAAGGTTTTTGCCCCGCCCAGCGGCCGCACCAGCACTTCCGGGTGCTCGTGATAGAGCCAGGTTGGAATCGAGTAAGTCGGCGTGCCCATGATCACCTTGATCCCCGCTTTGCCCATGGCCTCGACAACTCGATCCATCCACGCGTACTCAAAGTGGCCGTCGGTGGGTTCCCACAAGCTCCAGGTGGATTCCCCCATGCGCACCACGTTGAGGCCGGCCTCCTTCATCAGGGCGACATCCTTATCGAGCCGGTCGTAAGGCATGTACTCGTGATAATAAGCCGCACCGTAGAGCACGGTTTGCAAAGCAGGGATGGCGGAAGAATCACCGGCCTGCGCCTGGGCAGCAAGGACGCCCGGAGAGAGCACGATCGCTGCGATGATGCCGATCCACCACTTCATCCGAATTAGTGCGTGCAGTGGTTGCAGCATAAAAGGACCTCCTGGATCCGCGATGCCGGCCTGAAGGTCAGCGCGGCGGCAGCCGACCGTCTCCTTGCGACATGGTATGATAGGACAAATCCGCAATGCATGTAATCTAATAGTGTGTAGGGCAGCCCTTGTGGCCGCCCCGCATGATGGCCAGGGCGCTCACCAGGGGCGCCCCTACGATTCGTAAAAGGAGGGGCACGCCATGAAGTACAGAAAACTCGGCAACACGGGACTGATCGTAAGCGAAGTGGCGCTGGGCACCATGCAGTTCGGTAGCAAGATGAACCTGGGCAATCTGGGCCAGGAAGAGACCACGCGCATGGTGAAGCAGGCGCTCGACAGCGGCATCAACTTCATCGATACCGCGGACGTTTACAGTCTTGGCGAAAGCGAGACACTGCTGGGCCACGCACTGAAAGGACTCCGCAGCGAAATCGTGCTGGCCACCAAAGTCCGCCTTCCCATGGCCGCGAATTTCAACCACGGCGGAGCGACCCGCGTGAATATTCTACGCGAAATCGAGGACAGCCTGAGGCGTCTTCAGACCGATTACATCGATCTGTACCAAGTGCATGGATGGGACAGCAACACGCCCCTCGAGGAAACATTGCGGACCCTCGATGACCTGGTGCGCCAAGGCAAGGTTCGTTACATCGGGCTCTCGAATCTCATGTCGTGGCAAGCCGCCACCGCCGTAATGCTTCAGGAGCGGTTGGGGCTGGAGAAATACGTAACTGCCCAGATGTACTACAGCCTGGTGGGCCGCGGTCTCGAGTACGAGTTCCAATCATTCGCCGAGCATTTCAACATCGGCATTTTGGTCTGGAGCGCCCTCGCCGGAGGATTCCTCTCAGGAAAGTACACTCGCGCCAACCCCGCGCCCAGCGGCACGCGTTTCGGAGACTCAGGGCGATTTGTGCCTTTCGATAGTGAGATGGGTTACCGGGTAGTGGACGCGTTGACGGAAGTGGCCGCCCGGCATGGCGCCAGCCCGGCGCGCGTGGCGATCGCATGGACACTGGGCCGGCCCGCCATCAGCAGCGTGATCATTGCCGGCCGGACGGCCGGTCAGCTTGAAGACAATATCCGCGCCGTTGACCTGAAGCTCTCCGGCGATGACGTGCGACTCCTGGACGCCGTATCCGATCCTGGCATTCCCTACCCGAAATGGATGGTCCTTCAGCTCGACACCGCAGAGGATCCGCGATCGAGAATACTCCACCCCGAACGCTATGAGGATGGCGGGCCCTGGAAGGACTTGCGCGGATCACGCTGGTCCGGTTGAGGAGAACCGGCAGCGCGGACCTGCCATTCAGGTTCGTGGTTTTTCGCCCATGCGCGGATCGCAAGCGGCAGATCTGAAGTGCGGATCATGCGCTGCCAGGTTTTTCCGCCGTTATTTGTTTCCTTCCACACACACAAAATTGGCGGCGTCATTTGCATCGCCGGAGCCTTTGAATTTCGGGACCTGGGGATAGGGGCAGAGCGGGCGAGTCATCTTGACGCCTTTCGACGGGTCGGTGTCGTCCACGTATTTCGTGGCGATGATTGCGGGGGGAGGCGCGCCCTTCTCAACCCACTGCTCGAGCGCAGAGTAGATATTGTGCCCGGCATCATAGGGAGGATAATCGGCGCCTTGCCCGAAGGCGCTCGCACCCGGCCCGCCGCCACAGTGTTGCATGCCCGGAACCATATAGAGCCTCATGAATGAGTCCGAACTGGCTTGGCCCAACGTTCCCACCACGCTGTTGTAATAGTTAATCGTGTTGGGGGCAGGGATGGCGGCGTCGCCCCAGCCATGGTACAGAATGAGCTTGCCGCCGCGCTCCCGGAACGGCCGGAGATTCGGATCGGTTGCGTCCAGGGCGCGACTGGTCTTACTCTCCGCCAGTTTCACAGCCTGATCGATGTTGAAGGTTTTGTAATCCCAACCTGGTTGCTCGTACACCATGTTGGTAAAGTACTGAGTACCGAAGAAGGCCATCAGACTGCGGCCAGGCGCAGGGCCCGTGATCCAAAGCGACCAGCCCCCGCCGCCCTCCTCAGCGCCTGGGACGTAGCCGGGGAATAGCTGGTGTCCTGCGGAGTCGTGCGGCCCGGCGTAGATCTTCTTGAGTGCGGCCACCTGCGGCGCGGTTAAGCAATGATCGGAGTCAGCCTCTTTGCAAAGCATCGTCGCAGGATCGAAGTTGCATTGCCGCGGATCGTTGAGGATCCCGTCCTCGACGCCATCCTGAGCGGGGCAGGCAGCAACCACCGCCGCGGCGATGGCGCTCATCTTGCCGGCAGGGATATAGCTAACCGGGTCGAGGGTAGTCGCCTCAGTAACCCAGATTGCGTCGACGAGCAAATGGGTCCAGAAATTGGCGGGCGCGCCGGCAAGGATGCCGTCGTAATCCCGGGGAAAGCGTTGGGCTTCCATCAGGGCCTCGCGGCCGCCGTCCGAGCAAGCGGCGAAATAGGAGCGCTGGGGACGATCGCCGTAAAAGGCTTCCACAAGAGCTTGGGCCTTGACGGTCATCTCGTGGAGGCCGCGATAGCCGAAGTCGATCACTTTTTCGGGATGGCCCAAGGCCCACGCTGCGTCGAAGCCCGTATGCCCCGTGTCGGTCCCTGCCGTGGCATAGCCTCGCTTTATGGCCGCGCCCAAGGCAGGGTAGTCAATCACGCCTGCAAATCCCCCGTTGCCCTGGCCCTGGAATTTGCCGTTCCAGCCGCTCGCGGGCAGCCAAACCTCGAGTTTGATATTCGAGTCGGGCGTAGGCGAAACCTCTGCCACAACCCTGCAAAAGGCCGGCACGTCCTTGTAGTTCGACAGCGGCATTACGGGACTCGTGCTTGGAGGCGCCGCGAACGTTCCGGCCGCCACGCTTTCGGCCAGGGTAATCTTCGTGTAAGGCAACTTAAGCTGGGCGAGGTTTTCGCAAGACCGTTGAGCAGCCGCCGCGCCCTGAGCGATGACTCCCAAAATCCCGAGAGACGAGAACAGTACAAATACCAATATTCCACGCATCGGAAGCCCCCTACGGACGGTTCCCGCTGAAACTCCGGGCCAATTTACAGATGGAAATCACTGGTGAGCATCGCACTGTTGCCATTTCCCTGTCAAACGACTGCATTGACACTGCGCGGAACGGATGTTATACAAGGCGTTGCCGTCTTGAGGAGGCCTCGAATGGAACTGTTTGACAAGGTCGATCCGCGAACCCTCGACCGCCGCGACGGGCAGTTGTCCACGCTTTCGTTGGGGATAATCGTTGTGCTGGGACTGGGTTTGGCCTTGCTGATGTACCCAGCAGTCTTTGGCAGTGGCGCGAGCGCCACGGGACACACAACGCGGACGCTCTTCTTTGGCTTTTGTGCGCTGTACGTGCTGGCGGTTGCTTACCTCATCAATCGGCAACATGTCGTCCAACAGCTCCGCCGTAACCTGCTCGAACAGAAGTCGGAGATTATGCACCTCCGCCAGGAGGCAAGCACCGACTTGCTCGAGACCCTGGCGGGATTCGGTCATTTCCAGGATCAGTTGACGATGGGTTTTCGCCGCGCCGCCCAGGCGACCGAGCCTCTCTCGCTGATACTCGTGCGTCTCAAACACTCTGCGATGTTCGACGGACCCAGTGAGGTTTCCGTGGCCCTGGGCGACGCTGCCCGGGTGCTGGTGCGCAAACTGCCTGCCGACGGCTCGCTCTACCACCTGTCGGGGAGTGCCTTCGCCATGCTCCTGCCGAGCACCAACGGGGAGAGAATGAACCAACTCGCCAGCCGGGTTGCGGAAGGCCTCGCCGACGCCTCGGGTGCGATCAACCGTTTCACCTTCGAGACGCAGATGGTTAATTACCCTGAACAAGCTTCCACGGCATACGAGATCGAACAGATCGCCCAAGCTTTCTCGCTACCGAAGCGGCCCGGCCCGGCGGCCAGGACGAAATAGCGCCTCGTCTTGATTGTAGATAGGCCACATTGATAGTCTGCTGTTCCGGTCAACGAAAACCGCAGAGCTTCGCTCTGCGCCAGCCAGTTTCATCGAGTCGACATGTCTGTCACGCTACGCGCTAGCGCGGCAACGTCACACTACCCTTGATCTGGAAGTCGGCTTTGACGCCAGGCACGCCCTCCGCCGGCTGGCTGCCGCCAACGAACACGCTGTATCCTCCTGCCATAATCTGATGTTCGCCTGCCTCGGTGACCTGGCTGAGGTCGCGCGGGTCGAGCCTGAAGGTGACATGTCGAGTTTCACCCGGAGCCAGATGAAGACGTTCGAAGGTTCTGAGCGACCGCAAGGGAGCGACCGGCGACTGCGGGTACTCCAGGTAAAGTTCTGCCACCTCGTCGCCGCCGATTCCCGCAGTATTCCGGACGTCAGCTTCGACGGTGAGCGGTTGGCCGGCTTCAAGTTCCTGCGCGGAAAGCCGCAGGTTGCTGTACTTGAAGTTGGCGTAGCCTAGCCCGTAGCCGAAAGCATAGAGGGGCCGGCCCCCGAAATACCGGTAGGTCCGGCCCCGCATCGAGTAATCTTCAAAGCGTGGAACCTGATTGAGGGAAGCGTAGAAAGTAACCGGCAGGCGCCCCGCGGGGTTGTTGGTTCCCGCCAGCGTCTCGGCAATCGCCGTGCCGCCTTCTTCGCCTGGGTACCACGCTTCGAGGATGGCGCTTGCATGCTCCGCGGCCCAGTTCACCGCCAGCGCGCTGCCGTTCAGCAGCACCATGATCAGGGGCTTGCCGGTAGCCGCCAGTGCCTCGAGCAGATCCTGCTGGGCGCGAGGCAAGCCGATGTCCGTGCGGTCGCCCCCGCTGAAGCCCGGGACCTGGATGGGCATCTCCTCTCCCTCCAGGTTCGGGGAAAGCCCCACGAAAGCCACGACGAGATCTGCCTGCTGGGCTACGCCCACAGCCTCCTTACGCATCACGTCGACCGGAGGCTTCCAATTCAAAGTAGCTCCCGCGCCAAAGAGCGGCGCATTGTGCACATACTCCAGCCGAAACGCGTGCGCCTTCGTGTCCTTGAAGTGCGTCTGAAACGTGGTCTGCGGTTCTTTCTTTCCCTGCCCAAGCCACGTCGCTGGGGCGAGCAGGGTTGAGTCGAGCACCAGCTTGGAATCAAGGTAGACTCGAAAGACCTCCTTGCCACCCGACGGATTCCAATCTGGTTTCGGTACGCTGAACGTGTAGTTCCCGGGTCCGGGAGGCACAAGTACTCCGGTCCAGCGCACCGCGAAGGCTTTCATGGGTACGCCTGCAGCGGGCGCGGCAGAATTCCAATCAAACTGGATTTGCGGGTCGATGCGAGTGAGCGCGGGTTTCCCGGAGAAGTTCAGGTTCGCGAAGTACTCGGCTGCGAGGCCCGGTGCGTTCGCGCTGGCGTCCGTATGAAACACGGTCCGAGGCACGGGAACGGGCAGTTCCTCCAAATAGGCGGAGCCTTGTGAGTAAAGCACCTTCACCTGGGGCTCAAACTGTTTGCGAATTCCGTCCAGAGGATAAACCGGCGCCGAGGGTATGCCGTTGTAGTTGCCTTCCAAAGCAGCCAATGACTCCGCATTCGGCCCGATTACAGCGATGGATTTGATGCCAGACTTGAGCGGCATCATGTGGTCTTGGTTCTTCAACAGGACCATCGACTCGCGCGCCGCCTGCAGGGCAAGCCGGCGGTGCTGCGGCGAGTCATCTTCCGAATAAGGAATCCGGTTGAAGGGAACCGCGGCGGGCGGGTCGAACATGCCCAGGCGGAACCGAGCGATGAAAAGGCGCTTCAGGCCGGTGTCGATCTCCGATTCTTTGATGAGGCCGTCGTGCACAGCTTTTACCAGGGCCACATATTCATCGCCGCAGGTGGTGTCGGTTCCGGCTTTGACGGCCAGGGCGGAACCGTGCTCGTCATCGGGCGCGAAGTGGTGCCCGCTCGAGATGTCGCCCACGGCCCCGCAATCGGAAGTTACGAAACCCTGAAAACCCCAGTCCTGGCGCAGGGTCTTCTCAAGCAGATAGGTGTTGGCGCAGGCAGGCGCGCCGTCGATGGCGTTGTAGGCGCACATAATCGAATCGGCATGCCCATCGACGATCGTGGCGCGAAACGCCGGCAGGTAGGTATCCTCGAGATCGTGCGGCGAGACGTTCACGTTGAACCCATGCCGCATGCTTTCCGGCCCGCTGTGCACGGCGTAGTGCTTGGGCGTCGCTACCGTCTTCAGGTATTTGGGATCGTCTCCCTGTAGGCCAGTTACAAAGGCCAGGCCCAGCCGGGAGGTCAAAATCGGGTCCTCGCCATACGTTTCCTGCCCGCGTCCCCAACGCGGGTCGCGGAAGATGTTGATGTTGGGCGACCACAAAGTGAGCCCGTAGTAGATGCTGTGATTGCCGTCGCGCTGCGCCTGGTTGTACTTGGCGCGCGTCTCCGTGGCGATGACTTCGGCTTCCTGATGCACAAGGCGCGCATCCCAGGTGGCCGCCATTCCAATCGCCTGCGGAAAGACGGTGGCATACCCGGATCGCGCGATGCCGTGCAACGCTTCGCTCCACCAGTCGTAGGAGGGAACCCCGAGCCGGGGAATGGCGGGGGCGGTGTGCTGCATCTGCCTCACCTTTTCGTCGAGCGTCATGCGTGAAACCAAGTCGTCCACCCTTTTCTCGATCGGCAGATCCGGATTGAGGTACGGCGCGGACGGATTCTCTACTGCCATCTGCGCGCGAGCCTGCCGGAGGGGAACACACGCGATCAACACAACGAGCAGAAATGGAAAAAGAGCCATGAGCGTAATCACGCGGTGTTTCATGTTTGTCTCCTGGCGCACTAATTCGGTTTCCCTGATGGACCTCCCAAGCAATTCATGGAAAAGCCGCAGACCGCAGAATCGGCGGTCTGCGCTACCGGACTTTTTGTGCTCATCGTTTGTTTTCATACACATTCTGGCTTTGTTCCCGCGATTTTGTAGCGCGGACCGCCGCCTTTGCGGTCCGCGGCTCGTCCAGGAGATTATGGAAAAGCCTCAGACCGCAGAACCGGGAGTCTGCGCTACCGGACTTTTTGTACTCATCGTTTGTTTTCATATACATTCTGGCTTTGTTCCCGCGATTTTGTAGCGCGGACCGCCGTATTTGCGGTCCGCGGCTCGTCCAGGAGATCATGGAAAAGCCGCAGACCGCAGAACCGGCGGTCTGCGCTACCGGACTTTTTGTACTCATCGTTTGTTTTCATATACATTCTGGCTTTGTTCCCGCGATTTTGGTGTTCGGAGGCAGAGGCAGAAACCACAGGCGGGGACTGCGGATGAATAGAGAAGAGGACTTTCTGGCATAACCTGTCCGGCAGGGACTACCGCCTGCCCAACCCCACACAACAACTGTAGCCTATAACTGAAGCGCTGGTCAAGAGAAAACTGCGCCGCGGAGTGTCCTGATTGGACTCGCAGCGCCGGATTTTAGGCCCGCACTTGCCGACCCTTCGCTGCGCTCAGGGCGAGCTCTGAAGGTCGGCGCTACCCTCGAATCAGGACACCCAACCGAAGAGCTCGAACGCCGGGGACCGGGTGCTGCCGCCTGGCTCATCCGCGTGGCAGCTTCCATACCAAATCGCTTGACTCCGGGCGCGCCCATGAGCCACTGTCTTAACAGGGCAGGTCATGGCGCAACAGGTTTTCATCAGCTACTCGGCGGCAGACAAGGCTACGGCGGAGCGCGTTTGCGCCGCCTTGGAGCAGGCTGGTATCTCGTGTTGGATCGCCCCCCGCAACATCGAGCCGGGGACCGACTATCCAACGGCGCTGGTGGCGGCGATTCGTTCGGTTAGCGTGCTGGTGCTGATTCTGACGGAGTCGGCCGCGGCCTCGCCGCACATCCTCAGCGAAGTCGGCCACGCCTTCAGCGGCAAGAAGCGAATCATACCCTTCTGCATTTCACAGAAGGCCGTGCCGGACGATCTGGAGTACTTCCTCGCGATAACCCAACGGCTCGATGCGCCGGAGGGCTGCACCGAGCAGAATTTGAAGCGGCTGATCGAAGCCACCCGGGCGGCGCTGGCAGGCCGGCCTATTCCGCACCTCACGACGCCGTCCAAGAGCCGGGTAAGATGGTGGCTTGCGAGCGCGGTCCTGGCGGTGGCAGCAGTCGCGGCGGTGATCCTCTTCGTGAAATCACGCCAGCCGGCCGTCCGCAACATTCCTCCACCGCTTGGTGGAGACGTGGCGGCCCTGACTCCTCGCACACCGCAGACCACCTCTCAACCGAAGACCTGGACCAATCCGGCAGACGGGCTGACCTACGCATGGATACCGCCGGGAACATTCATGATGGGGTGCTCCGCACAGGATAGCGAATGCAAGGACGACGAAAAACCGGCGCATCAAGTGGCCATCGAGAAAGGCTTCTGGATGGGGCAGACCGAAGTGACGATCGCGGCCTTCAAGAAATTCAATCCGAAATTCGTCTCGCCCGATCCCTCCAGCGCCCCGAATCTTCCGGTCTGCGGCGTAAGCTGGACCGAGGCGAAGAACTACTGCGCCGCTACCGGGGGGCGCCTGCCGACCGAGGCGGAGTGGGAGTATGCCGCGCGGGGCGGCAGTTCACAAGCTTTTTACGGAACGATTTCTGAAATCGCCTGGTACGCCAACAACAGCGCCGACGGGCCGCACCCAGTGGGCAAGAAGCGGCCCAACGCCTTCGGCCTTTACGACATGCTGGGTAACGTCTCCGAATGGGTCCTGGACCGCTATTTCAACAAGTATTCTTATGACTCCGAATCCACCGGCCCGAACGTCGAGCAGCCTCTGGCTTCGAATGCGCTGGCGGTAGCACGGGGCGGATTCTGGCAGAACGAGGCGGTGGCGCTCCGCGTCTCTCACCGTCTGGCCCAGTACAAAGAGGGGGACGATGTGCCCATCGGGTTCCGCTGTGCCAGAGACCACCCCTGAGTGCTAGTGTCCTGGCCCCAGTGAATCGTGAAGTTAAGTTGGGGGATTCGACGGTGTCTCGCGAGCCCCGCTAGCGTGCCGGCGATACTCTTGAAACCCAAAGGGGCGGTCTAACGAAGCCAGGCCGTTGGCCCATAGGCGCTAACTTAAGCACGCCGGTGGCTGCGAAATGCTTCTCGCTGCTACTCTCGAGGCCCAGAGGGCCGAAAGACTGTGGCCCACGGCGAAAGCCGTGGGATGGCCGTGTAATCAACGCTCAAGCCGCGTCAGCGGGCGACAGACGCCCTGCGCTCCGTCCTATATTTCTGTCGCCCCTTCAGGGCTCGGAGCACGATACTTCTCTTACGGCTCGTTATCCAAGTATTCTTCGGGAACGTCGTCTTCCGGGACTTCGCGGGTCTTGACTTCTCCCTGATCGGCATCGGGAGCGTCTTCCACGCCCTCGATGACTTCGGCCTCAAAAGTGCTCCCTTCCTCGAGCAGTTCATCGACACTTTCGGGCCCCGCGTCGGGCAGATCGGAGAGGCCTTGTAAGCTTCCCGACTGGCCCGCGGAGCGCGCCTGGCTCTCACGACGCTCGAGCGCGGCCGCCTTTTGCGCCGGGGGTGGCTTGAGGTTCAGGGGGTCCGCGTCGAGATCCGCTTTCAGCTTTGATGCATCGTGCGGCGGATTCCTCTGCGCTCCACGCCTGGCCGGGGCTGCGCTCTTGCCTGTGCTCTTCTTGCTTCTGGCCCGCTCATGGGTTTTGTGTTTTTTGGTCGCCATGATCACCCTCGCTTAGACTCTCGACTCGCGCACCGGAATCACAGGCCCCGGGTGCATCCCTAAGTTGGATGCGAGTAGCGGTATCGACGGGCCCAGAAATTTGGACTCGTGCCTTATGGTGTCCGCCTGAGAGCGGGTGACTTTTTTCAGTCTGTCGTGGCGCTGACTGGCAGAGCCAGCCGCCCAACGTGTCGTCCTGAGCGCGTTCGCTGTCACCCTGAGCGCAGCGAAGGGTCTGCAGTTGGCCCGCTCAGGGGTAAACTACGCGAGGGATCTGCAGTTCGCCCAGCATCCTGAAATCAAGAAAATGCAGATCCTTCGTCGCTCCGATCCGCTCGGGCTCCTCAGGATGACAGGCTCCGAGGGTTCTCCGCGTCGGCTCGACGCGAGTCGTAGCGCCCGCCGATGCCTCCGTGAGGCCTGCGGCGCGCGGGAGCGGGACGCCCCCGAGACTGCGGTCGAGACGCCCGCACTACACTGGGGGATTCTCGCAAGAGATCGTTGGACCGCATCAGATCGGGATGATCTTCGAGCCCTCGCGAACGAGGTGTTCCGTGAAACCCTCCTGAACCAACTGTCGGTAACAAAGCAAGACTTCTTTTGGAATTCTCTGCCTGATTTGAAATCCCTTTTTGGGGTAGAGTGCGATCTTCTGCAAATCGCTCAACATAATCGCGATCACGTCTCTCTTTGAAATCGACCTGTTGGGATAATCTTCAAACGAAATCGCGGGCGAGGTGACGATGATTCTCTTTTGCGGCCACACTTTCCTGAAGGTGGCCCAGGTTCGACGTTCCATATAAGGCTTTTGGACGACGATGAAGGTCCGGGGATCGAGACCGCGTTTTTCGAGCAGCCTCTTCGTAAACGCTACATTCTCTCCGGAGTTGGTCGACTCTTTCTCGATGAGAATTTTGCTTCCCGGCACCCCGGTGCGAACGGCGATTTGAGCAAACTTCTCCGCCTCTGTTTTTTTCCATTTCCCTGTGAGGCCGCCGCGCTTGCCCGAAAAGAGTATCCAAGGGGCCAGTTTCCTCAAGAAAAGTTCGGCGCCATACTTCGCCACGCGGGGATCGTGGCTGCCGAAGACCAGGATGCAGTCCGCCGGAGTGAGCGACTGGTTCATCCGCATGTAGTCCCAGATAGTTTTCGCCAGAGCATCAATTCGTTTTGGATTCATCGCTTGCACCGCGCAAATGCGCCCCCCGTCCCAGATGTGAGACAACCAGCGCTCGCATCATAATCAAAAAGCCTCATTTCCAGTAAGCAAAAGTACGGCACGAGTTTTCAATTTAGGAGACTAGCGCAGGGTTACATTCCTTGACAACTCCTCAGAAAATGTCATATGCTCGGCTCACTAACGTGGCGATATTCGTCCAACTCGTCGTCCTTGAGTGTTGTAGTCGACGCTGAGGGCCGGCGTGTGGAGGGCGTGCTTAGCAGGGAGCATAGAACACCTGCATCCCAACCCACCGTCGGTTCCGAACCGCCGGCGGGTTTTTTTGTTTTTGCGTACGGGTTAAGGGGAAGAAAGTTTACTTGAATCTAAAACCATTGCTTCTCGCAAACGGCTGAGTAAGAACACACCGGGGGGCGCGGGAGGCGGAGAGCCCGTGTATCGGGATGGAGACCAATGATGAATCGGCAACAAAGGTTTTTGCTGTTGCAATCAAGGGACGTAGGGGTAGGGCTTGCCTTACCCTCGACGCGGGGACGGCAAGCCGTTCCCCTACTGATGCTGCTCCTCGTGTTAGCGCTCGGCGCGGCCCGATGCGCGTTCGGTCAGGCGGTTTCGGGCAGCATCTTCGGCACGGTCACCGACCCCAGCGGGGCGGCAGTCCCTGGCGCCGCGGTGACCATTCGTGATTTGGACCGTGGGATCGATTACCAAATCAAAACCAATCCTGATGCGAACTATGTTCAGACGCACCTTCTGGCCGGGCACTATCGAGTGACCATTGACGCGCCCGGCTTCGAGACGTTTGTGGCCGACGCCACCGTGGACGTAGATGCCTCGACCCGCGTCGACGCTCATCTGGTGATCGGCAAAGCCAGCAGCACCATGACGGTTACGACGGAAACTCCCCTGCTCAAGACGGACCGCGCGGAGTTGAGCGACACGCTTTCCTCGAATGAGTTGGCCGCCCTTCCGGTTTTGGGCCGCAACATGACGAGCCTCATGCTGGTCATGCCGGGATCTTTCCAGGATAGTTTTCAGGTTGCGACGAGTGAAAACCCGCAACAAGGATTGCAGGTTGACTATAACGGGCAGAGCTTCACTGCCAACGGATTCCTGCTGGACGGCACGGAGAATCAGAATCCCCTGCTGGCCATCGCCATCATTAACCCCAACATGGACTCGCTGCAGGAGCTCAAAGTCACCACCAGCAACTACGACGCGGAGTTTGGCTCCGTGGCCGGAGCTCTCGTACAAGCGACGACCAAGTCCGGGACCAACGAGATACACGGCACGGGGTTCGAGTACCTCCAAAACGACATCTTTGATTCAGCCAATCCCTTCACCCAGTTGAAGCCGCCGCTTCGCTGGAATCAGTTTGGCGGTTCGCTGGGAGGGCCGATCATCAAGAACAAGCTTTTCATCTTCGGGGATTATCAGGGATCGCGCCAGCGGAATGGCGGGTCATTGATCACCACGGTCCCTACCACGGCCGAGCGCAGCGGCAATCTCCAGGCTCTGCTGGGGAGTTACATTTGCGCCGACGGTTCGGTCTCCGCCAGCGCCTGCGGCAACCCGTTGATGGTGCCTACTACCGAGGGCGGCTCCGTGCCCGCGCAGGCCGGCATGGTGTTTGATCCCACCACGGGAAATCCGGATGGGACCGGGCGGAAGGCCATCACCACCAACGGGCAGGTGAACGTCATCCCCGTCCCGCCATCTATTACCAACATCATGTCTTATCTCCCCAAGCCGAATAGCGGCCCTGCGGGGGCGACCTTCAACAACTACATCGCTTCCGCCTCCGAGATTTTCGATGTCGATCAGCCGGATGTTCGCGTGGACTACAGCATCTCGGACAAAGCCAGCTTCTTTGGCCGCTACTCTTTGGCGGACTTCACGATTGAAGCGCCGGCGGCCTTTGGAGCCGAAGCCGGTGGACCCGCCTTCTTCAACTTCGCGGGCCAATCCCTGGACCGCAACCAGAGCCTGGCGTTGGGATTGACTTACACCTTCAGCCCCACCCTGGTTGGGGAGTTTCGCTTTGGAACCTTCCGCTACCGGATACGCGTAGAACCGTTCGGAGTGGGTACGGATCCGGCCACGCAGGCGGGTCTTCCCGGTTTGAACCTCGGATCCCAGGCCACCAGCGGCATGCCCGCGTTCTACATCCAAGGCGACGGCGGATTTAATTTCGGTTACGCTCTGGGTGTGAACGGTTGCAATTGCCCGCTGAAAGAGACCGAGAATCAATTCGATTGGATCACGAACTGGACCAAGGAACATGGCAATCACACCATTAAGTGGGGAGCGGAGATTCCCCGCGACGAACAGCAGCGCATCCCCAGCGACGAACACCGCTCGGGTGAAATCTCCTTCGCGCCGTCGATTACCGGCAACGCCACGGTAGACGCGCTCGCCAGTGGCAATGCCACCACGGGCGCCGGCCTGGGGTCCTTCCTGCTCGGCCAACCGTCGTCGTTTGGGCGCTATTTCACCGGCATCGGATTGTACCCCGGCCTGCGTGAAACGCGCATATTCCTCTATGTGCAGGACACCTGGCGGGTTACGCACAAGCTGAGCCTGGACTACGGCTTGCGTTGGGAGAATTACCTGCCTCAGGGCGCTGCCAAACCGGGGGGCGCGGGCAGCTTCGATCCGCTGACTGGAGATGTCCTCGTCGCCGGTCTCGGGGGCAATTCACTTTCTTTAAACGTCAAGCCTTACAACCTCGGATTTGCGCCGCGTTTTGGCATTGCGTACCAGTTACAACAGCACACCGTGCTGCGCGGCGGCTACGGCTGGGGCTTCACCCCGGCAGGCTATGGCGCGATCTTTGGCCAGGGACTCGAGTACAACCCTCCCATCCTGAATGGCCAGACGATTCCCCAAGCGAACCCGTACTCGCCAGACTTCAATCTGCTGACGGGCCCTCCCCTGCCGGTTAACCCGCCCATCGGCTCGAATGGCAGGTACCCCCTTCCCGACGGCATCAGCGTCTATAACTGGTTCTGGCCCCTGAACAAATACCGGATCCCGATGGCCAATTTCTGGAACGCCACCGTGCAACACCAGTTCGGGGGTGGGCTTGCCTTCCAGGTGGCTTACGTGGGCAACGTCGGGCGGCACCTGTACGAGAACCCCAATATCAACCAGGCGATTCCAGGCCCCGGCGACTTCGACCCACGCCGGCCCTTCTATAAGTTCGGGCTCGAACAGGGCATCTACTATACCTGCAACTGCGACATCAGCAGCTACAACGGCCTGCAAGCCAAACTGGAGAAGCATGCTTCCCACGGCCTCGATTTCACGCTGAATTACACTTACTCGAGGGCTCTGGGCGTCAGCAGCTTCGGCGGCGGTGGTTTTGACAACAACTACGACGTACGAGCTTCTTACGGGCCTCTCAGTTTCAACTCCACCCACGCCCTCACCTTCACCAATGTCTGGCGGATTCCCTATGGTCACGGAATGCGCTGGGGATCTGGAAATAGCAAGGCGCTCGATTTGATCCTCGGTGGTTGGAGTCTGGACGGCATCTCGACACTCTACTCCGGCCGCCCCTTCTCGCCCATGGTGTCTAACACGGCGTCGGTGAACGCGGACTTCAATGGCGTTCGCGCCGACAAAATTGGCAGCCCCCATCTCGCCAATCAGAGCACGGCGGAGTGGTTCAACGTGGCAGCCTACACCGACCCGCAAGCGCCTTACAGGGACGGTACGGCTTCGGCCAATTCGCTCTGGGGACCGGCGCAGTACGTTATTAACCTGGCTCTCGAAAAGACGTTCAGGATTACCGAACGCAAGACCCTGGAGTTCCGCTGGGAGAATTACAACGCTTTCAACTTTGACAACTATGGCCAGCCTGCCAATACCATCGACGTTTCAGGCGCCGGCCAGATAACCTATGCCGCCACCCCGATGCGGCAGATGCAGTTCGGATTGCACTTCCGGTTCTAAAACACACTTGTAGGGGCGGCCCTTGTGGCCGCCCCTTTTTTGACATCGAGGCACTCCGCGCGGGACACGACGGGCAACCACAACGGCTGCCCCTACACTCTACAGATCAGGATGAACGATAAATTCCCAGCGCCGATCTACGATGAAACCGTTCTGGCGGTCAACTTCGAGGATGCCAAGAAGTATTTTCTCGACGCATTGCTGGAAATTCACAGCGCTCACACCTTAATGCTCTGCCGGCAGCGAATCATCCGGCGCCGCGAAGCAATGGCATGTCTTGAGGCTCTGGCCCTTCTCGACCGCGACGCGCTCCGCAAGGCCAGGCGTGCGCGATCCTGCGAGGATCTCTTCTATCATATCGAGCACTGCCTCGAGCAGGAGTGCGGGTGCGACATCGCCGGCAAGATGCACACAGCGCGCAGCCGCAACGATATTGACGTCACGATGTACCGTATGGTGTTGCGGCGAGAGATTCTCAAACTTGCGGAGGCCGTCGTGGAAACCTCGCGGGTTCTTCTGGAATGCGCCGGCAATCACGTCGCCACGCTCATCCCCGCCTACACCCACACCCAGCCTGCCCAGCCCACCACGCTTGCTCATTACCTGATGGCCGCCGTGGAGTTTCTGGAGCGCGACGCGGCGCGGCTGCGGGCGCTTTTCGACCGGGTCAACCGCAGCCCCCTGGGCGCCTGCGCCATCACCACCACAGGCTTTCCCATCGATCGTGAATACACGGCCGAACTGCTGGGCTTTGACGGCGTGCAGCTCAATTCGTACGGCGCCATCGCCGCCGTCGATTACCTGACGGAGTCCGCCGGTGTGGTGGCCGCGGCCATGATCAGCTTAGGCAGGCTGGTGCAAGACCTGCTCCTGTGGTGTTCGGACGAGTTCGGTTTCCTGCGTCTCGACGACGCGTTTGTGCAGGTGAGCAGCATCATGCCGCAGAAACGCAATCCCGTGGCGCTCGAGCACACGCGCGTCCTGGCCGGCAGAGCTCTGGGCCAGGCTCAGGCAGCACTGACTTGCGTGCACAACACGCCCTTTGGCGACACCGTGGACGCTGAAGATGACTTGCAGCCCCTCATTCTCTCGATGTTCTATGACGCCTTGAGGACCTTACGGTTGTTTGGGGGCGTGATGTCCGCGGCCGAGGTTGACAAAGAACGTTTGCGCCGAAGCGTTTCGGATAAGCCTCTGACCGTGACGGAACTGGCGGATACCCTGGTGCGGAAAGAAGGCATAACTTTCCGCCAGGCGCACCAACTGGTTTCACAAGCCGTGGAAGCTGTGGCGCGCGATTATACGCATCGACAGATGGTTCGAGCCCTCAAACGGCTGGCGACACAGGTGATTGGGCGCCGCCTGAAGGTCTCTGACCGGGAATGCATGAAGGCCCTCGACCCCAAGCACTTTGTCGAAGTTAGATCAATCGAGGGAGGGCCTGCGCCCAGCCGAATGCAAGCTGCGATCGGGCAATCGCGAAAGGTCATGGCGTCAAACCAGGCCTGGGTGAAGAGAAAGCAGCAGTCGCTGGGGAGTTACCGGAAACGCATCGGCCAGGCTATAGTCGCGATTAATGCGACGAAGCAATAGTTCGGGGGGCACACTTCAGCGCAAGGCCGTGATTGCTGGAACACGCACGCACCCGCAGTGTTGACAGCAACGGTGCGGCGTCATAGGATGATGGTGTGGGTGCAACGATCACTGCTCCGGTTGAATGGGTGGAGGCCGTGGGAAACCTCCATTTCCCGGCGAAGGCGGACCACCGCCTTCAGGAACTCATGGACCGCAACAACGAGGGCGTTTTGCTTGAGTCCGAAAGAGGAGAGCTCGAGGCCCTGGTTGAATTAAGTGAGCGCCTGTCGCTTATCCGCGCCGAGGCGCTGCAGATCCTGGGCAAGCAGCCGTAATGGGCGTTCCCGAGGAGCTTTCGCGCCAAGTTTGGGCGCGCGCCCGTGCGCGATGCCAGTATTGCCTGATGCATCAGAGCCTCCAGGGTGCCACTTTCCACATCGAACACATCGTGCCGCAATCCAAGGGCGGGATTTCCGAAATGGAGAATCTCGCAGTGGCATGCCCGGGCTGCAATCTGCATAAAGCCGATAAAACTGGGGCCGTCGATCCAGCCAGCGGTAAGGAGGTGCGATTATTCCACCCCGTCCAGCAACTATGGCGGGAGCACTTCCGATTCAAGGGATTCCAGATTGAGGGCCTTACGTCCATCGGCAGGGCTACCGTGGAAGCATTAAACTTGAATCACATCCGCAGGCAGCGCATCCGACAGGTAGAAGAGGTATTTGGACTGTTCCCGCCAGAGCATTGAAGATCGTCTCGGCTTGAATAACACTTGGCTTGCCGCCAATTCATTTGCCCAGTCAGCACCTCACAAAAAAGCCGGTCGATTCAGTTGGTTCATCGAATGCTGGCTCTGTCGTTGTCTTGAATCAGGTACGCAAGCCATCTAGCGGTTCAGGACCGAATAGAGAAAGGGTGAAAAACCATGCCATACGAGAACATCTGCTTAGACACCGAAGGACCGCTCGCTATCGTGACCTTGAACCGGCCCAACCGCCGCAATGCGTTGTCGCTCGAACTCATGCTCGAACTCATCGACTGCCTGGCGCGAATAGGCGGCGACCGCAATATCCGCGCCGTAATTCTGGCAGCGGCGGGCAAGGTGTTTTGCTCCGGTCATGATCTGGGCCAGATGGTGGGGCGCGATATCAATGAGTACCGGCGCATCTTCGACGTCTGCACGGAGTTGATGACCAAGGTGCAGTCCATACCGCAGCCCGTCATTGCCCAGGTGCAGGGAATCGCGACGGCCGCGGGGTGCCAGCTGGTCGCGACCTGCGACCTTGCGGTGGCATCTGACCAGGCCGCCTTCGCCACCCCAGGCGTAAAGATCGGGTTATTCTGCACCACACCTATGGTGGCATTGAGTCGCGCCGTGGGCCGCAAAAGGGCTCTCCAGATGTTACTAACCGGCGAACTGATCGACGCGGTTACTGCTGCCGAATGGGGCCTGGTGAACAAGGTCGTGCCGGAAGCGGATTTGGCACGAAGTGCCCGCGAACTCGCTTCAAAGATTGCCGCCGCGAGCAACCTCACTGTCGCGTTGGGTAAACAAGCCTTCTACGCTCAAGTTGATTTGGACCAGCCCAAAGCGTACGCCTACGCCAAAGAAATCATGAGCATGAATTCGCTCGCCGCCGATGCGCAGGAAGGCATTTCGGCCTTCCTGGGCAAGCGACAAGCCTGCTGGACCGGCAAATAATGGAACTCAGAGCAGCGCTTTCGGGCGGGCTGGCGCAGACCTCAGGGGTTGGAGGTCTGCGATGCCCCGAAGGCGCAGGCGTTTCGTCCGGCCCCTGATTCGCGCGGCCTCAGACAAGTAATTCCTCACCCGTGGGCTGGCGCAGACCTCGGGGTTGGAGGTCTGCGATGCCCCGAAGGGGCAGACGTTTCGTCCGGCCCCTGATTCGCGCGGCCTCAGGCAAGTAATTCCTCACCCGTGGGCTGGCGCAGACCTCGGGGTTGGAGGTCTGCGATGCCCCGTCCGGCCCCTGATT
>Ga0335078_10003926_pt1 | contig 22102 bp, 20 predicted proteins | sample Lox_Sample_32_FD_206711 | JGI IMG/M metagenome (GOLD analysis project Ga0335078, IMG submission 206711) | Soil microbial communities from Loxahatchee National Wildlife Refuge, Florida, United States - Lox_Sample_3.2 | ecosystem: Environmental > Terrestrial > Soil > Wetlands | place: USA...
GAGAAATACGGCATCGATTACTGCTGTGGCGGCAAGGTGGCGCTGGGCGCGGCCTGCGGTGAGCGCGGCATTGTACTAGGCCAACTGGTGCAGGAACTGGACCGCGCGGCCGCTCCGTCTACGGGCGCGGACCGCGACTGGCAAACCGCGCCGCTCAACGAGCTGATCGATCACATCCTGGCCCGGCACCACGCCTATCTGAAGGCTGAGCTGCCGCGCCTCGCCCGGCTGATCGAAAAGGTGACGAAGGCGCACGGCGCGAAGCACTCCGATTCGCTGGTTCCGCTGGGTGAGACGTTCAACGCGCTGCGGCAGGAGTTGGACGCGCACCTGATGAAGGAGGAGGTGGTGCTGTTTCCCATGATCCGCGCAGGCCACCCGGGTGTGGGCAACCCGATCCGCGTGATGGAGCACGAGCACGATTCCGCCGGCCGGGCGCTGGAACACATGCGCGGCGTTACCGCCAACTACACGCTGCCCGAGGACGCCTGCAATTCCTACCGCGCGCTGTTCGACGGCTTGCGGGAGTTGGAAGCCGATCTGCACCAGCACATCCACCTGGAGAACAACATCCTGTTCCCGCGGGCGGCGGCTGTGCGCTGAACACCGCGCTTGGCGGCCTGACTACACCAAAGCCGGCGCGAAGGCCTCCGCCGCCACCCGTGCGCAGGATGCGCAGAATTCCGCGCCTTTCACGTCCAGCCGCTCCACTGCGTGGCTGGAGGTCATCACGCAGCGCCAGTCGTCGCAATGGCGCAGACCGCAGGTGTGGCCCAGTTCGTGGACGGCTTCCTTCACCAGGCGCTCGCGCATCAAGTCGTCGCGGGGCGGCAGGCCGTAGAACTCCTCGCGCAGGCGGTGCAGCGACACCACGGCGCATGGGCCGCTCATTTGCGCCTCGCCGAACACGAAGGTCAACACCGGAACGTAAAGGTCCAGGGAGGTCACCGCCAGCAGGCGGGCGCCTTGCGCGGCCAGAGGTTGCAGGGCCTGCAGAATGGCGGTTGAGTAATACTGGCCGCGGATGGGATCGCAGGCGAAGGCCACGTCCAGGCGATCGGGACGCGCGCGGCAGGGCGTGCGGAAGATGCGCGCCAGTTCGAACGCCAGGGCGCCCAACAGATCCGGCGCCACCTCGATGCCGACCAGTTGGATCACGTCACTTCAAACCGTAACGCCGCAGTTTGTTGTACAACGTGGTGCGGTCGATGTCCAGTATGCGCGCGGCGCGGGAAAGGTTGTTGTCGGTCTCCCGCAGGATGCGCTCGATGTGCGCGCGTTCCACGTCGTCCAGCGTGCGGCCGGCCGGCGCGCCCGCGGACTGAAACGGAAACGAGAAGTCCGCCGGCTTGATCTCCGGACCGCGGCAGACCACCAGGGCGCGCTCCACGGCGTTCTCCAGTTCGCGCACGTTGCCGGGCCAATCATGATTCATCAGCACGGCGAGCGCATCGGCGGAGACCTGCGGCACGGGCCGGCTGGTCATCATGCAGAACTTGTTCAGGAAATGCGCCACCAGCAGGGGAATATCCTCGCGGCGGTCGCGCAACGGCGGCAGATCGATGGAGAAGACGTGCAGCCGGTAATACAGGTCGGGGCGGAAGGTGGCGGCTTTCACCAGCGTTTCCAGATTCTTGTTGGTAGCGGCGATGCAGCGGAAATCGACCTTGATGGACTGGTTGCCGCCCACGCGCACGATTTCCTTTTCCTGCAGCACGCGCAGCAGATCGGTCTGGGTCTTCAGGCTGATGTCGCTGATTTCGTCCAGGAAGACCGTGCCGCCATCGGCCACTTCGAACTTGCCCTTCTTGCGGTACTGGGCGCCGGTAAACGCGCCCTTCTCGTGCCCGAACAACTCGCTTTCGAGCAGCGTCTCGGTGAGCGCGCCGCAGTGGATGGTCACCATGGGCATATAGCGGCGCGGACTGGCGGCGTGGATAGCCCGCGCGACCACTTCCTTGCCGGTGCCGCTCTCGCCGTTGATCAGCACCGTGACATCGGTAGACGCCACCATCTCGATCAGCTCGAACACCTTCTTCATGGCCGGCGATTTGCCGATCAATTCCGTGCCGCCGGTGGTCTCCTGGAGCGTTTCCCGCAGGCGGGCGACTTCGCGCCGCGCGTGCCGGTGCTCCAGGGCGTTGGCGACCAGATGTGAAAGCTCATCCGGGTCGATGGGCTTGGTGATGTAATCGTAGGCGCCGCGCTTTAACGCTTGCACGGCCGTTTCCACGGACGCGTAACCGGTCATGACAATGACGGTCAGTTCCGGATCCGCTTCCTTCAGCCGGGCCTGCAGCTCCATGCCGTCCATACCCGGCATCTTGATGTCCACGAGTGCGACGTCGTACTCTGTCGTTTGAATCGATTCCAGCGCATCGCGCGCGCTGGCCACGGGCCGGGCCATATAGCCCTCGCTCGAGAACCACTTCCCGAGGGAATCGCGGACGACCGTCTCGTCGTCCACAATCAGGATCTTGCCCTTGGTCTTTGTTTCGACCTGGTCTGCCGCTTCTGTTACCATCTTCTTCTTCTTCCACTCCCGCTTCAGCGGGCAATCAGAACCGAACCAGCCCCTGGTGGTTCCGTCACGGCCGGTGCTGCCACCGGCAAAGCCGCCACAAATTCCGTACCCTTGCCTGGCGCGGACTCCACCGTGATCTCGCCGCCATGCTGCTCGATGATGCTGCGCGCCACGGCCAGTCCAAGACCTGTGCGCTGCTGATCCGACTTGGTGGTGAAGAACGGATCGAAGATCTGCGGCAGCACATCGGGGGGGATGCCCATCCCCGTATCGCGCACGCGGATGCGAGCCTGTCCGGCCGCGGCGTCCCACTCGCTGGAGGCCTCCAGCAGTCCGCCCTGCGGCATGGCTTCGGTGGCATTCACCAGCAGCACCAGGACAACCTGCTGAACCTGTGCGGCGTCGCAGGAGACCAGCGGCAGATTGTCCGCCAAGCGAGTCCGAATCTCGATCCCCAGCAGCTCCGCCTTATGCCGCACCAGCACCAACGCGCGATCAATCAAAGTGTTCAGGTCGTTCGGTTCGCGGTGGCTGGGCGCCTGCCGCGCGAACGTCAGCAGGTTGCGCATGATATCGCCGCAGCGCTTGCTTTCGCGCTCGATGATGTGGAGTTGCTCGGTCATTTCCGTGCGCGACGCGGCCGGTCCCTTGTCCAGTTCCTTGATCGTCAGCCGCGCGTAGGTGAGGATGCCGAATAACGGATTGTTGACTTCATGGGCCACCGTAGCCGCCAGCTTGCCGATAGAGGCCAGCTTCTCCGACGCCAGCAGCGAGCGATGCGCCTGGTCGAGCTGCGATGTCTTGCGGCGGACGCGTTCCTCGATCTCGGCGTACACGGCGGCGAGCTCGGCGGTCATCTTGTTGAAGGAGGCCGCCAGGTCGCTCAGCTCGTCGTGGTGGCGCACCGCCAGACGGTAGTTCAGGTCGCCGTCCGCCACCCGGCTGGTGCCGGCTTTCAGTTCCTTCACCGGGCGGTAGACCACGGCCCAGATGAAGATCACGCTGACCAGCCAGATCATGGCCAGCGTGAACCCCATAAACAGAATCAGGGATTGCCGGTGCCGGCTGCTCTGCGCGTCCACGGCGGCCAGCGAAAGGTTGGCGTCAATCACGCCCAATACGCGCTGCCCGGCGGGGTGGCAGGCGATGCAGGCCGCCGAGTTCTCAATCGGCCGGATGACTCCCAGGAGGCGCTCGCCTTTCCCCGGGAAGATGCGCGCGCGGTCCGGACGGTTCAACTTGACCAGCGGCATGCTCTGGGCGTGGCAGGCGTAGCAGGCTTCGCCCCGCTTGTCGACCACCTGATTGACTTCCGAGGCATCGGTCGAGAAGCTGATGCGCCCTTCCTTGTTGAAGATCCGGATGCGCCGGATGCCCGGCTCGCTGCCCAGTTCCTCAATTACGTGGTAAAGCGCCTGGCGGTCGTTACGCAGCATCAGGTAGTGGGTGCTGCGCTCGATTACGTCCGTGACGCGGTCGGCGGACAGCAGCACCATTTCCTCGGAGTTGCGGCGCTGCTCGCGGAGGTTGAAGTAGCCAAATACGGCGAAGAGAGCCGCCGTGCTGGCGACCAGACACACTGCCAGCTTGAAAGCCAGCCCGGCGCGAAATCTCTTCCGGAGATTCATCAGCGTCCGTTCAATCCGTCACTAGAAGGTGCTCCTCCTCGGGTCGCGGCGTCCCGGCGGCGGTCTGGGCCGCAGGACTTTCCTCAGCGTGCTGTTCCTCGAAGATGGGGAAGTATTGGGCGATCAGCCGGAATAACGCGAAGCCCAACGCCACAATCCCCAGGGTTACGGCCACTTCCGTCCACTTGGGGATGTAATAGGTACCCGAAGAAGCCTCCATGCCGGTCACGCTCACGTTCAGGCGGTTGGCGATAAAACCGAAGATCACCAGCACCGAGGCACCGTAGAGCCGCGCGGGATTCCATCGCACGCGGCGCTGGAACAGCAGCACCGTGGCGGACGCCAGCAGCGCGATCTCGAGCCCGAACAGCCACGTTTCCGTGCGGTTTTCCCGCAGCAGGGGCAGGACGCCGCGCTGATCCAGGTCCAGAAACCGCGCAAAGAGGTACGTGGCCAGCAGCACAGCCAGCACGCGTGCCAGTCCGTTTGCCAGCCGCACTTCCAGCGCCCGGCCGAAGGCCCGGCTGCTATGCCACGATTCGAAAATCGTCATGGCCAGCCCCACACAAATCGCTGAGACAAAGAAAAAGACCGGTAGAAAAGGTGTGTACCAGAGCGGATAAAGCTTACCCGGCACAATCAGGTAAAGGCTGCCGAGAGAGGATTGGTGCAGCGTGGACAAGATTACGCCCAGGATCATCAGGGGCACGGAGACAAATTTGAGCCAGCCCAGCGGCTTTTTCCAGCCCAGGCGCTCGAAGACCGCGGGCAGAAATTCCAGCGCCAGCACGGTCGTATACAGAGTCACGCACCAGGCCACCTCGAACATCACCGAGTGCGGATTCCACATCACCAGCGGATGCCAGATGCGGTCTGGCCGGCCCAGGTCGAACATCAGCGCCAGCACCACCAGCGTGTAGCCCAGGAACGCAGTCAAAACAGCGGGACGCAGGATGGGCTTGTATTTTTCGACGTTGAAGATATGGACAACGGCCACCAGAGTGAATCCGCCGGCGGCCAAGCCAACTCCGCACAACACGTCGAAGCCGACCCAGATTCCCCAGGGAAACTGGTCGCTCAAGTTGGTGACCGCACCCAACCCGTATCGCGCCCGCAGATACGTGGCGTAGGCGGCGGCGAGCATCAGCACCGCGAAAATAGCCCGCCAGATGGTGAGACGGGGGAGTTGCACGGCACGCGGCCGGGGACCGGTCATTTCTTCCTCCCTTCGGCCTTGGCGACTTCGTCGCGGCGGTTGGTGATCCACCAGATGCCGCCCAGTAGCACAGAGCCAACCGAAACGACATCCGGCACCGCCTCGAGGGCTCGCCACGTCAGCGTAGGTAGTGGTTGCCGCGGGAGATACGTACGCAGCCCAATCTGCTCGAAAGGCACTGCTGAAAGATACAGCACTGAGGTGCCGCCCACCTCTTCGAGACCATAGATGCGCTGGTAGTAATTACCCGGTTTGGCGGCCAGCCGCTGTTTGGCTTCCGCGATGAGCGCGTCGCGGTCGCCGCATTTCGTGGCGCCGGTGGGGCACGCCTCCGCGCAGGCGGTCTGTTTGCCCGCCTGCTGCCGGTCGTAGCACAGGTCGCACTTGCGCACTTTTGGCAACCGGCTATTCCACTCATAAACCGGCACTTGGAACGGGCACGCCTCCATGCAGTAGCGGCATCCCATGCATTTGTCGGCATCGTAAACCACCGGTCCAAGGCTGGTCTTGTGCATCGCGCCCACCGGACAGACCGAGGCGCAGGTCGGATCCTCGCAATGCTGGCACAGCCGCCGGCTGTAATGCTCGCCGAAGGTCTGAATAGCCGTCAGCTTATGGGCCGAGAGCCGGGCTTCGGCGGCTATTTTGTCGTTGTACGGCAGATGCCAGCGTTCCGCACAGGCAGCCTCGCACGACTTGCAGCCGATGCACAGCGTACTATCGTAGAGAATCGCCTTAGACATATTAGGATGTCTAACTCCTTTATATCGCATTTCCGAGCAAAGTGTTGCAAAACTATGCGGTCAGGAAGAACTCGCCGGTCACCTGTTTCCAATCGGCATCCGGCAGGCTCGCCAACAGGTCCTCGGTAGGCAGACCGCCGTCGGCCGCAACTTCCCCGGCCAATTGCGGCTGCCGGGCATACAGCCGGCCGACCGCTTCCCGCATCCAGCTTCGGATCAGGCCCTTGGGGACCAGGTTGCGCGTGGTGCTTTCCTCGTCGGGAACGTGGATCAGGGCCAGCCAACCCTTGCCGTAGGGGTCTTTCCGGAGCAAGTCCGGATGGGCTGCCACTTCCGCGTTGATCTCGACAATTTCGCCTTCTGTGGGAGAGACCATTTCGGTCTTCTCGCCGTCGCGGAACAACGACCAAGCTTTTTGCCCCTGCCGGATCCACTGCCCGGGTTTCGGCAATTCGATACGTTCCACACGTCCCGCCAGGGCGGCGGCGAATTCATCCATACCAATCCGCATCAGGTTGCGGCGCTCCCGCAAAGCCCAGCTATGCCCGGGATGATAAGACAACTGCTCAGGAACCAGGAAACCTTCCACATAGGCCGGCTCCAACATCGGGGGTACGGTGTGGGAGGTTGCCACGGCGACGCGTGGCGCTTTCCGCCGGTTGATTACCCAATCCAGCAGAATGAAAACCGAGAATGTTACTAGAACCAGAATGACCGTCATGACGTGCCTCACTTTCCATCTGTGTAATGGCACGGCAATAGCCAAAATGTGGAGTTCCTCACCCTTTTATCTGTAGTGTTTGCCTACGGATGCGGGTGCAGAGAAAAGCAACGCCAAGGCGGCTGTTGCGATTCCCAACATGCCATGTGGGGTAGAAGACAGCTAAACGTCTGAGGCGTCAGGGTTCAAAGCCGATGTTGGTTATATCTACGGGGGCGTTGGAAATCGCCACGCTATTTGGGAAGTTGCGTCGCAGCAGCCCGCTGCGAACTGTGGGCCGCCAATGCCCGCTGGTAGTTCCGAAGATAGGCGCCTAGCATGCGGTCGGCCAGCCGGATATGGTCGTTGAGCCAATGGGCGAGAAAGTCCAGCAGTTCCGGCACGGCATCGGGGTCGCCGCCCCGGATGCGGCGTTCCAGCCGGGTGACCCGGGAGCGGGCGGTCTCGTGTTGCTGGTGGTGCCAGTCGTACAGGGAATACCTGGTGGCACGCATCTCGCGCTCCTCGTGCGCCAGGTGCTCCACGGTGTGGGCGACCAATTCCTCCAGGATGGATTGCACCTGGGCGGGCGGCGCCCCGGCTGCCGCAGCGCGGTGCAAGGCGTCGCACAAACTGAAAAGTGCCTGGTGCTCGCCATCCACCTCGGGGACGCCGATGGCGTGGCCCGAGTCCCATTCGAATATTGACATTCTAATATCTTAAATTAAGATAGCCCAAACCGCTACGATAGAAGCCCTGGTCGCACGAATCACGCTTCCGGCGCGGCGGGCGAAGGCTCTTTGCTGCTCTTGGCTCCCTTGGTGGGGGTGATCAGGATGTGGGCGTGGCGGCCCTCCATCCGCGCCGCTCCTTCCACGCTGCCGTAGGCCGCCAGATCGGTGGCGAATCGCGTGAGCAGCTTGCGCCCCAAATCGGCATGCGCGATCTCCCGCCCGCGGAACTGCACCACAGCCTTCACCCGGTTGCCTTCCTGCAGGAAACGGATGGCGTGGTTCTTCTTGAAGTCGTAATCGTGGTCGTCGGTGTTGGGACGGAACTTCAGTTCCTTCACTTGCACCACGTGCTGCTTCTTCTTGGCCTCGTGCTGTTTCTTTTTCTGTTCGTACTGATAATGGCCGTAGTCCACGGCCTTGGCGACGGGTGGCACGGCGGTGGGCGCGACCAGCACGAGGTCGAGTCCCATGTCTTGCGCCTTGCGCAGGGCGGCGGCGGTGGGCATGATCTCGGCGGTTCCGTCCGGAAAAACGGCGCGCACTTCGCGCGCACGGATGGATTCGTTTACGTTTTCCCTACGTGCCGGTCTGCGAGGAGGTAAATGTCGGCCAGGACCCATGCAAACTATCGTGCGGCGGAATTGAGATTAGTCATGAAGGCGGAGTACGGCGCGCGACACAGTCCCGCGCGACGTGCCTGGTTATAGTCGAGGATGGAGGTTAAGACCAAATCAGATTTCGCTATCTCACACAGTGTACAGCGAAATGCGCCGGGTTGTCCAGCGCAAAGTGAAGCCCCGCCAGACAACGCACTCCGCATTCTGTTATCCTTGAAATCGTCGAAAGCAAACGAGTACCCACCCGGCCGTGAAAGCCGGGCCCACGAGGTTCGCCATGTCAGGTCATTCAAAGTGGGCCACCATCAAGCATAAAAAGGCCGCACTCGACGCCAAGCGCGGGAAAACCTTTACGCGCATCATCAAGGAAATCAGCATCGCCGCCCGCGGCGGGGGCGATCCGGACGCCAATCCCCGCCTCCGCACGGCTGTCCTGGCCGCCAAAGCCGTCAGCATGCCCTCCGACAACATCAAGAAGGCCATCATGCGCGGCACCGGAGAAATCGAGGGCGGGCAAATCGAAGAGGTCATGTTCGAGGGTTATGGACCCGGCGGCGCGGCCGTGCTGGTGAAAGTCGCTACCGACAACCGCAACCGTACGGTTAGTGAAATCCGCCACGTTTTCTCCAAAAACGGGGGCAATCTGGGGGAATTGGGCAGCGTGGCCTGGATGTTCGAGCGCAAAAGCCACATCCTGATCCCGACCGAAAAGGCGAGCGAAGAACAGTTGATGAACGTGGTGCTGGACGCCGGCGCCGAGGATCTGCGAGGCGAAGGCGAGCACTGGGAAGTCATCTCCCCGCCGGAAATGCACGATGCCGTGCTGGAAGCCTTGCACAAGGCCGGCATTCCCACCGAAACGGACGAAGTCGCCATGCTGCCGAAAAGCTCGGTGCATCTGGAGGGCAAAAACGCCAGCGCCATGCTGCGCCTCACCGAGGCTCTGGAAGAGCATGAAGACGTGCAGAACGTCTATTCGAACTTCGACATCGACGAAAAAGAGATGGAGGCGCTAGAGCAGCAAGGTGCTGGTGCTCGGGGTTGATTGCGGCTCGCAACGGACAGGCTACGGCGTGATCCAGTCGGACGGCTGCGATCACCGGCTAGTGGCCGCCGGGGTCATCCGGACCGCGGTGCGCGATCCCTTCGAGACGCGCCTGTGCGAAATTGCCCGCGGCTTGCGCGAGGTCATCCGCCGGCATTCCCCCGATTCCGCCGCCGTGGAGCAGGTTTTCTACGCCGCCAATGTGCAAACGGCTCTGAAGCTGGCGCACGTCCGCGGCGTGGCCTTGCTGGCGATCGCCGAGGCCGGCATGCCGCTGGGAGAGTATTCGCCGCTGGAGATCAAAATCAGCGTGGTGGGCTATGGACGTGCCGGCAAGCACCAGGTCCAGACCATGGTGCAGTCGCTGCTGGGACTCGACGAGGCGGTCCAGTCCGAAGATGCTTGCGACGCGCTGGCGGTGGCGATCTGTCACGCGACCCACGCCGCGGCGCGCGCCCGGTTCGAGGGGGCCTAGCCGGATGCGCAAACTGATTCCTGGCTTTGGTGTGCTGGCCGCCAGCCTCGCGTTAGCCGCCAACGTCCCGCATCTCGATTTCTCCAAATCGTTTCCCGGCAGTGCGCCCGCCTACGAGGCGATCACGGTGGAACAAACCGGAGTAGGCAGCTACCAGGAAGCCGAGCAAGACCCCAACCCCGTGCGCTTCCAGTTGACTCCCGCCGAGGTTAGTGACATGTTCAGCCTGGCCGCCAAGCTGGGCTACTTCGACCATCCCATCGAATCGCCGGCCAAAGTGGCTTTCATGGGCGCCAAGACATTTCGCTATGTGAACGGCGCCGCCAGCCACGAGGTCAAGTTCAACTACACGGAAGATCCTACGGCGCAGGCGCTGACCGATTGGTTCGAGCGCATCGGCGAGTCCGAGCGGCTCTTCACCAACCTGGAGGTCGCCGCGAAGTACGACCGGCTGGGCGTGGACAGGGCGCTGCTGCTGCTGGGGGCGGCCTACGACGGCAACCGCCTGGTGGCCCTGCGGCAATTTTTGCCGCTGCTCGACCGCATCGCCAAAAGCGAGATGTACATGCACCAGGACCGCCTGCGGGCGGCCGGTCTGGCCGACCAGTTTCGCGCCCCGAAATGAGACTCCTGGCCGCTATTCTGTGTTTCGGTACGGCGCTCGGGTGGGCGCAGAGCGCGCCGCATCCGGCGCATTCCTCGCCGGCTCCCGATGAAGAAAAGGCTTTGTCTGAGGCGGTGTCGGACGCCGGCAATTCCCCGGTCGACTTCATCCGCGCACTCGAAAACCACCTCGCGAAATTCCCGAATTCCAGCCGCCGTAACGAAATCGAGCGCGCTATCGTGAAGGCCGCCATCGAAGCCGGCGATAACCGGCGCATCGTCGAGTATGGTGAGCGTGTGCTGGTCCGCGATCCCGACGAAGCCCAGATTCTGGACAAGGTGGTGCGCGCGCTGCTGGTCACGGACTCGCCCGCCAATGCCGCGCAGGCGCTCAAATACGCCCGCCACTATGAGGATTTGCTTCGCGAGACGCGCCTGGAGACGCCTCCGGGGCATCTCAGCCAGGCGCAGTGGCAGGCGGAAATCGACAAAGGCCTGGGGCGCGTGCTGGCGTGCGAAGCGCGGGCCACCGGCAATCTTGGCAAGACCGACGACGCCATCGCGCTGGCCCGCAGGGCTTTCGAAACGTATCCTTCCGCCGAGGCGGCCCGCGAAATCTCGCGTTGGCTGCGGCGCGCCGGCAAAGACCGCGATGCGCTGGCGCCGCTGGCCGACGCCTTCGCCATCCCCGATGCCCGCAATACAGACGCTGACCGCGCCAAGGACCGCGCCCAACTAGGAGACCTCTACCGCAAGCTCTACGGCTCGGAAAAAGGCTTGGGCGACATGATCCTGGCAGCCTACGACCGCACTTCCGGGTTGCTGGCGGCGCGCCGCCTGCGCCTGGAGCAGAACGATCCCAACGCCGCAGCCACCAACCTGATGGGCTTTACCATATCGAGCGTGGATGGCTCGAAGCTACCGCTCGCCTCGCTGAAGGGTAAGGCGGTGGTTTTCGACTTTTGGGCCACGTGGTGCGGTCCGTGCCGCATTCAGCACCCGCTCTACGAGCAGGTGAAGCAGCGCTTCCACGACCAGCCGGACGTGGTGTTCCTCTCCATCGCCACCGACGACGAGCACGACCTGGTAGCCCCATTCCTGAAGGAGCACAACTGGGGACAGCGGGTCTACTTCGAGGATGGCCTCGCGCGCGAGTTGTCCATCAACTCCATCCCCACCACGATCGTGCTGGACCGGCACGGCGAAGTGTTCAGCCGCATGAACGGGTTTGTGCCCGGCCGTTTCGTGGATACATTGAGCGACCGGATCCGGGACGCGCTGAAGAATTGAGAGTTGACCGAATTGTACAACAATGCAGTTGTGCAGCAGATGCATGTCAGAGAGATCCGTCAAAAGTGTTTGACACTGATGGATGACTTGCCGGCCGAAGGGATTCTGATTACCAGGCATGGGCTGCCCGTGGCCAAACTCATACCAGCGCGCCAGTCCTGTGCCGACCTGATCGGCAGCGTTCCGGGAGTCGTGACTGATCCCAGCGACGAGCTGTTCACTGCGGGGACGCAGCCGGGGATCGAGTGACGGTCTGGCCTACAATGTCCCTGGGTGACCAGAGACCCGCCAATTCGCAGTTAGAAACGCCGCGGCTAATAGAGAAAAAAAGACTCGTGCCTGCCGCGTAGTATAATCCGGCTTCTGTTTCAGTCCAAAGGAGGCCCGAGATCATGTCATCGGAAACGGGAGCGCGCCGCGGATTCCTGCGCGGCTTGGCGGGATTCGCCGGATGGTCCGCCGCGGCATCGGCGGCCCGCGCGCAAACCGGCCGCAGCGCCGGCGGCGACGAGGCGCGCCTGCCCCTCTATGCGCGCGCCCAGGATTACCGCACGCTCAAACAATCCAGCTACGACCGCAGCGGAGGCAACCACGACTCCTGGCCCATCGCGCCGGGCGCCACGCATGAGTTGTTCGCCTCCGAAGGCCCCGGCGTCATCACCCACATCTGGTTCACCATCGCCGCAGAAGGGCCGCATCACCTCAAGGAAATCGTGCTGCGCATGTATTGGGACGGCAACGCCCGGCCGAGCGTGGAAACACCGGTCGGCGATTTCTTCGGCTTGAATCTCGGCGAGTATTTCCTCTACCAGTCCGCCTTTCTGAACTGCTCCCCGGTCAAGGCGCTGAATTGTTACTTCACGATGCCCTTCCGCAGGTCGGCCCGCATCACCGCCACCAACGAAGGCGCTTCGCGCGTGGACGCCTTTTATTCCAATATTGACTACCAGATTGTCCCCTCGCTGCCGGACGATGCGCTGTACTTCCACGCGCAGTACCGCCAGGCCACGCCGAACAAAGCCATCGTGTACGACCGCGCCGCCGGCGAGCCAAAGAATCTCGACGGCCGCGATAACTACGTGTTCCTGGAAACGCGCGGCCGCGGGCAGCTCATGGGGGTCACCCTGGGCGTGTTGCAAAACAAGCAGAATTGGATGGGCGAGGGCGACGATATGGTGTTCATCGACAACCCCAAGCACCCCGCCATCACAGGCACGGGAACGGAGGATTACTTCAACGGCGCTTGGGATTTCGGCGGGCGCGACGGCGCCGTCCCATTCGGCAATCTCTACAACGGCGCGCCCCTCATGGTGACGCCGGAACGCGCGGGCGGCCGCTATTGCCTCTACCGCTGGCACGCCGACAACCCGATCGCCTTTACGACCTACCTGAAGCACACTATCGAGCACGGCCACGCCAACGACCGCGCGGATAACTACTTCTCCGTGGCTTATTGGTATCAGGCCGGAATCTATACGGACTTTCCGGCCTTGCCGCCGGTGGCCAGCCGCATTCCCCGCTTGACGTCTTGATATACCCGGCGCGTCTTTAATGGCCGATTTTTCCGCTCAGCCCCTGGTCGAGTGAGATGTGGTTCTTCTCGAGTGTCTCTCCCAGCACCTGGTCGAGCGACACGCGCGCGCGCTGATAAGTCGATAGTGCATCCAACTCGGACAACTGCGCCGCCACTAATGCCCGCTGATCGACGATGATGTCATTGAACGTAGATATTCCATAGGAGAACTTCTTACGTTCGTAGGCCAGTAACTGCTCCTGCAACAGGCGCGTCTCCTTGGCCGCGGAGTAACGGGAACGCGACTGCCGCAGCGCGCTCACCTGGTTGGAAATATCCACCACGACCTGGTTCAGCTCCCGCTGCCGGCTCACCTGCGACTGCCGGAATTGCAGTTGATCGATCCCGTAATCCCCCTGGGCCTGCCGGTTTTCGAAGTTGCCTGAAAAGCTCACGGCGCCCTGGTAGTTGGGAAAATCACGGTGCAGGACCTGCTTTAGCGCCGTCCCATACCCGCCGACAAAGTATGAGTTGGGGCCCTGGCCGTCCACGATCTGAGGCGTGCCGGCCGCGCCGCGGTTGAAAGTCTGAAGCTGAACCTGCAAATTCGGCAGCAGAGGATTCTCCGTCCCGATTAGAGACATTGCGGAAGTCTCCTCGCGAAACTTGGAGGCGGCTACGTCCGGCCTCGTCTTCATCGCGGTATCCACCAATTGGCGTAAGGGCGGCAAATGGTCGGCGGCCGGGATTTCCATGCGGTCGAGGGTCACAATCTCGGCTGCCTCCACGTCCGGATCTTCCATGCGCACCAGTTCGTCTTTCAGCCGGCTCTCGCTTTGCCGCACGTTGTACTGCGCGACGATCAAGTCCTGCCGGCGGCTGGCGGCCTCCGCTTTGGCCTGCGGCAGTTGGACAGTGGGCATGGCGCCCGCCGCCACCTCCTTCTGGGTGTCCTGGTAGAACTTCTGCGCCATGTCCAGGGCGTTCTGCCGGATCTTGAGCTCGTCGTTGGCGCTCACCAGGTCCCAATACAGGTTGAGAACGTTGGTCACCAGGTCCAGCAACTGCGACCGGAAAGTCTCCCGCGAGGCCACCGTGTTGGTCTCCGCGATCCGGATGAACCTGTTGTTCAACCGGACGCCGAAGCCGCGTAGAAGATTGTGGCGGAGGTACAAGTCCATGTGCGGACCTACCGCTGGATTGAGAAGGTCGGTAGGGGCGTTTTCCTTCAGATACTGCTCGTAATCCTCGTATTGGAACAAGCCGCCACTGATGAGTCCCTGCTGAAACAAGGTGGTGTAAGTGTGCACAGACTGGATGAGGGCGTTAGTCTGGCTGACCACCGTGTTGGCCTGCGGTTGCGTCAGGTGTGCAAAAGTGGTTGTATTCTGCAGGACCGGATCCAGGTTGGGCGTGATGGCGCCGACTTGCTCAATGGTGGCCGCCCCAGCCCTGCTGGTGGTATTATTCCCGCCGCCGCTCGAGAGGCCCGCGCTCTGCACGCTGCCATTCACGCCCACGCCGGCATTCACGCTGGACACCTGCGCGCTGGCGCTCGGCACGCCGCGCACCGGACCGCCGGCCTTGGCCCGTTCCAGCGCTGCCTGCGCGAGCAAGGGTCCATACCGGTCCACTTCCAGGTCGAGATTGTTCTCAATCGCCAGCGCCAGTGCGTCCTGCACGGTCAGGTACAGCCTGCCGGCCCGCATCAGCTCGCGCAGCCGCGCGGAGTTGCCCGGCCGGCTGGGCGGCACCGCCGGCGCCGCGTAGGGGCGCAAAGGGGCCATCACGCTGGATTTCTCGATCACGTACTGCCGGTCCTGCGCCGGCAGCCAGGCCGCCAGGCCGGCCCACACCAGAAGGCCCCCCAGGCGCGCGTTCATTGGAGCGCCCCCTGAGTGAGGCTGGCCGGCAGCGTCGCCGGCAGGACCGATTGCCGGGCCACCCGCCCCGTGCGGGCCTCTTGCATCGAGATGTGGTTCACTTCCAGCGTACGGCCCAAGGCCAGATCATAGGCGATCTTGGCGTGCGAATAGTTGGCCATGGCCTGCACTTCGGCATCTTCAGCAGTGGCCAGGTCGCGCTGCGCCTGCACCACCAGGCTCACGCTGGACACGCCATGCTGAAACCGTTTTTGTTCGTCGGTCAGGCTCTGCTGGGCGAGCACTCTGCCGTCCACCGCCGTCTGATATCGGGCGCGCGCCTGCGACAAGCCGATCTGCGCCGTTTTTACATCTACCTTCACCTGGTTGATCGTGCGCTGGAACTGCAACTCGGCCTGCCGGAGCTGCAACTGATCCGTCACGTAATCCGCTTGCGCCGCCCGGTTCCGGAACGGAATGGTCACCGAGAGGCCGGCCGAATAGTCTGGAAAATTCCGCCGGAAAACCTGCCCCAGCGCATTGCCCGTACCGCCGATGAAATAGGGGTCCGCTGTTCCGCAGCAATTGTTGTACAGCGGATTCACCGGGCCGCTCAGGCCGTGATTGGTGAATTCCAGAAAAGCCTGCAAGCTGGGCAGCAGTCCGTTCCGGTCGCCTTTCACCAGGATCTTCTGGCTGGCGATGTTGATCTTGCTGCGCTGGACCTCGACGCGGTTCGTCATGGCCTCCGTGATCAGGTCGGCGAGCGGCCGCACCTCATCCGTCTTGGGAATCTCAATGTGGTTGAGCGGAATGATATGCACGTCGTCCAGCCACGTGTTGGCGATTGCGTTCCGGCTCAGCGCGTTCTTCAGCACGATCTCCTGCTGCTGCACGTTGGTCTGCGCGAACAGCAGGTCCTGTCTGCTGACCGCCACTTCCGCGGCGGCGCGGGTTACTTCCACGGCCGGCAGCGCTCCGATCTGCGCCATCTTCCGGTCGTCGTCATAGTTTTTCTGCGACGTGGCCAGCGCCTGCTGCTTGATGCGCACGGCGTCGTCGAAGCTCACCAGGTCGTAATACAGGTTGAGCGCCGCCGACACCGTGGTGGCCACCTGCAGCTTGAACTGCAGATCGCTGATCTTCTGGTTGTTCTTGGCCACCCGGATGTCGCGGTTGTTCACCCCGATGCTGAGTCCCTGCAGGAGATTCTGCGTAAGCTGAAAGTCCAGGTATCCGTAGATCGATGGATTGAACAGCGGTGTCGCGCTGTTGAGCAGATTGCTGGAGTCCGCGAAGGTAATGTAGCCGCTGGTGCCGGTGACGAATTGTTGCCCGTACTGCACCACGTACTGCCGGTAACTGGTGGTGAGAGCGCTGGTCTGGTTCAGCAGCGTGTTGGTCAACGGCGTGGTGAGGTGCCCGGCCTGCGCACTCATGTAAAGGTAGGGATCCAAGTCCGGAGGCACGGGACCGATCTGGCTGACAATGCCGCCGCTCGACCCCAGGCCCGCGCCGGCCGCCAGCCCATTGGCGTTGACGCTCACGCCGGTCGTGCTTACGCTGACCGGCCCTGCCAATATGGGCGTGTCGACCTGGCGCAGAAAGCCGCCGCCCTCGGTCCGCCGCAGGACCTCCCGCGCCAGAAAAGGACTGTAGCGCTGCACCGCGATATCGAGGTTGTTCTCCAGCACCAAGGCAATTACATCATTGACGGACAGATACAGGTTGCCGCCGCGGACCAATGATTCCAGGCGGGACGAGTTCGAGAGCCTGGCCGGCGCCACCAGCCGCCTCTCGAAATGGAAAGGAGCGAGCAGCCGGCCGACCACCGGCAGCCGTTGAGGTGTCTCGATGAAGACTTCGGACGATTGCGCGAAAACAGCCGATGCAATCCAAAATAGGGCCAAAATGTTTCGGAAGCGGGTCATTGTGTAAGGTGGTCCAGTGGGCAATTCACCTTCCACTGGTTTTTGGAGGGTCCGCGCAGTTTACGTGGAAGTCGGTGTCCGGTTGTGGGACCGAATGTTCGGTTTCACAACGCGTGGACGAGAAAAAAGGGGGACGGGATCCGGTCCATGAACCCGTCCCGCAAAAAGCTCACTCTCTGTGTTGACGTGCGCAGGGACGCGCTCCCGACGCCACGAGGTGGCTGCCTGAACGCGTCCCTCGACCAGGCTACTGATTCAACAATAAAGGGTTCCGGGCTCTGCTAGTATCCCGTCCGCACGGTATTTTCAGCCCTACGTACCTGGATTCTCCGCCCGGCGCTCCTTCAGCAATCTACCAAACAGGCGGTATATGATCGAAGAAGACGAACTGATACGTTACCTATGGAGCCAGAGGACGTTAAGGAGGCCGTGGTCTTCAAACGAAGCGGGCAGCCGCTCCAGTGGGGCGCTCAGGTCGTGTTGCTGGCCGGCTTTGGCGGCATGCTGGGCCTGATGCTGTTCGCCGGCATAGATTCACTGCGCGCCTTGCGCCAGATCCAGGCCCGCAACGTCCAGATCCGCCAGACTTTTCTGCTGCGCAACCGCGCCCTCGAGGAAATACGCTCGGCGCTTTATCAATCAGGCACCTTGACCCGCGACTACCTGCTCGAAAGGGATGCCGGCCGCGCCGAGACCTACCGCGCGAGCCTGCAACAGGTTCGCGAAGACATGCAGGCCTCCCTAGTGCGGTACTCGCGCTCGCTCGACGCGAGCGAAGAGGGACCTTTTCAATCTCTGCGGTCGCGCATTGCGGACTATTGGAAAGTGCTGGATCCCATCTTCCACTGGAATGCTGCTGCCAAACTCGAGCGCAGCGACGCCTTCCTGCACCAGGAGCTTTTTCCTCGCCGCAACACCACCCTGGAAATCGCCGATCGCATCGGCGAGGTTAACGAGCAGGAGCTGAACAACGGCGACGAACAGTTGAAAGCCATCTTCGACCGCTTTCGCTTCCGCCTGGGCCTGATGCTGGCCATTACACTCGGCGTTGGCTGCGTGCTGGCCATCGTCACCAGCGGTCAGATCCTGCGACTGGCGCGCGACGCAGAACTGCGCTACCGGCAAGTGGTCAACGCGCGCAGCGAGCTGAAAGAACTTTCCGCCCGACTGGTGGAAGCGCAGGAGCAGGAGCGCCGAGCCATCTCGCGCGAGTTGCACGACGAGGTAGGCCAGTCTCTGAGCGCCCTGTTGATGGAGTTGGGAAACCTGGGCGCGGTGGTTCCCGCCGATGCCGAGCTGCGCCGCCACCTGGAGTCCATCCGTAAGCTGGCCGAGAGCAGCGTCAACGTGGTGCGCAACATGGCCCTGTTGCTGCGCCCCTCCATGCTCGACGATCTGGGCCTGGTTCCCGCACTGCAATGGCAGGCGCGCGAAATCTCCAAACGCACGGGCATGGCGGTCACCGTGGACGCCGAAAACGTGGCCGACGATCTGCCTGAAGGCCACAAAACCTGCATCTACCGCGTCGTACAGGAGGCCTTGCACAACTGCGCGCGCCACGCCCGGGCACGCAGCGTGCGCATCCAGGTGGTCCAGGAAGGCGGGCGCATCCTGCTGAGTGTGGCCGACGATGGCCAGGGCTTCGATAGCGCTCTCGTGCGCGGCCTCGGCCTGCTGGGCATGGAAGAGCGCGTCACACACCTGGGCGGCGATTTCCAGGTGCAGTCCGAGCGCGGACGCGGCACCCGGCTGCAAGTCGAAATTCCGCTGGTTGCCCGCGCCGTCGAGGCCATGGCATGAATTCAGTGCGGATCGTTCTGGCTGACGACCACACCGTCATGCGCAACGGTCTGCGCCTGTTGCTGGAACGCCAGCCGAATCTGCAGGTGGTCGCCGAAGCCTCCGACGGCCGGCAGGCCGTGGCCCTGACCGAATCGATCAATCCCGACGTGGTGATCATGGACATCGGCATGCCCAACCTCAACGGCATCGAGGCCACCCGCCAGATTGTCAGCCAGAATCCGCGCGCCGCGGTCGCCATCCTCAGCATGCACGCCGACGAAAGCTACGTCATCCGTGCGCTCAAGGCCGGAGCGCGCGCCTACCTGCTGAAGGACTCCGCCGAAGCCGACTTGTTGGCCGCCGTGCGCGCTCTGACCGAAGGCAAGTCTTTTTTTAGCCCGGCCATCAGCAAGATCCTGGTGGAAGATTACATGCGCCAGTTGGAGAACCGCGGCGTGGAGGATACCTACGAACTCCTCACCAATCGCGAGCGTGAGATCCTCCAGCTTCTGGCCGAAGGCAAGACCAACAAAGAGGTGGCCAACATGCTGAACCTCAGCCTGTACACCGTGGAGACGCACCGCACCCACATCCTGCAAAAGCTGAACCTGCACAGCGTGCCCGAACTGATTCTGTACGCCGTGCGCAAGCGCATCATTGCTTGATCGCGCCACTTGGTCCGCAAAGGCCGCTAACCACGCCGCCCGCCCCACAATAGAATGGTGAAGAGGTGATCGATCACGCTAATCTGGCGGGTGGTCCGCTTGTGTGTGTCTCTGGCCGGAGTCGCGGTGGTGACTTGGGTGGCGCACGGCCTGGTCCCCCTGAATGCCCCGACAGTGGGGTTCGCCTATCTCTTGCTCGTGCTGGTGGTCGCTACGCTTTGGGGATTCCTGGAGGCGTCGCTGGCCTCCGTGGCAGCCACCCTCACTTTCAACTTTTTCTTCTTCCCTCCGGTGGGCACGCTCACCATAGAAGACCCGCAGAACTGGGTGGCCCTCTTCACCTTCCTGGCGACTTCCCTCATCGGCAGCCGCCTCTCGACTGAGGCTAAACGGCGTGCCTTGGATGCTCTGGCCCGCCAGGGGGACGTGGAGCGGCTCTACTCCTTCAGCCGCGCCCTCCTCCTGATCGATAAGTCGGAGCCATTTCCCAAGCAGCTCGCTCGCAAGCTGGCCGAGATCTTCGAACTGGCCGCCGTGGTCGTCTTCGACCGGCGCACGGAGGAGTTCTATCGCGCCGGCCCGTCCGACTTCGAGGGTCTGGACGATCAGCTTCGCGAAGCGGCTCTGCATGGCACATCATTCGCGGACGCCGCGCACCGCCGCACCATCACGGCCGTGCGGCTGGGAACCGAGCCCATCGCGGCTCTCGCTTTGCAGGGCGCGCATATGCCCGATTCGGTCCTGCAAGGCATCGCCAACCTGGTCGCCATCGGGCTGGAACGCGCGCAGGCCCAGGATCTGGCGGCCCAGGTCGAGGCGTCCAGGCAAAGCGACCGGTTGCGCACGGCTCTGCTGGATGCTATGGCACACGAGTTCAAGACCCCGCTGACGTCCGTCATTGGGGCCACTACCGCGCTGTTGGATGATCCGGACCGGCCGCTCCAGGGCAGGCTGGAACTGCTCCAGATCGCCGATGAGGAGGCCCATCATCTGGAAAGCCTCATTGAAGACACCGTCGAAATGGGACGCCTCGATACCGCCGATATCAGCGTTCAGGCGGAGCCCACTAACCTGGAAGAGATGGTCCGTGAAGTGGTCGCTTCCATGCGCACCGGTATTGACTCCCGGCCCGTGGAGGTCACCTGCGGCGCGCCACTCCCCGCCGTTACGGTGGACCGGCGCCTGGTGAAGCTGGCGATCCGGCAACTACTGGATAATGCCCTGAAGTACTCGCCGCCGGAGAGTCCTGTCACCATTCAGGTCCACAACGCCGGCGGGATGCTGACCGTAGCGGTTACCGACCGCGGGCCTGGAATCCCCATTCCGGAACAGAGCCGCATTTTTGAAAGGCTCTACCGGGGTCCTTCCGTCTCGCGCCAGATTCCCGGGTCCGGCCTGGGCTTGAGCATTGCTTTGAACGTGGCCCGCGCGCATCATGGCGACCTGACGGTCTCGAGCCGCCCCGGCGAGACCACTTTTCTTTTGGGCCTGCCCGCCGATCCGGAAGGAGCCACCCGATGAGCGCGGGCCGTATTCTGGTGGTCGATGACGAACCTCAGATCCGGCGCATCATGCGCACCACGCTGACCGGCGCGGGCTACGAAGTAGAAGACGCGCGCAGCGGCGAGGAGGCGCTCGTCAAATTGCGGGAGTTCCGGCCTGACCTGGTGCTGCTCGATATCAACATGCCCGGAATGGGCGGCCTGGAAGCCTGCCGGGCGATCCGCGCGGACCCTAACGTCGCCATCATCATGCTGACCGTTCACAACACCGAGGCCGCCAAGGTGGAAGCGCTGGACGCCGGCGCGGACGATTTTGTCACCAAGCCCTTCGGCACACCGGAGCTGCTGGCCCGGATCCGCGCCGCGCTGCGCCGCGTGCCCGCCACACAATCCGCGCCCAGCCGGCTGCGGGTGGGCGAGTTAACGATCGATTTCACGGCGCGGACAGTCAGTCGGGGGGGGATTACCGCCCACCTTACTCCCAAAGAGCTCGACCTTTTGCGCCACCTGACACAACGCGCCAACCAGGCCGTGCCTCACCGGGAGTTACTGCAGGCCGTGTGGGGCCCCGACTACGGCGACCAGGTCGATTACCTGCGAGTCTTCATTAAAACCCTTCGCAAGAAAATCGAGCCGAACCCGGATCGACCGCGGTACATTACCACCGAACCCTGGATCGGCTATCGCTTCAACGGAACCGTGGAATTCTCGTGACCGCTTCCTCCGCCGAAGAGTGACAACCGTCTTCATGATTTCTTCACGAATTCTTTGGGACTTCTTCCGTTCTCTTCTGTCACCATCGGTTGCATGGGCTCGGCTGATGAAGCGTGGTTCAGTTTGGTCTTGGTAGCACTTTTTGCCTTGCTCTCTTTCCTGCGGACCCGATTCCCAAATGCCTCGCGCGGGTCCGAAACGGCAGTGCTCCTGATCGCCACAATTCTCTTCTTTTCGATCGGCAACTTCTTCCTGGGCCGGCGGCATCGTTCACTCACCCAATCGGCAACGCCGGTCACAACCCATCGCTAGCTATCTACAAAATGGCCGATTCTTCACGACTTCTTCATGCTTTCTCTATGACTTCTTCCGCTGCCACCGAATATCTTCAAGAAGTGGAAGGGCGGAACAACATCTTGCTGGCATTTGAAAAAGTCTTGCGTCCTGCAACTGGATATCCGGTTCCGGCTGAAACCGGGGAGAAGGAGCAGACACTCAACATCTCAGTCATTTTCACCTCCGTGGAAACGACCCTCGCGGCATTGAAACAGGCGGGTG
>Ga0335078_10003927_pt1 | contig 22097 bp, 29 predicted proteins | sample Lox_Sample_32_FD_206711 | JGI IMG/M metagenome (GOLD analysis project Ga0335078, IMG submission 206711) | Soil microbial communities from Loxahatchee National Wildlife Refuge, Florida, United States - Lox_Sample_3.2 | ecosystem: Environmental > Terrestrial > Soil > Wetlands | place: USA...
GAGTTTGCAAGATGCTTCGCGGGCTGGCCCGCGAGCGGAGGCCAAGAGAATTATGATCAGTCTGACTCCCGTAGCCGCCACCAAGGTCAAGGAAATCATGAGCATGCAGAACCCTGTGCCGGTGGCGTTGCGCGTTGCCGTGGTGGGCGGCGGCTGTTCTGGTTTTCAGTACCACATGGCGTTTGAAAACCAAACGAACGAGACCGATGAAGTAGTGGATTTCAACGGGCTGAAGGTCGCGGTCGACCAGATGAGCTCGATGTACCTCGATGGTGTCGAGATTGACTACATCGAGACGCTCGAGGGCGCCGGCTTCAAGTTCAACAATCCGAACGTGAAAAGCACGTGCGGCTGCGGCAGTTCGTTTAGCGTTTAATATCGGAGCGGCCTAGCACAGAGAAGGCGAAAGCGCAGACTGAAGTCTGCGCCACGAGATTGGAGGCCCTTGGACATATTGTTCAAGGGCCTTTTTTATGCCTGCTAACGCATCAGAATGGGACGCGCGCCATCGCGAGGCGGCGGAGAAGCCCGCTGCGGAACCCGCCAGCATTGTCCTCGAGTGGCTCCCATCCCTTCCTAAGGGCCCAGCGCTGGACGTGGCCTGCGGCAGGGGGCGCCACACGCTGTTGCTGGCGGAGCGGGGGTATGCCGTAACCGCGGTGGACTGGTCCTCCGCAGCGCTGGAGATCCTCGAAGCGCGTGCCCGCGCCAAGAAGCTGGAAGTGAGCCGGCCAGCAGCAGAAGGAACAATCGGCGCGTATGAGCACGGGATTCATCTGGTGCAGGCGAATCTTGAGGAAATGCAGCTTGCCGAAGCGGCGTTTGCGGTGATGGTATGCGTGCAGTACTTGCAGCGTTCGCTTTTTCCGCAGATAGAGCGTGCTTTGCAGCCTGGCGGCGTGCTGCTGTATGAAACGTTCACTCGTGCACAGCTTAACTATTCCTTTGGTCCGCGCGATCCGGCACATTTGTTGGAGCCGGGCGAATTGCGAACAGCGTTTCCAGGGCTGGAGGTTCTGCTTCACCGCGAACTGAACGATGGGCAGGGAATTGCGAGCCTGGTAGCGCGGAAACCTGCGGGCACTAGACAGTTATGAAAAGTCGGCGGTGCGGATGAGAACAGCTTGCCTAGGATTACCTGGTCAGCTTCCCTTAAGCAGCTGCAAGCAACTCAGATACTAAGCCCGGCTTGACCCGGTCCTCCGATGCGGAAGTCGCAGATGGCGACGCTGCCGCCTCCGCTGCGAGAAGACGGGTAGCCCCTGTGACGTCGGTCACAGAAATGTGCTCATGCGCGTTGCTAGGCTGAAGTTGCCATGATGCCTTCCACGGGAAACCCGTTCCAGGAGAGTGCTCGGCCATCAAGATCGCGGGCGCAATCTCCAGCGACCAGTATGCTTCTTGGGCCCAAATCGACTGTCCGGGCCAAGAGGAAGATGCTTCGGCGGACGGACAAAGACTATTCGCAGATCGTGCGTCGCAGCTACCAGACTGCGTTCCTGGCGATGAACGTTTGGCTGGGCGCCATTTTCTACTTCTGGGTTCGCGGGCTGGAACTGGGCGCCGCGATTTCCGAAGCTGCTCCTCCATCTGGAATCGAGGGCTGGCTGCCCATCGCGGGCATGATGAATTTAAAGTACTTCCTGCTAACCTGGCGTGTCCCCGCTATCCATCCGGCGGCTTTCTTTCTGCTGGTGACGTTCCTGGCTATTTCGTTCCTCTTTCGCAAGGCCTTCTGCAGTTGGCTCTGCCCGATCGGCACCGTTTCGGAATATCTGGGGCTGTTCGGCAAGAAACTCTTCGGCCGCAACTTCCGGATTTGGCGCTGGATGGATCTGCCGCTGCGCGGACTGAAATATTTTCTGCTGGGATTCTTTGTCTGGGCTATTTCTTCAATGTCGGCCGCCGCGATAGCCGGCTTCATGGGCAGCGATTATGGCGTCGTCGCGGGCGTCAAGATGCTGAACTTCTTCCGATTCCTCGGGGAGACCGGACTAATCGTTCTCGGAATCCTTGTTCTGGCTTCGATCTTTGTCCAGAATTTTTGGTGCCGCTATTTGTGTCCGTACGGCGCGTTGCTGGGTTTTGCCTCGCTCGTGAGCCCGCTGCGCATCCGGCGCGAGCCCGAGCCGTGCATCGATTGTGCCAGGTGTGCCAAGGTGTGCCCGTCGAATCTGCCCGTGGACAAATTGGTGACCATCAAGTCTGCGGAATGCACCGGGTGCCTGCAATGCGTGGCGATATGCCCCGCGGAAGGTGCGCTCCACCTGGCGCTGCCAAAAATCTCGAAGCCTCCCCAGCGCGTTTCCTACTGGGCCTTGGCCGCCGGAGTGGCGGTCTTGTTCTTTGGGATTGTCGGCTTCGCAAAAGTCTCCGGCTTGTGGGACTCGCACATTCCCGCGGCTGTTTACCGGCAACTCGTGCCGCACGCCAGCACGGCTCGTCATCCCATGCCGGGCGACCCAGAAATGTCGCGTTAGACCGTGCCAGTAAAGTTCTTACTCCCTTTTTGACTTCGAAGACGGCGACCACGATACCGCTGTTACAACCTACTCCTGATTTGCCGGGCTACCAGACAAGTTCGCCGACAGGAGTGGTTTGCAATCTGGGGTGGGCACCCGTATTCTAAAGTGCGGGCATGAAGATAGCGCTGGCGCAGTTCAATCCCACAGTCGGCGACTTCGCAGGAAATTCGGCACGCATCTTGAGCCTGGCGGAACGCGCCAGGCAGCGAGGAGCGGACCTCGCCGTTTTTTCGGAACTCTGCCTCTGTGGCTACCCGCCGCAAGATTTGCTGGAACGTCCCGCCTTCATTGAACGCAATCACACGGAATTGAACGAGCTAGCAGGCAAGTTGCCCTTGCCGGCGATTGTGGGTTTTGCCGGACGGGTCAAGAACGGGAGCGGAAAATCCATCGGGAACAAAGCGGCGCTGATTTGCAGCGGACGAGTGGTTTTCGAGCAGACCAAGATGCTGCTGCCGACGTACGACGTGTTTGATGAATCGCGCTACTTTCACGCCGCCGGCCGGCAGTTCCCGTATGGATTCGGCAGGGAACAACTGGGCATTACGATTTGTGAGGACATCTGGAACGATCCGAATTTCTGGCCGGAGTGCCTGTACGACCGCGACCCGGTGAGCGAGCTGGTTGGGCAGGGAATTACGGTGCTGATCAATATTTCCGCTTCGCCCTATACCATTGACAAGCGCGCCTTGCGGCGGGAAATGATGCAGTCCATTGCCGTCAATCAGAACCGGCCGGTGGTGTACGTCAACCAGTTTGGCGGCGACGACAGCCTGGTGTTTGACGGGGCCAGCCTGGCGTTGACGGCGGACGGAAGAGTGGCGGCGCAGGCGCGCGCGTTTGAAGAAGACCTGGTGCTCTTTGATACCGTGAGCGGGGAAGGCGACATTCACGAGCAGCCCGCGGAAGAAATCGCCTATGCCTACCAGGCGCTGGTTACCGGCACACAGGACTACGTACGGAAATGCGGGTTCAAGAAGGTGCTGGTCGGGTTGAGCGGCGGCATTGATTCCGCGGTTGTGGCGAGCATCGCGGTGGATGCGCTGGGAGCGGAAAATGTGCTGGGCGTGTCCATGCCGGGGCCGTTTTCCTCGGAAGGCAGCAAGAACGACGCGCGGGACCTGGCGCACAACCTGGGCATCGAGTTCATCACCATTCCGATCACCGAAGTGTTCGAGGCGTACCGCAAGGCGCTGGCGCCGGCGTTCGCTGGGCGAGCGGAGGACGTCACCGAGGAAAACTTTCAGGCGCGCATCCGCGGGAATTATTTGATGGCGCTCTCGAACAAGTTCGGCTCGATGGTGCTAAGCACGGGAAACAAATCGGAGCTAGCGGTAGGGTACTGCACGCTGTACGGCGACATGGCCGGGGGGCTCGCGGTGATTTCGGACGTGCCGAAATTGATGGTGTACGAACTGGCGCGCTGGAGCAATCGCGAGAGGGAACTGATCCCGGCGTCGAGCATTGAGAAGCCGCCATCCGCGGAATTGCGTCCGAACCAGAGGGATGAGGACAGCCTGCCGCCCTATGAGGTCCTCGACCGGATTCTGAAGGCCTACATCGAGGATCTGCATAGCCCGCAGGAGATCGCGGAGCATTATGGGTTTGACCTGAAACTGGTGCGCGACATTGCCCTGCTGGTGGACCGCAACGAATACAAGCGCAAACAGGCGGCTCCCGGGCTTAAGATTACGTCGCGTGCGTTTGGGTTTGGGCGGCCATTTCCAATTGCGCAGAAATTCATTCCATAGAGACAAGAGGTTCCGCGTGAAGACAAGACTGAGCGTAGTTGCAGTGTTGGCCCTTCAGATGGCGATTCCAGGCGTGTGGGCGCAGCAGACCGCAGCGCCAGCGGCTAGCAGCACGCTATCGCCGATCCAGAAGACGGTGGAGGCGTACCTGCGGAATCTCTATGCGTTCGGTTCGGAAGCCGCCGTAAACATTGCCGCGCCGAAGGACATTGGCGTTGAGGGACTGCTGGAAGTGGACGTGGAGGTCAAGATCGGGGACAGCCAGCAGACCGGGAAAGTCTATGTGACCAAAGATGGCAAGTATATGCTCCGGGGCGAATTGTCGGACCTGAGCAAGGACCCCCTGGCGGAGGCGCGAGCGACGATTCAGACCAAGGATGCGCCGTCGCTGGGTAATCCGAACGCGCCGGTTACGCTTGTAGAGTTTTCGGACTTCGAGTGCCCGGTCTGCCGGGCGCTGCACGATGCGCTGCGCGCGCTGCTGCCGAAGTATCCGCAGGTGCGGGTGATCTTCAAGGACTATCCGCTGGACCAGATCCACCCCTGGGCGCGGACGGCGGCCATTGCCGGGCGCTGCGCCTACCAGCAAGATCCCAAGGCGTTCTGGAAGATGTATGACCTGATTTACGACAACCAGGACATCATTTCGGCGGAAAGCGCCTGGAGCAAGGTGGTGGACTTCGCCGGGCAGATCGGCTTGAACCAAGAGGTGTTTAAGGCGTGCATGGCCAGCCCAGAGGCAGGTTTGGCGGTCGACGCCAGCAGAAAGAACGGTGCGCTGTTGGAGGTTAGCAGCACTCCGACGATCTTCATTAACGGGCGGCGGATGGTAGGCGCCGATTCCCGACTGCTCGAGCAATACATCCAATACGAGCTGGAACAGCACAAAGCGCCGAAGACCGCCAGCAACAACTAAGAAAAGGATAGGGAAAGACCGGAAACTGGCTAGGGTGTGGCCGTAGAGCGCTACAAAATCAGATCTATTTTATACTTAACATAATATATCTTATCGGACGCGATGTCAAGAGGAAACTTGGGGTTTCTTGCGGTGTCACGGGTTTCTTGGGGCTTGCTGGCCCAGACCCGCTGGCCTCGGCTCGGTCAACCCAGCAGGAGAGCCCTCCAACTGGCGCGGGGGGTGCGCCAGTTGGAGCGGAGACCTGGGGGCGCGACGTTGTTCCGGTGGATGCGGAACGCGTAGCCGAAGCCTTGCGCGGCGTGTAGCGCGCGCAGGGCGGCGAGATCAGATTCACGATATTCGCGCACAGCCATTGTTGTTTGGTGGTTCGCGAGGGGACGCTGCCGGAACCGTGGTCGTCGACAATTCCAAAGACCGTTTGTGCTAAGATGCGCGCCGACGGCCAGTCAGAAGGGCCGTCTTGCAAGTCCTGCGATCACACCTACACAACTCTGAGGGGAGGGACTATGATGCGTTTCAGCCTGACTTTTTTGTTCGCCTTGGTAATTGCCGCTGCGACCCAAGCGCAAACCGGGCCCTGTACCGAAAGCGCGGTGAAGCGGGGCCAACTGCCTATGGCGGACGATGCGTTTTCCTACATGCCACCCTACGGAAAGCCGGTGACTGGAAAAGCCGCAAACGACGAAGCCGCCGAGAAAACCTTCACGAGCGTAAACCGGAAGTTTGAGTGGGCCAGCGACCATCGCATTGTGGCGTCACCCTCCGGCGATATGGCGTATGAGCACGGCACGATGCATGTCTCTTATGACGACAAAGATGGCGGCAAGCACCATAGCTTTGATGCGGTGATGCTAAATGTGTTCAAGGCGAAGGGCGCGGTTTGCCAGCAAGTGGCCATGACGATGAGCCCGCTGGACGACACCTTCAAATAGCCACGGAAGACCGCGCGCGAGCGGGGCCGCGTTGCCTACAGCACAGGTTGACGGACGATTCTGGAGCCGGGGTTGATGCCGAAACCGTTGCCGCCGCGGACTTGGCCATTGGGCAGGACGCCGCTGCCGGTGGAGGGCTGCGGAGTTGGTCCGCTGGAGCCGCCGCCTACGACGGCGGCGGGCGGCGAGCCAAAGGTGATGGGCGCGGACGGCAGCGAGCCGATGTATTGCGAATAGGCGCGCCAGTAGAGCGTTTGATTGCCGAGCTGCAGGTAGAGATTGCGCGAGGCGCCCAGGAAGTAGACGCGTGGCGAGTTGAAGGCCGGCGTGGTGTCCGACTCGGCGAAATAAAAGAGGCCGGGACGCGAATCCGACGGATCGGTGATGGAAATGTCGAACCAGCCGTTGGAGGCTTGGACGTTGATCGAAGCGACCGCGGTCGGCGCGGACGCGGGAGTAGCGGGATCCACGCCGGCGCGCTGGCTGGTGGCGTTCACGGAGGAGACAATCTTCGTGAGCGTTTCGTAGAGGTACGGATCGCGATCCTTGATGGGCGCGAGTTGGGTGACGGTCAGCATTCCGTAGTTGTTCCTTTACTTGTTGCGAGAAAGTCAGCGCGTTGCGCTGCGTTCCATGAACTTTCCGACGGCAAGCTTCGCCAGGAAACAAGCCATCGAGCTGGATTTTCCAACGGGCGTTCGCTGGACGGAGGTTCATCTCGTGCAAATGCGCATACCAGCGTGCTTGACAAGGTTTCTCAGCAAGGCGGAAACTACTTGGAAAGTTTCACCAGTTGTACTTGCCACCCGGGTCGCTTGCGCAAGACTTGGAGCCGCCGCTCAGCCCTTGATCCCAAGCACGATGCGGGCGTTCGTTGAAAAGAGCGGAGGAAATGTCCCCTTCCAAACGCCAACCGACGAAGCGCGCGCGGTCTGCGAAGCCTCGCAGGAGTAGCTTTCCGACTGCGGTGATCCTGCCGGGCGCGGACGTTCTTTACCGCGTTTTGATCGAGCAACTTCCCGCCATCATTTACGTTGCGGAATACGGCGGCGCCGGCAAGTGGCACTACGTCAGCCCGAAACTCGGAGAGCTTCTGGGATTCAGCGCCGAGGCATGGAGCGCCGACCCGGGCCTTTGGACCGGGGCCATCCATCCAGAAGACCGCGAGCGCGTGCTGGCAGACGAAACTGCCGCAAAGAAAGCGGGCCGCGGATTCCGTTTCGAGTACCGCCTGCAGCAACGCGACGGCAATTACCGCTGGTTTCGCGATGAAGCGGTGGCCCTGCCCGTCGCAAAAGGTTCCGCGCCGTTGGTGCAAGGAATCCTCTACGACGTTCACGAATCCAAGCAAAAGGAACAGGCGCTGCGGGAATCGGAGGAGCGGTTACGGTCCACGCTGAACAACGCGCCGTTGGTGGTCTTTTCAATCGATGCCAAAGGCATTTTTCTCGTGTCGGAGGGGCGCGGGCTGGCCGCGATGGGACTGCAGCCGGGCCAGGTCGTAGGGCAATCGATTTACAGCCTTTATGGCGACCATCCGCAAATCCTGGCGTGCTTCGAGCGGGCGCTGGCCGGAGAAGAATTTTCTGCGGTGAACAAAGTCGCCGGGCTGAACCTGACGTATGAAACGGTATGGATGCCGCTGCGTAATCCGCGGGGAGACATCCTGGGCGTGGCGGGCGTGGCCACCGATGTCACCGAACGCATGCGCGCGGAGACCGCGCTGCGGGAGTCGGAAGAACGGCTGCGCCTGGCACTGGGCGCCGCGCAAATGGGCGTATGGGAGTGGGACGCGGCCACAAACCGCAGCACGTGGGATGACAATCTCTTTCGCATCATGGGCGTTGACCCGGCCTCGTATCAGGGTTCCCCGGAGCAACTGCTCAATTTGATTCACCCGGACGACCGCGAAAAGTTTCTCGAAGCCAAGAAACGCACGGCAACCTCTGGAGAGTTCTATCTCCTGGAGTTCCGCGTGATTCGTTCAGACGGCCGCATGGTGTGGCTCTCCGATCAGGGCCAGGCGGAGCGGGATGCGAGCGGTAAAGTCGTGAAGTTTCGCGGGGTGGCCCGGGATGTGAGCCAGCAGCGCGATCTGCAGGAACAGTTACACCGCGCCCAGAAGATGGAAGCGCTGGGTCAGCTTGCGGTGGGGATTGCGCACGACTTCAACAATATTTTGACCATCATCAAGGGCCACGTGGAGCTGCTCACGGGCCGGGTGGCGGCGGATTCGCCGGCGCAGCGCGACGTCAAGACCATTTCGCAAGCCACGGACCGCGCCGCGGGAATTACGCGGCAATTGCTGGCCTTTGGACGCAAGCAAGTGCTGCGCCTGCGCGAACTGGACCTTCGCGCGGTGGTGGCAGAAATCGCGAATCTGCTCTATCCGCTGATCGGGCCGAAGATCGAGCTGAAACTGGCGCTGGGCAAGGAAAAGCTGTGGGTGAAAGCCGACGACACGCAGATCGAACAGGTGGTGGTCAACCTGGTGATCAATGCGCGCGACGCCACGCCCGAGGGCGGCACCGTGGTGCTCAGTACCGACCGGTACAAGACGGATTCTTCGACGCGCCAGCGGTATCCGCAGATGCCCGAAGGCAGCTACGTGCGCATCACCATTCGCGACAATGGTATCGGCATGGACGCGGAGACCATGGCGCGCATTTTCGAGCCGTTCTTCACGACCAAAGCAAAGGGCAAAGGCACGGGACTAGGTTTGGCCAGCGTGTACGGCATCGTGAAGCAAAGCGGCGGCTGGATTTGGGTAAACTCCGAGCCGGGCGCGGGAACCACCTTCGAAGTGTTCTTTCCAGAAGTGGCGCCGCCGGAGAATGCGTTGGGCGGAGAGAAATCTGTGCCGGGAAAAGCTACGCCGCAAAGCCCTTCCGCGGCTTGAACTCCTTGATTCCACAGCACCTCCCTAGGCACGCTCCGCTTAAACGCGCTGAACCAAACCGGTCAGCTAATTCATGCCGCAGGGGTCGAGCGCAGGCTGGGCGTGAATTTTGCAGCTTGAACCAGGCACCAGGTTGGGTGCGACCTGGAAGGCAACGCGCTCACTCAAAATGTCGATAGCATGCTGGCTGCGACAGTCCCGGTAGCGCCAGCGTCGCCGCCGGTGTTTTTCACGATTTGCGCGGGCCGGCCGGTGCGGCGCCTTTCTTCTGAAGCGTCGAGCAGGCCGTTCAAGCCCATATCGCTAACCGGGTCGTCGTCGGAGCGCGCCCCTGCAGCGCCGGAGAAACCCGCCGACGAGGACGCCCTTTCAGGATAAACCGGTGCTACGCCGCGGCTCAGGGGATCCGCATAATTCCCGTCCGCAGGAGCCACAAATCCCGGCGGGAACGTGCCCAGTAGATTGTCATGATCAATGCTCATTCGTTTGTCCTGGCTGGCAAATACTCGGTGCTTCGGGCGTTGCGGAAAGGCCTCGGAGTGGCATATACTTGTGTATATGTCAGACGGGGCCACTCATCTGGGAGGCGCTACATGCAGCGAAAAGCCAAGATTTTCATGAATAACCGCAATCAAGCCGTTCGCTTGCCCAAGGACTTTCAGTTCAACGTCCCCGAGGTATTTATCCGCAAAGAGGGCAGCGACGTGGTGCTTTCGCCGCGCCCGCTCGACTGGTCGTCTTATCTCGCCGCGGCTCCGGTCGCGTCGCCCTTCTTCATGGAAGGGCTCGAAGATTTACCCGTGCAGGAGCGCCAGCCATAATGCCTCGCTACATGCTGGATACCGACACCTGCTCGTACATTATGAAGCGCTCGAACGAGCGGGTTCTGCAGCGGCTGCAGGCAACTTCCGTCAGGGACGTGTGTGTCTCGGTGATCACCAAGTGCGAACTTCTCTACGGTGTCGAGATTTCGGTCCGACGACCGCAGGATGAGGCAGCCCTCAAGGCGTTTCTGGAATACGCAGAGGTGCTGGATTTCCCCGCGGGCGCTGCACTGTCCTACGCGAAGATTCCCGCGGACCTAAAAAACCGCGGAATGATGATAGGAGCCAACGATCTTTTCATTGCCGCACACGCCTGCAGCCTCGGGTTAACGCTGGTGACCAATAACACGGAGGAGTTCGCGCGAGTGCGCGACTTGGCGCTCGAGAACTGGGCCATCTGAGCCGGCAAATTGCCTGGCTCAGGCGATTCCCTGCTTGTGAGCAGTTGCATCCCGGTCCAGAGCGGCCGTAGGCGTTGAAGCTTTCTCGCGCCAGGCTTGGAGCTGGTGCCAGGAACGTTTGCGGAGGCGCGGCAGAGGCTGTGGCTTCGGCGCTTCGGGAAATTCCACGGGAGGAAACCCCGCGGTGCCCAGCAGCGAGTTCATCAGCGCGCGATTCTCTGCGCGCAGCCGCACCACTTCCCCTTCCAGCAGCCGTACATAGCGGCCCCGTAGCAAATCGGTCCATGAAATCCTTCATATCAGCCATTTCGGGTGACATTCTGTAGCATAATGTGTGTGATAATCTTCTGACTAGCTGTGCTATACTTCAGGGGGAGAAAACAATCATGCCAGCACGCGGCAACCGTCAAAAGATTTCCACAACTATCGCGCCTGAAAATGGAGCTTTTCTTAAATCGCTGATCCGTCGCGGCAAAGCCTCCAGCATGGCGGAAGCTGTGGACCGCGCCGTGGCTATCGCTCGCCGCGCCGAGAATCGTCGGCAATTGGAAGAAGCCACCGTCGCTTACTATGCCTCTCTCGAAGGTGAAGCCTTGCGCGAGGAGCAAGCGCTCGAGCGAGCGGTGGGACACGCTACATCGCGGGTCAACTACGATGGCGAGTAACCGCCGTCCGCTTCAGCCTGCGCCGCGGCGAGGGGATATCTGGACCGCCTATCTTGGCCCGGACCGCACGCGCCATTGGGTGTTGATTGTCTCGCTTGACCCAAGAAACCTATCCGATAGAGCAGAGACGGTGCTGATGCTTCCCTTTTCTTCTCGCCTCGCCGAAGCGCCATCGACGCTGGTTCTTCAACCGGGGGAGACTGGTCTGCCAGGCCCTTCGTGCCTGAGAGCGCATTTCATCGGCACGCTCCCAAAGAAGGACCTCATCGAACGTCAACCAAGAGCGCTCTCTGAACGCCGGCTGCGCGAAGTTTGCGTTCTTATTCGACGAAGCTACGATCCGGACGCACCTTAGCCCTGCCGCACCCCCGCTGCCCGCTGCGTTGCCTCAACCTATTTCTCCCAACTTCACCCTGAAGGCTATTCCACGGTTGACAGTCACCGGCGGCGGCGCGGCAGCGGCTTGGGGCGGAAGTGCTTTTGCGCTTCGGAGGCGAGGCGCTGGGAGTGAATCGCCACCGACGTTGGATCCGTGGCGTTGATTTGCCGCGCGATTTGCTGGTCTAGCGGCATGCCGATGACGAACCGTGGTGCTCCCGGATGCGGCCCGCCTGAGCCCGAGCGCGGCGCGCTGCGCAGAGCCTCCAGTTCCCCCGCGGTAAATTTGCCCTGTAGGGGCGCAGAAAACCTGCAATCAGGAGAAACCTGTGCCCCTACGTCCCTCGCTGCAAAGAGTGGCGACCCGTAAGTCGCCGTGGGCTGCATGGGACGCGGCGAGGCTCCCTTGCTTCCGGCCGACGAACTTAGGGGTGTGCCTGCTCGCCTCAGGGAATAGACTTACGTCCGAAGAAGAAGGGGGCCTGGCTATGACTCGTCGGCACATCGGATTGATTTTATTCGGGTCCGCGCTGGTCACGGGAATATCCGCCGCACCATGGCTTTGTGTACGTGCGAGCAGCAAGCCCTCTGCGCAACCTTCGACACAAGCGCAAAACTCGCCAGCGCAGCGCCAGCCCACCTCTGCTGAACTGAGCCGCGTGGAGACTCCCGGCAAAGCTCTGGTTCGCCAATTCGAGGGGCAGGAATACGAGGTTCGCTCCGCCGCGGAAGCCATGCCTGCCGAAAAGTGGAGTTACCGCCCGGCGGAGGGGATGTTCAAAAATGAAAAACCGGAATTCGGCCCGGCCGAGGTGCGCACCTTTGCCGAACAGGTCAAGCATGTGGCCTGCTCCAACTTCGCCTTTGCCGCCGAACTCGACGGTACCAAGCCGCCGGACGCGTGCGACAAAGGCGGCCCCAGCCCGGCCAAGACCCGCTCCGAACTGCTGGTTTACCTGCGCGATTCCTTCGCGGCGCTCAAAAAATCCCTCTCCGCGATCACCGTGAAAAACATGTACCACCCCATGGACGGCCCCTACGCCACGCCGAACACGCGCCTGGGCCTCGCGGAGGTGTGCATCTGGCACGCCGCCGACCACTATGGCCAGATGACCATTTACCTGCGCCTGAACGGCATTGTGCCGCCCACCAGCCGGCCGAACCCGCCGCCGCTGAGTGACCAATAGCTGACGGCATTTACTGCGCAGTTTTCGGGAACCAAAGTATTTTCTCGACGGAAATTAATTAAAGCGTTTATAATCCGCCCACTTAACGCTGCGCAGGGAGGGAAGGGCTTCGGGCGTTTGGGTCGAGCAAGGAGGCAACCATGATCATCGGTGAACGCTTGCGTTTTTTGCGCGAGCAGCAAAATCTGTCCCAGGGCGACATCGAAAAGCGCACGGGGCTTCTACGGTGCTATATTTCGCGCGTCGAGAACGGGCACACCGTGCCGGCCGTGGAAACGTTGGAGAAGCTGGCGCGCGCGCTGGGCATGCCACTCTATCAACTCCTCTACGATGGCGACGAACCGCCGCGCCTAGAGACACCCGTGCACGGGAGCGAGTCCCGCGCCAACGGATGGGGCAGCGCCGGTAAAGATCTGCGCTTCATGCGCAAGCTGCGCCACCTTTTGAGCAAGATGCAGGCGGAAGATCGCGACCTGCTGCTCTTCACCGCGCAGCAGATGGCACGCAGGAAAAAACTCCAGCAAAAGGCGCAGCCAAAACCGGACGAAAAGCGGGAAGAGAAACCACAGGAAGCGGTGGCGGCGGCATCGGCGGGCTAGCGGAACGCCGGCGCTGGCTTTCCGTTTAGCGTCTCTTGGTGCGGACGCGGTTCGCCCCGCGCTCTGCTAAACTCGGTGTGTGCCTACGCCAAACGAAAACCTCGCGCCACGCCTGGCGAACATACGACTCCATCCGATTAAGGCGCTCGATCCGGTCGCGGTGCGCGAAGCACGCATCGGCCCGAATGGCGGGCTGGAGTTGGACCGCGCCTGGGCGCTCTATTCCGCCGATGGCCGCTGGGTGAATGGCAAACGCACCGCGGCGATGCATCTCATCCGCTCGGTCTATTCCCCGGAGCTCACTTCGGTCACGCTCACCGTGCCCGGTGACCGCCGCGACATCCCGCCGATGACGTTTGCTTTTCCGGGAGACACGGAAGGCGCCGCGGAATGGTTCAGCATGTACTTCGAGCAGGCAATCGTGGTGCACTATGCGCGCGAAGGCTTTCCCGATGACGGCCTGGCGCCGGGCCCGACGATTGTCTCGACGCCGTCGTTGCGCGCCGTGTGCGAGTGGTTCCCCGGGTTGACGCTGGACGAGGCGCGGCGCCGCTTTCGCAGCACGCTCGAGATTGACGCCGGACCCACTGTAGCCGCGGTCTTTAGACCGCGGGATTTGGACGCCAATGCAGCGATGCCCGCTCCGCGGCACTACGGCGCTCAGCGCTTAACGGACAAAACGCCCGAGCGCACGTCAGGACAAACCCCGCACCTGCCTGCGCAGGCAGGCTCTGAAGAGGGCGGCTACAGCAACGGCGAAACGACTCAGGACCTGCCCGCTTTTTGGGAGGATCAACTCTTCGCCGCGAGCGACACCAACGTGGTGCGCTTCAAGATCGGCGAGATCGCGTTCGAGGGCAGCAATCCCTGCGCGCGCTGCCCGGTGCCCTCCCGCGACTCGCGCACCGGTGAAGTCCTTACTGGCTTCCAGACGCGCTTCGCCGAACTGCGCCGCAACCACCTACCGCCCTGGGCGCCCGCCGACCGCTTCGACCATTACTACCGCCTGGCCACCAACACCCGTGTCCCCTCAACCGAACACGGCAAGCTGCTCCGCGTGGGCGACGTCCTCAGCTTGTAAGTGAATCTCACAGGTCCAGAGCTATTCGCAGCGTCGCGTCGACAACCGACAGCATTTGCGGGCTAATTTCGCCGACTTTCTTCGTCAAGCGCGTCTTGGAAATTGCACGCACCTGTTCGCAGAGCACGACGGAGTCTTTCGTCAGGCTTCCCTCGCGCGCGCTGAGTGCAACGTGCGTTGGGTAGAGGCGTTTTTTGTTCTCCCGGCTCGTGAGCGGAACCACAATGACGATGGGCGCGTTGGCGTTCAGAGCGTCCCGGCTCACCACCAGGACCGGGCGCGTCCCGCCCTGCTCGGATCCGGCAACCGGGTCCAGCGTTGCAAGGTAGATTTCCCCGCGCCGCATTTAGTTTCCGACCAGGTCCCGCTCGGAGAGCTCCAGCGCTTCCGCATCGCTGCCTGCGAATTCTTCCGAGATGCGTTGAGCCTCGCGCTGATAGTTCTTGTCCTCCGCCATGCCGCGGAACGCCTCATCAATGGCCCTGCGTTCCATCGCGCGCACGTAGGCGGCTACGGCCCGGACGATAAAGTCGTTCACACTTCCGGTTTTGTGCTGCTCGACGAGGAGTTTGGCGCGCTCGTAGAGCTTTCGCGGCAGACGCAGCGTGGTTTGGGCTTTTCTGGCGGGCGGCCCGGGTTTATCTCCCAGGGCGGAATGCTTTCGCTTGTGCTGTCTCATAGTGACATCATAGATGATGTCGCGCAGAAAGTCAATCTGCGGTGCCGGGTAGGCCCTGAGACCCTGTGCTACTACCTTGTAGCCTCTTTTTCCAGTAGGACCCCTGTTTCTGCTGTGCTGAAGCATTACCCCGTTTTGTGAGAGACTAACAAGAGGCAAAGCTCTTCTATGACCGTCTCTGCGAATTTCGCCTTGCGTGCTTTTTATGTGGTCGCCGGGATTGCCTTGGTCGTGTACGCCCTCGCATTGTCTTACAGTCGTGGCATCAGCGCCGTCTTCCTACCCGTAATTTTTGGCGTGCTGCTCGTGATTCAGGGCGTTTCTGGGGCTTGACTCAGTTGTCTGCTGTCCGGTACGGGCAGACGAAACTAACGCGGAGCGCGGGGCCGGCCGGATCACGACGCGTTGCGGAAATACCTTCGCGGCGGGAACATGCCGCGCTGCAACAGCTCTTTGCCACAGCGTTTGCGTATCTCCTCCGTCCACTGCACCCAACTGTTTTCGCTCAAGCCGAGAAAATGCCGCGCATTTTCGTACGGCGCGAGCCCCAGGTAGTACAGGCGGAAGAGCACCATGCGCGACGCCCAGTCCGGCGCGTCGAGCGCCTTCTGCCCCGCCAGCGCAAAATCCGCTACCCATTCGCTCAGCCGCGGGCGAATGTCCGGGCGCCACAAAAACTTGCCCACGTCTTTCTGATTCAGCGCCGCAAGACCCCGCTTCGTCTCCAGCACCTCGCGCGCACTGCGATACACGTCCCAGCACACATCAAAGGCCAACTCCGCCTTCACACCCATACGCGCCTCGGTTCCGTGCCAGAGTCGCGCGCGCTCTGCTGCCGACCGGCAGCCACTGGCGGTTTCGACGCGCGCCGTGAGCTGGCTTTAGTCCGCGCGCCACGACGTCTCCCGCAATCCTGGCGGCTGCGCCTCTTCGTCCCGAACAGGCACCGCACCGGCTCGATCGAGTATTCCCACAGCGTCCCGAACCCCTCTGCCAGCACGGCTCTGTTCACGGCGCGGCAGCGCTTCACCACGGCGTATCCGCCGTACCGCGGCTTGCGCAAGTGCCGCAACTGCGCCGAAATACTCGCCGGCGGGTAGTGCCTCAACTTGGCCAGCTCCTCGAGCGTCAGCCACGTCGCGCACTGCCCCGCGCTGAGCATTACATCGCGAATCACTTCGTGTTGCTTCCGCACCGGAACCAGCGTTGCTTGCTTCTGGATCTTCCTCCGCATCGGCATCGCCTCCTTTCCCGCAGTTCGTCGTGTTCCACGGGAAACTTGTTGTCGCTTTGGCCTTAGCCCTCGTCGCGCTCCTGGTCAGCCTCGCCGTCTTCTTCCGCGCCGCTTGACGGCCATTCGCCCGTTTCCGCCGCCTCGTCCGCGGGCGCGCCCCAGGCCGTGCGCTCGGGATCCTCATAGTCGCCTGCGCAAGTGCTGCAAGCTTTCATGGGCACAACGGCCGTCCGCCGAGCGCTCACCAGCCAGCCCTCCGGGCGGATGGTGCGTTCTGAAAACAGGCGTTCCGGCAGCTCAAAGAGTTTTCCACAAATTTCCACAGCTCGTTATTCTCTGATATTCGTGACTAACTACTACTGTATTGTTATTACGCGTAGTGTTCCCGTAGTGGAGGCCATTATGAGCACCCGTTCTTACCAGCCGCCTTGGGAGTTCCTTCTTTCTGCTTCCAAGAACTCGCTGCAAAGCTTTGAGCTTTCTCGTCTTTCCAATGCCGCTAATTTGCGTAAGGAGATTGTTACCCTGCTGGACCAGTGGAGGGCCGACCAGGCCAGCGCCACGCTCGTGCGCCTGCTGTTGCAAGAGCGCGAGCGTACCGTCGGCGTTTCCGAGACTGCTTCCTCGCCCGCAGAGCCGGCTCCCGGCGCGCAAACTGTGTCCGATAACTTTTTTACGGATCGAGCGGTCCCGCGCGGGAGGAACGGCGCCCGATTCTGAGGTTTTGCATGCTTTTTGGAGTTTGTGACTTGTCCCTGCGCGGAAATCGGCGATGAGCGACATCGCGGCCCGGCCCCTCGTAGGTGTGCTTTGCGCAACGCCGGAAAAGGCGCGTGTGTACTGCGCCCCAATCTCCGGCCGCAAACCTGCGCCGCAGTGTCCCCCGCCGCCATTCCCTTCCCGCATCGTGCCCTCCCTCTCACCAACTCCCCCGCCCAGTTACGTGTTGGCGTCTTTATAGAAATTAGGGGACACGAATCGGCAAGGGATGCGAGGCAGGGCGATGGAGCACACAAACGGAACACGCGCGCCACCAAGTGCGGCGCGCGTGTTCCGAAAACTCAGACCAGGATTTTCTTAGTGCGATGCCGTTGGAGCGGGGGAGCCTTTCTCGAGCAGCTGCTCCTTGCGATAGACCAGCGAGTTGATGTCGTAGGTGGCCAACTCAAAACCGTGACCATGCGTGATGGCATCCGTGGGACAGGCCTCTACGCAGTAGCCGCAGAAAATGCAGCGCGAGTAGTCGATGTTGTAAACGCTCGCATAACGTTCGCCCGCGGAAATGCGGTTGGCATCCGTGTTTTCCGCCGCTTCGATGTAGATACAGTTTGCCGGGCAGGCCGCGGCGCACAGAAAGCACCCAACGCATTTCTCCAGCCCCGACGCGTCGCGGTGCAGCACGTGAATCCCGCGATAGCGCGGCTGAAAGTGTACCGGCTCGTGCGGGTAGTTCTCCGTCACCGTCTTCCGAAACATGTTTTTGAACGTGACGCTGAAGCCTTGTACCAGCGTCGCTACCGTTTCGCCGACTTCTTGCAGGATGGATGGCATAGGTTAGCAGTCTAACAAACGAAGTTTGGCGCGGCAAATACGGCTTTCTGTGTGCGGCCCGGAAACCTTATCCCTTCAGGGCTTCGATAATCTGCTTGCCATGAAATCGCCCGTTTTCGATGAAGATTTCACCAGTGAAGCGCCCGCCAATGACCACGCCGGCCAGATGAATGCCCGGAACGTTGCTCTCCAGCGTGTTGGGATCGAGTGCGGGCTTGCGCGTCTCCGGATCGAGCCGCACGCCCAGGCTTTCGATGAAGACAAAATCGGGATGGTAGCCGGTTAAGGCAAAGATTTGCTTCGCCGGCAGCCGCTTCTCTGCTCCACCGTTCTGCACCACAACCTCGTCGCGCGTGATCTCCTTGACGCGCGTGTCCAACAGCCCTGTGATTTGCCCGGCCTTCATGCGATTCTCGATGTCCGGCCGCACCCAGTATTTAATCGTGGCGCCCAGTTCCGGCCTGCGGTGCACCAGCGTTACGCGTGCCCCGTTGCGATAAAGGTCAAGCGCCGCTTCCGCCGCGGAGTTCTTCCCGCCGATCACCACCACGTGCTGATTCCAAAAGGAGAACGGCTCCGTATAGTAGTGCGAAACGTGCGGCAAATCCTCCCCGGGAACGCCTATCTGGTTCGGCAGGTCGTAGTAGCCTGTAGCCACGGCGACTTTCTTCGCGTTGTACCGCTGCTCGATGCCCTTGTCCGTTCGCGTTACCACGCCAAAATTCCCGTCCTGCCCATCAACGCGTTCTACTCTTTCAAAGAGCCGCAAGTCGAGTTCGAAATGTTCCGCCGCCTTCCGGTAGTACTTCAGCGCTTCCGCGCGCGTGGGCTTCTCCGTCGGGCTGACCAGGGGCAAGTCCCCGATTTCGAGCAGTTCCGGCGTGGTGAAAAACACCATATTCACCGGGTAGTGGAAAATGGAGTTGCAGAGGCAGCCCTTATCAATGACCAGCGCCTGCATCCCCGCGCGCTTTGCTTCAATCGCTGTCGCTAAGCCTGTAGGCCCTGCGCCAATGCAAATAATGTCGTACCTGGCCATAGATTTTCAGTTTGCCGGGAGTCGTTTGGAATTGCAAATCGCTCCCGCAGGTTGCACTAGATGGGAAAATTGACCAGAGAAAAACGCGGGATGACTTTTCTCGCGGTATGGGGTTAAGATTTTCCCGCTCACTTCACGACCGCAAGACTGGTCTCACCAAGAATAAGGAGAATCTGATGAAGAACGTCGCTCTGCTCCTCGCCTTAGGCGCAGCCACCGCTGCTGCCCCGACCCTTCATGCGCAGGGCGGGTCAACCGCCCCGCAGCAACCGCCCACCGTCGCTTCCGTCCTCAACATGCATTACGGCATCGTAGAACAGGAAGTCGTTTCCGCCGCGGAAGCCATGCCCGAAGAGAAATACTCCTTCGCGCCTACCAACGGCGAGTTCAAGGGCGTGCGCACCTTCGCGGAAGAAGTGAAGCACATCGCCTTTGCCAATCACCTGTTCTTCGGTCCGCTGATGGGCGAGAACATCGATGCGAAGTCGATCGAAGAAAATGCCAACGGCCCCGCCAACCTCAAGACGAAGGCCGAGATCGTGCAGTACCTCAAGGACTCCTTCGCGCTCGGCCATCGCGCCATCTCCGGCATCACCGCCGAAAACGAGGTCACGCCGTTGCCCAAGCCGGTTTTTCCTTTTCTCTCCACGCGGCTCGCCATCGCCAGCATCGGCACGTGGCACCCGATGGATCACTACGGCCAGATGGTTGAATACCTGCGCATGAACGGCATCATCCCGCCCGCCAGCCGTCCGCGGCCGCCGCAGCAGCCGTCCTCACAACCGAAATCGTAACAATAGCTGCCGACATAACGATCCTGTCGTCCGGGTTGCTGCCAAAGAGGACTCATCCGCTTAGCTGTGCCTATCCGAAAACTTTGCGCTTGCCGAGCCCGGCGCTCACATCGACTGCTTCAAGGGGCTAAGTCAAGAATCCGCGCGAGTTCCGCGCGGAATGTTTCCAGTTCCTGCAAACGCTCCGGAGTCGCGGGCAATTCCGTCTTCTTCCACACGAACACTTCGCCTCCGCCGCGCTTCAGGCGAACACCAAAATTGCCCCCAACCAGATAGCTCGGTGGCGCGAGCAACTTCAATCCTCCGTTCGCCGCGGGCGAAAGCACGGCGGCGCATTCGCCTCGGCGCACGCACAGCGCACTCTCATAGGGCGGGATCGCGATTGGACGAAACCCGGCCTCAAAGAGCCGTTCCAGGATTCCCATCTGTTGCGGCGTGAGTTCAACCATTGCGGTGCCCGAGGACAAACACGACTCGGGTGTGGAAACAACTTAGCTGATTTGTGCAAAGTTCTCGGGATGCGAGGTTTGGCGCTCTTCTCCTTTACTTCCTTTACCTCCTCAACCTCCTTTGCCTCACTTCCCTCAAGCTGCTGTGGAATCCGCTTCCGATGACGAGCCTTCGAGCTGCGCAAGAATTTCACGCAACGTCACAATCAACTCGTCGCGCGACACATGGCTCTTCTTGAATTGGATCCGGAACTTGAAGCTCTCATTTTCCGGCTCAAAATGAAAGATAAACGGCTGCGGCCGCTGCGGACCACCGCGCTCATCGCGCCGTTCTTTCCGCGCCTCATCCCGCGTCAGTCCGCCCTGCAGGATGCGCTGCACCATCTCGATCATCTTCTTTTCGGTCGGCTGTCGCGCGATTTGCAGGAGCAGCGACTTGGCGAGAATCCCGCCGTCAATGCACTTCTTCCGTAGCGAATCCGGAATGTTGCGCAACGAAAGCGTTTCCGTCACCGAAGAGCGCGCCCGCCCAATCTTCTTCGCCACATCCTCGTGCGTGTATTCAAACTGTGTTGCCAAACGGTGCAACCCATCCGCCTCTTCAAACGGCGTCAGATCCTTGCGCTGAATATTCTCAATCAGCGCGATTTCCAGCGTCTCCGCGTCGTCCGCCATCTTCTCGATGCACGGCACTTCGCGCAGTCCCGCCGCGCGCGAGGCGTGATAGCGCCGCTCGCCGGAAATGATGTAGTAGCAGTCCTCGCGCGGCACGAACCGCACCAGCAGCGGTTCCAGGACGCCTTTTTCGCGAATCGACTCCGTCAGTTCGCGCAAATCGCCCAGCGCCTTGCGCGGCTGGTCCGGATTGGGGCGGATCTGGTCCACCGGGATCATCCGTCCAACCGCCGCTCCGCTGTAACTGGTCAGCGATTCGACATAATGCGCGTCATGCCGCATCTTCAGCGTGACGGGTAAGCCGGCTCTCTTCAACACGATGGATAACCTCCGCTGCAAGCTTCTTGTATTCGACCGCGCCCGGTGACTTGGGCGCAAACGTCAAAATCGTTTCTTTGTAGGCCGGGCTCTCTTCGAGACGCACGTTCTTGCTGATCCGGGTTTTGAACAACACTTCTCCGAACACGCTGCGAATTTGCCCATGCGTGTCCCGCGAGATGTTCGTGCGCTTGTCGAATAGCGTGATAACGACCCCAAGCACTTTCAGCCCGGGATTGGGCCGCGCGCGAATCCGCTCGTACGTCTCCAGCAAATCGTCCGTGCCTTCGATGGCAAAATACGCGGCCTGAATCGGCACCAGCAGATGCGTCGAAGCCACGAGCGCATTGACCGTCAAAATTCCCAGCGACGGCGGCGTATCCAGCACGATGTAGTCGTAATCCTTCAAGATCGGAGCCAGCGCGTCCTTCAACCGGTACGGCGCGTCGAATTGGCCGGCCAGCACCTGCTCCAACTTGGCCAGTGCCAGCCGGCCCGGGCCGAGAAACAGCATCGGATCTTTCGTCTGCTTGATGACCGACGCCATCAACACGCGCGCATCGCTGAGAACCTCGAACATCGAAGTCGCAATTTCGCCCGTGTCGTAAAACGCGATCGAGGAGTTGGCTTGCGGATCGAGATCAATCAACAGCGTGCGCTTGCCGCGATCAGCCAGCGCCGCCGACAAATTAATCGCCGTCGTCGTCTTTCCAACGCCGCCTTTCTGATTCGCAATGGTAATGATGGCAGTCATACGCTTCTGCCTCCGCCTATGCGCATGAGAATTCGCGCCGACGCGCTCCAGCAACCAAGCCCCTATTTGTGGGTGCTGCCTGCAGAAAGCCCCCTAGGCCTAGTTCACTCTACGTTCGGAACGGGGGCCAGTGCAAGAAAAAAGTGGAAAATGCCGCGAGCCTCAGTGGAAAACTAGCAGTTCTATTCTGGGATGGTTAGATGGTCGCCGGACCGACAGGTGGGCGCGATTAGCAGCGAGAGCCTTGTAGGGGCGCAGCCCCCCTTTTTGCAAACTGCTCAAAGTTTCAGGTCCCGACGTCGTGCGCTTCCTCAGCCTCTTTACCCTCAGGCCCGAGGGACTTTTCGAAGGCCGCCTTTCCTACTGCAGGGCTATCTCCCTCTTAGAAATCCACACCCCAAAAATCCATCGGCGCGCCCTGCAACTCCAGCCCCAGCTACCAA
>Ga0335078_10003928_pt1 | contig 22096 bp, 13 predicted proteins | sample Lox_Sample_32_FD_206711 | JGI IMG/M metagenome (GOLD analysis project Ga0335078, IMG submission 206711) | Soil microbial communities from Loxahatchee National Wildlife Refuge, Florida, United States - Lox_Sample_3.2 | ecosystem: Environmental > Terrestrial > Soil > Wetlands | place: USA...
TGGCTGGATGCTTTCGCGCGAGACCAATCTTGTGGTCTTCGCACGGGCCGCCGGGGATGCGGACATTGCGATCGTCGATGGTGTGTTGGGATTGTTCGACGGCCGCAGCGCAGCGAGCGAAGAAGGGTCCACCGCCGAGATGGCGAAGTGGCTGAATGCGCCGGTGCTGTTGGTTGCCGATGCATCGGCGATGGCGCGCAGTGCTGCGGCGCTGGTGCACGGGTTTGAAAACTTCGACCCGGATCTTTGCATCGCTGGGGTGGTGTTCAATCGCGTGGGCGGTGCGCGGCATGTCGAGCTTCTTCGGGATGCGGTAAGCGCCCATTGCCGGTCCGCTGCCGCGGGATGCCTTCCTCATAACGAGAAAATCATATTGCCGAGCCGCCATCTTGGTCTGAAGCTCGCGGACGAATGGCTCAATGAGCAAGGTGTGAGCGCGATGGCGGATTGGATTGAGAGCAATTTAGACGTGGACCAATTGCTGGCCATTGCCCGGGATCACGATTCGCCCATTGAAGTTCCAGGCCCACGCGATGCCACGGCCGCCAGCCGCGTGCGAATCGGAGTGGCACGCGATCAAGCGTTTTGTTTTTATTACCAAGATAATCTCGACCTGCTCGTTCAATGCGGCGCGGACCTGGTTCCTTTCAGTCCGATCGCGGATCCAGATCTGCCGCCGCGGATCGACGGTTTGTACTTAGGCGGCGGATACCCAGAGCTACACGCGGATGAACTGTCGCGGAACTTGCCGATGCTCGATGCCGTCCGCACATTTGCGAAGTCAGGCCGGCCGGTCTATGCCGAATGCGGCGGATTCATGTACTTGACCGAGGCGATTGTGGACTCTGAGGGCCAGCAACATTCAATGGTTGGATTGTTTCCGACCCGCGCTCGCATGCAGCCGCGGCTCGCCGCGCTGGGCTATGTGAACCCACGTCCAACGCCTGATGCACTCTGGGTGCATGGCTGCGAAAATCTGCGGGGGCACGAGTTTCGATATTCCTCGATCGATCCAATGCCGCCTGAAGTAGCGCGAGTTTACGCCGATCCGGCGACAGGATATCGCTTGCACTCGGTTCTCGCCAGCTACATCCATCTTCACCTTCTTGCCAGCCCTGAGTTCGCTTACGGTTTTGTCGAGCATTGCGCCCAAAAATAATGAAACGGCTACAACGCACTTTCGCTTGCTGTCTACTTCTTGTCGGATCGGCCGCAGCGGCCGACCTGTCGATCCTGGTCAACGATCCGCATCAACGCGCGATTCCCGGCGCCAGCGTTACGCTGATGTCGCAAACATCGGAGACCCAAACCGTCACGGCGGGCGCGAACGGACGATGCACATTTTCCGGTGTCGCCGAGGGTCAATATTTCGTGCAAGCTTCGGCGCCGGGGTTCGATGTTTCGGCGCCGCGCAGCATCGATATCAAGGGCGGTTCGCCGTTCAACCTGACGATATCTCTCGGCCTAGCGGAGGTGCACAGCAGCGTTGTCGTAACCGCCTCCGGAACACCCCAATCTACAGATGAAGTTTCCAAAGCGGTGACCGTGGTCGATAGCGACACGATGAGCCTGCGCGTGGACAGGTCGGTGGGCGAAGCGCTGATCGACGTGCCCGGGTTCCATGTCCAGCAGTTTGGAGGTCCGCTGTCGCAGATGCTTTTTGAGACTCGCGGTCTGCGACCCACGGATACAGCCGTGCTGGTGGACGGCCTGAGATTGCGCGATGCGGCCGGCACGCAGGCAGACGCATCAGACGTCCTCGAAGACCTGGTGCTCACCGACACCAACCACATCGAGGTGCTGCGCGGCGCGGGTTCGTCGCTCTATGGGACCGACGCGACCGGCGGCGTAGTCAACATCGTCACCGATTCCGGCGGCGGGCGCACGCGAGGATCGATCTCTATCGACGGCGGCTCTCTCGGCAGCATCCGCGGCTCGGCACATCTGGCTGGAAGTGTCGGCGGCGGCCGCATTCAATACAGCGCCGGCGTCACGCATTGGAATGTGCTCGATGGCATCGATGGCGATAGCCCCGCGCGCAACACCAGCGAGCAGGGGGAGATCACCTTCCGGCTGTCTCGGATCATGTCGCTCAGTGCGCGCATTTATGGTGCGGACACGTTTAGCTTTACCCGCCAGAGTCCCATGGCGGTGGTGGATCTGCCCGCGTCAGGCATGGTGGAAGCGATTCCGGTTTCGCTCGCGCAACAGCATCTGTACGAATCGGGACTTCCACTCTCCGCTCTCGCGCTCGGGTCCGGGAATTTCATAGCAGACACGTTCGATTCCGACAGCACCCGCACCGGAAAATTTCTAACGGGCGCGCTGAAGTTGACTATCCGCCCGTCGGAGGGGCTTTCGTTCACGGCTCAATATCAAAACCTCCGCACGACGCGCGACTACGGCGACGGCCCTGGCGGCCCTGGGTACTACCAACCCACCGGCACGAATTTGTCTCAATACTTCGGGACTATTCAAACTGTCAACACGCGCGTGGATGCCTCGTTAGGCCGCTTCCAACATTTTGATGCCGGATACGAGTTCGAATTCGAAGATTTCCAGAACGGTCTTCAGCCACCACCACCGACGCAAGACTTTTTCAGCGACATCAGCCAGCACAGCAACGCGCTGTTCGCGCAGGACCAGATCCGTCTACTCGATGGACGTCTGCAATTCGCCGCTGGGTATCGCGCGCAATTCTTCACGCTGAACCAACCGCGGTTTGAACCTGGGGCCGGAGCGCCGTTTGCAGGAGAGAGTTTTCCGTCGCCGCCCACGGCGCAGACTGGCGACCTATCCGCGGCGTACACATTGCGCAAGGCGGGCATCAAGATCCGTTCGCACGCCGGGCGAGGCTATCGCGCGCCCTCGCTATTCGAGCGATTCGGCACATATTTCGACGGCATGAACTACACGCTCTACGGCGATCCGCGCCTGCGCCCGGATCGCTCCAGTTCTATCGACGGCGGCATCGATCAAAGCTTTTGGAATTCACGAGTCCAGCTCTCCGCCACTTACTTCTATACGAAACTAAACGAAGTGATCACGTTCTTGACGTCCATCGATCCGGTGCTCGATCCGCTGGGACGGAGCGGCGGGTATATGAACACCGGTGGCGGGATCGCGCGTGGCGTCGAGTTCAGTGCGGCGGTTGCGGCTACCAGCCGACTGCAGCTCACCGGCGCTTACACCTACACCGACGCGCGCCAAGCCGTCGCTCTGGTTCCCGGCGTCTGGCAGAGTTTCGACAGTCCGCACCATCAATACTCGGCGTTCGCCACCGAGCGCTTTTCGCCGCGTATTACGGGATTTTTCGGCTACGTCGGATCGAGCGACTACATTAGCTCGCTTTCCGGAGGCGCGTTTCAGTTCAACGGACTCTCACGCGCGCAAACCGGAATCAGCTTCCGCCAGCCGCTGCGCGGCGATTCCGCCGTGCGTCTGTATTTCAAGGCCGACAATCTTTTCAATCAGACATACTTTGAAGACGGCTTCCGAACGCCCGGTGTCACGTTCACCGGGGGCACGAAATTCGAATTCTGATGACACGCCGCGCGCTGGTTCTCGCACTCATTGCAGCCTTTGGCTGCTGCGCCGCCGAAGCGCCGCGCCGCATCGTTTCGCTCTCGCCGGACTTAACGGAGATGCTCTACGGGATCGGCGCCTTCGGGCAGGTGGCCGGTGTGACCGACTATTGCACGTATCCGCCGGAGGTCAAGCGATTGCCGAGCGTCGGGGGCTGGGCCAATCCGAGTCTGGAAGCAATCGCCGCGCTGCGCCCGGACCTGGTGCTGTCGGACGTGGCGCAAGCACCTTTCGTCGAGGATCCTTTGAAGGCGCTCGGGTTGAAGATCGTCACCGTACCGGATCACACTCTGGATGATGTGTATGCAACCATCGCGGCGCTCGGGCGGATCACGGGGCACGCGGATGCTTCCGCAAAATTGGTCGCGGAGACACGCTGGGAACTGCTGAAAGTTTCGCAGAGCGTTGCGGGGCGTTCGAGGCCAAGCGTCGTTCTAATCGTCGACCGCACTCCAGGAACCCTCACGGACCTTTACACCGCTGCTGGCGGCAGTTTCCTCGGCGAACTCGTGGACATAGCCGGGGGACGCAGCGTCGCACCGAAAGCAGCGAACGGATACGGCAAGCTCAGCAAGGAGGATCTGCTCGCGATCAACCCGGATGTCATTCTGGACTTCGTGCACGGTACTCCAAGCCGGTTCGCTGCGAATCCGATCGAAGCGTGGAATGAAATGCCGGAGCTGCGCGCGGTGAAGACTCACCAGGTGCACGGCGTGAATGAGGATTTCGTCCCGCACGCGTCGCAGCGCATCACTGAAACGGCGCGGTTATTCGCGCGGCTGATTCATCCGGAGCTTCCATGAAATCGCTGTTCGAAGCTGAGCACTTACGATACGAGTACCGTGCGGGACCGATCGCGGTCCGCGACATCAGTCTGTCGGTCGCGCCGGCTTCAATGACCGCGATCATTGGTGCGAACGGATCGGGCAAGTCGACGCTGATCCGAATGCTGGCAGGGCTGCTGCGGCCCGCTTCCGGCCGGATTCTCTTGGATGGAATCGCACTCGAAAAGTGGCAGCCGCGGCTGCGCGCGCGGGAGATTGCGTATTTACCGCAGACGACGCAGTCCGCATTTCCCTTCCGTGTGCTCGACCTGGTGTTGAGCGGACGGACGCCGCACATTGCGCGATTTCATTTCGACAGTCCGGCCGATCGCGAACGCGCGCTGGGAGCTCTGGAAAGCACGGGCGCGGCGCACTTGGCGGGCCGCACGGTCACCGCGCTATCCGGAGGCGAACGGCAGATGGTGATTCTGGCCCGGGCGATCGCACAGGAGCCGCGCTTGTTATTGCTCGACGAACCCTCGGCAGCGTTGGACTTGAAGCATCGTGCGGAACTAATGCGGACTCTGGCGAGGCTGCGAGAGGAGCGTGGCCTGGCAGTAGTGATGGTCACGCACGACCTTCAGCTCACCGGATCAGTATTCGACCAGATTGTCGCGCTGCGTTCGGGCGAAATCGTGGCGCAGGGACGGCCCGAGGAGGTGCTGCGGGGCCCTCTGCTGGCCGAGGTGTACGGGGAGCCGAACGTGCGCACCGAACGGATCGGCGGGCACACTTTGGTGTGGGTGGAAGCATGAAGACCGCGGCATCCGAGCTCGCTCCACCGCTGCGCGCGAGGCTGATCCAAAGCCTGGGGATTTTGATCGTTGTGCTGATCGGGACCACGGCGCTGTGCCTTGCGATCGGGAGACAGCCCATTACTTTTTCGCGAATTAGCTCCGACCCATTCGACCACACGCTCTTCTTCGGGCTGCGGCTGCCGCGCGTCGTCATGGGTTTGATGATCGGCGCATCGCTCGCGGTTTCGGGTGCGGCGCTGCAAGCGCTGTTTCGCAATCCGCTTGCCGATCCCTACACACTGGGCGTTTCAGGCGGGGGAACGGTTGGGGCGAGCATCGCGATTGCACTGGGGTGGAGCTCGCGGATGTTCGGAACGCCGTTGGTTTTTATTGCATCCTTCGCGGGCGCCATGCTGGCCGTTCTGCTGGTGCGCAGCATCGCGCGCTCGGGCGCGCTGCTCATTCCCGGCGCACTCTTGCTCTCGGGCGTCGTGGTCAACCTGGTCGCGGGGGCGGCGGTGCTGACCATCCAATACATTGTCGATCCGAACAGCTCGCTGCGCATTCTGCGCTGGATGATCGGCAGTCTGGACGTGGTCGGAATGCAGCCGATTCGGAATATGGCGCTGATTCTCGTGCCGGGATGGATCGCGGTGCTCGGGTTGTCGCGCCAATTGCAGCTGATGGCGATCGATGAGGACACGGCTGCGACACTGGGCGTGAATGTCGCGCGCTGCGAGTCGGCGGTGCATGTGTTGTGTTCGCTAATCGTCGGCGTCACGGTTGCGGCGGGTGGCGCGATCGGGTTCGTCGGCTTGATCGTGCCGCACGCGGTCCGCATGATGTTCGGCGAGGATTTGCGGATCGTGCTGCCGGGTTCGTTGCTACTGGGCGCGGCGTTTCTGGTCTTGGCCGACGCGCTTGCGCGTACCGTCTTGCCGTCTGGCGAACTGCCGGTCGGCGCGATTACGGGATTGCTGGGCGGCCCCGCATTTCTTTGGCTGCTGCGGCGCCGGCAGAGTTACGCGATTTTGTGAGGCACATATGAGCAGCGGACCGCAACGCATCGTCTGTTTGACCGAAGAGACCACCGAGATTCTCTACCTGCTCGGACAAGAGCGCCGCCTCGTGGGAATTTCCGGGTTCACCTGCCGGCCCCCGCAAGCCCGGCGCGACAAACCGAAGGTTTCGGCTTTCACCTCCGCAAAGATCGATAAAATCCTGGAACTGCGGCCGGACCTGGTGCTCGGCTTTTCCGACTTGCAGGCGCAGATAGCACACGATCTGATTCGTGCAGGCGTGAACGTGACGGTTTTCAACCAGCGCTCGGTGGACGAGATCTTCGAGATGCTGCTAATGCTCTCGCGCATGGTCGATGCGGAGAAAGCCGGGATCGCGCTGGCGGAAAAGCTGCGCGGCGAGTTGGCCCAGATCGAAGAATCCGCGCGTGGATTCCCTCACCGTCCGCGAGTGTTCTTCGAAGAGTGGTCGGACCCGCTGATCAGCGGGATTCGATGGGTGGACGAGCTGATCGAGATCGCCGGCGGCGGGCCGATCTTTCCTCAACTGCGCGACCAGCGCGCCGCCAAGGATCGCATCGTGACCTGGGAAGCGGTCCGCGCGGCAAATCCGGATGTGATCATCGCGTCCTGGTGCGGGCGCAAAGTGAGCAAGGACAAAATTCGCGCGCGCGCAGGATGGGAGTCGATGAATGCCGTGCGCGATGGCCACATTTACGAGATCAAGTCGACTTACATTCTGCAGCCGGGGCCGGCGGCTTTGACGGAAGGCGTCCGTCAATTGCATACGATTCTGTCGCACGTCGTCGACTGCGAAGCTCCCGGAGCTTTGGCGGCCGAGGAAGCGCTCGATCCCGATTTGAAGGGAGTTTCCATTCCATGAGCGATGGCCGATCGCGCGCCGAAATTGCCGAGCGCGGGGTGAACGATAGGCGCACTAACTCTAACGTGCCATTTTCAGGAGCCGAGCGCCGCGCCGTGTATCGCGCAATCCATGAGCGGCGCGACATTCGTTCTCACTTTTTGCCGGATCAAGTTCCGCCGGATGTTCTGGGACGCATTCTCGACGCGGCTCACCACGGGCCATCGGTCGGCTTCATGCAGCCTTGGGACTTCATCGTCATTCGCGATCCGGCCGTGCGGCTCGCGGTGCGCGATTGTTTCGTCGAAGCGAACCGTCGTGCGGCCGAGATCTACGACGGCGAGCGGCGCGCGCTGTACGACAGCCTGAAGTTAGAAGGGCTCCGCGAGGCGCCCGTTCATCTATGCGTCACGTGCGACCGGCTGCGCCAGAAAGGGTCGGGCTTGGGACGGCAGACGGATCCGTCCACCGATTTGTACTCGACCGTCTGCGCGGTCCAGAATCTATGGCTGGCCGCGCGCGCCGAGGAGCTGGGAGTCGGGTGGGTCAGCATCCTCGATTTCGATGCTCTGCGCAAACAACTCGGGATTCCATCGCACGTGGTGCCGGTGGCGTATCTGTGCATCGGCTACGTCTCGGAATTTCCGGCCAATCCCACGCTGGAATCGGCTGGCTGGGAAACGCGCGAAGGCCTCGGCCATCTTCTGCATTTCGATCGCTGGAACTCACGCGATGAGTCGCTGGCCGCGGAGTTTGTCAATGCAGCCGGGAGGTGAGCGCACGCAGACTGGGCGCTATATTGAAGAACTCTCTATGCCTTCCGACCTAACTGCTACGCTTGCGCGCATCCGGGCGGTGGATCCTGAATGGCACGAACGCGCGCGTGTGCGGCAGCTCGATCTTACGAAGCCCCCAGGAAGTTTGGGGCGTCTGGAAGAGATCGCGAACCGGATGGCCGCGATTCAGGCCACGCGGACGCCGCTGGTTGCCAGCCCGCGGGTCATCGTGTTTGCGGCCGATCATGGTGTTTGCGCGGAAGGCGTGAACCCATATCCGCAAGCGGTGACCGCGCAGATGGTCGGGAACTTTCTGCGCGGAGGGGCGGCGATCAATGCGCTGGCGAGCGCGGCCGGCGTCGAACTCGACATAGTCGACGCAGGCGTGGCGAATCCGATCGAAGAGCTGCCTGGATTGATCCGCCGTCCAATCGCGCCCGGCACCCGAAATTTCTGTATGGAACCGGCGATGTCGCGGGAGCAAGCCGAAGCGGCCACCGCGCTTGGCATCGAACTGGCTGAGCGAGCGGCCGCCGAAAGTTGCACACTGCTGGGCATCGGAGAAATGGGGATCGGGAACACAACCGCGGCCAGCGCTCTAACCGCGGGGCTCACAGGACTCGATGCGGCTGGTGTTGTCGGGCGAGGCACCGGCGCCGACGATGCGTGCCTGAACCGGAAGCGGTCCGCTGTGGAACGCGCGCTGGCGCTGCACGGCAACCGTATCGCCGAGCCCCTCGATCTGCTCGCGCGCCTGGGCGGCTTCGAGATCGGCGCGATGTGCGGAGTGTGTCTCGGCGCGGCGGCTTGCGGTTGCGCGGTTGTAGTGGACGGCTTCATCGCGAGCGCCGCGGCCGCACTTGCGGTTCGATTCCACCGCGACGTTCGCGATTACCTTTTTCCGGCGCATCTTTCCACCGAACCGGGACACACTGCGCTGCTCGCACTGATCGGCCATCGTCCGCTGCTGGATCTGGACATGCGGCTCGGGGAAGGTACTGGCGCGGCGCTGGCGATTCCCATCGTGCGTGCCGCAGTCGCAGCTTTCACTGGGATGGCGACGTTCGCATCCGCAGGCGTCTCATCATGAGACTGGCGCGGATCGCGATTAGTTTTCTTACGCGCCTGCCGGTGGGAAACATCGACTGCACTCCGATCGAGATAGGGCGCGCCTCACGATGGTTCCCATTAACCGGCGCGTTGCTCGGGGCCATTTACATCGGCGCGTGGAGAATCCTGACGCCATTTTTCTCGCCGCTGGTCGTTGCGGTTCTGATCGCGCTACTGGATGCGCTGCTTACCGGTGCGCTGCATCTCGACGGTCTGGCCGATAGCGCCGACGGCTTCGGCGCCGGGCGCACGCGTGACGACGTCCTTCGCATCATGCGAGATCACGCGGTGGGGTCTTACGGAGCGTCGGCTTTGGTTTTGGCAATCGCTCTGAAAATTGCGGCGGTGAGCGCGACGATCACCGAGGGGGGCGCGATTCACGCGTTGCTGCTCGCGCCGGTGCTTGGCCGTTGGTCATCGGTCTTTTCAGCCTCGGTTGCCGGTTACGCGCGGCCGAGAGAAGATGACAGCCCGCGGGCGGTTGGATCTCCTAGCAGGTTCGTGGGGTGGACGGAGTTGATCGTCGCCAGCGTCAGCGCGGTGGTCGCGACAGCGGCACTGCGATCCTGGCGGGCCGCCATCGCATCCGCAGCGGCGGCGATCGTTGCGACAGGATGGACCTTCGTCTGCCGGAGGCGGATCGCGGGCGTAACGGGCGACACTCTCGGCGCAGGCATCGTGATAGTGGAGTGCGGCGTGCTCCTGGTCTTCGCGGCGAACTAAGTCATGAACGACACCGTTTTGTGGTTGATCCGGCACCCGGAGACCGATGCGTCCTCGCGCGGGTGGTGCTACGGATCGCTGGATGTGCCGCTCTCGGAAGCGGGCGCCAAGCAAGCCGAGGCGATCGCTGAGATGTTGGCCGACGAGCATTTCGCGGCCATCTACACCAGTCCGAAACGGCGTTGCACCGAGATGGCTGGAAGGATCGGACGCGGACGCATCGTGGAGACGGTAGACGATCTTCGCGAGCTGGACTTCGGCGCGCTTGAAGGCCGTTCCTACGACAACATCGCGGCGCTGTACCCGGACGTTTACCGCCAATGGATGGAACATCCGACAGAGACGCAATTCCCGGAAGGCGAAAGCTTCTGCCAAATGTCCGCGCGCGTGCTCGCCGCAGCGCATGTTCTATTGGCTCGGCATGCGGGCGAATCGATCGCGATGGTGACTCATGGCGGCCCGATCCGCGTGATTCTCGCCGAGCTCCTGGGCGTTCCCGCGCGAAACATCTTTCGCATCGAACAACGGTATGGGGCGCTGAATCGCATTCGCTATCGAGCTGGAGTACCGAGCGTCGAACTGGTGAACGCAGCACGCGTCTGACCAACGCCCGATGTGAGATCCTGGGTTTTCGGCAGCGTATGCGGCATCGCTTCGATCGGCAGCGTCGCGAATTCCTGGTCCGCGGCGGCCACGGATTGTCAGCAGCTGTACTCGCCGCCTGGGGGTTCCCCAACTCGCTCCCAGCTCAGACGGAATCGCTGGTGGATGCTCAGTTTCATTTGCATCCGCACTATCGTTCTCCAACCGAATTGGATGCTACGCTCGCGAAGGCGAATGCGTCGCTCGACGATTTCGTCGCCGAAAAACAGCACGATCGAGTCGCGGAGATCCTGGCTCGCTGGAGCATAGAGCTACGGACGTCCGCGCGCGCCTTGCGTCAGATGTTTTCCGTTCTGGCCGAGGATTTTCGCGGATTTCTCTCGGAGCCGGCAGACTCTCAAGTGGTTCGCGCTGGCGATGCCCTAGAAGTGAAGCGTATCCATTTCAAGCAGGATGCATCTCTCGCGCGGGACGCATTCATTGGACAATTACGTTCCTCGCTGAATCCCTTTTCGAAGATCCTCACCGCTGATTTCCAAGTCACGCAGATCCAAACGGCCACGAGCGGCAGTCTGGAGACGCGAGTGCGCTACGAATTGGTGGGCACGGGTGCGGGGTTCCATCGCGAGCAGCGCGCCGGCGAGTGGGACCTCGAGTGGCAGGTGGCGGACGCTAACCGATTGGTCCTTCGCAGCTGGAGGGCGGCCGAAGAGATACGCAGCCGGTCAGCACGCCCCTGGTTCACCGACATCGGACCGCACGCGTTTGCCGCGGCTCCTTCGTATTCCGGCCAAATGCTCCACGGTGTGGACGAATGGCGAACGATTCTGGATGCAGCGAGCGGCATCGACATCTATGGGCACAACGGTGTTTCAGTAGGAGACATCGACGGCGATGGCTTCGACGATCTCTATGTGTGCCAGCCCGCCGGACTTCCGAACCGCCTGTACCGGAACCGCGGCGATGGAACGTTTGAGGACATCACGGAGTCCTCGGGGGTGGGGCTGCTCGACAACACGGCATGCGCCATCATTGCGGATTTCGATCGGGATGGCCGGCAGGATCTAGTGGTGGTGCGCGCCGCGGGGCCGCTGCTGTTTCTGAATCAGGGCGACGGAAAGTTTCGCTTGCGGCCGGATGCCTTTCAGTTCGCCAATCCACCGCAGGGCACGTTCACCGGCGCCGCGGCGGCCGATTACGATCGCGACGGATGGCTGGATATTTACTTTTGCCTGTACGCGTATTATCAGGGCGCGGATCAATACAAATATCCAACGCCGTATTATGCCGCCGAGAACGGGCCGCCGAATTTCATGATGCGCAACAACCGGGACGGCAGCTTCGGCGACATCACGGCGCGATCGGGGTTGAATCAAAACAACACGCGCTACAGCTTTTGTTGCGGATGGGGCGATTTCAACGGCGACGGTTGGCCCGACCTCTACGTGGTCAACGATTTTGGCCGCAAGAATCTGTATCGCAACAACGGCGACGGCACCTTCATTGACATCGCGCGAGAAGCTGGCGTGGAAGACGTGGGCGCGGGAATGAGCGTGTGTTGGTTCGATTATGACAACGACGGCGCGGAGGACTTGTACGTAGCCGATATGTGGACGGCGGCAGGAGAGCGAATCGCGTCGCAGGCTGTGTTTCAAAACCGGGCGACTAGTGAAGTTCGCGCGTTCTACCAAAAGCACGCGATGGGCAATTCGCTATTTCACAATCGGCAGGGCCTGCGATTTGAGGAAATGACCGAGCGCAGCAGAGCCGGCATGGGGCGATGGTCGTGGTCGAGCGATGCCTGGGATTTCGATCATGACGGCTTCGCGGATCTCTACATCGTGAACGGGATGGTTTCCGGTCCGATTCGGGAGGATCTGAACAGTTTCTTTTGGCGGCAGGTGGTGGCAAAATCCCCCGATGGAGGCAAGGCATCGGAAGACTACGAGCGCGGTTGGAGCGCGATCAATGAACTGATCCGCGCCGACTGGACGTGGAGCGGTTACGAACGGAACGTCTTCTACGCCAATCACGGCGACGGAACATTTTCCGATGTTTCGGGCGCGCTCGGGCTGGACTTTCTGGAGGACGGACGGGCGTTCGCGTTGGCCGACTTCGATCACGATGGCCGGCAGGAGCTGTTTCTGAAGAACCGCAGCGCGCCGCAATTGCGCGTGATCAAGAGTGTTGCGGAAGATCTGCCGCCCTCCGTGGCGTTTCGGCTGCGCGGCGTGAAAAGCAATCCCGATGCCATTGGCACTCGAGTCACGATCGAGACTACAGCCGGCAAACAGACACGCAGCGTGCAAGCGGGCTCTGGGTTTCTTTCGCAACACAGTAAAGATCTGTTCTTCGGCCTAGGCAGGACCGGAGCAGCGCTGAGGGCCACGATCCAGTGGCCGAGTGGAGCCGTGCAGGAGTTCAAGAATCTCCCGATCGATCATCGGATCTGGATTGAAGAGGACGTCAAGACCTATCGCGCGGAACCTTTCCATAAGAGGACAACGACGCCGGCCACCGTTCCCGAGCATCGAGCGTCGGGGGAAACTGGGACGTGGCTGCTTGCGCCACTGTTCGCACCTGATTTCGCGTTCACGGATCGTGCGGGGAAACCGCGCAGCGTTCGCGCACTTCGTGGAAAACCTGCGCTTCTGTATCTCTGCAGCACCTCTCCGTCCTGGCTGCCCCAACGCTTTGAAACGCTCGTGGTGAACGTCGAGGAGGCGGCCGGCGTGGATGATATCGCTGGTGTCTATAACATGCTGTATCGTGTCCTCTTCGACCGCCACCGCGACATCACACTGCCGATATCGTTCTTGCTGGATGCCCAAGGCAAGATCGTGAAAGTGTATCCAGGCGCGATAGACCCCAGGCGCATCGAAGAGGACCTCGCCCGCATACCTCGGACTCAGGCGCAGCGGCTAGCGCAGGCCCTGCCGTTTCACGGGAATTCAGAGTCGTACGAATTCGGACGGAACAATTTGTCGTTGGGCTCAGCTTTTTTCCAGCGTGGATATTACGGTCAGGCTGCCGCCGCCTTTGAGGACGCGTTGGCGAATGAGCCATCCAGCGCCGAGGCGCATTACGGGCTGGGCAGCGCGTACTTGAAACAAGACAAGCTATCGGACGCGCGAGCGAGCTTCGAGCGAGCTGCGAATCTGCCAGCCGCTTACCCCAACACAACCACGAACGCACTGAATAACCTTGGCCTGTTGGCGGCGCGCGAAGGCCGCGGCGACGAAGCTATCGGCTATTTTCAAGAAGCCCTGCGTCTCGATCCGGAATATTGGATCGCGCTAGAGAATCTGGGAAACGCCTACCGGCAGCAGCGGCGCTGGCAGGAGGCGCGTGCCGTACTCGAACGGGCGGTGGCGGCGCGTCCTCAGGAAGCGGAAGCGAACTACAGCCTGGCGATGGTCTACGCGCAGACGGACGACACCGGGCGCGCCTATGATTACTTGCAAAAGGCGCTTGCCGCGCGGTCCGCATATCCCGAGGCTCTGAATAATCTGGGCGTTCTATTGCTCCGTACTCGACGTCGCGACGAGGCCGTTGAGAAGTTCGAAGAATGTATTCGCGTGGCGCCTGGGTTCGATCAAGCCTACTTAAGCCTGGCTCGCGTGTATGCGCTGGAAGGCAATCGCGAGAAGGCGCGCGCGGTACTGCTCGACTTGATTAAGCAACGGCCAGGACACACGCAAGCTCAGCGGGCGCTCGACGATTTGCGTTGAAGCTAGACCGACCAGATACAATGCCACATATGAAGTGGTTCGCGTTCGCGGGGGCCGCCGGTATGCTGTTCGGGCAATCGCAAACTCCGGAGCAATCCAAGCCGCAGTACTTTGACGAACCGAACTTCATCGTCGCGGGCGTAGCCGATCCCGCCGCGCGCGGGGGCCATGGATCCGATCCTGTTTCGCATTCCGCCGACGCGCTCGCCAAGTCGGCCGCCGCGCTGAGGACGGGCACAGCACAACCCGCGGACCTGGCCGCGCTGCGCAAGGCCGTCGTTCGCGATCCGAATCGTGCCGATCTGCATCACACGCTGGCCGCGCTGGAAGAACAACAGGGCAACGCACTGGGAGCTGCCCGGGAATATCAACGCGCGGCAGAGCTGGAACCGAGTGAAGCGAATTTGTTCGACTGGGGCGCGGAACTGTTGGAGCATCGCGCGGCGGACCAGGCTGCCGCGGTGTTCGCGAAAGCGGCGCGGTTGTTTCCGGGGTCGACGCGCACGCTACTCGGGCTCGCAGTCGCCCTGTACTCGCGCGGAGATTATGAATTGGCGGGAACAAGATTCTTCGAGGCAACCGATGTGAAGCCGCGCGAGGTGGAGCCGTATCTTTTTCTCGGCCGAGTCTCAAGCAGCGCGATCACAGAAATGCCCGCTTTTGCCGAACGGATGGAACGATTCCAGCGATTGCATCCAGAGAACGCTTGGGCGAATTATTACTACGGCCTTGTGCTTTTCAAACAGGGACAAGCGGAGCGTTCGCAGGCGTTGGTCGAAAAAGCGGTGCAGCTTGATCCGCACCTGGGTGTCGCGCTTTTGCAACTCGGGGTGATCTTTGCCGACCTGGGCGAGTTTCCCAAAGCGGTCGGCGCGCTTCGAAGCGCGGTGGAAGCCGCGCCCACACTCGAGGAGGCGCACTATCGGCTGTCACAGGCGTTGCGGAAAACCGGAGCGATCGCCGAAGCACAGAAGGAGCTCGAAATTTACAAGCAGCTTCAACGCGATTCGACAGTCGCGGCAGAGCGCGAGCGCGCGGAAGTGCAACGGTTCGTGTTTGAGCTAAAAGGACGCTAAAACGCCAGCTTCAACGCGAATTGAACCAGACGCGGATTGTTCACCGTGTAGTTAATTACGGCGAACGTTGGAGTATTGAAATCCGCGCCGGAACCGTTGCCGCCGGGCGAGCCGAACTGCGCGTGATTGAACAGGTTGAAGAACTCCGTTCTCAAATCGAGGCGCATCCCTTCGCGGATGACGAAGTGCTTCATGATGGAAAAATCCGTGTTCACGAAATCCGGACCGGAAAGCGGCGTCCGATTCGCATTGCCGAGTTCGCCGGCAGCCGGCTGCGAGAAGCAGGCTGGATTGAACCACTCGGACAGAGTGGGGTTACTCAGGATCGGGTTACAAGTCTGATTCGGACGAATCAGGGCGGAACCATTCGCGTTCACGAAACTAACGCCGGACGTGTTGTTGCTGTCGATGACGAAGACAGGGAATCCGGAGGTGGCCTTTTCGATCACGGTAGTTTCCCATCCGCCGAGAATTGCATCGGTGCCGCGGCTCCAGTTGCTGCCCCACTTACGGCCCTTTCCGAAGGGCAAGGTGTAAATGATGCTGGCCGTGAAATCGTGGTTCAGGTTGATCTGCGACAGCCCCCAATCCAGATTTTGATAATTCGGAAGCGGGAAGTAGGTGGCGCCGATGACACTCCCGAGGTTATCGGAGAACCCGGTGTCGTAGGCGCGGGAATATGTATATCCGACGAGCGCGTAAATGCCATGCCGGCTCTTAGTTTCCGCTTTGAGTTGGAAGGAATTGTAGTGCGCCCGGCCGTTGTCGAAGATGCTTGCGATGGTTGAGAACGGAAAATCGGGATAGGCGATTGGAAGCGCGGAGCCACCAGGTCCACAGCCCAACGTGTATCCCTTAACGGTTCCACAGGCGGTGGGAGACGCGATGTTGATATTGTTCCCGGATTCCAGGATGTGCGAACTGCGGGAACCGGCATAACCGGCCGTCACGACGATCTGCCCAGGAAACTCCTGTTCGATATTCGCGTTGAACTGCTGAATTCTTCCTTGCCTGAAATTCAGATCCTGGGACCAGATGGTCCCTTCGAAATTCTGCGGAGTGGGAGGCGTGGCATATGTCACGAACCCCTGCGACAACTTGGGTTCGAACGCAAACGATTCGGCGTAGTAAGGCGGATTCTGCCACAGTCCCTGCGCGCCTTGATTCCAGGAGGAATCGTGGAAGATCGCGTAGCCGCCGCGCAACACGGTGTTCGATTTGCCGAAGGGTTTCCACGCAACTCCGAGCCGCGGCTCGCCTGCGGTCAAGTCCGTTTTCACGCCAGCGCTTGCCGAGCCGCCATTTCCGGCAACGATGAATTGTCCATTCGCCGGATTGAAGTTTGCGAGTCGATTGGCGGCTTCGGTGATCGGCGTGACGAACGCCCACGCCAAACCAAGATTCAACGTCAGGCTCTTGGTAACTTTCCAGTTGTCTTCAATGAACGGGCGATACAATTTCCAGCGCCTGCCCGTGACGCCGCCGTCGAACTCCTGGTCGTGAAGCGCGATTAGCGCGTTTCCGGTGAGCAGATCCCCCGCGGCATCTCCCGTGGCCGTTCCCGCGATCACCCAAAAGCCGTTCGGGAACCCAACAGCCAGCGTGTTCAATTGATTTGCGCGGAAGGAGCCGCCCACGCGAATGTCGTGACGGCCGCGGACCATATCCAAGGTGTCGGAATACATCCAGACGTTGGTTCCACCCACGAACGGCGTGAAGCCGCGATCGCCGAGGGACCAGTACGTGGTCATCGAAATCGACGGCAACCCGCAACTCCCGCCGCCGAGATTCGCACCGGGAATTCCAAAAGCTTGGCCAAGGCAGCTGCCAGTTCCTTGCGACGTGATGTAGTCGAAGATCCGGTTAAAGCCGGCCGTGAATTGGTTGACGGTGGTGGGCGAGAACAGGTGAGTCTCCGATATGGCTGCGTTGCGCGCGTGGTTGATGATTCCCTGGTTACTGGCGAAGGCGCCTTGTTCGGCGAAACCGGGCGCGCCACCGGGAACGTAAGAAGTGGCTTGATCGTAACTGAAGCGCGAGAAGAGCGTATCGTTCTTCGTCAGATTTTCGTCCACGCGGATGTCGAACTTGCCCTCGTTGAGCTTCCTCACGGGTTCGCTGACGAAGTTGTAGCCGAGCGCGGCGTTATTGGCGTTGGGCAGGGGATAGAGGTTGATGTATTTCTGGCCGACCGGGTCAATCAGGCTGGAGGGAATTTTGTTGCAAGGCGTCCCGACGCCCTGCGTTCCGTCGGCTGCTGTCGGAAGCGGATTCCCAGCGCCGTTGCACATAAACGGCGCGCCCGTGGATGAGTTGGGATTGATGAGCTGAATCGTGTTCGGCTGGCCAAATGGATTGTCAGTGAAGTCGCCATTCCGCATGGCGGCAGTCGGCACCAAGCCGGTGAACGGGATCCCATGACGCTGATCCTTCTGTTCGAAATCGGCAAAGAAGAATACTTTGTCCTTCTTGATGGGGCCACCGGCCGAGAAGCCGAATTGATTCAGGTTGAACTTTTCGGTGTTGGCCGCGAAGAAGCTGCGCGCATCCAGATCGGTGTTGCGGAAGAACTCAAAAACCGAGCCATGGAACTGGTCGGTGCCGGTCTTCGTGTTCACCAGCACGGTCGGCCCGCCGCGCGTGCCCCATTCGGCGGAGTAGTTGTAGGTGAGGACCTTAAATTCCTGAATGGCGTCGATCGAGGAGAGGATCGAAATAGCGCCCGATGTGAGCTCGTTGTTATCCACTCCGTCCAGCAGCCAGTCCGTACTGTTGGCGCGCGATCCACCCACCGAAAGCGAGAACGATCCACGCGCCGACGCTTCGCTGGACGGACCGCCATTGAAGAAGCTGTTCGGATTCGTCTCCGTACTCACACCAGGCGTAAGCGTGGCGAGCTGCACGAAATCGCGTCCGTTCAAGGGCAGATCCGCCACCTGTTGGCTGGTGATTACTTGTCCGAGCGTTGCGTCCGTGGTTTGGATCGCCACAGCGGTGGCGCTCACCTCAACGCTGGTTTGCACGGCCGCTGGGCTCAGCTTGAAGTTGAGCTCACGATGCTCGTCCACTTGGAGCCTGATGTCATTAGCGGCAGCGCTTTGGAAGCCCTGAAGTGCGACCTCGATATTGTAAGTCGCGACGCCGAGCAAAGGGATGAGGTATTCTCCCTGTCCATTCGTCGTGGTCGTGCGTGTGAGGCCAGTTGCGGGAGCCGTTACTGTGACCTTAGCTCCAGGAACGGCGGAGCCGGAAGTATCGGTAACTGTGCCTGAGATAGTTCCCGTAGCTTGGCCATAAACGAGTGAAACCGCCCCAACTGCAAACAGGAGTAGGATGGCCGTGCGTGCGAAAATTTTGGAAAAGAATGCGTCCACGACAAACACCTCATCTTTGCGATTTGCCGGTCGCCGCCTGAACGCTCCGCCCGAACGGACACGGTCGGTCGAACAATTTTGGCTGGCGACACGCCGAGCAGGATAAGCCAGTGTTGCCGTTTTCCATGAGTTTGTCAAGAAAAAACCGGGGCAGAATGTGGGCGTGATTACGGTAACTAACGCGCGGTTTTTGGCGCTTCGTGCGCGACGATACCGCGGCTCTCGTCGATCATGAGAAATTGATTCGCGGAAACTGCGCCGATCTTTTGATCGATCCCGCTCGGCCACTGGATTTCCACAAATGCGGAGGTGTCCTTTCCCAGACCGAACGTGAGCGCGAGATCGCTCTGCGAGCAGTAACTCGATCCGCTGTGCACCGTAGCGGTCTGCGTTCCACCTGCACTCTGCACACGAATCGCCGCACCGATTCCGTCGCGATTGCTCTTCGCGCCGGAGAGACGCAGATTGAGCCAATGATTGCGATTGCCGCCATCGTTGCGAAACAGGTAAGCGGGACCGCCGTTGCTCGTGATGAGCAGGTCGAGGTCGCCGTCGCGGTCGAAATCAGCGTACGCGGCGCCACGCCCGACGATCGGACGATTGAACGCCGCGCCCATCTGGGTGGTCACATTCTTGAAATGTCCGCTGCCGAGATTTCGGAACAGCAGCGGCGGCTGCCGGTACGTGACCTTGGGTTGGATGCGGTTGATCTGTTCGTCGATGTGGCCATTTGCGGTGAATAAGTCCGGGTTGCCGTCCAGATCGTAATCGAGGAAGAAGACCGCGAAGGTGAGCGCGAGCAGGCTGGAGCGTCCAACCTCGGAGGATGGCGCTTGGTCGACGAACAGTCCGTTGCCTTCGTTGTGATAAAGGCCGAGCATCTGGTTTGCGAAATTGCCCACTACTAGATGCGCTCGTCCGCTACGATCGTAATCGGCGGAATCCACGCCCATCGCGCCCCGCGCAATGCCCTCCTCGCCATACGCCACGCCTGCTGAGATGCCTTCTTCGGTGAACGTTCCGTTGCGATTGTTGCGGTAGAGTTTGTTGGGCTGCGTGTCGTTGGCGACGAAGAGGTCAGGCCAGCCGTCGTTGTTGTAATCGAGAACCGCGACGCCGAGCGCCTTGCTGGTTGGGTCGGCGAGGCCGGCTTGGGACGCGACGTCTTCGAAGCGTCCATTGCCAAGGTTATGAAAGAGGCGGGAGCGCGTGCCTTTGTAGGATTCGGGCGTGCAGTAGGACTTGGTCGAGCCGTCCATGGAACACCACAGGTCGAGTTTCGGGGACCACTCGACGTAGTTGGCGACGAAGAGGTCAAGCTTGCCGTCGCGATCGTAGTCGAACCAGGCAGCGCTGGTGCCGAAGTTGGCGTTGTGGATGCCGGCTTGGGCGGTGACGTCGCGAAATTTTCCGTGGCCCTCGTTGTGGAAGAGATGGTCGCCGTCGAGCGCGGTGATGTAGACGTCGTCGCGGCCGTCGTTGTCGTAGTCGGCGATGGAGACGCCCATGCCGTAGATTTCGACGTCGAGGCCGCTACCGCGTGTGATGTCGGTGAAGGTGCCGTCGTGGTTGTTGCGGTAGAGGGCGGCGAGGGATTTTTTGGCGGTGGGCGTCCAGTCTTTGCTGTTGATCAGAAGAATGTCGGGCCAGCCGTCGCCGTCGGCGTCGAAGAATGCGCAACCGGAGCCTAGCGTTTCGGGAAGATATTTCTTGCCGGTGCGGCCGCTGTTGTGAGTAAAGTGGATGCCGGCCTGGGCGGTGACGTCGGTGAAAGTGACAGCCGGGCCGGGAGTTTCGGAGGCGGCGATCAGGATCGCGCAGGCGGCGGCCGTGAGGATGAGCGGACAGCTTCTCATCGAACCGTGCTTTCGTGATCGTGGATTGGCTGGCGCTCGTTGTTGTCCTCGGGGCTGGTGGCGCGGCGGTGCGCAGTGAGCGTTTGTGAGCTTTCTTCGGCTTTGAAGCGGAGGAAGAGGCGTTCCTCACGTTCGGCTGTTGCGGTGTCGCCGAGGCCGCGGCTGGCGAGCATCCAGGTGTAATGCATCTGGACGTCCTCGGGATCGATGGCGTTCACGGATCGCAGTGCGTCGATGGCGCGCGCGTACTCGCGCTTCAGAAACAGGATCCGGGCGATTTGGTTTAGCACCACGCGGTCGCGCGGATATTGGGAACGGACGCGGCTGAGAGATTGGAGCGCGCCGTCGTAGTCGCCGTCGGTCTTTTGAATCTCGGCGCGGAAAAACCAGGTGCGGCCGAGTTGGGGCGCGAGGTCGAGCGCTTGGGCGATGTAAGGCTTCGCAGCGTCGGTCTCGCCTTCTTGAATGAGAGCGCGTGCGACGTTGAGCCAGCCGTCGGTGTAGGTTGGCTCTGCCTCGGTTACTTTGCGGAAGGCATATTCGGCGCCTTTCAGATCGCCTTGCAGCAGGAGCCCGATGCCCCAATCGTTCCAGCGCTCGCGGTCTTTCGCGCGGACGACGGGCGACCACGCTGCCGAGCCGAGTGGGATCGAGGTTTTGGCTTCGGCGAGCGTGACGATCGGGATGTCGGGGATGTGGTCTTTGATGGCGCCCGAAATATTCGCGGGGATGAAATGCGGAGCGCCGTACGCGAATTGTGTGTAGGACCACGCAAATTTTCGGTAATTGAGGCGGGCGGTGAATTGAAGCGGGCCGTGCGCGTCTTTGGGAATACGAACCAGGAAGTGCGCGACGTCGGCCGCTCCGGGTGGAATCAGGCGGACATAGAGCAGGCTGCGGGTCTGCCAGGCATTGCGTTTGTCGATGGGGTTGCCGTCGGCGTCAAGCTGGAACGAGCGGTAGAAGTGCGCGCCGGGTTCGACTGAGCCTCGGCCGCTGTCAGTGACATTGCCGCTCCAGAAAATCACGCGGTCGTCGGCGTCGGACGCTTGGAGTTCGAGCCAGGCATCGAAGGCGTCGACAGTGCCGCCGGGGAAGAAGTGGCCGATCCTCCTGGTGCGGACAACGACGTCAACGCGGACGGTGCTGCCGGGTTCGAACTTCGCGCCTGACGAGTCGAGCGGTGCAGCGAGTTCGCCGATTTCGCGGACCGTTACGGCGTCGTGCTGTTCGGCTTCCTCGCCGACCGCGAAGGTGGTGTTGACGCTGGGGGAGTCGGAGCGGCGGAGCATCTCGGTGGACGTGCTGAGGCCGGCGGTGGGCGATGCGGCAAAGATATCCACGGTGATGAATCCGGATTTCAGGAATGCTTCGGTGGTTTTGAGTTGGGAATCGTCCTGATTCGCGATGGCGAGGGCCGTGTTTGCGGCCGGGAAGCGATGCGAATGGATTTTCCCGCCGCGGTTGCCGGGGTCGTGCGATTGGACCAGCGGCATATGGCAATCGGCGCAGGATTGGGACTTTTCGGGGTAGTAGAAGGAGCGCGCGCCCTGGCCGGAGACGCCGCTGGCTTGCCAGTTGTCGTAGTCGTCGAAGCCGCGCACCCAGCGGTAACTGTTCACGGGAACGTCGAGGTGGACTTTGTGGCACGCGGAGCAGAATTCGGCGGTTTGCACCCGCATGAACGGCTTCATGAACGTGGCGCGGTGGGGTTTTGGGTTGAGGTAAATCAAGAAGCGGTCCATCGCTTGGATGAACGGGTTCGAGCTGGAGGCGAGTTCGTGGAGCGGCGGGTATTCCACGGTGAAATCGCCGTTCCC
>Ga0335078_10003929_pt1 | contig 22089 bp, 20 predicted proteins | sample Lox_Sample_32_FD_206711 | JGI IMG/M metagenome (GOLD analysis project Ga0335078, IMG submission 206711) | Soil microbial communities from Loxahatchee National Wildlife Refuge, Florida, United States - Lox_Sample_3.2 | ecosystem: Environmental > Terrestrial > Soil > Wetlands | place: USA...
CTTCCCCGGTTGCCTGGTGACCGCCCGGGTCATCGGCATGTTCCAGATGACCGACGAGAAGGGCCCGGACGACAAGGTCCTTTGCGTGCCCGCGAGCGACCCGCGGATGGCGCACCTGCGGGACATCAGCGACGTGCCGGAGTTTGACCGGCTTGAGATCCAGCACTTCTTCGAGGTGTACAAGGACCTGGAGCCAGGCAAGTCCGTTGAAGGCTCGCACTGGTCGGGCCGCGCAGCCGCCGAGGCGGAGGTGGAGCGCTCGCGCAAGCGCTTCGTCGACCACGAGTCCGCCTGACCTCTCGCCGGAGATCAGGAGGATCACACCGAACGGGGGCGTGCCTGACGAGCCGACGTCCGATGGCCGCTAGGAGCGGCCCTCGGCGCGGGCCGCTTCTTCGAGTATCTGGTCCGCGCGGGACTTGATCGCCGCGTGCGCGTCGCGCAGGGGCTCTCCGCCAAGGTCGGCGAGGCCGCCGGAGACGAGCACGGCGGTCCGTGCTGCCGTCGCGGCCTGCTGCCACCTCATCGCCGCCGCGTGCAGCGTCATGGCCCGCACCGCCGCGCCCGCCCAGTCGGGCGCGGCCAGCTGAAGGTAGCGGGGTGCCGCGACCAGCCAGCCGGGTGCCGCGGTCGGCACCTGGAGCCGGTCAAGCACGTCCGCGGCGAGTTCGAGCCCGGCCTGCGACTCGGCGAGCCCGTCCTCGTCCATTCCGGTCTTCAGCAGGCAGCGGCCGAGGTGGAAGCGCGCTCTTGCCAGGCCGAGGTCGCGCTCTTCCGTGTCCGCGGCGGGCGCCTTGAGGTACATGCCGACGACCTCGCGGAGCAGGCTGATCGCGTCCCGCGTGCCGCCCGCCGCGTCCGAGGCGAGGGCGATCCTGGTGAGCACGTCGATCCGCGGCACCTCGTAAGCGGCGGGGTCGGCCTCAGCCAGCACCGCGTAGTGGCCTGCGGACTCCGCGAGCAGGGCGATGGCCTGCCAAGTGCCGCCGCCGTAGCCGGCGTGTGCGCACAGTGCGGCGGCGAGTTCCGGCTGGTGGCTCGCCGAGTCCGCCCCGTCGGCGCACAGCTCGCGGCTGATAAGCAGCGCCCGCTCGGAGTGCCCCGCCGCCTTGTCGTGGCTGCCCTGGAGCGCGGCACGGAACGCCTCTCCCAGGTGAAAGTCGTACCTGCGTTCCAGGGTGCTGAGCCGCAGCGCCCTGCGCCCCGATGCCATCCGGGCCGACGGATGGTGTGCTGACCGCTCGTGCCGGGCCATGAACATGCCGCGAACCTCTCACCGGGTGAAGCCACTCGACCGACCCCTACCAAGATCGTGACATAACACCGTGTAACAGGCAATACACGGTGTGAAACTATTTGTCCGGTCACCGGCGGAAATAGCCGGTAAGAGCCACCCGGCGGCACCCCGTGCGTTACCGGCTGGTGCCGCCGCGGCCGCTCTCGCCGGGGCGCTGGCCGGCCGCGGCGGGTTCCCCGGCCGCCTGCACGGTCCCGGCCACCAAGTCGAGGAAGGCGGAGGTCCGGTCGAAGGTCTCGCCGATGCGGTGGCCGGCCAGCAGGTCCTGATAGGCCCGGTAACGGCTCAGCTCCCACTCCTGTCCCCGTGGCGGCAGGGTCGCCACGGCAGGCGCGGGCATCGACCGCCAGGTCCACTCGGTGATCGGCGCGTCGTGCCCGCCCTGCGCGCCGCGCGGCCTGATGAAGTCGGCGTGATCGGCGTAGTAGCCCATCCGGTTCCGCACGAAGCGCAGGCCCCCCAGGGTGGTCTCCGTGGCCCGGCGCCGCGCGGCCGGCAGCCCCGCGAGCGCGGCATCGTACTCGTCGGGGTAGTACCTGACGAGGGTGGCATCAACGATCGTCACCCACCAGACAGCCTCGCCGATCACCGCGAACGCCTGCGCCTGGTCGTGCGCCCTGACCTTGCCGAGCCGCTCCGTAGTGTCCCGCATGGCGGTGATGGCCCAGCTCAGCGCGCTCGTTCCGGTGGCCTGGAGGCCGCGCGGCTCGTCCGCCCAGTTCTCGCTGCCCCACTTTTGGTGGTCCCTGGCCGCCGTGCTCCAGTTCTCGCGGTTCCAGGCCACGCGGCAGCGGGCCGAGCAGAAGCGCGCGTGCTCGCGTTTCGGCTCGAACTCCTTGCCACAGCGCTCACACCGCCTAGTTTCCGCCATCAGGTCATGTTACGCGTAACATCCGGCCTTACCCAGGCCGGGTCGTGGAACATCGGCGGAAATCCAGGTAGCCGGATCGTAACCAGTAGCCGTACCCGCGGGGCCATCCGGTGACGTTCTCCGTATCCCAGATGCCCGCGCGGGCGAGGCGAACCGAGATCCCCCGTCTCCGTACGCGGTCACTTGACTACTTAGAGTGAACAAGGTGCACTGGGAACCTGGGCAGATCCGTGCACCTTTCCCCGCGCAGCCGGGAATACTTTGATTGCTGGCACGGAGCACGGCGTCTCATGATTAACACTTAGTAATGAAGCTTGGCAGCAAGGAGGACCGGTGGACAACACCGAAGGAGTGCTGAGACGGGCACCCCTGTTCGACGCGCTCGACGACGAAGGCGCTCGCACGCTCCGTCGCCAGATGACGGAAGTGAAGCTCTCCCGCGGCGAGCACCTGTTCATGGAGGGCGACGACGGCGACTCCCTGTACGTGGTGATCGAGGGCAAGATGAAGCTCACCCGCGCCGCCGCGGACGGCAGGGAGAACCTGCTCAGCGTCATCGGCCCCGGTGAGATGTTCGGCGAGCTGTCGCTGTTCGACCCGCGGCCGCGCACCTCCTCGGCGAGCGCGGTGACCGACGCGGTGCTCGCGTCGCTCAAGCACGAGGCGCTCACGCCGTTCCTCCGCGAGCGGCCTGAGGTCTCGCTGCACATGCTGCGCGCGCTGGCACAGCGGCTGCGCCGCGCCAACGACGTCACCGCGGACCTGGTATTCACCGACGTGCCTGGCCGGGTCGCCAAGAACCTGCTCGACCTCGCGGAGCGCTTCGGCAACCAGGAGCCCGACGGCCTGCACGTGCACCACGACCTGACGCAGGAGGAGCTTGCACAGCTCGTCGGTGCCTCGCGGGAGACCGTCAACAAGGCACTCGCCGACTTCGCCGCCAGGGGCTGGCTGCAGATCTCCGCCCGCTCGGTGCTGATCCTCGACCAGGACCGGCTGCGCAAGCGCGCCCGTTAGGTGGCCTGCGAGGCAGCGGCATGCCCGGTGCCGCCCGCGGGACCGGGTGTGCTGGCCGGCGGCGGGCAGCACACGCGGCCGGCCGCGGGCAGCACACGCGGCCGGCCGCGGGCAGGACCGCGCCGCCGGATTTACCGGTAAACAAATCACAACCGGTAAACAAAAGACGTCTAGAACGCTTTTTCTTTACATCGGATGAGAAGTTTACCTGCGGGGAAAAGTTTACCGGTAAATCGCGTACGGCAGGGGCGCGTGATACGCCGACCCGCCTCAGGCCGACCCGCCTCAGGCCGACCCGCCTCAGGCCGACCCGCCTCAGGCCGACCCGCCTCAGGCCGACCGGGAGCCAGGCTCCGCGAGCTGGCTCCTGGCCGGCGAACCTCACCTGCCGCAGCCGCCGCCCTCCGCAGCGACGCAGGCACCCACCGAAACGCCTGGACAGCTAGGCAAGCCAGCCAGTCTGCCGGCCTTGTCGTTAGCCGGCGAGGTAGTCGAGGTCGTTAGCCGGCGAGGTAGTCGAGGTCGTTAGCCGGCGAGGTAGTCGAGGTCGTTAGCCGGCGAGGTAGTCGAGGTCGTTAGCCGGCGAGGTAGTCGAGGTCGTTAGCCGGCGAGGTAGGCGAGCTGGGCGCGGACCGACAGCTCGGCGGCGGGCCACAGTGACCGGTCCACGTCGGCGTAGACGATGGCCACAACCTCACCTGGAGTGCGCGCGCCAGCCGCGAAGGCGGCCCTGACCTGGTCAAGGCGCTCCCTGCGGTGCGCGATGTAGTAATCGAGCACCCCGGCGGGGTCGCGCAGCAGCGGGCCGTGGCCGGGCAGCAGCACCCGCAGGCCTGCGTCCCGCGCCAGCGACCTGAGCTCGTCGAGAGTCCGCAGGTAGTCGCCGAGCGCGCCGTCCTCGGCGATGACCGTGGTGCCCCGCCCGAGTACGGTATCCCCGGTAAGCAGCGCGCCGTCGGCGGCCAGCAGCAGGCTCAGCGAGTCCGCGGTGTGCCCGGGGGTGGCCACTACACGCAGCTCGCAGCCGGCCACGTCGAGCACCGCGCCCGCGGCGAACCCCTCGCTGCCCAGCCGGTGCGCGGGGTCAAGCGCGGCGACAGGCGCGCCGGACAACTCGGCGAACCTGGCCGCACCTGCGGAGTGGTCGGGGTGCCCGTGCGTCAGCACGACCTGCGCCACGTGCCTGTCGCCCGCGGAGGCCACGTCGAGCACGTGCCGCAGATGTCCCTCGTCCGCCGGGCCAGGGTCGACCACGACGACCGCGGTGCCGCCCGGCTCGGCGATTACCCAGGTGTTGGTGCCGTCAAGCGTCATCGGCGACGGGTTGGGCGCGAGCACGTTCCACGCCCGGGCGGTGCCCATTCCGGTAACGGCCTTGCCGTCGGTACCCGGCCTTACCCGGTCACCTGGTGCCGCGCTCACAGCGGGTACCCCACTTCGTCAGGGACGACCAGCCAGGCCTGGCCGTCCTCGAGTACCAGGCGCGGGCAGACCGGCTCTATGGCGCGGCGGGTAGCCAGAATGCCGTCAAGCCCGGCGCCCGCCGCGACGGCCGAGGCAAGGTGGTTCAGTGTCGCCGCCGTCGGCGGTAGCAGCGAGATCTCCCCCGCCCGCGCGGCGGCGACGGCGCTCGCCGGGCGCAGCCACGCCACGTGCTCCGCCTCCGCCTCATGGCCGACCGCCTGCTGGCCGTCCGGGAGCGCGGCGGCGAAGAACCGCGCGTCGAACCTGCGCGGCTCGCCCTCCGGCGTGACCCAGCGGGCCCAGGGCACAAGCAGGTCCGCGCGGAGCGCGAGGCCACGTCGCGACAGCAGCTCGGCCAGGGTCAGCGTGCCCGCGGCCAGCGCCGCCCTGTCCGCGTCCCACGACGGCCCGGCAGGCACGGCGAGGGGCGCGCCAGGCGCCCCGTCCGGCACGCCGGCCAGCAGCACGCCCGACTCCTCGAAGGTTTCCCGCACCGCGGCGCACACAAGCGCCCGGGCAACCTCGGCCGGGGCGCCGAGCCGCGAGCCGAACTCCGCGGGCGACGGCCCGTGCCAGTCCACCTCCGCGCCGTAGTCGGCGGGGTCCACCGAGCCGCCGGGAAACACGTAAGCGCCGGGCGCGAACTTCATCGCCGCGGTCCGCCGCAGCATCAGGACCTGGATGTCGCGCCCGTCGGCAGAGGACGCCATCGTATCGGGCGCGCTGCTGTCTGCCCGGGGGGACGACCCCCCGCCGGCGTCGGCCGCGTTCCGCAGGATCACGACCGTAGCCGCGTCCCTGGGGACGGCGGGCGCGATCCGCCCCGCCTCGATGTCGGCAAGCCGCGTGGCCAGCTTCTCTCCGAACAAGTTCAGTTGTATACGCACGCCGCAAGCACCTGTCGCTAGGAGTTTGCTGAATTTGCCACGCTTAGTGGTATCAGCTTGCCTCTGACCAGGAAAACCTGATTGTGGTGGTCCAGGAAATTGTGGTGGTCCAGGAAACGGTCTAATTCAGCGGACTCCTACCTGGCCTCGGCGATCAGCTCGACCTCGACCGGGGAGTCGAGCGGCAGCACCGCCATGCCGACGGCGCTGCGGGCATGCCGCCCCGCCTCGCCGAGCACCTCGATCAGCAGTTCGCTCGCGCCGTTGGCCACCTGTGCCTGGCCGGTGAACCCGGGCGTGCTGGCGACGAAGCAGGTCACCTTGATCACCCGCGCGATGGAGTCGAGACCGCCCGCCGCGCCGGCGACGGCGGCGAGCGCGTTCAGCGCGGCCGTGCGGGCGAACGACGCCGCATCCTCCGGCGTCACCGCGTCGCCCACCTTGCCGGCCACCTGCAGCTTCCCGTCGACGAAGGGTAGCTGGCCCGAGGTGTAGACGTAGTTCCCCGCACGGACCGCGGGCACGTACGCCGCCACCGGCGCGGCCACCGGCGGGAGCGTCAGGCCGAGCGCCGCGAGCCGCTCCGTCGCGGTGGACCCGCTCATACGGCCACCTCGCTGGCGCTCGGAGTCCGCATTCGCGGACGCACAGTATTCACTGACTCGCTCGCAAGCTCGCTCATTCCTTGGGCCGCTTCATGTAGGCGACGAGCTGCTCGGCGTTCGGGCCTGGCACCACGGCGACGAGCTCATACCCCTCATCGCCCCAGTTGTCCAGGATCTGCTTGGTCGCGTGCGTCAGCAGCGGCACCGTCACGTACTCCCACTTGATCATGGCGCTCACCCTAACCCTCGGCAGCGGGGAGTTCCTCGTCGGCCGCGATCTCGGGAATGGCGGGGGCGGGCATGGTCGCGTCGCCCAGGGCCTTGACGTCCGGCCCGGCCGTGGACCCGAGCTCGGGCGTGCTTGTGTGCGCGATCGCCGCCTCGGCCGCGGCCACCTCGGCGTCGCCCAGGTCTTGCGCCTCCGCGTCAGCCAGGGCGGTCGAACCCGTCGGCGCGGGCTGCCCAGGCGCCATCTTCTCGAAGAAGCGCAGCAGCTCGACGGGTACCGGCATGACGAGCGTGCTGTTCTTCTCGCCCGCCACCTCGACCACGGTCTGCAGCAGCCGCAGCTGGAGCGCCGCCGGGTCCTTCGCCATCACGTTGGCGGCGGCCGCCAGCCGCTTGGACGCCTGGTACTCGCCGTCGGCGGTGATGATCCGCGCGCGCCGCTCCCGCTCCGCCTCGGCCTGCCTGGACATGGACCGCTTCATGCCCTCGGGCAGCGACACGTCCTTGATCTCGACGCGCTCCACCCGGATGCCCCACGGCTCTTCCGTCGGCTCGTCGATGATGCGCCGCAGCTCCCTGTTGACCATCTCACGCTCGGCGAGCAGCTGGTCGAGCTCCGACTGGCCGATGATCGACCGCAGTGAGGTCTGCGCCTGCTGCGAGATCGCGTTGATGTAGTTCTGCACGTTGACCGTGGCCTTGATCGGCTCGACGACCCGGAAGTACACCACCGCGTCCACCCGCACCGACACGTTGTCACGGGTCATGCCCTCCTGCGCGGGCACGGTCATCGCGATGATCTGCATGTTGACCTTCTGCAGCCGGTCGCCCACCGGCCGGATGAAGGTAAGGCCCGGCTCGAGTACCTGCGGCTGAACGCGCCCGAACCGGTACAGGACACCCTTCTCATACTGCTGTACAACCTTCATCGACCGGCCGAGGGCGGCCAGGCCGGCAATTATCAGGAGCACGATGACAAGAACAAGAGCCTCCATGGAGGCACCTCCTCGTTAGCGGCGGCCGCAAAGGGCTTGATTCAGCCTAGTCCGCGCCTCACCGCACGCGCAGCAATCACTTCCAGGGAGAGGCGAAGCCACGCGCCCGTTCTGGGTTACCCGTTTTCTCCACCGCCGCCGCTTGGCCGCCACCTGCGTGACGGGCACGTAACGGTGACCCGCCGGCGATAGCCTCCTAAGAGCGCGGTTATCTTCCGGGGAGAGAACCCTGCGCCCCGGGGCGCCCGCCGGCGAACTGCCGCGGAAGCGGGCGCGAGGCAGGGGGTGTTGCCACGACGAGGGACTACGCATGACGGCGAGGGACACGGACTGGGACGGCGTGCGGCTGCACGTCGTGACGGGCAAGGGGGGCACAGGCAAGACCACCGTCGCCGCCGCCCTCTCACTCGCCCTCGCGCACGCCAGCCGCAAGGTGCTGCTGATCGAGGCCGAGGGCAGGCAGGGAATCGCCCGGCTGTTCGACCGCCCGCCGCTCCCCTATGCGGAGCGCAAGATCGCCATCGGCCTCGGCGAGGCACACGACGGCCGCGATCCGGGCGGCGACGTGTACGCGATGGCGATCGATCCGGAGGGCGCGCTCCTCGACTACCTGCACATGTTCTACGGCATGCGCACCGCGGGCGTCGCGCTCACCAGGCTGGGCATGGTGGACTTCGCCACCACCATCGCCCCGGGCCTTGCCGACGTGCTCGTCACCGGCAAGGCCACCGAGGCGACCCGCCGGAAGCAGCCGGGCTCGGCGAGCGGCTTCGCCTATGACACCGTCGTGCTCGACGCCCCGCCCACCGGCCGGATCGGCCGGTTCCTCAACGTGTCCGCCGAGGTGTCCGGGCTGGCCAAGGTGGGACCGATCAGGGCGCACGCCGACACCGTGGCGAACGTGATCAAGTCACCGCAGACCGCCGTGCACTTCGTCTGCACGCTGGAGGAGATGCCCGTGCAGGAGACGCTGGACGGTATCGCCGAGATGCGCGCGATCCCCGGCATGCAGGTCGGCGGCATCGTGGTCAACATGGCCCGTCCCCCGGTGCTCAGCCGACCAGAGCTCAAGGCGCCGCCGGACCTGACGGCCATGGCCGCGGCGCTCGGCGCGGCCGGCCTGTACGATCCCGGCTCGCTCGCCGCCGTCCTCGCGGGCGAGCTAGGCGAGCACGCGCGCCACATCGAACTCGCCGACCGCGAGCGCGCCGAACTCGGGGCGACCGGCCAGCCGATCTACGAGCTGCCGCTGATCGCCGAGGGGATCGACCTGGCCGCGCTGCACCGGCTTGCCGCCGAGCTCCGTGACCAGGGAGCAGCATGAACCCGCGCCTTGACATCGACAGGATCACCGACGACCGGCGCACGAGGATCATCGTCTGCTGCGGTTCAGGCGGTGTCGGCAAGACCACCACGGCGGCCGCGATCGGGCTGCGCGCCGCGGAGCGCGGCCGGCAGGTCTGCGTACTCACCGTCGACCCGGCGCGGCGGCTCGCCCAGTCCATGGGACTCACCTCGCTTGACAACACACCGCGCCTCGTTGACGGCGTCGATGACGAGGCCGGCGGCAGCCTGCACGCGATGATGCTCGACATGAAGCGCACGTTCGACGAGGTCGTCGAGGCGCACGCGGACCCGGCGCGGGCGGCGCAGATCCTGGCGAACCCGTTCTACCAGTCGCTTTCCTCAAGCTTCGCCGGCACCCAGGAGTACATGGCGATGGAGAAGCTCGGCCAGCTGCGGCGGTCGGACGAGTGGGACCTGATCGTGGTGGACACGCCGCCGAGCCGGTCGGCGCTGGACTTCCTCGACGCGCCCGAGCGGCTCGGCAGGTTCCTCGACGGCCGGCTGATCAGGATACTGACCGCCCCGGTGAAAGCGACCCGGCCGTTCGGCCGGGTGCTCAACGCCGGGCTGTCGGTGATGACGGGCGCGATGACGAAGCTGCTCGGCGCGCAGGTGCTGCGCGACGCGCAGACGTTCATCACGGCCTTTGACACCATGTTCGGCGGGTTCAGGGAACGCGCGGAGTCCACCTACCGGCTGCTGCAGGCGCCTGGCACGTCGTTCCTTGTGATCGCCATGCCCGAGCCCGACGCGCTGCGCGAGGCGTCCTACTTCGTCGAACGGCTCGCCGAGGAGCGGATGCCGCTCGCCGGGCTGATCCTGAACCGGGTGCACAGTTCAATCACCGGCGGTCCCGTCAGCGGCGGTCCCGTCAGCGGCGGTCCCGTCAGCGGCGGTGCCGGCTTCAGCCGGCTGAGCGCGGCGCGCTCGCTCGCCGCGGCCGAGACACTGGAGGCCGTGAGCCAGAACGCGGGCGGTGCATCCGAGGCACCGCCCGGCTACTCTGCCGCCGCTGCGGCGCTGCGGCTGCACGCTGAGCGGATGAACCTGGGTACACGTGAACGGCGGGTGGCCGGGTCGTTCATGTCGGCCCACCCGGCCGTTCCCGTCATCGAGGTACCTGCCCTGCCGGACGACGTGCATGACCTCGCCGGGCTTCGCCGCGTCGGCGAGTCTTTCGCATGGAACAGCTAGCTCTCGCCCGGCTCCGTTGCCGGCCAGGCATCGCTGCCAGCGTGCGATGGGAGATGCCGCGGGCTCAGGCGCTAGCGACGAGCTCGTCGATGCCCTGGCGCTCGTAACGGTCACGGGCCGTCTCGAGCAGTTCGCGCCACGACTTGACGTCGGGCCTGCGGCGCAGCAGAGCGCGGCGCTCGCGTTCTGTCATCCCGCCCCAGACGCCGAACTCGATCCCGTTGTCGAGCGCGTCCGCAAGGCACTCGGTACGGACCGGGCAGCCCCGGCAGATGAGCTTGGCGCGGTTCTGGGCAGCACCCTGGACAAACAGCTCGTCAGGGTCGGTCCCCTTGCAGGCGGCGCGTGTGGTCCAGTCGGTGATCCACATGTGCCCAACTCCTCTTGATCGCCGGGCACACGTGTACCCGGGCGGTCTGCGTTGACGGATTGCATCTCCGTGAGGGTGTGCGGCCACCCGGTCACGGTTATCTGTTCGTGATAAAGGAACTTACGGAAGTGAGGGCATGGCTGCCAAGACCCCGGTATGGCCATTTCAGAGATAGTCCTGATGGGCTATATACAGGCGGGGCTGTAGTCACTACCCAGTCAACCGGCCACCCCGAGTGACGAAACTGCCAGCGTGCCGGCCTAGGTGCAGACGTGCTGCGAGTAGTACCGTGCTCGCCCGCGTACGCTATGACGCGTGCAGCTCTGGAACTTCATAGCCAGCAAGACCAACTCTGTCGGGCGCCTGCTGTTGATGGCGGCGCTCGGCGGCGTGCTCGTGGCGGCGATGGCGCTGCCCGTGGTTGCGGCCAGCGGGATCCTGGTCAGGAACACCGCGGACAAGTTCACCACGCTGTCGGTCGACTCCTCCAGCCTCCCGCAGCGGTCGGCCATCTACGACAGCGACGGGCGCCTGCTCACCTACGTGTACGGTGTGGACCTCGGCGCGGGCAAGAAGTACACGGGCATCGACAGGCAGCCCGTGAGCTACGACCAGATCTCGCAGGCCATGCTCGTGGCCATCGTGGCCATCGAAGACGACCGGTTCTGGCAGCACGGCGCGCTCGACGTCAAGGGCACCATCCGGGCGCTGGTGAACGACCTTGAGCACAAGCCGATCCAGGGCGGTTCCACGCTCGAGCAGCAGTACGTGAAGAACGTGCTCATCCTGCAGGCTCTTGATGACCCGGCGGCGCAGCAGGCGGCGTCCGCGGAGACCATGTCCCGCAAGATCGACCAGCTGCGGATGGCGGTCCAGATCGCGCACAGCATGTCCAAGCAGCAGATACTCGCCGGGTACCTGAACGACTCCTACTACGGCAGCGGCGCCTGGGGCATCGAGGCGGCCGCGGAGACGTACTTCAACACCACGGCCGCGAAGCTCACCCTGCTCCAGGCCGCGACCCTGGCCGGCATCGTGGAGAACCCGGCGCAGTACGACCCGATCAGCAACCCCGTCTCCTCGACCGAGCGGCGCGACACCGTGCTCGCCAGGATCTCGCAGACCAACCCCAAGGCGCTCAAGCCCGCCGACGCGGCCAGGCTCGAGCAGCAGAAGCTGGGGCTGAGCCCTGGCACCGCGGACAACGGGTGCACCGCGAGCAGCGTCGGGAACGCCGCCTTCTTCTGCGACTACGTGATGCACACGCTGCTGCTCGACCCGCAGCTCGGTACAAGCACCCAGGCACGCGCCAAGATGCTCGCCACGGGCGGGCTCAAGATCTACACCACGGTGGACGAGCGGGACCAGGCCGCGGCGACCAACGCCGTCAACTACGTGCTGCCCGCAAAATCCAAGACCTACAACCCGGCGGGCAATGTCGCGAGTGAGGTGCTCATCCAGCCGGGCACGGGGAAGATTCTCGCGATAGCGAACGACCGGCCGTACGGCACAGGCCCCGGGCAGACTGAGGTCGACTACGCGGCCAACACGCAGTACGGCGGCGTCGGCGGCGTGCAGACCGGGTCGTCGTCCAAGCTGTTCACCCTCATCACCGCGCTTGAGCAGGGCGTGCCGTTCGGCTTCCAGCTGACCGTGCCCGGCTCGCAGGTGGTGTCAGGCTTCACTAACTGCGCGGGCGACCCGGCCGGCTATGACCCGCAGACCGGCCGGTCCGGCGTGTTCAACGTGACAAACTCAGAAGGCCCGGGCAAGACCACCGACTCCCTCTACACCGGCACCACGCAGTCAATCAACGTGTTCTACGCCAACCTTGAGCGGAAGGTTGGCCTGTGTAACGTGGTGAAGACGGCGGTCAACCTCGGGGTCACCAGGTTCGACGGCTCTTCGCTGCTCACGCAGGATGTCACCGAGATCGGCGGCAGCAAGGTCACCCTTGACCCAGCCGACGACAACCCCTCCTTCACGCTCGGCTCGGTGAACGTCTCCCCGATGTCCATGGCCGCCGCGTACGCGACCCCGGCGGCGAACGGCGTCTACTGCGCGCCGATCGCGCTCACCAAGATCATCGACAACACCGGCAAGTCGATTCCCGTCCCGTCGGCAGGCTGCCACCAGGCGATCCCCGTCCGGGTCGCGCAGGCGGTGAACTACATCCTCCAGGGCGTGTTCACCGCGCCGGGTGCCACCGCGGGCGGTCAGGGCCTCGCAAACTACCCGGCGGCGGGCAAGACAGGCACCTCCAACGTTGCGAACGGCTACGGCACACCGTACGCGGCCTTCGCGGGCTACACCACCGCGCTGACCGGCTACGTCTCGGTGTTCAACCCGATCTCCCCCACGGTCAAGGACACGATGGCCAATACCAGCGCCTGTTACCGCTCCTGGTACGGCTACCTGGAGTGCCCGGGCGAGATGTACGGCGCGAACGCCCCGCTGTCGGTGTGGCACGAGACCTTCGACCACGCCAACCTGTCCGGTTCCGTGGCCTTCCAGCCGGTGCCGCAGGGGAGCTCGCTGTGGGACGCGGGCGACGGGCAGACGGTCAAGCAGCCGAAGAAGGGCGGCCGGGGCGGGAACCCCGGCAACGGGCCAGGGTTCGGCGGGGGCCAGGGCGGGGGCCAGGGCGGCGGCCCGTTCCTCCCGATCACGACGCCCTGACCGTTACCGTAGGCCGGGCCTGAGCCCGGCGCACGGGTCAGCCAGCGGCCAGCTGGCGGCGCACCTCCGCCGCGACCCTGGCGCCGTCTGCACGGCCCGCTACGCGCGGCGTGACGGCCTTCATGACCTTTCCCATGCCCGGCAGCCCCGCGGCCCCTGTCTCGGCCACAGCGGCCGCTACGAGCGCGGCAAGCTCCCCGTCGGAGAGCTGCGCCGGCAGGTAGCCGGCCAGCACGTCGCCCTCGGCCCGCTCGGCCGCCGCCTGGCCGGCCCGTCCCGCCGCCTCGAAGGCCTCGGCCGCCTCCCGGCGCTTCTTCGCCTCGCGCGTGAGCACCTTGAGCACGTCGTCGTCGGACAGTTCGTGCGCGGCGGAGCCCGCGACCTCCTCGTTCGTGATCGCGGCGAGCGCCATCCGCAGCGTGCGCAGCCGCACCTGGTCCCGGAGGCGCATCGCGTCGGTCAGGTCGGCGCGGAGACGTGTCTTGAGTTCGTTCACATCCCTATCGTGCCCGACGACCGCGGGCGACGTGGCAGTATGAATGCGTGCGAGCACGAGCGATCACTTCCGTCGCGGCCGTCGCGGTCATCGGCTATGCCTCCGTCATCGAGCGCAACTGGTTCGCGCTCCGCGAGCTTGAGGTGCCCGTGCTGCCGCCGGACGCGGAGCCACTGCGCGTGCTGCACGTGTCCGACATGCACCTGACCCCGGGGCGGCACCGGCTCATGGCATTCGTCAGGTCGCTCGCCTCGCTCGCTCCCGACCTCGTGGTGAACACCGGGGACTCGATCGCCTCGGCGGAAGCCATCGGCCCGCTGCTTGACTCACTCGGCCCGCTGCTCGACCTGCCAGGCGTGTTCGTCTACGGCTCCAACGACCTGTACTCACCGAAGCCAAGGAACCCCGCGAGGTACCTGTGGCGGACGAGTGCGGGCGATCACGACCGCGATGAGCCCGACCTGCCGTGGGAGAAGCTTGGCGGTGAGCTGGCCGCGGCCGGCTGGCTCGACCTCAACAACCGGCGCGGGCAACTGACCGTCAACGGCCTTGACATCGCGCTGGCAGGCGTGCATGACCCGCACGCGGAGCGGGACCGCTACGACCTGGTGGCCGGCCCGGCCGACCCCGCCGCCGCGCTGCGCCTTGGCGTGCTGCACTCGCCGGAACCCCCGGTACTTGACCTGTTCGCCGCCGACGGCTATGACCTGCTGCTCGCCGGGCACACCCATGGCGGCCAGCTGCGCGTGCCTGGGTTCGGCGCCCTGGTCACGAACTGCGGCATCGAGCGCGCCAGGGTGAGCGGCCTGTCCATGCACCCCCAGGTGTCCCCGGCGACAGGGAAGACGGCGTGGCTGCACGTTTCCGCCGGCCTCGGCACCTCCCCGTGGGCGCCAGTAAGGTTCGCCTGCCGGCCCGAGGCGACCCTGCTCACCCTCACCCCCCGATCGGCTTGAGCGCGCGCGAGCCACTCCGGTTATCCGCTAAACTAGCGGAGGTTCGGCTGAGAACCCCTGCAGCGGGGTGTGGCGCAGCTTGGTAGCGCGCTTCGTTCGGGACGAAGAGGTCGCAGGTTCAAATCCTGTCACCCCGACTCGCTGCATAGCAGGTAAGAGGCCCGTTCCTCGTCATGAGGGGCGGGCCTCCTTCCTTTTGTGCGTCGCTGATGCGTCACGGTGCCGCGCCCACGGCTCGATTACCTTGTCGTGAGCGTCCGGCGCGAGGTGCTCTCTCTGGCGGACCGCTGCGTCGTCGCGTAGTCCTCGTGGCCGAGCAGCGCCTGGACGTCATACAAACCGGCACCCCGTCCTGACGAGCCACGACGCCTTGCGGTGTGCCTCATTACCCGCGGCGCGAACCGGCGGATTCGGTGCGCCGGGTCGTCGCACGCCTCCTTGCCGCACTTCCCCGCCGGGCACTCGCCGTCCTGCGCCGGCGGGCACGGGCCCGCGGCCGCCTTCCGCGCCCGCTCCGCCGTGGTGTCCGTCACCAGGGGGCAGCGGCACGGCACCCGCCAGTCCCTCCCCGTCATGAGGAGCGACATCCCCTCGAGCACGTGCGGCGGCACCGGGACGGTGCGATGGGACTTCTTCGACTTCGGGTGCCCGCGCAGGCCCTTGCGGGTCATAGGAGACGGGCAGCAGCAGCAGCGGGCATACTGTCTATGACAGAGCGTCACCAGCCGGGGGAAGGGGTGGCCCCGATGCCTGACATCAAGTCTGATCATGAGGCTGAGGTAGTGGAGGTAACGCGCGAGGAGGGAAAGCCCTGCTCGATCGCGCCGCCGGGGACGAACTCGGCATGTCCGGCGACAAGTTCCTCGCCAAATGGGACGCCGGGGACTACGACGATGCTGATGACCCGGCCGTTACCCGAGTAGCGATGCTGATCCCCTTTGCCCGGTAGGACACCGACCGAAGCAGTAACGGCCTTCCTGCCACCGTTGCAGGGCCTCTCAGCTGCGCAGGCTACTCTCTGTCAGATATCGAATCGAGAACGTAAGCATCCCGGTCCACAGCGGAATCGCCCAGTCGGGTGCTGCACTCCTGCCCTTGGCGCTGGCCAACTTGGGGGAACTGGATCCGTGGCGCAGCACACGGGATCGACGGCATGTATTTCGTCTCATCGGCCTGTCTGAATGATTTTTCAGGAAGAGTTTTGGAGTTGTGAAGAGTTTATGGCGTGAGAACACGAAAAAGTCTTCAGGATCAAGGTGCCGGGCTGCAACGATGATGCCCTTGGGGTCGGCGGTGCTCAGGATGCTCGCCGCGTGACGTTTCCGGCACCCGCAGGCCTCGCTGCCGCGCCCGCCCGGGGATTCCCTGTAAAGAACGCTGCGGGACCGCGCTGATGGGAATCTCAGCTCGATAAGCCGGCCGCATGTCTACTGACATCGCACTGAAATTGCACGTCATTACCCGTACAGCCTGAACCCAGGCGGGCCGCCGAGGTGCTGTAACACCCCGGCGGCCCTAAACCACCCCACCAGGAACCACTGGATGAGCAGCCGTGCAACCCATCATCGCCCAGCCAGGCAACCACGCGCACCCCGGTCCCGACCAGGCCGCCCGCCAGCGCGCGGACCGGCTCGCCAAGGCGACCCCCGGGCAGATCGAAACGGCGCTCGCCTACCTGAGCACGATCGACCCGGAGGCGTTCGAGATCGCCTTCACCGCCGTCACCGCCACCGGCGAGGAGACCCAGGAAGACGAGGAGCCCGTCCCCGCCGGACCCCGCCGGACCCCCCTGGCTAGTCATGGTGTTCTTGGCCACGGTCCGGCTGCCCGCGCGATCGGGATCACCCGCGGAGCATGAAACGCGGATGCTCGGTTTGACCAGGAAAGACAAGAGACCGCGCTGGCCGGGAACCATCAGGTGCTGGCCAGCGCGGCGTCTCGGGAAGCGGGTGTGCGGAAGGTTGAACCGGCTCCCGTTCGGTGGTACGGCTTTGGTTCGCTAGCCGCTGATCACCCGCTGATTACCCGCTGATCACCTCGGGAATCGAGACGGATTTCAGGCACTCAACACCGAATTCAAGGCCCTTGCCCGAGTGCTTGGCACCACCGGACGGCACCACCGGGTGGATGCCGCCGTGCCCGTTAACCCAGACCGTGCCGGCCTCAAGCCGGCGTCCACATCCAGACAACGATGGTCACCCTCAGTGGGTTCGTCGGCGGGTGGTAGACCACGTTGGCGTCCCAGGTTGTGTGCAGGGTGAAGACGTGCCTGATCGCGCCACTGTCGCCGTAAGGCTGAAGTTGCTTGAGCCCGGCAAGGAGCACCGGCACCCGCCCGATCCGCTGGATGTCCCGCGTGATCGACAGCACGGCAGGGACATCCGCAGCCTTGGCCGACGACTCGCTATTGTCGTGCAGGTACGATGCCGCAGGGATGCCGCACATGGCCCGGATGGCCTGGGTCAGCCACCGGTAGTCCGCCACGTCGAGGATGATGACCGACGCGTTGGCCGGGAGCGTCTCGCACAGCCGCTGTACCGCAAACAACTCGCCCAGGTAAGTGCGCTTGTCGGCGAGGCCGTTTGCGTGCAGCGCGATCCCGTGCGAGGTGGAAATACCCAGGCCCCAGTTGGTCATTACGGCGGGCAGGACGACGGCTAGCCCGCAGACGGCCACGGCGGCGTTGCGCGGGATGCCGAGGAAGCCCTGGTCGCGGAGCCAGGCCGACGCGCGGGCCACCGCCCATATCGCGAGCAGGACGAAGGCCGGCATGACCTCGGGAACCAGACGGCGGCTGGCCCACGGCTGGTCCCCAGCGATGCCCGGCACGTACAGGAACGTCACGATGGCCCAGGAGAACGCCATCAGCGGCAGCACCCAAAGCCGCGCCTGCCCGCGCAGGACCTTGCGGCCAAGCAGCGCAGCGCCGATCGCGGCGAGTCCGATGACGGGCAGGCCGAGGTACCAGTAGACCCAGTGCAGGGCTAGTTCGGCGTGGGCCGGTACCAACTGGCCGTTGTAGTTGATGGCCTTCACATGCTGGACGTGCGGGCGGAGCGCGAAGATCACGAGGACGAGGAAGGGCAGGACCAGTACTGCCTGCTGCAGCCAGCCCCACCAATGCGGCAACGGCCGGTGCCGGTAGTACCAGGTCCCGGCCACGGTGAGGACGAGCACGAGGGCGGTGATGCCGGCCAGTGGCAGCACCGCGTGCCGGTTTGTATCCATCAGGTAGGGCCAGGAGAATCCCAGTCCATCCCAGATGCCGAGGGCGGCCCCGATCACCAGCCCGATCGTCAGCGGCGCTGCCTGCGGACGCCGCCGAACGAACAGCGCGCCGCAGTAGGGGATCACGGGCAGAAACTCGCTCGCGCCGTCGATGCGCACCAGCACCGTAAGCCCCAACAGCAGTCCGCCGAGCCCGGCCGACACCCGGATCCGTCCCCGGACCGCCGCAGCGGCCAAGCGGGTCCCGTCCGCCGGGGCGTCGTCGCGCAGCGAGTCGAAGACCAGGCTAAGCCCCCCGATGAACAAGATCTCCGCAAGAGGCTCGCTGTAGGTCGAGCGGCTGGTGAACTGCATGGGAAGCGACACCGCGACGGCCAGCGCCGCCAGCGGCGCCCACCGCGGCCCTACCAGACGGGCCGCGAGCCCGGCGAAGGCCAGTACAGCCAGCGCGCCAAGCAGCGGCCCCATCAGCAGCGTGACGTGGTAACCGACCACCCACATCACGCCCGCGAGCACCATCGGCAGCCCGGCCATGAACTGCAGCACGACCGTGTTGCCCACCTGATAGGTGCCTGTGCCATTACCGCCGAAGGCCAGGACGCCGTTATGGGTGCCGCCGAACGCCGCGGCGTCCGCCGGGACCGGCAGCGAGCCATGGCCCGCGATCCATGCCCCGAACTGGTAGTAGGCAGCTGGGTCGCGGGTGAGTATGACGAACTGGGACCGGAAGGCAACCTGGTCGGCGAGGAACGCGGCCACGATCACCAGCACCGCGACCAGGGGCCACCATGGCGTGCGCGGCCCCCGCGCCGACTCACCCGCGGCAGGGGTCGGCAGCGCGTAAGCATCTTGCCCGGGCAAGGCAGGGACCGAGCGCAGCCCGTAGTACAGCAGCGGCACCATGCACGCCACCGCCAGGACCGTCACCGGCACCGGCTGGAAAAAGCCGGCCGCCAGCAGCAGGAATCCCGGAACCAGCCACGCGGTCGCCAACAGCGCCGGCAGCACCGACAGCCGCGCGAACAGCAGGCCGACGTCATCGCGCGGCCCCCCGGTACCGCGGCCGGCAGCGTGCACCGCCGCGCCGGGAACCACCTCACCGACGCCACCTGCCTGTCGGCGACCCGGCCCGGGGGTCGCATTTACACCCATCGATTCCCCTCGCTCTTGGCCATGCTGCCGACGACGCAACATGGCATTCGATACGACCGCATTCCATATATGTGTGGCCTTGGTGGCACGTTCACTACCTCTTTGGGCAGTGCAGCCACCCGCAGCCCGAATGGATGGAAATAACCCGAGTTCACGTGTCGCCGAGAGATGGGTCCCCTCCGACACGGACAACATCATTACTACCCGCATGCCAACGGCACAAGCAAATGAGGCCTGGTTCCTCTGCGATCTCCCTACTTTCTCCACGGATTTTCTCCACGGATTTAGACATGTCGCTTTAGTCCTAATCCATCCGCCAGTGGCTAAAGTCGCGCGTGCCGCGCCACCCGCGATTCGTCCGGTACCACGACGCGCCAAATCCCAGAATCGCTGCCACACTCTATTACTTAACGTACTCTCGTCGTAACATGATGTGACCAGAGCAGATGACGCGGTGGGCCGCTGCGCTGGCTGGCGCAAAGAGGGCGATACGGGGAAGGAATTAACAAAAATGAAGCTATCGCAGCAGCGGCCGGAAAAAATCCTGTTCATAACCCGAAAATTCCCGCCAAGCGTCGGCGGCATGGAAACAGCAGCTTACGAACTTTACAACGCGCTCCACGGTACCGGGCAAATCGACCTAGTTGCATGGGGCGGGAGCAACAAGTGGCTGCCTGTTGTATACTTCTGGCTATTTGCCAGGGCCGTGGTAAGCGTGCTGGTGCGCCGACCAGATGTGATTTTGCTCCAGGATGGGGTAATGGCTCCACTAGGTTGGGCGCTGAAAGTTCTCTCAGGCCTGCCTACTCTCATCGTCATTCACGGACTTGAGGTTACACATAAGAATACTGTGTACCGCTCCCTGGTACTTCCCTTCATCAAAAGGCAGACAGCTTTCGCAGCAGTAAGTGAAGGTACCAAGTGTGCTGCAATTGCCGCGCTGGGCCCCGCAGGTAAGCGAGTAGAAGTCATCCGCAACGGTCTGAGCGATGTCTTCTACTCAAACAAGTCGAGACGTGAGCAGCTGCTAATCGTTGCTCAAGAGACCGATCTTCCGTTCCCGAGATTGGAACACAGCCGTGTACTCGTTACGACAGGTCGCTTGGTGAAAAGAAAGGGGGTGAGCTGGTTCGTAGACAACGTGATGCCCCGAATAGTTATTGACGACCCCAGTATCCTCTATCTTGTAGCAGGTTCGGGGCCGCAAAGAACAGCGATCGAGCTGGCAATCGAGCGAAACAACCTGACGGATAGCGTTAAGCTTCTAGGGCGAGTTTCTCACGAATGCCTCAAGGCACTATACAATGTGGCCGATGTTTTTGTCATGCCCAATGTACATGTGCCAAACGACATTGAAGGCTTTGGGCTGGTGGCTATCGAGGCCGCATCGTGTGGTGCCACGGTAGTGGCATCCGACCTTGACGGCATCAGTGATGCCGTGGTCAATGGGATGAACGGTTACCTCGTACCAGCCGGAGATGCCTCCGCGTACATTTGTATCATCGCTCGTGAATTGGCTAAGCGGTCGCAGTCGCCCTCGGCAGTTCGCCGGTACACCCTGGACCACTATTCATGGACCGAGAGTGCAAGGACTTACCGATCGCTCGCGCGGAGTCTAGCATTGAACGGCACTGTACGACCCGAGAGTTCCACCGACAACGTTCATGTCACCGATCAGCCCGGTCGCCGAGACGAACGTATTCACCCCCTAACCGGGGTCGGAAGTGGGCAAGGAGAGGTGACCTGGGTCGGCGGCGGTGATGCTCTGCCGCCCAGCCTGGACCTCGATGGTGCCGCAACGGCGGGCCACCTTGACGAACTTCCTGATTGACCCGCGGCCTACGTAGGTGTTTCTGCCAGTTTGAACCCACTGGCAGCGATGCGTTCGTAGACGAAGAAATCTTTATTATTCGGTTCCGGCCGGGGTCCCGTTACCACCTGTACCAGGCTCCAGTCTGGGCAGTTTTCATCCACCCACCGAGAGAAGAGATGATTTTGAACATGTGGTGCAATGTCGAAAATTTGCTCATTCGATCCGTATATCACGATGAAATGTGTACCGGCGGCAAAGAGATCCATCATATGGGCGTTGAACGCCTTGTCGTCCGTCAGATGCTGAACGACATCCAGTGACAGGGCAAGGTCGGCGGTGAAGAGCCGTGCGTTGTCGGCGAAGCAATCACTGTCGTAGAGGTAAAAGCTCTTCGTTGGGTCGTCTGCGAAGCGGCGCACGCACAACTGCACGGCAGTCCGAGACACGTCAAGCCCGACATAGTTGGGGTAATCAGCCAGCGAGAGCTGATTGCCGTCGCCGCAGCCGAACTCGACTACCGACCTGATGCCGTGCATGCGGACGAAATCATTCAGGAATTCGGCTTTCCCCTTGGCGAGGTGTCCGTAGGAACCGACTCCGCTCGTGCGGCCGCGGGCGTATCGCCACTCCCAGTAGGCCTCGGAATTCCGGAACATGATCCGGTGCCGGATCATCAAGACACGACGCAGGCCCGGCAATGGGCGGACCAAGTCCTTAAGAGTCATATCGGTCACAACCTCCTTCAATCACTGTTGGTCGCTGACATATAACTAATAGCTATTACTTCTCCGGGACTGGTAGTGGTGACTTCGCCGTTGCCGGCTCTGCTTCCGCTGCGGGGGACTTTGCGCGGGCTCTGCCGCGGTGGTTGGACAGAGCGGACACTCCGGCCGTGATCAGGTCCGCGGCGAGGGTCGCCGCGCGGGACAGCAGCGCCACCGCATCCGCGGCGGCGAGGGTCAGGCCCGCCGGGTGCGCGAGGATTGCGATCAACACCACCTCCCTGGCGCCCGCGCCGGCCGGGAGGAAGATGATAAGGAAGCCGACGCTCCAGGCGAGCGCGAACCCGCCGATAGACAGGGGCAGCGCGATACCCGGGGACACTCCTACGCGGATCGCGAGCACCCAGACCTGCAGGCCGTAGAGGATCCAGGAGACGAACAGCCAGCCGAGAGCGGACGCGATGACCCTGCCGGTCAGCGACTGTTCGAGCGGCGGCCTGCGGGCGAAGCGCAGCGCTCTGCCGATCAGGTAGTTGAGTATCCTCGGGTGCAGGCACGCGAGCAGGAACGGTAGGGCGGTGAAGGTCCACAGGTATGGCGTGGAACCGCCCGTGAAAGGCAGTGCCACCAAGGCGACGATGAGCCCGGTGATCGGCCCCACCAGCATGTTGACGGTGGACGCGGTCACCGTGCGGAGCCGGGGCACGTTGTGCTCGGTCGCCAGTTCCATCTGCGCGAGGACCGGCCAGACCGCGCCGGGCAGGTACT
>Ga0335078_10003930_pt1 | contig 22088 bp, 18 predicted proteins | sample Lox_Sample_32_FD_206711 | JGI IMG/M metagenome (GOLD analysis project Ga0335078, IMG submission 206711) | Soil microbial communities from Loxahatchee National Wildlife Refuge, Florida, United States - Lox_Sample_3.2 | ecosystem: Environmental > Terrestrial > Soil > Wetlands | place: USA...
TCTTCGCCTCGCCCGAGCTGCCCGGGGCCGACGGGGCCGACGATGATCTCAAGCGCCGCAAGGCCCGCCAGGACGCGGGCGTCTCGGCCATCCTGCATGAGTCGGGCCCGGTCCGGTACTGGGACCATGACCTCGGCCCGGACAACCTGCGACTGCAGTTCGGCGAGATCCCGGACGCCGCGTCCGATGACCTGCTGCAGCCCCGTGGCCTCACCCCGGACCCGGGCCGGGCCCTGGACGAGCACTCGTTCGAGGTCACCCCGGACGGCGCCCGGGTGGTCACCGGCTGGTCGCGGTGGGACGAGGCGGGCGACCAGAACGACGAGGTCCACGTCATCGACGTGGCGACCGGGGAGCGGCGGGTCCTGCTCGCCGCCCCGGGCTGCGACTTCGGCAGCCCGCGGATCTCGCCGGACGGCCGCCTGGTCGCCTGCATCCGGGCGGCCCACAGCAGCTACGCCGCGCCCGGCGATGTCACCCTGGTGGTCGCCGCGCTGGAGGGCACCGGGCCCGGCGGCCGCGCCGAGCCGCGTGACCTGCTGAGCGGCCTGGACCGGCGGCCGGCCGAGGCCGCCTGGGCCCCGGACGGCGGGTCGGTCTACTTCACCGCCGACGATCACGGCCGGCAGCCGGTGTTCCGCGCCGACCTGGCCACCGGAGACGTCACCCGGCTGACCGCGGACGACGGCGCGTACGACAACCTGTGCCCGGCGCCGGGCGGCCGTTTCCTCTACGCGCTGCGGGCGGCGGTGAACGAGCCGCCGACGCCGGTGCGGCTGGACGTCGCGGATCCGGGCGGCGAGCCGCTGCGGCTGGCCAGCCCGGGCGCCCCGCTCGCCCTGCCCGGGCGGCTGGCGGAGATCGAGGCGACGGCCGGCGACGGGGCCCGGATCCGGGCCTGGCTGGTGCTGCCGGAGACCGCCGCGCCGGCCGCGCCCGCCCCGCTGCTGGTGTGGGTGCACGGCGGGCCCATGATGAGCTGGAATTCCTGGTCCTGGCGGTGGAATCCCTGGGTGATGGCCGCCCGCGGGTACGCGGTGCTGCTGCCCGACCCCGCCCTGTCGACCGGCTACGGGCATGCGTTCATCGCCCGCGGCCACGGGCAGTGGGGCGGCCAGCCCTACGCGGACGTCATGGCGATCACCGACGCCGCGGTGGCCCGGCCCGACATCGACGAGACCAGGACCGCGATGATGGGCGGCTCGTTCGGCGGCTACATGGCCAACTGGATCGCCGGGCACACCGACCGGTTCCTGGCCATCGTCAGTCACGCCGGGCTCTGGGCTCTCGACCAGATGTTCAGCACCACGGACCTGCCGTCCTACTGGCGCCGGATCTTCGGCGACCCGGTCACGCAGCCCGGGCGTTACATGGACAACTCACCCAACCTGTGGGCCGGCCAGATCAGCACGCCCATGCTGGTGATCCACGGCGACAAGGACTACCGGGTCCCGGTGGGCGAGGCGCTGCGCCTGTGGTGGGACGTCCGCCGCCGGGTGCCCGGCACCCGGTTCCTGTACTTCCCGGACGAGAATCACTGGATCCTGAGCCCGGGCAACGCGGCCGTCTGGTACGAGACGGTGCTCGCCTTCCTCGCCCAGCACGTGCTGGGCGAGGAGTGGCGCCGGCCCGGGCTGCTATGAGCAGTGCCAGGATGGGCCCGTGACCCGCGCCCAGCTGGATAAGCGGCCCGGCGACGTCGCCGCGATGTTCGACGGCCTGGCCGACCGCTACGACCTGCTGAACGATGTGCTGTCCGCGGGCCAGGACCGGCGCTGGCGGCGGGTGGTGGCGGCGGCGGTCGGCGCCGGGGCCGGCGACCTGGTGCTCGACCTGGCGGCCGGCACCGGCACCTCGTCGCGGGCTTTCACCCGGGCCGGGGCCCGCTGCGTGGCGTGTGACTTCTCGCTCGGCATGCTGCGGGCCGGGGCGCGCAAGCCCGCGCCCGGCGTCAGCTTCGTGGCCGGCGACGCGCTGGCGCTCCCGTTCGCCGACCGGGCGTTCGACGCCGTGACGATCTCGTTCGGCCTGCGTAACCTGGCCGACCCCGACGCGGGCCTGGCCGAGATGCTCCGGGTGACCAAGCCCGGCGGCCGGCTGGTGGTGTGCGAGTTCAGCCACCTGCCCGCGAGATGGCTGGACGTGGTCTACACCAGGTACCTGGCCACCGCGCTGCCGCTGGTGGCCGGGCGGCTGACCGGCAGCGGCGACGCCTACAGCTACCTGGCCGAGTCGATCGCCGACTGGCCCGCCCAGGGGCCGCTGGCCCGGCGGATCGCCGCGGCCGGGTGGCGCGCGGTGCGCTGGCGGAACCTGACCATGGGCGTGGTCGCCGTGCACCTGGCGCGCCGGCCCGGCGGGCGGGACCGGCCTGCGCCGGACCGCGCCCGGCGCGGCCCCCGCATGCCCGGGCGTTGTGCGGGATGCTGCCGGGGGGCGGCCTGCGGGTGGGTTTAGACTGAACCGCAAACGTACTTGTGAAGAGCTTCACAAGATAGTCAGGAACCTGTTCTCGTGACCGATCATGTTCCCCCCGGCGCGCGGCTCGCCGCTCGCGATGATCTCAGGAAGCTTCCGGGCGATGGCGACAGCGCCGACGTGATCGTCGTCGGCTGCGGGCCCGCCGGGTCGTCGGCGGCGTTCTACCTGGCCCGCGCGGGCCTGGACGTGCTGGTGCTGGAGAAGAGCCACTTCCCGCGGGAGAAGGTCTGCGGCGACGGCCTGACCCCCCGCGCGGTCAAGGCGCTGACCGCGATGGGCGTGCCGCTTCCCGAGAGCGAGGGCTGGCTGCGGAACAAGGGCCTGCGGATCATCGGCGGCGGGGGGCGCATCGAGCTGCCCTGGCCGGACCTGTCCAGCTACCCGGGGTTCGGCCTGGTCCGCACCAGGCTCGACTTCGACGAGATCCTGGCCCGGCACGCGCAGAAGGCCGGGGCCAGGCTGCTGGAGGGGGTCAATGTCACCGGCCCGATCATCGACGACCGCACCGGCCGCATCGTCGGGGTAACCGCCCAGCGGGCCGCGGACGGCGAGAAGACCGACCTGCGGTTCCGCGGACGGCTGGTGGTGGCCGCGGACGGCAACTCGTCCCGGCTATCGGTGGCGATGGGCCTGCGCAAGCGGGACGACCGCCCGCTCGGCGTCGCGGTGCGCACCTATTACTCCACCCCGCGGCACGACGACGACTATCTGGAGGCGTGGCTGGACCTGTGGGACGGTGACAACCTGCTGCCCGGGTACGGCTGGATCTTCGGCATGGGCGACGGGACCAGCAACGTGGGGCTCGGGCTGCTGAATACCTCCGAGGCCTTCGGCAACATCGACTACCGGGTGCTGCTGCGCAAGTGGCTGGCCGGGATGCCGCCGGAGTGGGGGCTGACCGAGGAGAACCGGACCCAGCCGGTGCGCGGCGCCGCGCTGCCGATGGGGTTCAACCGCACCCCGCATTACACCAGCGGGCTGCTGCTGGCCGGCGACTCCGGCGGCATGGTCAACCCGTTCAACGGCGAGGGCATCGCCTACGCCATGGAGGCGGGCGAGATCGCGGCCCGCACCATCGTGCAGGCACTGGCCCGGCCCACCGCCGAGGGGGCCGAGACCGTGCTGCGGGGCTATCCTGGCGAGCTGAAGGCCGCCTACGGCGGCTACTACACGCTGGGCCGTTCGTTCGTGCAAATGATCGGCCACCCCCGGTTCATGAGGTTCGCCACCCGGCACGGCGTGAAGCGGCCCTACGTGATGCGGTTCACGATGAAACTGCTCGGCAACCTGACCGAGCCCCGGGGCGGTGACGCGGTCGACCGCCTGCTCAACGCGCTGTCTAGGATGACCCCGGCGGCATAACGGTGACTGGCCATGGCGAGAGGGTGACGAGGTGCTGAACCTGTACGTCCCGATCATCGTTCTCGGGGCGCTGGCCGCGGTCTTCGCGGTCTTCTCGCTGGTGATGGGGGCGCTGGCCGGCCCCAAGCGGTGGAACCGGGCCAAGCTCGAGTCCTACGAGTGCGGCATCGAGCCCACGCCCGGCAACAGCCAGACCCGGTTCCCGGTGAAGTACTACATAACCGCGATGCTGTTCATTGTCTTCGACATCGAGATCATCTTCCTGTACCCCTGGGCCGTGGCCTTCGACCGCCTCGGGGTGTTCGGGCTGGTCGAGATGGTGACGTTCATCGTCACGGTGCTTGTCGCGTACGCCTACGTGTGGCGGCGCGGCGGTCTGGAGTGGGACTAGGTCATGGGCCTGGAAGAGAAGCTGCCCAGCGGCATCCTGCTGACCAGCGTGGAGAAGCTGGCCGGCTATGCGCGCAAGAGCTCGGTCTGGCCCGCCACGTTCGGGCTGGCCTGCTGCGCGATCGAGCTGTTCGCCACCGGCGGAGCAAGGCACGACCTGGCCAGGTTCGGCATGGAGCGGGCCTCGGCCACGCCCCGGCAGGCCGACCTGATGATCGTGGCCGGCCGGGTCAGCCAGAAGATGGCGCCCGTGCTGCGCCAGATCTACGACCAGATGTCCGAGCCCAAGTGGGTCATCTCCATGGGCGTGTGCGCGTCCAGCGGCGGCATGTTCAACAACTACGCGATCGTCCAGGGCGTGGACCACGTGGTGCCGGTGGACATCTACCTGCCGGGCTGCCCGCCGCGGCCGGAGATGCTGCTCGACGCCATCGTCAAGCTGCACGACAAGATCCAGAACATGAAGTTCGGCGTGAACCGCGACCAGGAGATCACCGACCTCGAGCAGGCCCGGCTGCGGCGGCTCCCGCTGGTGGCCAGCATGAGCGGTCCGGTGCCGGGGACCACGGCGGCGGGGAGCGCCGCGGCGGAGAGCACGACGGCGGGGAGCACGGAGACGGGGAGCACGGAGACGGGCCAGTGACCGAGACCAGCCAGCCGGGCCAGCCCGGCGAGCCGGACGGCAGCGCGCCGCCCGCGGACCCGGCGGAGCTGGCGGGCCGCGAGCGGCTGTCGGAGCGGGTCGTGCGGACGGGCATGTTCGGCGTCGAGGACACCCCCGACACCTCCGGGTACGGCGGGCTGCAGGTCCGCCAGCCGCCGCCGCTGTCCAGCCCCCGGCCCTACGGCTCCTACTTCGACGAGGTTGCCGACGCGCTGGCCGGGTCGCTCGAGCAGTCGGGCGCGAGCTTCGGCGACGCGGTGGAGCGGGTCGTGGCCGACCGCGGCGAGCTGACCTTCCACGTGCGGCGCGAGCACCTGCCCGCGGTGGCGCGGCGGCTGCGCGACGACCCGACGCTCGCCTTCGAGCTGTGCACCGGGGTTTCCGGCGTGCACTACCCGCTCGAGGAGGGCCGCGAGCTGCGCGCCGTCTATCACCTGGTGTCGATCACCCGCAACCGCCGGCTGCGCCTGGAGGTGTCCGCCCCCGACGGCGACCCGCACGTCCCGTCGGTCGTCGACGTCTACCCGGCCTGTGACTGGCACGAGCGGGAGACCTGGGATTTCTTCGGGATCATCTTCGACGGCCACCCGGCGCTGACCAGGATCGAGATGCCGGACGACTGGAAGGGCCACCCGCAGCGGAAGGACTACCCGCTGGGCGGGATCCCCGTCGAGTACCGCGGCGCGACGATCCCGCCGCCGGACGAGCGGAGAGCCTACCATTGACGCCCGCTCCGCCCCGAGCGCCGGGCCCGCGCCCCGGCGATCCCGCGCTGCCCACCGACATTCTCCGGGGAGGTGAAACGGCGTCGCGCTCCCGGCTGACGACGGGAGCCCCCACGCCGTGACGCAATGACCGCTCAGGCGGACTCAGGCACCGAGGGCCGCGTCTACCACGTCGCCGGGCAAGACTGGGACGAGGTGGTCGCCGCCGCCGACGAGCTGGGCGACCGGCCGGACGAGGAACGCATCGTCGTCAACATGGGCCCCCAGCACCCGTCCACCCACGGGGTGCTGCGGCTGATCCTCACGCTGGACGGCGAGACCGTAGCCGAGCTCCGGCCGGTCATCGGGTACCTGCACACCGGCATCGAGAAGAACATGGAGTTCCGCACCTGGACGCAGGGCGTGACGTTCTGCACCCGGGCCGACTACCTGATGCCGCTGTTCAACGAGACGTCGTACTGCCTGGGGGTGGAGCGGCTGCTCGGCATCGAGGACCGGATCCCGGACCGGGCGAGCGTGATCCGGGTCCTGATGATGGAGCTGAACCGGATCTCCTCCCACCTGACCGGCATCGGGCCGCTCGGCCTCGAACTGGGCGCGACGACGGTGTTCCTGTACGCGCTCCGCGAGCGGGAGAAGATCCTCGACCTGTTCGAGCTGATCACCGGCCTGCGGATGAACCATGCCTACATCCGGCCCGGCGGGGTTTCGCAGGACCTGCCGTCCGGGGCGCTGGAGCGGCTCCGGGAGTTCGTCGCGATCATGCCCAGGCAGCTGGGCGAGATCCGCGCGCTGTTCGACGCCAGCCCGGCCTTCCTCGCCCGCACCAAGAACATCGCCTACCTGGACCTGGCCGGGTGCATGGCGCTCGGCGTCACCGGCCCGATGCTCCGCTCGGCCGGGCTGCCCTGGGACCTGCGCAAGAGCCAGCCCTACTGCGGCTACGAGACGTACGAGTTCGACGTGCCGGTGACGGACACCTGCGACGCCTACGGCCGGTACCTGATGCGGATGGACGAATGCGACCAGTCGCTGCGCATCATCGAGCAGTGCCTGGACCGGCTGTCCGGCCCGCGGCCGGCCCGCGACCCGGTGATGATCGACGACGCTAAGATCGGCTGGCCGGCCCGGCTGGCCCTCGGCCCGGACGGCCTGGGCCCGGCCCCCGACCACATCGCCCACATCATGGGCCAGTCCATGGAGGCGCTGATCCACCACTTCAAGCTGGTGACCGAGGGCTTCCGGGTGCCGGCGGGCCAGGTGTACGCGGCGGTAGAGTCGCCCCGCGGCGAACTGGGCTGCCACGTGGTCAGCGACGGCGGGACCCGGCCGTTCCGGGTGCACCTGCGCGATCCGTCGTTCCATCACCTGCAGGCGCTGCCCGCGCTGGCCGAGGGCGGCCTGATCGCCGACGTGATCGCGGCCGTGGCCAGCATCGACCCGGTGATCGGAGGGGTGGACAGGTAAATGGCGCCGCTCGACGAACTGCGGTCCCGGCTGGGCCAGGACGCCGCCCAGATCATCGGCCGCTACCCGAGGCCGCGGTCCGCGCTGATGCCGCTGCTGCACCTGGTCCAGGCCGACGAGGGTCAAATCACCGCCGACGGCATCGCGTTCTGCGCTGAGCAACTCGGGCTGACCGAGGCCGAGGTGACGGCGGTGGCGTCCTTCTACACCATGTTCAAGCGCCGGCCGGTCGGCGAGTACCACGTCGGCGTGTGCACCAACTCGCTGTGCGCGGTCATGGGCGGCGACGCCATCTTCGCCGACCTGCGCGAGCACCTCGGGATCGGCAACGACGAGACCACGCCCGACGGCAAGGTCAGCCTGGAGCACCTGGAATGCAACGCCGCCTGCGACTACGCGCCGGTGGTGATGGTGAACTGGGAGTTCTTCGACAACATGACCCCGCGGTCGGCCCGGGACCTGGTCGACGCGCTGCGCACCGGCGCCGACGTCGTGCCGACCCGCGGCGCGCCGCGGCTGTGCACCTGGAAGCAGGCGTCGCGGATCCTGGCCGGCTTCCCCGACGGCCAGGCGGCCGGCGGCCACACCGCGGGCGACCCCAGCCTGGCCGGCCTGCGGAAGGCAAAGGAACAGGGCTGGACGCCGGACGCGCCCGCCAGCCGCAACGGAGGACAGCAGCGGTGACGACGATACTGACGCCCGCGCTCACCGCCTACTGGGACCAGCCCGACTCGTTCACGCTGGCCGGCTACCAGCGTGACGGCGGCTACCGGGCACTGCCCAAGGCCCTGGCGATGACCCCGGTCCAGGTCATCGGGACCGTCAAGGACTCGGTGCTGCGCGGCCGCGGCGGTGCCGGCTTCCCCACCGGCGTGAAATGGGGCTTTATCCCGCAGGGCGACGGCAAGCCGCACTACCTGGTGGTGAACGCCGACGAGTCCGAGCCGGGGGCCTGCAAGGACATGCCGACGATGCTCAACAACCCGCACGCGCTGATCGAGGGCACCGTGATCGCCTCCTACGCGATCCAGGCGAACACGGCGTTCATCTACGTCCGCGGCGAGGTGCTGCACGTGATCCGCCGGTTGCAGTACGCGGTGGCGCAGGCGCGCGAGGCGGGCTTCGTGGGCCGCGACATCCTCGGCTCGGGCTTCGACCTGGACATCATCGTGCACACCGGGGCGGGCGCCTACATCTGCGGCGAGGAGACCGCGCTGCTGGACTCGCTGGAGGGCAAACGCGGCCAGCCCCGGCTCAAGCCGCCTTTCCCTGCGACCGCCGGCGTGTACGGGAGTCCGTCGAACGTCAACAACGTGGAGTCGATCGCCAGCGTGCCCTGGATCATCCAGCACGGCGCCAGCGATTTCGCGTCGCTGGGGACCGAGAAGTCCAAGGGCTTCGGGATCTTCTCGCTGTCGGGCCACGTCACCACGCCCGGCCAGTACGAGGCGCCGCTCGGCACCACCCTGCGTGAGCTGCTCGGCCTGGCGGGCGGCATCCGCGCCGGGCACCGGCTGAAGTTCTGGTCGCCGGGCGGGTCCTCCGCGTCGCTGTTCACCGACGAGCACCTGGACGTCCCGCTCGACTACGAGGCGGTGGCCGCCGCCGGGTCGATGCTCGGCACCCGTTCGATCCAGCTGTTCGACGAGACGACCTGCGTGGTCCGGGTCGTGCTCCGGTGGATCGAGTTCTACCAGCATGAGTCGTGCGGCAAGTGCACGCCGTGCCGGGAAGGCAGCTACTGGGTCGTCCAGCTGCTGCAGGCCCTGGAGCGCGGCGAGGGCAGCGAGGCCGATCTGGACAAGCTGCTCGACATCTGCACGAACATCACCGGCCGGGCGTTCTGCGTCCTGGGTGACTCGATCGAGCCATCGGTCAGGTCGTCGATCAGGTTTTTCCGCGACGAGTACCTCGAGCACCAGCGCCACGGCGGCTGCCCGTTCGACCCGGCCGCGTCCACCCTGTTCACCCTGGAGTCCGCCCGATGACAGTACAGGCGAGCCAGGGCGCGGCCGGAGGGGTCGCCCGCCCGGCCGACGGCGTCACGGTCACCATCGACGGGTTCGAGATCACCGTCCCCAAGGGCACGCTGGTGATCCGGGCCGCCGAGCAGCTCGGCATCCAGATCCCCCGGTTCTGCGAGCACCCGCTGCTGTCCCCGGTGGGCGCCTGCCGGCAGTGCCTGGTGCACATCGAGGGCCAGCCCAAGCCCCCGGCGTCGTGCACCACGACCTGCACCGAGGGCATGGTGGTGCACACCCAGCTGACCTCCCAGGTGGCCGAGAAGGCGCAGCGGGGCGTGATGGAGCAGCTGCTGGTCAACCACCCGCTCGACTGCCCCATGTGCGACAAGGGCGGCGAGTGCCCGCTGCAGAACCAGGCCATGTCGGCCGGCCAGGGCGAGACCCGGTTCTACGGGGTCAAGCGGACCTTCGCCAAGCCGGTCCCGCTGTCCGCGCAGGTGCTGCTGGACCGGGAGCGGTGCATCCAGTGCACGCGCTGCACCCGGTTCGCCGACGAGATCGCCGGGGAGCCGCTGATCGAGCTGTTCGAGCGCGGCCCGCAGGAGCAGATCAGCGTGGCGTCCGGTGAGCCGTTCGACTCCTACTTCTCCGGCAACACCGTGCAGATCTGCCCGGTCGGCGCGCTCACCGGCGCCTCCTACCGGTTCCGGGCCCGGCCGTTCGACCTGGTGTCCACGCCCAGCGTGTGCGAGCACTGCGCCTCCGGCTGCCGGCAGCGGACCGATCACCGGCGGGACGCGGTCACCCGGCGGCTGGCCGGCAACGCCCCCGAGGTCAACGAGGAATGGAACTGTGACAAGGGGCGGTGGGCGTTCACCTACGCCACGCAGCCGGACCGGCTGGCCTACCCGCTGGTCCGGGACGAGTCCGGGGTGCTCCGCCCGGCCTCGTGGCCGGAGGCGACGGCGGCCGCCGCGGCGGGGCTGCTCGCCGCGCGGGGCCGCGCGGGGGTGCTCACCGGGGGGCGGCTGACCATCGAGGACGCCTACGCCTACGCGAAGTTCGCCCGGCTCGCGCTGGCGAGCAACGACATCGACATGCGGGCCCGCCCGCACTCGGCCGAGGAGACCCAGTTCCTGGCCAGCTACGTCGCCGGGCGCTCGTCCGGCGTGACCTACCAGGGCCTGGAGCGCTCCGGCACGGTGCTGCTGGCCGGGTTCGAGCCGCAGGACGAGTCGCCGATCGTCTTCCTCCGGCTGCGCAAGGCGGCCCGGGCCGGCCGCCTGGCCGTGTACTCGCTCGCCGCGCTGGCCGGCCCCGGGCTGGCCCTGATGTCCGGCACGCTGCTGCCCGCCGCGCCCGGCGAGGAGGCCGAGGCGCTGGACCGGCTGGCGGCCGCGGGCGGCCTGGACGAGATTGCCGCCGAAGCGGTGCACGGGCTGCGGCAGCCGGGCGCGGTGATCCTGGCCGGCGAGCGGCTGGCCGAGGTGCCCGGCGCGCTGACGGCGGCGGCCCGGCTGGCCGAGGCGACCGGCGCGCGGCTGGCCTGGGTGCCGCGCCGGGCCGGCGAGCGCGGCGCGGTCGAGGCCGGGGTCCTGCCCACCCTGCTGCCCGGCGGCCGGCCGGTCGCCGACGCGGCCGCGCGGGCCGGGGTGGCGCGGGCCTGGGGGGTGGCGACGCTGCCGGCCGAGCCCGGCCGCGACACCGCGCACATCCTGGCCGCCGCGGCCGCGGGCGAGATCGACGCCCTGGTCGTGGCGGGCGTGGACCCGGCCGACCTGCCCGACCCCGCGGCGGCCCTGGCCGCCCTGGATGCCACGCCGTTCCTGGTCAGCCTGGAGCAGCGGGTCAGCGCGGTGACCGACCGCGCCGACGTGGTGCTGCCGGTCGCCACGGTCGCGGAAAAGGCGGGCACGTTCCTGAACTGGGAGGGCAGGCCGGGCTCGTTCGGTCCCGCGCTGGCCGTCCCCGCGGCCCAGACCGACCTGGAGGTGCTCGGCTCGCTGGCCGACGAGATGGACGTGCACCTCGGGCTGCCCGACACCAGGGCCGCCCTGCGCGAGCTCGATGCCCTGCTCCCGATCACCTACGGCGAGCCGGCCGCCACCGCGGATGCGCCGGCCACCAGGGCCGGCACCGGGTCGCAGGTCCCCCGGGCTAACACGGCCCCGGGCCAGGCTGTCCTCGCTACGTGGGCCAGCCTGCTCGACGCCGGCCGGATGCAGGACGGCGAGCCGAACCTGGCCGGCACCGCCCGCCCGGCCGTCGCCCGGATGTCGGCGGCGACCGCGGCCGAAGCCGGCGTGGCCGCCGGGGGTAAGGTCACTGTTGCCACCGAGCGCGGGACCATCACCGTGCCCGCCGAGATCGCGGACATGCCGGACCGGGTGGTCTGGCTGCCCACCAACTCGGCGGGCTGCGCGGTGCGCGGCGGGCTCGGTGCGGGCCACGGAAGTGTCGTCACCCTGAGGAGCGCTCCATGACAGGCCTGGCCGCCCCGGCGGGGGGGCAGGGCAACACCTTCCCGACACTGGCCGACTTCGGGCATGACCCCTGGTGGCTGGTCATCATCAAGGTGCTCGCGATCTTCCTGTTCCTGCTGCTCGGCACGCTGTTCGGGATCTGGGCCGAGCGCCGGATCATCGGGCGGATGCAGCAGCGCCCGGGGCCCAACCGGGCCGGGAAGTTCGGGCTGCTGCAGTCGCTGATGGACGGCCTCAAGCTGGCCCTCATGGAGGACATCGTCCCGCGCCGGGTGGACAAGATCCTGTTCTGGATGGCCCCGGCGATCTCGGTGATACCGGCGTTCATCAGCTTCGCGATCATCCCGCTGGGCCCCATGGTCTCGATCTTCGGGGTGCGCACCCCGCTGCAGCTCACCGACCTGCCGGTGGCCGTGCTGCTGGTGCTCGCGATGAGCTCGATGGGCGTGTACGGGATCGTGCTGGCCGGCTGGTCGGCCGCCTCGCCGTACTCGCTGCTCGGCGGGCTGAGGTCGTCAGCCCAGGTGATCAGCTACGAGATCGCGATGGGGCTGGCGTTCGTCCCGGTCTTCCTGTATGCCGGGTCGCTGTCGACCACCGCGATCGTGTCCGCCCAAGCGCACGGGACGGAGTTCCACTGGTTCGGCGCCGGGCTGCACTACCCGTCCTGGTTCGCGGTGCTGCTGCTGCCCTCGTTCCTGATTTACCTGGTCACCATGGTCGGGGAGACCAACCGGCTGCCGTTCGACCTGCCCGAGGGCGAGGGCGAGATCGTGGGCGGCTACCACACCGAGTACTCCTCGCTGAAGTTCGCGATGCTCCAGCTGGCCGAGTACTGCAGCGTGATCACGGTGTCCGCGCTGGCCATCACGCTGTTCCTCGGCGGCTGGATGGCGCCGTGGCCGATCTCGGTGTGGTCGGGCGCCAACGCCGGCTGGTGGCCGCTGCTCTGGTTCGTGATCAAGGTGTCGATCTTCTTCTTCTGCTTCGTCTGGCTCCGCGGGACGCTGCCGCGGATCCGCTACGACCAGCTGATGAGGCTGGGCTGGAAGGTCCTCATCCCGTCCGCGCTCGCGTGGACGCTGATGATCGCGACCATCCGGGTGTGGCGCCGCCAGGGCGGCAGCACCGGCGTGTACATCGTGGCCGGGCTCATCATCGTGGCGCTGATCCTGCTCGCCTGGGCCTGGGACGTCTCGGCGGTCAACCGGGCCCAGCGGGCCGAGGAACTCGACGCCTCCGACGCCGAGGCCGAGACGGAGGCCGGCGCGTTCCCGGTCCCGCCCATGGACCTGCCGCACTACCACGGGGTCGGCGCGGTCCCGGCGGTGACACCCGCCGAGCCCGGCGCCACCGAGGCCGCGACGAGGAAGGAGGTCACCGGTGCTTGACTTCCTCAACCCGATCAAGGGTTTCGGCGTCACCTTCCGGCAGATGTTCCGGAAGGTCGACACCGTCCAGTACCCGGAGGAGAAGAAGCCGACCGCGCCCCGGTTCCACGGACGGCACCAGCTGAACCGCTGGCCCGACGGGCTGGAGAAGTGCATCGGATGCGAGCTGTGCGCCTGGGCCTGCCCGGCCGATGCCATCTACGTGGAGGGCGCCGACAACACCGAGGAAGAGCGGTACTCGCCCGGCGAACGGTACGGGCGCGTCTACCAGATCAACTACCTGCGCTGCATTCTGTGCGGGCTGTGCATCGAGGCGTGCCCCACCCGCGCGCTGACCATGACCAACGAGTACGAGCTCGCCGACGACAACCGCGAGAGCCTGATCTGGACCAAGGAGCAGCTGGTCGCGCCGTTGCAGCCCGGCATGGAGGCCCCGCCGCACCCGATGCGCCTGGGCGAGACCGAGCAGGACTACTACCGGCTCGGCTCGGGCGGGATCGCGGGCAACCCGCACATCGCCGAAGATGGCCGGCTCGGGACGGACGACCGATGACCCACGGCCTGGTACTCGCCTCCGGCATGGCGGCCGAGACGCAGTCCCTGACGTTCTGGGTGCTTGCCGTGGTCTCGGTGGCGGCCGCCCTGGCCATGATCCTGGCCCGGCGGGCGGTGCACTGCGCGGTGCTGCTCGCGGTGGTGATGCTGTCGCTCGCGGTCCTGTACGCGCTGCAGGGCGCGCCGTTCCTGGCCTTCGTCCAGGTGATCGTGTACACCGGCGCCGTGCTGATGCTGTTCCTGTTCGTCCTCATGATCATCGGGGTGAGCTCGCAAGACTCGCTGGTGGAGACGATCCGGGGGCAGCGGCTGGCCACCGCCCTGGTCGCGATCGGCCTGTTCGTGCTGCTGGCCCTCGTCGTCGGGCACGCGGCGATCGGCCCCGCTTCCGCGGCGGGGGCGGCCTACTCGGCGGGCAACGTGCAGGGCCTGGCCCGGCTCATCTTCACCACGTACGTGTTCCCGTTCGAGGTGACCAGCGCCCTGCTGATCACCGCGGCGCTGGGCGCGATGGTGCTCGCCCACCGCGAGCGCACCACCCCCAAGCCGACCCAGCGGGAACTGGCGCGCCGCCGGGTGACCGGCCCGCGGCCGACCCCGCTGCCCGGCCCGGGCAGCTACGCGCGGCACAACGCCGTCGACATGCCCGCGCTGCTGCCCGACGGCACCCCGTCCGAGCAGTCGGTCAGCCCGGTGATCGCCAGCCGGGGGCTCGAGCTCACCCCCGAGACGTCCTCCGCCGCGCCGGAGGTCCGCCTGGCCTCCGGCGAGCTGCTGGCGCCCGACAGCGACAGCGGCGAGCACGACGGCAACTCCCGCGAGGGGGCCCGATGGTAAGCCCCGTGCACTTCATCGCGCTGTCGGTGATCCTGTTCGTGATCGGCGGCGTCGGCGTCCTGATCCGCCGCAACGCGATCATCATCTTCATGTGCGTGGAGCTGATGCTGAACGCGGTCAACCTGGCCTTCGTCGCGTTCGGCCGGATGCACGGCAACCTGGACGGGCAGGTGATCGCGTTCTTCGTGATGGTGGTGGCCGCGGCCGAGGTCGTCGTCGGCCTGGCCATCCTGACCGCGATCTTCCGTTCCCGCCGGTCCGCGTCGGTGGACGACGCGAACCTGCTGAAGTACTAACCCGGGCCCCGGGCCATGGCCCGGGGCCTGCCCCGGAGGGACACGGCGTCCGTCCGGGCCAACACAGTAGAAGGAGTAGCCAGTGACGGGCTCTGTCGCGGGCGCGCCGTCGGCCGCGGTGATGACCACCGTGAGCGCGATCGGCGTCCAGCGCGCCGCGTGGCTGCTGCTGGCCTTCCCCGTGGCCGGAGCGCTGATCCTGCTGCTGGGCGGAAAGCGCAGCAACTCCTGGGGGCACCTGGTCGGCGTGGCCATGCCGGTCGCCGCGTTCGTCTACGGCGTGATCGCGTTTTTCGCCATGCTCAGCTACCCGGCCAGCCAGCGCAGCCGGGACCTGCAGCTTTACTCCTGGGTGCCGGTGGCCGGGTTCAAGGTCAACATCGGCCTGCTGCTCGACCCGCTGTCGATCTGCTTCGTCCTGCTGATCACCGGGGTCGGCTCGCTGATCCACATCTTCGCGGTCGGGTACATGGCGAACGACCCGGAGCGGCGGCGGTTCTTCGGGTACATGAACCTGTTCGTGGCGGCGATGCTGCTGCTGGTGCTGGCCGACAACTACCTGGCCCTGTACGCGGGCTGGGAGGGCGTGGGCCTCGCCTCCTACCTGCTGATCGGGTTCTGGCAGTACAAGCCGGCGGCCGCGACGGCCGCGAAGAAGGCCTTCATCGCCAACCGGGTCGGTGACGCCGGCCTGTCCCTGGCCATCATGCTGATGTTCGCCCAGTTCGGAACCGTGAACTTCACCGGGGTGTTCGGCGCGGTGCCCGGCGCCAGCCACGGCGTGGTGACCGCGCTCGGCCTGCTGCTGCTGCTCGGCGCGTGCGGCAAGTCGGCCCAGCTTCCGCTGCAGTCCTGGCTGCTGGACGCGATGGAAGGCCCCACCCCGGTCTCGGCGCTGATCCACGCGGCCACCATGGTGACCGCCGGCGTCTACCTGATCGTCCGGTCCAACCCGATCTTCAACCTGACCCCGGACGCGCGGCTGGCCGTCGCCATCGTGGGCGCGGTGACGCTGCTGTTCGGGGCGATCATCGCGTGCGCCAAGGACGACATCAAGAAGTCGCTGGCCGGGTCCACGATGAGCCAGATCGGCTACATGTTCCTGGCGGCCGGGCTGGGCCCGGCCGGCTACGTGTTCGCGATCGCCCAGCTGCTGGCGCACGGGTTCTTCAAGGCCGGGCTCTTCCTGACCGCCGGGTCGGTCAAGCACGAGATGAAGGACGAGGTGGACATGCGCCGGTTCGGCGGCATCGGCGCGGTGATGCCGCTCACCTTCGGCGCGTTCATCTGCTGCTACCTCGCGATCATCGGAGTCCCGCCGTTCTCGGCGTTCTTCACCAAGGACCCGATCATCGACCAGGCCTTCGGCAAGGGCGGCACCTCGGGCGCGCTGCTCGGCACCGCGGCGCTTATCGGGGCTGGCCTGACCACGTTCTACATGACCCGGATGCTGCTGATGACCTTCACCGGGGACCGCCGCTGGGACGAGGGCCAGCATCCGCACGAGGCGCCGCCGGTGATGACCGGGCCGGCGATCCTGCTGGCCATCGGCGCGCTGGGGGCCGGCGCGTTCCTGATGCTCGACAGCCGGCTGATCGACTTCCTCGCGCCGGTGACCGGCAGGCCGCCGTCGTCGCCCGGGCTGTACACCCCGGCCGGGATCGGCGCGCTGGCGCTGCTGGTCGCCGCGGTGATCCTGGCCTGGTTCATGTACGGGCGGCGCGAGGTCCCGGTCACCGCGCCCCCCGGCAGCCCGGTGACCGTCGCGGCGCGCAAGGAGCTGTACGGCAACGCGTTCAACGAGTCGCTGCTGATGCGGCCGGGCCAATGGCTGACCCGGCTGTCGGTGTACTTCGACAACAGGGGCATCGACGGGCTGGTGAACACGCTGGCCGCGACGATGGGCGGCACGTCGGGCCGGGTCCGCCGGGTCGAGAACGGGTTCGTCCGGTCGTACGCGCTCCTGATGTTCCTCGGCGCGGCGCTGCTCGTCGGCGCGCTGCTTCTGGTGAGGGTGTAGGGGATAGCCGATGAGCACATTTCCCTGGCTGACCGTGGCGGGCGCGATCCCGCTCGTCGGCGCGGTCGCGGTCTCGCTGACGCCGGGCCTGTCCGCGCCGGGCGGGGACGCGGACCGCCGCGCCCGCGCCACGCTCGTGAAGCAGCTCACCCTGGGCTTCACCCTGGTCACGCTCGCGGTGACGATCGCGATGGCAGTGCAGTTCAAGACCGGCGCGGGGGCCCCCGATTTCCAGTTCACCCAGGTCTACCAGTGGATCCCGCAGTTCGGGGTGCACTACGCGGTCGGCGTGGACGGGATCGCGCTGGTGCTGATCCTGATGACCACGGTGCTGATGCCGGTGGTCATCCTGGCCTCCTGGAATGACGCCGAGGGCGAGGCGAACCCGGCGGGCGAGCCGCCCCCGAGACGGAGCGTGAAGACCTATTTCGCGCTCATGCTCGTGCTCGAGACGATGATGATCGGGGTCTTCGCCGCCACCGACGTGTTCCTGTTCTACGTGTTCTTCGAGGCCATGCTGGTCCCGATGTACTTCATGATCGGCAGCTACGGCGTCGGCCAGCGCCAGTACGCGGCGGTCAAGTTCCTGCTCTACAGCCTGCTCGGCGGGCTGCTCATGCTGGTCGCGGTGATCGCGCTGTACGTGTACTCGGCCCAGCACGGGCACCCGGGCACGTTCCTGTTCAGCCAGCTGGTGCACGTCTCGCTGAGCCCGACCACGCAGAAGTGGCTGTTCCTCGGCTTCTTCGTGGCGTTCGCGATCAAGGCGCCGCTGTGGCCGTTCCACACCTGGCTGCCCGACGCGGCCACCGCCGCGCAGCCGGGCGCCGCGGTCCTGCTGGTCGGCGTGCTCGACAAGGTCGGCACGTTCGGCATGATCCGCTACTGCCTGGAACTGTTCCCCGCCGCGGCGCACTACTTCACCCCGCTGGTCCTGGTGCTGTCGGTGATCGGGGTGCTGTACGCCGCGATCGTCGCGATCGGCCAGCGGGACCTCAAGCGGCTGATCGCCTACACCTCGGTGTCCCACATGGGCCTGATCACGCTGGGCATCTTCGCGATGACCAGCCAGGGACAGGCCGGCGGCGTCTTCTACATGGTCAACCACGGGTTCGCCACCGGCGCGCTGTTCCTCATCGCCGGGTTCATGATCGCGCGCCGGCGCTCGCAGATGATCGCCGACTACGGCGGCGTGCAGAAGGTGGCGCCGGTGCTGGCCGGGCTGTTCCTGATCGCCGGCCTGGCGGGCCTGTCCCTGCCCGGCCTGTCCACCTTCGTCAGCGAGTTCCTGGTGCTGGTCGGCACGTTCACCCGGTATGAGGCGGCCGCGATCCTGGCGACCGTCGGCATCATCCTGGCCGCGATCTACATCCTGTGGATGTACCAGCGCACGATGACCGGGCCCGTGCGCGAGGAGGTCGCCGGGATGCCCGACCTGAAGGCGCGCGAGCTGTGGGCGGTCGGCCCGCTGATCGCCCTGGTGGTGGTGCTCGGCGTGTATCCCAAGCCGGTCCTCGACATCATCAACCCCGCGGTCCACCAGACGCTGGTCCAGGTCCACTCCACCGACCCGGCGCCGCCCCATCCCGCCGCGAATACCAGCGCGCTCACGCCGAGGAGTACCCCGTGACCCCGGCCCTGGCCGCGGCCGGCCCCGCGATCGGCGCGCCGAGCATCGAATACAGCCAGCTCTCGCCGATGCTGCTGGTGTTCGGCGTCGCGATCGCCGGGGTCCTGGTCGAGGCGTTCGTGCCCCGGGCGGCGCGCCGCCCGATCCACATCGCGCTGGCGCTCGGCGGCCTGGCGGGCGCGTTCGTGCTGACGGTCGTGGTCGCCGCCACGAGCTCGATCTTCGCGCACGGCAGCCCGGGCCACATCGCCGCGATGGGCGCGGTCGCCGTGGACCGGCCCACCCTGTTCATCCAGGGCACGATCCTGGTGCTGGCGTTCGTCAGCGTGCTGCTGATCGCCGAGTCGTCGCATGACGTCAGCCCGTTCGTGGCCCAGGCGGCGGCCGTGCCGGGCAGCGCCGAGGAGCGCGAGGGCCTGGCGGCCGGGATCGCGCACACCGAGGTGTACCCGCTGGCCCTGTTCGCCGTGGGCGGCATGCTGCTGTTCCCGGCCGCCAACGACCTGCTCACGATGTTCGTCGCGCTCGAGGTGCTGTCGCTGCCGCTCTACCTGCTCTGCGGCCTGGCCCGGCGCCGCCGGCTGCTCTCCCAGGAGGCGGCGGTCAAGTACTTCCTGCTCGGCGCGTTCTCCTCGGCGTTCTTCCTGTTCGGCATCGCGATGCTGTACGGCTTCGCGGGCTCGGTGCGACTGTCGGCCATCGCCGCGGCCGCGTCATCCAACACCAGCAATGTCACGCTCTTGTACGCCGGAATCGCGCTGCTCGGACTCGGGCTGTTCTTCAAGATCGGCGCGGTGCCGTTCCAGAGCTGGAAGCCGGACGTGTACCAGGGCGCGCCGACGCCGGTGACCGCGCTGATGGCCTCGTGCACGCTGGTGTCCGCGTTCGGTGCCCTGCTGCGGGTGTTCTACGTGGCGTTCGGGCAGCTGTCCTGGAGCTGGCGGCCCGCCATGATCGGCATCGCGATCCTCACGATGCTGGGCGGGTCGGTGATCGCGATCACCCAGACCGACGTCAAGCGGCTGCTGGCCTACTCATCGATCGCTCAGGCCGGCTATGTCCTCACCGGGGTGGTCGCGGCGAGCACGGCGGGCCTGTCCAGCAGCCTGTTCTACCTGGCCGTGTACGGCATCGCGGTGATCGGCGCGTTCGCGGTGGTCACCCTGGTGCGCGACCAGGCCGGGGAGGCGGCGCACCTGTCCCGCTGGGCCGGGCTCGGCAAGCGCTCGCCGCTCGTCGCCGGGGTCTTCGCCTTCTTCCTGATCGCATTCGCGGGCATCCCGCTGACCAGCGGCTTCACCGGGAAGTTCGCGGTCTTCCAGGCCGCGATCCGGGGCGGGGTGCTTTCGGTCGTCATCGTCGGCGTGCTCAGCAGCGCGATCCTGGCCTTCCCCTATGTCCGGGTAATCGTGCTGATGTTCTTCAGCGACCCGGCCCCGGACGGCCCGGCGGTGGTGCGGCCGAGCCTGTTCACCGGTGTCGCGGTCGCGGTCGGGGTGATCGTGACGCTGGTGCTCGGCATCGTGCCGGAGCCGCTGCTGAGCCTGGCCAACCACGCGGCGAATCAGCTGTTCGTCCGCTGAGCGCGCGGCGCCGGGGATTGGCCGGGGTTCGCCGTTGGCGCTGCGGGCATACCTCGGATTACCCTGCCTTGCACATATCGTGGGGGGGCGTTGTCCTTGTCCCGCTGACGCCGGGCAATGCGGGCGCCAGCCTTGAGGGAGCCTGATTGAGCACAGTAGTCACGGTGGAGCTGCCGGATGCCGCGCTGGCCGCCGACGTCATCGAGGGTCTCGCGCGGGTCGAGGACGGCCTGCACCAGGCCGCCCGGGCCCAGCATGAACTGCTGGCCGAGGCCTCCCGGCATCTCATCGGCGCCGGCGGCAAGCGATTCCGGGCCACGCTGGTGCTGCTGGCGGCCCAGTTCGGCGACGCGAGGGACGAGCGGATCGTGCCGTCCGCGGTGGCGATCGAGCTCACCCACCTGGCCACGCTCTACCACGACGACGTGATGGACGAGGCGGCGGTCCGCCGCGGCCTGCCCAGCGCCAACTCGCGGTGGGACAACACCGTCGCGATCCTCACCGGCGACTTCCTGTTCGCGCGGGCCTCGCAGATCCTCGCCGACCTGGGCCCGGAAGCGATCAGGATCCAGGCCGAGACCTTCACCCGGCTGGTCAGCGGCCAGGTCGCCGAGACCGTGGGCCCGCGCCCGGGGGAGGATCCGCTCGGCCACTACCTGGGCGTGGTCACCGAGAAAACGGCGTCGCTGATCGCGACCTCGGGACGGTTCGGCGCGATGTTCTCCGGCGCGCCGCAGAGTGTGGTCGACCGGATCACCCCGGCCTGCGAGGCGCTCGGCATCGCCTACCAGCTCTGCGACGACATTCTCGATGTGGCGAGTGAATCCGCTCAGTCGGGTAAGACACCCGGTACGGACCTGCGGGAGGGTGTGCTGACGCTGCCGATGCTGCACGCGCTGCGGTCGTCGGGGGCCGGTGACACCCGGCTCGCGGAGCTGCTCAGCCGCGGCGAGCTGACCGACCCGGCGCTGCACGCGGAGGCGCTCGCGCTGCTGCGGGCGCATCCGGCCATGGAGATGGCACGCGCCGACACCCGGCGGTGGGCGGCAACGGCCAGGCAGGAGATCCTCGCCCTGCCCGACGTGCCCGCCCGGGCCGCGTTCGAGGCGCTCTGCGAGTTCGTGGTCGAGCGCACCGGCTGACCGCGAGCTGCGGCCGGCCCGCGCCGGAGCGAGCCAAGGAAACCAGGGGGTATTGCGATGGGGACAGGCCCGTGGCCAGGGAGGCCACTGACCGCGACCAGGTCACTGCGGAGCGTGCTGACGGGGGCGGCGGCTGCCGTGGCCGGCCTGGGGCTGCTGGCCGGATGCGGCTCGAACTCCAGCCCGCCGCGCAGCGCGTCGGCGACCGTCACCCGGATGCGGAGCGTGGTGAAGGCAGCCCGCAGCGTGCACCTCGACGGGGTGCTCCGGAGCGGCGGCAAGGCCATCGGCCTGAACCTCGGCCTGACCTCCTCGGGCGGGTTCGCCGGCACGATCACGGAGAACGGCGTGCCGCTGACGCTGGTCGATGCCGGCGACAAGGTCTACGTGAAGGCGACCGCGCCGTTCCTGGCCCAGCTGCGGGTCCCGGCCTCGGCGTGCTCGATCATGTGCGGCAAGTACGTCGAGATGTCCGGCAGCCAGGGTGATGAGCTGGCCGGGAACCTGAACATGTCCAGCCTGCTCGCCTCGTTCACCGGCCGGCTGCCGCGGTTCACCGACGCGGGCACCACGACCGTGGCCGGCCACGCGGGCCAGGTCCTGCTCGGGCCGGACGGATCCAGGCTGGTCGTGGCCGCGGCCGGGCCGCCCTACCCGCTGCAGGCGGTGGCCCGGCAGGGCAACGGCAGCCTCGACTTCAGCCAGTGGAACGCGGTCCCCCGGCCGGTGGCCCCGCCCGCCGGCCAGGTGATCGATCTCAGCAAGCTCACCGGCTGACAACGGCGCGCGCCGGCTGATTCCGCGTCGGGCCCGGCGCGCTAGCATGCGATCAATGAGAACCTCTGGGCGCACAGCGAACAACCCGGCCGTGCCTCAGTCGCCCCCGCAGCGGCCCGGGAGCGGCACGGGCGTGCTGGCCGGCCCGGGGGGGCCGGGCCGCCGCCGAGCCCCGCTCCCGGCCCGTTCGCCGCTGCCCGGCCGGGGCGCCGACGGCGACCTGGTCCCGCGCTCCAGCGACTTCGTGCAGTCGCTGGACCGCGGGCTGGCGGTGATCCGGGCGTTCGGCCCGGAGCGCGAGCGGCTGAGCCTGAGCGAGGT
>Ga0335078_10003931_pt1 | contig 22086 bp, 18 predicted proteins | sample Lox_Sample_32_FD_206711 | JGI IMG/M metagenome (GOLD analysis project Ga0335078, IMG submission 206711) | Soil microbial communities from Loxahatchee National Wildlife Refuge, Florida, United States - Lox_Sample_3.2 | ecosystem: Environmental > Terrestrial > Soil > Wetlands | place: USA...
CGCAGAGGATCGCAAAAAAACGGATGTAGTGGGAAGCGAACCAGTCTTTCCTCTGGCCGGTATCGAGCACCACCTGCAATGTGCCCAGGCCCAACGCAAGAAAGCCGATGCCCCAAAGGTCAACCTTCCCCTCGCCTCGCTTTATATAGTGCGGATCGAACACAAACCGCTGCATCATGAACAAGGAAAAAATGCCCACCGGCAGGTTCAGATAGAAAATCCACCGCCAGCTGTAATTGTCTGTGATCCATCCACCGAGAGTGGGCCCGAGAATAGGCGCCAGCAGAATACCGATGCCAAAGGCCGCCATGGCCTGACCATGTTTCTGCTTGGGGAACGTCTCCAGCAGGATTGCCTGTGCCAGCGGCTGCAGCCCACCTCCGGTCAGCCCTTGCAGCACGCGAAAGAAAATCAGCCACGGCAAGGTGCTGGCAAGTCCGCAACACAATGACGTCAAGGTGAATCCGCTAACGCAGGTCAGCAGAAGCCGCTTCCGTCCAATGTGGTTTGCCAGCCATCCTGACATGGGCAAGATGATGGCGTTGGAAACCAGGTACGAAGTAACGACCCAGGTCCCCTCTTCAACCGTGGCTGCCAGATTTCCTGCAATATGCGGGATGGAGACGTTGACGACAGTCGTGTCCAGGATCTCCATGAACGTCGCCAGCATCACGGCGAACGTTACGATCCAAGGGTTTACCCGAGGATGTGCCTCTCCATCCACCCTGAATGCCCCCTCCCGAAGCCTCTTTATACTTCGCCGGCGAGAGGTGCGCCGTGACTGGAATCACATCCTGAAATCCTTACAGATAAGACGGTTACCGCCAACGGCGCTTCAGGTGGACCCGAAAACGCGCCCACCGGTCAACAAACATTGAATGTTGACCTGTTGGTCCTGTGGCATTAAGATGCCGACTCGGAAAGTTGTTGGCCCCGCGACATCCCCCTATGACGCGGGTAACAAACGGCACCAAGCCTTCACTGCCGCAGCATCAACTATGTCGAGTCAGCGCACTGCGTTCGCCGTTCCAGTGGCGGAACTGGCCGCTTCGCTTCTGGCGCGCGCCGAGGTCGGCCCGCGCGCGCAAGCCATCGCCAACGAGGTGTCCGAGTTGCTCCCCGACACCGCCGTAGCCGTCTATGTGGTTGTCGATCAGGAGAATCCACTCTGGACGGCAAAAGCTACCAGCGGCGAAATCACCGTCAGCGAAGAGGTCGAATTCGAGGCTGGAGTGCTGGGCGCTCTGGCCGAAAAGCGCAGCCTTCTGGTCTTTGAAACCGGCAAAAAGCTGCAGCGGGAAATGTACGCCCACCTCGACATTCGCCGTCGCGTGGTCGCTCTCGCCTATGTTCCTCTCATCACCAACGACACCCTCGTAGGCGCCATCGAATTGGTGCAATGCGAACAGGCATTCCCGGCCCCCATGCTGTCTGCTGTCCAGGAGATTGCCGAGTTGGCCGCGCCCGCCATCGCCGCCGCCCTCTCCTATGAAGGAGAACGCAACAGCAACCTTCAATCCATCAGCCGCGTCGCCCAGATGTATGACCTGGAGAAGGTCTTCAACTCCACTCTGGAGATGGAGGAACTCCTCGGCACCATCGCCACCAAATTTCAGGAAGTCATGAACGTCCAGGCGGTCAATCTCTGGATGGTTAACGGCGATGCCCTGGAATTGATGGAGAGTGCCGGGCCTGATCCAACTATCCCCGTGGGCACGGTTCAGGCCGAAGGAGAGGGCATCGCCGGCGACATCTCCGAGAGCGGCGAACCGGTGCTGATCGACGATCCCCAGGATGAGCGTCTGCAGAGGCGCAACCAGGGGGTCGAGGAGGGAAGCGGTCTGTTCTCCATCGTGGCCGCACCCCTGCTCGAGCACGAAACCCTCGTCGGCGTAGTCGAGGCCATCAATCGCCTGGATGGCGCTCCCTTTGACGAGGACGACCAGTTCTTACTCACCAATATCTGCGAGACCGCCAGCAATGCTCTGCACAACGCCAGCCTGCTTCAGGCCGAGCGCAAGGTGGAGATTCTGCAAGCTCTCGTCCAGGTGAGCGGCGAGATTACCTCCACTCTCAACCTGGATCGCGTGCTGGAAGCCGTCGTGAACCGCCCCGGAGCCGTTATTCCATACGAGCAGGCCGCGATCGCTCTCGAGCAGCGCGGCCGGTTGCAGCTAAAAGCGGTTTCCGGCAGAAACGAGATCAATGCCGGCGACGTGGAAATGAAGCGCCTGAAGGACATGCTGGAGTGGGCGTCCATTTCCAATGAAGAAATTTTTGTCACCCTGCGCGATGACAAGATCGATAGCGACCGGGAAGAGACTCGCGCCAAGTTTCAGGAATATTTTGCTCAGACCGGCCGTCACGCTTTCTTTTCCCTGCCTCTGGCCGACGACGACGGCCGCGTCGGCATTCTGGCCTTCGAAAGCAGCGATCCCGACTTTCTCACCCCGGCGCACATCGAGATGATCCACATCATCGCCGGCCAGGCCACCGTCGCCCTGCGCAATGCCTCCCTTTACAAGGAAGTTCCGCTCATCAGCGTTCTAGAACCTTTGCTCGAAAGGAAGCGAAAATTCCTCGCGCTCGAAAAGCGGCGGCGGACGCTCTTCACGGCGATCGCTGTAGGAGCAGTCTTAGTCCTTACTTTTTTGCCCATACCAATGCGGGTCGATGGAGCAGCGGCTGTGGCTCCCGCCCGCCTGGCGCAAATCCGCCCGCAATTCGGCGGGGTGGTGAACAAGGTCTATGTGCACGAGGGGCAGCATGTGGAAGCCGGAGATGTCCTGGCTGATCTCGCGGATTGGAATTATCGCGACGCCCTGGCGGCGGCGCAGGCAAAATACGCCATCGCCAACGCGGAAATGAATCGGGCCCTGGCGGCGAATGACGGCACTGAAGCCGGGACCCAGCACGCCCAGGTCGCCTACTGGGCGTCTGAAGTCGACCGCGCCAAACAACGCCTGGAGGCGACTCATCTCCGGACTCCGATTTCAGGCTGGGTGACCACTCCTCGTGTGGAAGATCTGGTGGGCACGCAGCTCTCTCCCGGCGACAGGTTCGCGGAGGTCGCCGACACTTCGCGCTCGACCGTCGATGTTGCCATCGACGAAGAAGAGGTTAATCTCCTGCACAGCGGCCGCTGGGGTGACGTGAAACTCGACGCCTTCCCCACGCGCACTTTTCAGGGCATGGTAGAGGTGGTGAGCCCGGTCAGCGAGGCCAAAGGCGACGGTCGCGTTTTCTACGCCCGTCTAGCCATTCCCAATCACGATGGCCTGCTCCATTCCGGAATGCTGGGCCGGGCCAAAATTTCCGTCGGCTGGCATCCCGTGGGCTATGTGCTCTTCCGGCGAATCGGCATGTGGGCATACGGCAAGCTTTGGTCCTGGTTTGGCTGGTGGTAATGGCGGGGTGGTGATACAGGTATGAATCGTCTGCGAGTTTTCTTTGCTTTGTTTACGTTGGCGGGATTGTCGGGCTGCGGCAAGTCCGAACCCGCGCTGGCGGCCCTGCCGACTGTTTCGGCTAAGACTATCGATCAGCCTGCGGCCTCGCCGCCCGCGAACCCCGGCTTCCTCGCTTCCGGTCCGCTCGTAGTCGAGGACCAGGTGGATGTGGCAGCCCAGCGGGCGGGCATCGTCTCGCAGATTATGCAAGATACCGGCCAGTCGGTACACAAGGGTGAACTGCTCGCCCTATTGGACGATCGCCAGCTGCTCGCCGAGCGTGATGCTGCGGAAGCTAAGCTGCACAGCTGTGAAGCTGATCTGCAGGACTGGCAGGCCGAGACCAAAGTCGCGGAAGCCGATCTGCGGCGTGCCGAAGAAATGCGCAAGGCTGGCATCAACACCCAGGAAGAATTGGATCATGCCCGCTACAAGCTCGAGGGCTCACAGTTCGAGATCGAAAAGGCCAAGCAAAACGTCAGCAATGCCCAGGCAAATCTTCGCGCGCTCGACCTCGAACTGGAGAAGACTCACATCGAAGCACCATTTGATGGAGTGGTGGCCCGGCGCTATGTGCGAGCCGGTCAACAGGTGGCAGTCGGAGACCGCCTCTTTTGGGTTACGGCCGTGCGCCCCCTGCGCGTCCGTTTCACGCTTCCGGAAGCGCTGATCGGCAAGATTGCGAGGGGACAACAGCTCACGGTGACTTCACCCGACGCGCCTTCCGCGCAACATACGGCGCAAGTTGTGCAGGTCAGCCCCGTGGTCGATCCCTCAAGCGGCACCTTCGAAGTTGTTGCGCAAATCGTCGACGCCGCATCCGACCTGCGTCCCGGCATGACCGCCAACGTAGCGCTGGCCCATGCCCCTTAGGGTGGCCGGGGGCGGGCCATGGGTTTGTTTTGGTCTTTAGGTTTCTCCGCGAACTTCCCCGCGGTCTTTGCGCACTTTGCGGTCAAGACTGTTGATCGTGGTGGAACGTGGAAAGCCTGACCCGCGAAGGGCTGCCTGTGGAATGCAAAGGCAGCCAAACTGAGGAGCTTCTAGCCGAACCGTCGCCATGAACATCGTCGAAGCCCTCAACGTCGCCTTGCCCGAAATCCCCGCCCGGGCCAAGCGCCGCCTCCCGCGAATGAACCCGCGCGTCATTGCCCGCGAGCAGATCGAGGAAGGCCAGCCCATGATGATGGTGCTGGTGCCGGAGATGCATCAGTACTACCGGCTTCCCCCCGACCAGTGGGCCTTGCTGCAGCTTTTCGATGGCAACCGCACCTATCAGGAAGTTGCCGAGACCTTCTCCGCTCAAACCAACATTTCCTATTCCGCGGAGCTGGTACAGGAGTTCGCTGACGTTTCGCGGGATGCCGGTTTCTGGTACCAGACCCAGCAGGAAAAGAACTTCACCCTCTGCGAAAAGCTCAAACAGGATCGTTCCCTGCGACTCAAGAGAAAATCGAAATTCAGCAATCTGGCCGAAGTCAGTTTCGCCGCCTGGGATCCCGATGTGTTCCTGACGAAGCTGCATGCCCGGACCAGGTTTCTCTTTAGCCGCTGGTTCTTCTGGTTCAGTCTGTGCCTGTTTGGTTTCACAGGATATGTGTTTGTCAGCCATTGGAGCGAGATTGGGCGCGACAGCCTTGCCTTTTTCGACTTCACCAGCAAAGGAACGGGGGACCTGGTTATATTCTGGGTCCTGATGTGCTTCATCGGATTCGTGCACGAAACTTGCCACGGGTTGGGATGCAAACACGCCGGAGGCGAAGTCCATGGCATGGGATTTCTCTTAATCTATCTTTCCCCCGCTTTCTACTGCGACACCACCGAAGCCTTCGTTTACGGCGGAAAGTGGGAAAGAGTTGTTACCGTGGCTGCCGGCCTTTGGTCCGGACTGATCCTCTGCTCCCTGGGCACACTGATTTGGTGGGGCACCCCGCCCGGTGGCTATGCCCACGATTTCGCCTACACCTTAGTGCTCGGCTCGGGTATCCTCCCGGTTCTGATTAATCTGAACCCTCTCATCAAGCTCGACGGCTATTACCTGTTCACGGAACTGCTGGAGGTGGTTGAGCTGAAGGAGAGATCCACCCAATTCGTCACCGCCTGGGTGAAGCACAAGATTTTCCGTCTGCCGGTCGAGGTGCCCTACGTCAGCCTTCGTCGCCGTTTCTTGTATGTCCCCTACACCTTACTCTCCGGCGTTTATAGCTATACGCTGCTGTTCGTGGTTGTCACATTCGTCTATAACGTATCCCGCAAATTCAACCCGGAATGGGCTTTCGTACCCGCATTATTGCTGGGCTGGGTGATCTTCAAATCGCGCCTGCTGGGATTAGGGAGGTTTATGAAGGACTTGTATTCGGACAAAAAAGACAGGTTGCAAGCTTGGCTGACGCCCAGTCGAATCACCATGCTCGGATTGACTGCCTTGGTCATCCTATTCGCGCCGTTCTGGCACGAGACGGTCGAGGGGCGATTTATCTTGGAGCCGGTTCAACGGGCAATGCTGCGTACCGAAGTGCCAGGCCAGATCGTCCACGCTGACGCGGAAGAGGGACAATTTGTGGCTGCCGGGTCTCCCTTGCTGCGGATGAGCAACCTCGCCCTGGAATCTGAAGCCGCGGAAAACGATTCCCAGCTTCATCTTGCCTCCACTCGCTTGACCCAGTCTCAGATGCTCTATTCCGGCCAGGCCAGCGCCCGCGGCCAATGGCAGGAGGTATCGGAGCGTAATCGCGTTCTGCACGATCAGCTGGCGCAGCTTACCCTGGCCAGCCCGATTTCTGGCGTGGTCACCACTCCGCGAGTTCGCGATTTGCTCGGCTCCTATCTGGAGCCTGGCGCCACGGCGGTCGAAGTGGATGATACCTCGGTTCTGCGAGCTCGGATTTACGTGGCCGGGCCCGATGTTCCACGGATTAGCATCGGTCAACACGCTGCCCTGCATCTGGATACCATGTCGCGCTCGCTTACCGGGACCGTAGCGGCGCTGGCCCCAGCCATTGCGGAAATGGAAAAGGGGGTCGTCGATCAAGCGAAGTATGAGGGGTTGGACCTGCCTAACTACTACTTGGCCAGCATTTTACTGCCGAACCCGTCCTTCAGCCTTAGAAGTGGGATAACCGGGACGGCCAGAATTTATGTGCGTCATCGTAGCTTGGCGGGATTCCTGTGGCGAGATGTGTCAGAGTTCGTGGGACGAAAGGTTTGGTAGCGGCCGAGGCCCAAAGCGAAAGGGCCACGGGAGCCTCATCCCGTAGCCCTCTACTTTGCGTGACCCGTTCTTAGAAATTCTTCAGGGTGGACTTCGCCTTGATCGGGGCGTACGGCGCAAACTTCCGGACCGGCGCATACGTGGTGTGATGATGGATGAGGTTCGGGGCCTTTACCTGCGTTGCTTTCGGGGCTTCCGTGCTCACCCGCTTCGCAACCAGAGCCTTCTTCGCGGACTGCTGTTTCCCGATCAACGATTTCTTTTGGATAGCCATTGTAGTCACCTTTTCTCCGCGTTCTACGCGGGCACCCCAGAATTTTTGCCACGCCCCAGAATTTTGTTCTGATCGCGTCTCGCACCCTTGCTTAGAGCACGAGGCCTGCCAAACTGAGGCGCTTTGCTGTGAAAGCACGGCTCGGCTTGTTTTCAGCAACTTACGGCGATGGAGATGAAGCCCCGCGAGCGCTCGCCACCCGCTCTCTTCCTCTGAGTATTATTTCTTAATCTGTTCGAGATTGAATTTTAATACTTGCAGCCTGCCGGGATGAAAAAACCTCACTCCCTTTCCGATGTTCGCGGGCGTTGCCAGGCAGTTTTCTTATGCGGCATCTATCGGTACTCTGTGGATGGAACGGCGGGGTGGCTCTGAGCTTAAAATAGAAAGAGCCACGGGAAACTTCATCCCGTGGCCCCGGGGCGGTCCGTACTACTTTCTCTTGGCTCCATATTCGAACGCCGTCTTGATCTGCTCGGCCTGGGGAGCCTTCGGGCTCACCGGCCTTGCCACGAGCGCTTTTTTCATCGAAGTCGTTTTGCCGATTACCGATTTCTTCTGAATAGCCATGGTAGTCACCTTTTCTCCGCGCTGCACGCGGTCGCTTCCACGATCCTTGTACGCCTCAGAGTCTTGATTCTGATTGGGCTCTGATGCCCATCTCTGAGGCACGATCCTTGCCAAATGCCCGAACAGGCGCGCGAGAATCTATTTTCAGCAACTTGGGGCAGGATAACCCGTGGCGCAAGAGCTTCTGCCAGGCCCGCTTCACGCCCAGGTATTAAATTATTAATCTACGAGGGATTGAATCTTAATACTCGCTTCTGTCGCCAGTGAAGAACTCATTCTTTGCCGATGCGATACTTGCGGCACAGGTAGTGCATCTTTTGTTTGTCGATGTGCAGCAGGCGCGCCGCTCCAATTTTGCTGCCGTTGCTCCTCCGCAGAGCCGCCGCCAGGTAGGCACTCTCGATGCGGGCAATCTCCTCGTCAAAGTTTACCCCCTCCTCGGGAATCAAGAGCGATTCCTGGCTGGCGGTGCTGTTGTAGATCAGGCGTTGCGGCAAGTGCTGAACCTTGATCACCGGCCCGTCCACCATCAGAACCAGGCGCTGCACCAGGTTTTGCAACTCGCGCACGTTCCCCGGCCATTCATCCCCTTCCAGAATCTGCATGACCTCGGGATCCAGCCGTTTCAATGGCACATTGTTGGCGGTGCAGTAGATGCGGAGGAAGTGGTCAAACAGCAGCGGAACGTCTCCCTCCCGCTCCCGCAAAGCGGGCAGCAGAATCGGGACTACGTGGATGCGGTAATACAAATCCTCCCGGAAGCGGCCGGCCTGCACCATTTCCTCGAGGTTCTCATTGGTCGCAGTGATCAGCCGGAAGTCGATTTTCTTCGCCGCGTGACCGCCGATTCGGGTTACAGCGCGGTCCTCGAGCACGCGCAGCAGCTTGGATTGCAGCGCCAGCCCCAGAGTGGCAATCTCATCCAGAAACAGGGTCCCCGTATGCGCCAGTTCGATATGCCCCGGGCGCGCCGTCCTGGCATCGGTGAAAGCGCCCTTTTCGTGGCCAAACAACTCGGTTTCAATGAGGTTCTCCGGCAAGGCGGCGCAATTGAGGCTGATGAACGGCTTCTGCGCGCGTGGTCCCACCGAGACAATCGCCCGCGCCACCAGTTCCTTGCCCGTGCCGCTCTCCCCGCGAATCAGCACCGTGCTATTGCTCTCGGCAACCCGCCGGATCGCCTCGTACACCCGGTGCATGGACTCGCTGCCGCCGATCAACTCGCCGAATGATTCGCGTTCCGCTTCTTTGCTCTGCTGGGTCCGGTATTCGATCTCCGCGGCCCGCTTCACCAGCATCCGGCCGAGCACGACCCGGACTTCCTCAAAGTTGACGGGCGCGACGAAGTATTCGTCCACAACGGCATCGATCGCCCGGTGGCGCAGGTTGGGATCGTTGGACCGGGTTAACGCGATCAGCACCAGATCGGGGGCTGCCGAGCGCAGCTCCGCTAGGGCTTCCACTCCCTCCTCGCTGCGCTCCGCCACAGTATCGATGTCGAGCATGATGGCGTCGGCTGCCTGCTTCTTGACGAACGCCGTCAGCTCTCCCCAGCTGGTGAGAAGATGGAGATCGTAGTCGGGTGCCAGGTAGGTTTCCGCCTCCGGAGGCACACGCTCGTCGGTGGTGACAATCACTACACTGTAACGGGAAGAAAGAACCTCAGCGGTCGCAGCGCGCATGCCGCCTCCGCGGTCGAAGCATTATGGCAAATTTTTGACCCTCCGGGGATGAATTTTTCGCCCCTCCACATCTTTTTTTCCACCGCCCGGCCCAAGATGGGAGCCCCGGCTCTCTGGCTGCAAACTTTTGCAGGGACACCCACGGCTTCACTTGCAAAACTGCCCTGCTTCCCGTACCCTTACACGCACCCCCAAGAACAAGCCTCCGTATACTTTCTGTGCATTACCACTTTTTGTTGCAAGGAGAGATGCTTGGACATCAATGTGCGTAAGCGCTCGCAAGCACAGTTGATCCAGTTACGTGGCCCCCTGCGCATGGGCCCGGCGGTCGATGGTTTGCGCCAGGCTATGGAAGAGATTCTGAATAGCGGGGATACGCGCATCGTCATCAACCTCGCTGAAGTCCCGATGATCGACTCCAGCGGTATCGGGCTGCTGGTGCGTTTCCTGGCCTCCAGCAAGCAGCGTGGCGGCAGCATTAAACTGGTGCAGCCTTCAAAGTTTGCCATCCAGACGCTGCGCCTGGTCGGGGTCCTGAATCTGTTTGAAATTTTTGACAATGACGACGCAGCCGTTGAATCGTTTGTTTGATCTCTTGTTCGTCCAACTCCCAAAGGGAATGAGCCCTCATGGTGGATAAATCTGTGGCTGGCAGTGGGAGCGGATTCTCCGAGCTCCTGAATCTCAGCATGTCCGCAACTCCTGAATCCGTGACCGCGATCACCGACGCCATTTCCGCGATCCTGGTGAAACTCGAAATCCCGGAGAGCAAGCGCTTCGAAATCGACCTCGCCGTCCAGGAGGCGCTCGCTAATGCCGTTGTTCACGGCTGCGATGGAGATCCATCCAAGACCATCCGCTGCCGCTTGAACAAGGATCAGGAGGGCCACATCGTAATCACCGTGACCGATCCCGGCCCCGGATTCAAACCTGAGGCCCTCAAAGATCCGCACCAGCCAGAAAACCTCTACGGCGACCATGGACGCGGCGTCTATCTCATCCGCCAGCTCATGGACGAAGTTCAGTTTGACCGCGGCGGTTCTGAAATCAAAATGTGGAAATACTAAAAGGGTCTGCACGCATCCGCGGCAGCCGCCCAGTGCATCGCTTCTACGACAGCAGCTCCTTTACTACTGCTTTCACATGAATCCGCGTCGTATCCAGGAACGGGATTCCGCCATCACGCGCGTCACGCAAAATCAGCGGTAACTCCGTCCCACCCAGAATCAGGCCCTGAATCTCCTGCTCCTGCCGTAGCCGTTCCACAATGTTGAGTAAACCTGCGCGCGTTTCCGGCAGAAAAGTGCCTTTTACCAATTCGTTCATGTACTTATCGTGAATATATCTCTGCTCATCCGAGCCAGGGACCACCACCGCAATCCCCGCCTTTGCAAATGCCTCCGGATAAAATCTGGCCCGCATGGTGAAGCCGGAGCCGATCAGCCCCACCTTTTTCAGACCTAAAGACTGTGCGGCATCGCAGGTGGTGCTCACGGTGCTGATCAGCGGAATTGGCGACAGCCGGTTGAGTTCATCAAAAACAATGTGCGGCGTGTTTGAAGACAGCACTCCAAACTCCGCGCCGGCTCGCGCCAGCTTTCCGAGTTCATCGACCAGCATCGTGGTCAATCCAGCAGGTCATTGGCCTCCATGAAATCGATCATCCTCTGGAGGTCAATGCTATTGATGATCATGGGAGGATAACTTCCATCAGGCCGCTGTTCCCGATACTCCGCAATGATCCGTCGATAGTAGTCGATCGTCGACTCCGGCCCAACGCCGCCGATAATGCCCACGCTTTTCATCCGAAGAAGCTCCTTCTCCCGAGTTGCTGGAAACGGCCCACGATCCCGTCGCTCCATTGGACGTTGGAAATGGGCGCGTGATGAATATTTTTTGAGGTAGGTTCGGGATTAAAGGCGTTACTGTGCAGCGACGGCAGACATCGCTTTCTCTTCGGGTTCAGCGGGAAGCATCTCCGTCATCATCGCCGGCAGGCGCGTCATCCACAGGAGCGACAGGGAAGAAGAACCTGCAACTAATGACCAGATCACCACCCGGCTGGCCAACATCCAGTGCAGTCCGAAGCGGGCGATGACCAGCCAGGCTACAAACATTGCACAGCCAACCGCGGCCGGTCTCCATCTCTCCGGCTTGCGGAAGCTTACCGTCCTCGCCAAACAAGCCTGCATCCACAGCGCGAACGGCAGGGAGACCACCAGGTCGAAGAGATAATGTTCGCCGGTTGCCAACGTGTCGAAGACGGTTGCCAGCACCAGAACCGCTGCTGTAATCCGCATCCATCGCGGTAGTCCGCGCGTGTTGAGCCAGATCAGCAGGGCCCAGGTCATATGCAACGAAGGCACGCCATTGCGGGGAAAAGCCGACAACACCGGAATGCGCTCCAGCATCAGACGATGCAGGACGCCGTAGGGCAAGTATGCCTTGGGATAATCCAGGGGAAATGCATAATGCGGCCCGCACACCGGGAATACACTGAAGAACAGATACCCGATCATGGCCGGAGCGAACAGCATCTCAATAATTTCCCAGACCGGCTTTTCCCGCCGCCCCATGAAGGCCGCATAAATCCCCGCCATAGCCAGCACAATCCCCTCGTACGACAGCTTTACCAGCGGAAACATCCACGGATTCTCCTTTAGCACCCGTCCCGCCAGAAAGCTGGGCTGAAATCCCAAAGCGCCATCGAAGACGTAGGCGTACAGGTCGTAAGTCCTGGCATGGAGGAGCGACGCCATGTTGAGCGAATATTGCGCTCCCAGGATGAGAAATGTCAGCACCGCACTGGGCAGCAGTGCTCGATAAGCCGCGGCTTCAGTATCCCGGCCTTTCCAGAGTAGAATCCCACCGAGCGAGAGCAGGCTGGCCACTCCGAGCGAGCCCATCGCCTGTACCAGCAAACTGGGTACACCTTCAAATTTCCCCCATACCGTACTTGCGGCGATGACCACACCCACCGCGCTGACTATTGCGATACGGCGCCCTCTGGGCCTGGAGGCCAGGAACAATAGAAAAGCGCCGCCCAGCCCGTACCCAATGAACGGCTGCCGGAAATCGAGATGGAAAACCGCCTCGAACGCGACGGCCAGGAGCGCAGCCGAACCCGCGACACGCAGGCCGGCGGGCAAGACCCTCGCCGATGGAACACTCTTAGAAGACATAGTTCGGGAAGCCGCGACACGTCATTCTCTCAGAGCCCACTTCAGCAGTGGAGTTACGGGCGTAACCGCGAAATGCAGGCGCAGGCGTGCTCGCCCGTGCTTCGTTACCGGCCCCATCCTTAAATATCGATTTGCTGTTGCGTATGCCGGCGGAGATACCAGCAAGGTTTGTACCCGAAGTGCGGCACCAACGACCGCACGCAGGGCTGATCCTGCGGCTGCGCGAATTGGTACTCGGTCTTGCCATTTTTCTCGTGAATCACGTACAAAGGCTGGACGGTCACAGTACCGAAGGGTTCGCGTTTTTTCGGTATCCTGTAGCGCAGGGAAATATCATCGACCCCGTACAGTAAAGCCGCCAGCGCAACGATGGCGCCGAGTCCGCGAAGCAATAGACGTTTCATCGCTCAGTAAATAGTAGTAGAGTCGGTGCTCGTAAGGAACGACCAATGCCTGCAGCCGAAGAGATTGAGATTCGCAGGCTCACCGAGCAGGATGCGTCTGCCTTTTATGCCCTGCGGCTTGAGGCTTTGGAGCGGGAACCTCACGCCTTTTCGGCCTCCCCCGCGGAGCATCGCGCCCTCACTCGGCCGGCGATCGCCAGGCGGCTGGGGTCCATTGCCGAGGATCAAAGTATTGTGCTGGCAGCCTCGGTAAACGGCAACCTTGTAGGAATGGCCGGATTTTTCCGGGAACAGGGATTGAAGTCTCGTCATCGGGCCCGTATCTGGGGTGTGTACGTCAGTCAGAAATGGCGAGGCAAAGGCATCGCCCGGGTGCTGCTTACCGAGATCATACGACGCGCGAAAGGCCACCCGGAGATCGAACAGATTCTCCTGGCTGTCGCCGACACTCAGAGTGCCGCCAAGCAGCTTTATTCGTCTCTGGGCTTCGAGGTCTACGGCCGGGATCCGCGTGCCATCAAAGCCGGCGACACTTACATCGACGAAGACCTCATGGTGCTGCGCTTGCGCTGACCCACGGATGAAAACGGTGGGGCGGACACTCTTGTCCGCCGTTCTTGACGTTGATCTTGTAGATTGCCCGCTAATCTTCGCCTGAGACTCTGCCTCGACCCGTCAATCCCTACACCACAAAATACTTCGCGCTGGGATGATGCACCACGATCGCCGATGTCGACTGCTCAGGCTCTAACAGGAAACCAGACGTCAGCCTCACCCCGACATTCTCCTCCGGATGGAGCAACGCAAAAAGCTTGGTCTGATCCTCCAGGTTGGGGCACGCCGGATACCCAAACGAGTACCGAGATCCACGATATTTCTGATGAAACAAATCACGAATGTGGGCCGAATCCTCGCCAGCAATGCCCAGCTCTTCCCGCATGACCTTGTGCAGATACTCGGCGAGTGCCTCCGCAGTTTCCACACTGAGCCCGTGCAGGTATAAATATTTCGTGTACTCACCACCTTCAAATAATCGCTGCGTCTCCAGCGAAGCCTTGGCTCCGATGGTCACGAGAGAAAGTCCAATCACATCCATCTTCCCGGAACTCTTGGGAGCAAAGAAGTCCGCAATACTCAACTTCCGCCCCTCTCTCTGCCGCGGAAACGTGAAGCGCAAAAGTTCTCGCGTGGGAACAGCCGCCCCCGTCTGCCCAGGCCGAGCGGAGATCGGCTCATACACAATCACATCATTGCCCTCGCCCTGCGCCGGAAAATATCCATACACCACTTTCGGCTCAAACAGACCGCTGGTAATCAGTTCTTCTTCCAGCTGCTTTTTAATCGGACGAAACTTCTGCTCGACCAGCCGCACGTAATCTTCCTGCGAAGCCGTCTTCAACTGCCACTGGTTCTTGAACAGAGCCGTGTCATTGATGTACTGAAATACCTCGCGCAAATCGAAGTCCTTTTTGACGCGTACCCCCCAGAACGGCGGCACAGGAATGTTCGGCGCATCGCCCACCACCGGGCTGCGCTCGGCAAACACCGGTCCGATTTCTTCGTCGACCGCAGCGGCTTTCGCGTACTCCTTCACCGTACGGCCCTCCTTCAATCGGCCTTCTTTCTTGCCATCGGGGGCGGACAAATCCTCCATGATATGCAAGCCGGTAAAGGCGTCATCGGCGTAGAACACCGCGTTGGAATATTCGCGGCGCAAATCGTCTTCCACGTACTTGCGCGTCAGCGCTGCCCCGCCGCAGATCACCGGAAATTCCAGCTTCTGGCGCTGCAAATCCTGGATCACATACTTCATCTCCAGTGTCGACTTCACCAGCAACCCGCTCAACCCGATGGCATTGGCCTGATGATCCTGCGCCGCCTTGATGATGGTGTCTCCCGGCTGCTTGATCCCCAGATTCACCACGCGGAAGCCGTTGTTGGTCAAAATAATGTCAACCAGATTCTTGCCAATATCGTGAACGTCGCCCTTCACAGTCGCCAGCACGATCGTGCCCTTCTGCGACCCGGATTTCTTTTCCATCTTGGGCTCGAGATACGCCACTGCCTGTTTCATTACCCCGGCGGAGTCGAGCACCGAAGGCAGCTGCATTTTGCGCGCGCCGAATAATTCGCCGACTGTCTTCATGCCGTCCAAAAGCACGGTATTGATCAGCTCCAGCGGCGTGTATTCTACGAGCGCCTCTTCCAGTAACTCTTCCAGAGTTTTGCGGTACGCACCATCTCCCACCGCCTTCTCGCCATTGATGATGGCAAACTTCAGCTTGTCATCGACCGACAGCGTTTCCACATGAGCCGTGGTCGATCCCTGCACCTTGCCCTTGGTTCCGGCAAAGTGCTGCATATATTTCTGCAGCGGATCACCGTCCGACTCGTCGCGATAAATCAGCTTGCGCGCGAGTTCGACTTCCTCGTGCTGAATCTTGTAGAGCGGGTAAATCTTGGTGTAGTTGACGATCGCCATGTCGAGGCCGTAATCGACCGCCTCGTGCATGAAAACCGAATTCAGCACCCGCCGCGGGTAAGCATCCAGGCCAAAGGAAATGTTGCTGACTCCCAGAATCGTCTTCACGTCCGGCAATTCATGCTTGATCTGCTTGATCGCCTTCAGCGTCTCCATCCCGGCAGTCCGGTACTCTTCCTGTCCAGTCGAGATAGGCAGAGTAAGCGCGTCGAAAATCAGATCCACGGGACGAATGCCGTACTTGTTCACCGCTAACTCGAAAATGCGCTTTGCGATGGCCGTTTTCTTCTCCGCGGTCAGCGCCATTCCGTCTTCGTCGATGGTGAGCGCGATCACCGCCGCACCCGCGCGTTTGGCCATGGGCAGCACTTTCGAGGTACGTTTTTCGCCATCCTCCAGATTGATGGAATTGATGATGGCCTTCCCAGGAATCCGCTTGAGGGCTTCTTCAATCACGTCGGCTTCGGTTGAGTCGACCAGAATCGGCGCCGGCACCCGTGTGGCAATCTTTTCCAAAATCGAAGTGATGTAACCCTTCTCGTCCTCACCCACAATTGCGCAGCACAGGTCGAGCATGTGCGAGCCTTCGTTCACCAGCTTCTTCGCCAGGGCGAGAATGTCGTCGTACTTCTTCGCGCGGACCAGGTTGCGGAAGTGCTCGACCCGAGTCGTGGTGTTCATTTCTTCCGCAACGATGAGCGGCTTGGGGTCGAGGTCCAGCGGCACAGACGTGTAAGCGCTGGACGCGGCTGCCGTCGGCTTAACGTGGCGCTTTGCGGGTTCGACGCCGGCGACAGCATCAACAACAGCTTTCAAATGTTCTGGCGTCGTCCCGCAGCAACCGCCGACAATTCGAACGCCGTAGTCCTGCACGAAATGCTTGTGATAGTCAGCCAGGTCCTGCGGCGTAAGCTTGAATACCGCCACGCCGCTCTCCGCCACGGGCAACCCGGCGTTAGGCAGCACGGAAACGTGCTTGGTCGAGTTCACGCACAGGTAGCGCACGGCATCGTTCATTTCCTTCGGACCCGTGGCGCAATTCAATCCGATCACATCCACGTCGAAGGATTCCAGCGCCGTCAGAGCCGCGCCGATCTCCGTTCCCAGCAGCATCGTCCCCGATTCCTGCAGCGTGACCTGTACCGTCACGGGCAGGCGCTTGCCCGCTTTGCGCATGGCTTCCAGCACGCCCACGGTTGCGATTTTGGCCTGCAGCAAGTCCTGGCATGTCTCAATCAGCAGAACGTCGACGCCACCTTCGATCAAAGCCGCCGCCTGCTCCTCATACGCCGTTACCATGTCGTCGAACGAAATGTGCCCGAGAGAAGGCAGCTTGGTTGACGGTCCTAGCGATCCGGCGACAAACCGCGGCCTTCCTTTGGTGGAAAACTGCTGTGCCACTTCTCTCGCCAGCTGCGCAGCCTTCACATTGATTTCGTGTGTCCGCTCCCGCAGATCGAACTCCGCCAGCACGATGCTCGTTCCGCCAAACGTGTCGGTCTCAATCACGTCGCAGCCCACGTCGAGAAACGATGCATGAATGTCGCGAATGATGTCAGGCCGGCTCAGCACCAGCAATTCGCTGCAATTCTCTTTGCCCCAATAGTCGTCGAGGCTGGGATTGCGCTTGTGAATGCTGGTGCCCATCGCGCCGTCGTAAATGACGACCCGCTCTTTCACGGTTTGGAGAAAATCAGGCATTTGCTTCTTGGCCGTTTAATACACGAACGCCGGTCCTCGGCTGGGGACCGGCGTCAATTTCCTTTCCGCTTAGGACTAACTTCCTTGTACTGGGATCGCCGGCGCCCCTGCCGCCACTTCTGCTTGATTGAATACCGAGTTGGCTCCCATATGTGCTGGCCGGGGGGCCAGCATCTGCTCTTTGCGGTAGATCAGGTTGCTGGCGTTGAAGCTGGCGATTTCAAATCCATGCCCATGCGTAATCGCATCCGTCGGGCACGCCTCCACACAATACCCGCAAAAAATACACCTGTTGTAGTCGATGTTGTAGACTTTGGCGTAGCGCTCGGCGCCGCTCACGCGGCGTTCGGCGGTGTTTTCCGCGGCCTCGATGTAGATGCAGTTGGAAGGACAGGCAGCTGCGCACAAAAAACAGGCGACGCACTTTTCCAGGCCGTTTTCGTCGCGCTGCAGAACATGCACGCCGCGGAAGCGCTCCTGAAACTTCGCGCCCTTCAGCGGCCCCGGGCCGTCGGGATAATTCTCCACCTGTGTGGGTTGAAACATCTCCATGAAGGTGATGCTCATCCCCTTGGCGATGGCCGTAATGTTCTTCAGCACCGGCATGTCACCACTAGTATACCGGAAGGGGTTTCCAGCGCGCTAAATCCGGTATCCGGGACGCTCCTCGGCTAGAATGAGGCAGAGGAGCATGAATGGTGCGCAGGTGGCTGGCGGTAATCTGCCTCTCGCTGGTGGCCGGGGCTGGCCGCCAGACAGATCCGGCTGATCCGGTGCAAGGCCGGCCTTCTGGTTCGCTCGAACTTACGCCAGCGAAGATCGACTTCGGCTCTCAGCCAGTGGGTGCCAAAAGCCCGCCTAAGACCTCGATCCTCAGCAACCGCAGCGATCACGGTGTCAACCTTCGAGACGTCGCCGCCTCCGGCATCGACTTTACCGAAAGCAATACCTGCGCTCGTGTTCTGGCGGCGGGCACTCAATGTTCCATCGAGGTAACATTCACTCCGGCCATCACCGGCCTGCGGTTGGGAACCGTGCTCATCACCACCGACTCCCCAACTCCACTCTTCCTGGTACTTTCGGGCACGGGAGAGTAGTTTTTCTTATCCCATTCCACTTCCGAGCCGAAGTTGCTCGAAGGGATGGGGCACCTCGGTTGGAGGCGGGAATCAAAAGCAGGCTCCTCTCTCCCCGCCGCGCGAGCGCGGCTACGACGGCTCGAATTGACATGGGTTACAGAAGCGCTGCGGAGCTTTGCTCCGCCTGGAGGGGCGAGGGCCCCGTCCCCACGTGGTCTCTGCCTGACAGCCGGGGGCGGATGTCCCCACGTGGGCTATTCCAGGCCCAGCTCTTTCCACTTCTTGTCGACCAGGGCCTTGGTTTTTTCGTCCATCAGGATTTCGTCAGGCCAGGGGCGGGTGAAGCCTTCGCTGGGCCATTTGCGGGTGGCGTCGATGCCCATCTTTGATCCGTAGTTGGGAACGCGGGAGGCGTGGTCGAGCGAATCCACCGGGCCCAGGGTGAACTGGATGTCGCGCTCGGGATCGATGTGGTTAAGCACTTTGAGCGTGACCTCGGCGAGGTCCTGCACGTTGACGTCCTCGTCGACGACGACAACGCATTTGGTGAACATGGCCTGGCCGAGCGACCAGATGGCGTTCATCACTTTGCGCGCCTGGCCGGGATAGGACTTTTTGATGGAGACGATCATCAGGTTGTGGAAGACGCCCTCGACGGGAAGATTAACGTCGATGAGTTCGGGGATAGTGAGCTTCATCAGCGGCAGGAAAATGCGCTCGACGGCTTTGCCCATCCAACCGTCTTCCATGGGGGGCTTGCCGACGATGGTCGTGGAATAGATCGGGTCTTTGCGGTGCGTGATGCAGCTGACGTGGAATACGGGATAGAGATCTTCGAGCGAGTAGAAGCCGGTGTGGTCGCCGAAGGGGCCCTCGGTGCGCAGTTCGTCGAGGTGCACGTGGCCTTCGAGGACGATTTCGGCAGTGGCCGGGACCTCGAGATCGACGGTTTCGCACTTCACTAATTCGACCGGCTTCTGCCGGAGAAATCCGGCGATTAAATACTCTTCGACGTCGGGCGGCGCGGGGACGATGGCGGAAAAAGTGAGAGCGGGATCGGTGCCGATGGCGACGGCGACTTCCATCTTGCCGCCGGGAAGGTTTTCGGCGAGAACAGAGCCACCGGAGGTTCTGGCCATGAGGTCGACCGCGGCGCGGGCTGCATCGCTGGAGTGGCGGGCTTCGCCCGCCTGGACAGCCGAGGGCGGTTGCCCCGTCGCTGCTCGGCGCAACATTTCACGATAGTGCTCGGCTCCTACTTTCTGACGCTGCCAATGCATGCCGGCGGTGTGCTCATCGTAAATCTGCATCCGGTACATACCAACGTTGCGCTTGCCGGTCTCGGGATCGCGAGTGATTACGCACGGGAGGGTAATGAAACGGCCGGCGTCTTTGGGCCAGCACTGCAGGATGGGAAAATCGAGCAGCGAGAATTTGTCACGTTTGATCACTTCCTTGCAGGGGCCGGTCGAAACCGTCTTGGGGAAAAACTTCCCCATCTCGGCGAGCATGGGGAGCATTTTTACTTTATCGAGGAAACCCTGCGGAGATTTTACGTCCATGAAGGCGCGGATGCGGTCGGCGACTTGGTCGAGGTTGTCTACTTCGAGCGCGAGATTCATGCGGCGCGAGGAACCGAATTGATTGATTAACAGCTGCGCACCGGGATAACCCTTTAAGTTTTGGAATAACAGGGCTGGGCCACCGGAGGCTGTCGGGCTTTGCCCGACTGGACGGGCGAGGGCGCCCGTCCCCACACGAGCATCGCCTTTGCTTACCCGGTCGGTGATTTCGGTGATTTCGAGGATAGGATCGACTGCGGTGCGGATTCGCTTCAGTTCGCCGGCGCGGTCGAGGGCGGCGATCCATTCACGCAAGTCGTCGTAGGCCAAAAGCTCCTCCGGTACAGGAAGGTCGATTATAGAGGATTACAAAATTTTGACATTGCCCGGCCACGCTGGGCGCGTGGGCTTGTTACACTGAACCAAGCATGGTTGCGAACAATGCCGTGAAACGACGGGTGGTGATTACCGGGATGGGCGTGGTAAGCCCCAACGGCGTGGGCAACGCCGCGTTCTCCGCAGCGGTGCTGGAAGGGCGCAGCGGGGTGCGACGGATTTCGTGTTTCGATCCGTCGGAGATTCCGGTGCAGATTGCCGGGCAAATCCCCGATTTCGACGAGTTGGCGTGGGTGGAGAAGCGCGAACGCAAACATGTGTCGCGAGTGCTGCCGCTGGCGCTGGCAGCGGCGACCGAAGCGCTGGCGGATGCTGGGATTGACGCGGCATCGCTTTCGCTGGACGCGTTGCGGCGTTTTGGCGTGATTATGGGTTCGGGCGGAGGGTCGCAGGAGTTTACTGAAGAGCAGTACCGGCTGTTTTTTCATCAGCAATATAAGCAGATGAGTCTGTTCTGCGTGCCGACCGGAGTGATGGGCACGCTTTCCAGCGAACTTAATGTGCGCTTTGGCTTGCGCGGAGCGAGCCACGTCATCACCACGGGATGCACCTCTTCGACGGATGCGTTCGGATATTCACTGCGGCAGATTCAGTCGGGACGTCTTGATATGGTGCTGAGCGGCGGTGCCGATGCACCGATCGCTCTGGGAATCGTCAAAGGCTTCATCCTGATGAAGATTCTGACCGACTCGTGGAATCACGCGCCGGAGCGGGGATCGCGGCCATTCACCGTCAACCGCGACGGTTTTGTTCTGGCGGAGGGCGCCTGGATGTTCGTGCTGGAAGAGTTCGGCCATGCCAGGGCTCGAGGCGCGAAGATGCTGGCGGAAGTCTGCGGCTACGGCTCGACCTGCGAGGCGTTTCATCGCGTACGGCTGCAGGAGTGCGGCGAGGAGCCGGCACGTGCCATCGGGTTGGCGATGCAAGCGGCAGGAATCTCGGCGGCGGATGTGGATTATGTCAATCTGCACGGCACGTCGACCCAGCTCAACGACCGCATTGAAACCCGCGCGCTCAAGCTGGCGTTGGGTGAGCATGCGCACGGAACGCCAATGTCGGCCTTGAAATCGCAGATTGGGCATCCACAGGGCGCGTGCGGGGCGGCGGGAGTAGCGGCGACGATTGTGGCCATGCATAGCGGGCAGATTCCACCCACCATCAATCTGGAAGCGCCTGACCCGGAATGTGATCTGGACTATGTGCCGGAAGCGGGAAGGAAGAAATCGATCGAGCACGCGGTGTGCAACTGCATCGCGTTTGGGTCGAAGAATTCGGCGCTGGTTTTGCGGAAATGCGCCTAGTGGCTAAACCAGACTTAAGTTCTCGGTTCTCAGTCAGGCTTTCTCTTTGGGCGACATCAGGGACATGAGCGCGTCAACATTGCTGGCTTTGCCCTCACGTTCCTGTTCCGAGAGGTCGATCCCCCAGAAGTTGTTCTGCTGCTCGATTGCCTGAACTCCAGCCTGGAGTTCGTTGGGCGCAACCTGAGTGACCCACATCACGCGAAAGTTCGCCTTCTTGGCCCCGCGTTGCAACGAGACGACTTCGCCTGACTTCAATTCGACATGCAGACCTCCGATGCGGGCGCCCACATAAGTAAGGTCGTAGGTGTGGGCAAGATGAGTGGCTCCCGCGATCGACACTTTGACCGGCAGAACCATCTTGGTGCGCTTCGATTTGCGCCGCTCGGAAGACATGAACCTTAATTATGTTGGGAAGAGCGGGAGCAGGTGAAGATTACCAAGGTCATCAGGCGCCTAACAGATGCAGGACGGTACTCTCGACCGTGGGCCAGGCCCGGGAGCGCGGATCGATCAGATCGAAGTGGCCGGCGGTGGAGATCTCCGAGTAATGCACGTCTTCGGCCTTGCTTTTCTTCTGCTCGGCATAATTGCGGCTGAAATAAGAAGGCACCACGTCATCGCCGGCCCCGTGAATCAGCCACTGCGTGGTGGAATGGGCAATCGTGAACTGCATGGGGTCGGCCTCGCGATAGTGCTCGGGAACTTCCTTCGGCGTGCCGCCCAGGAACTCCACCACGGCGTTATTGCTGAGGTGCAACTCCCAAGCCTGCTGCAGATCGACGACACCCGC
>Ga0335078_10003932_pt1 | contig 22084 bp, 16 predicted proteins | sample Lox_Sample_32_FD_206711 | JGI IMG/M metagenome (GOLD analysis project Ga0335078, IMG submission 206711) | Soil microbial communities from Loxahatchee National Wildlife Refuge, Florida, United States - Lox_Sample_3.2 | ecosystem: Environmental > Terrestrial > Soil > Wetlands | place: USA...
AGATGACATTAAGCGGCAACTTTCGTTTTCACAAAGCTAGGGATGTACGCTTCGACGCGATCACCCCCGCTTCAAAACGCCGCCTTCACCATCTTCGTTCCCGCGTAATCAAACTCGACCGCGAGCTTGTCGCCGTCCACTACCTTCACCGTGCCAGGCCCGAATTTGAGATGCATCACGCCTCGCCCCTCTCGAAAGGCGCCGCGGCGGTCCACTTCGACAGGATTCGGCCTTCGATGATGATCGGCGTCGCCGCCGCAATCCCCATGACTGCGTAATTCTACTCGCCCAGTAAGGATTTCACGACGCCGACGGCGTCGGTCGCCTCTCGTTCGATCGTCGGATAGAAATGCTTCGCGACCTGCGCCGCAGCGATGCCATAGCCATAAACGTCGACGCCTTTGTATTCGGCGAAACCGATCGCAAGGCAGAAGGCGAGCGCCACCGCTCCGAGCGAAAGCGAAAGTTTTTTCATCGCCCGGCGCCGTTGCAGTCGTGTTTCCAGCCTTTCGGCCTTGCGTATATTTTCCTCGATCTCCTTTTTGCGGCGTCGCTTGATCTCCGCCAACAAGCGGTCTTCGCGCGCTGGCGTGGACTGTCTCAGGAGTCCCTTTTCGAGTTCTTCGTCAGTCCATTTGCTCAGGCGTTTCCACAGCATGTTCCACCCAGTTCGTTTTGCCCGCTCGGTCGCCGATGAGCCGTATGAGCTTCTCGTTAGGCAGCGGCGCGAGCTTCAATTGGCTGATGGTGAGAGTCGTCTCTCGCAATGCCATGGCGTTTTCTCGGATTCGCGCGAGAATACCGAGTTCCTGCAAGACCTTGAGCCTGATGTTCGCCACGTCGCGGCGCGCTTCGAGCGCGGGTATCAAGTCGCGCACTGTCTGCACCCAGTTGATGTTGCCCTGATAGTCCTGGACCCATTCGCTCCAGCTGCGCTCGATCTCGTCGAGGTTTTCCGCGCTGGCGCCGAGCTCGGCCGCCCGCAACGCGCGCTCCTGGTCAGAAATCTTGGCTTTCGCCAGCTGCCGCCGAGACCTATCGATGTCAGCCCTGATTTCCTTGAAATACGCCAAACGCTCCTTGCGAAGATTCTGTATGTCCATGAAGCCATCCACCTCGAATTGCTTTATGTACTCGATGAGAAAACTGGCTAGTTCCGACATTAGAACGGCGTTCGCAAAATATTTTCGGGGATCCTTGTCGAGATCCTCGATAATTTGATCGTTAAGCGTATTGAATACGTCCACCGTCACTTGCAAGCTCTGCACCGAGACATGAAGCTTCTTTTCAGAACTGACGATGTCGGATGCAATGCAACGTTGCTTCATGCCGGGCGTGGAATGCGCCATTTGCGTGACGCTCCTGTATTTTCGTTCTTCGATGTTGGCCGCAACGGTCAAAATCGCGGTGCGCAGCCGGTTTCTCAGGCCGGCCACCTCCCGCTTCATGTATGCGCTGATTTTGGGAATGGCGACGATACGCTCCGACAGCAGCTCGCTATCGTCGATCAGATGTCTCTCGCGTATGTCGGTCAGCACGTCGACGTGCTTCCTTGCGAATGCCGCCGTCGTCTCGAGCGCCACCTCACGCTCGGCCCTCTCGAGCTTGTCGGCCACCTCGGCGGCCCTCGGATTGGGATCGAGAGCTTGGTCGTTCGCTATCATCTGCACCTCGCGGGGTCTGGCGGGGCGCGTCCTGGTCAGCCCGAGTTCTCGCCCCCCGGAGGATATAGGATGGTTCAACGCGATTTACATCGCCATACGATATAAATGATTCTGGCGATTTCGAACGTAGGCTACAGCATGAGGAAATCGACGATCGGACGCGAATTAAGTCATCCCGCAGCGAGCCCCTTTCGCCTTGCGTTTTTCCGTCTCGGCCACGCTGCAGCTTTCGGCTACGCCGCCGTTCGGCCTAGCGCGGTCGCCGTCCCCACGCCCACGAAACGGTTCGTGGTCGTATTCCATTCCTCCGCGCCGCAATGGACCGCGAGCTTGGCGCAATCGGAGGCGCGAGACTTCACGGCGCTCGTGAACTCGCAGTTCTGGCGTCCGGAGAAAAGCGCGCGCTTCGACCCAACCGTCGGACGCTGGCCCTCACGCCTTCTCGACGAACCGCTCCATCACCATCTTGCGCCCGGCCTTGTCGAAATCCACCATCAGCTTGTCGCCGTCGACCTCTCGCACCGTGCCGGGCCCGAATTTCAGATGCATCACGCGCTGGCCTTTCTCGAATGGCGCCGTCGCCGTCGACTTCGACACGACGCGGCCTTCGATGATCGGCGGCGCTGCGCGCTTCCCCTGAGGCTGCGATTTCGCTTCCTTGGCGCGCCGCCAGCCCGGCGTCTCATAGGTCGAGGAATAGCGGTCGAGGCCTGCAAAGCGCGAGACGCCATAGGCGCCATATTGCGAGGCCGAGGCCGACTCGACGACCTCGACGTTCTCGGGCGGAAGCTCGTCGATGAAACGCGAGGGCATCGTCGCCTGCCAAAGCCCATGGATACGCCGGTTCGTGGCAAAGAAGATCTTGGCGCGACGTTTTGCGCGCGTGAGGCCAACGTAAGCGAGGCGCCGCTCTTCTTCGAGCCCCGCGCGGCCATTGTCGTCGAGCGAGCGCTGATGCGGGAAGAGCCCCTCCTCCCAGCCGGGCAGGAAGACCGTCTCGAATTCGAGACCCTTGGCGCCGTGCAGCGTCATGATCGAGACGCGTTCCGAACCCGCCGCCTCGTCGGCTTCCATGACGAGCGAGACATGCTCGAGAAAACCGGCCAAGTCCGGGAACTCCTCGATCGCGCGGACGAGCTCCTTCAAATTCTCTAGGCGCCCCGCGGCGTCCGGCGTCTTCTCCTCGCGCCACATGTCGGTGTAGCCCGACTCTTCCAAGACGATCTCGGCGAGCTCGTGATGCGGCTTGATTTCAATCTGCGCGCGCCAACGCTCGATGTCATCGATCAAGCCTCGCAGCGCCCCGCGCGGCTTGGGCCTGATCTCCTCGCTCTCGGTCAGAACGCGCGCCGCATGCGTCAGCGGCACGCTCTCGCGCCGCGCATATTCATGCAGTAACTGCAGAGTCGCGTCGCCAAGGCCGCGTTTCGGCGTGTTGACGATGCGCTCAAAGGCGAGATCGTCGGCGGGGGACGAAACGCAGCGCAGATAGGCGAGCGCGTCGCGAATCTCCGCGCGCTCATAGAAGCGCGGACCGCCGATGACGCGATAGGGTAGTCCGAGCGTGATGAAGCGCTCCTCGAACTCGCGCATCTGGAAGGAGGCGCGCACCAGAATCGCGATCTCCTCCAGCGCATGGCCGCGCCTTTGGAGCTGCTCGATCTCCTCGCCGACCGCGCGCGCCTCCTCCTCGCTGTCCCAGACGCCGGTGACCGTCGGCTTTTCGCCCAGCGCGCCATCGGTGAAGAGAGTCTTGCCGAGACGTCCCTCATTATGGGCGATGAGATGCGAAGCCGCGGCGAGGATATGTCCCGTGGAGCGGTAGTTGCGCTCAAGCCGTACGATTTTCGCGCCGGGAAAATCCTGCTCGAAGCGCAAGATGTTCTCGACCTCGGCGCCGCGCCAGCCATAGACGCTCTGATCGTCGTCGCCGACGCAGCAGAGATTGCGTCGCCCCTGCGCGATGAGCCGCAGCCACAGATATTGCGCGGTGTTCGTGTCCTGATACTCGTCGACGAGAATAAATTTGAAGCGCCTGTGGAAATCGGCGAGCACGTCCGGATTCTCGCGAAAGAGCCGCAAGCTTTCGAGCAGCAGATCGCCGAAATCGACCGCGTTCAGGATTTTCAGGCGCTCCTGATAGAGAGCGTAAAGCGCGCCGCCTTTCCCATTGGCGAAGCTCAGCGCCTCTCCCGCCGGGACCTGAGTGGGCGAGAGGCCGCGGTTCTTCCAGGCGTCGATCTGATGGGCGAGCGCCCGCGCCGGCCAACGCTTGTCGTCGACGTCCTCGGCCTTGAGCGCTTGCTTCAAGAGCCGGATCTGATCGTCGGTGTCGAGGATCGTGAAATTCGGCTTCAACCCGACGAGCTCGGCGTGCCGACGCAGGATCTTAGCGCTGATCGCGTGAAAGGTGCCGAGCCATTGCATCGCCTCGACGCCTTCGCCGACGAGCGCCTCGACCCGCTCGCGCATCTCGCGCGCCGCCTTATTGGTGAAGGTGACGGCGAGAATCTCATAGGCGCGGGCGCGGCCCGTGGCGAGGATATGCGCGATGCGGGTCGTCAGCACGCGCGTCTTGCCGGTGCCGGCGCCGGCGAGCACCAGCACCGGGCCGTCGAGCGTCTCCACGCCGGCGCGCTGCTCGGGGTTGAGCGCGGAAAGATAGCGCGCGCCCTGAACGAAGGCTCGCGCCTGCTGGGAGAGCGACGGGGCGGCTCTTGACAAATTAAGGCATCCTGGGGCGCGAAAGGCCGCGCTTTTTTCGAGGGTCGGGCTCGCCGTTCCGTGTGGGCCGGCGAATCTTCTCACGAATATAAAGGAGAACGGATCGCGAATCACGCGGCGCGGAAGGACTGCGCCAGAACCGCCGCGACGCCGTCTCGCCTTGACTTCCAAGGCCGCCGCCCGCAGTTTCCGCGCGCTCCCGGTAGAGCGCGCCGCTAAAAAGTGGGAACCGGTTTTTCGCGAAGAGCGCGCTCTAACTTTGTAGAATCGATCGCGCTTTCCGCGTTCAGGCGGCACCACCTGAACGCGGCGCGATCTCGGCGGTCGGGAGAGCCGCCGAACATCAAATCTCCAAGGCCCGATGCGCTCCTATCTCGACTTCGAAAAACCCGTCGCCGATCTCGAAACCAAGGTCGAGGAGCTCAAGCAGCTCGCGAGCCAAGGCGACGCGGTCTCCATCGCCGAAGAGCTCTCCAAGCTCGAGGCCAAGGCGGCCAAGGCGCTCTCCGACCTCTATGCGGCGCTGACCCCCTGGCAGAAAATTCAGGTCGCGCGCCATCCAGAGCGGCCGCATTTCTCCGATTACGTGCGCGAGCTCATCGCCGATTTCACCCCGCTAGCCGGCGACCGCGCGTTCGGCGAGGACGCGGCGATCGTCGGCGGCTTCGGGCGCTTTCGCGGCGAGCCGGTCTGCGTGATGGGCCAGGAAAAAGGCTCCGACACGCAAAGCCGCTTGAAGCACAATTTCGGCATGGCGCGGCCGGAAGGCTATCGCAAGGCGGCGCGGCTTATGGAGCTCGCCGACCGTTTCGGCCTACCTGTGATCTCTCTCGTCGACACGGCGGGCGCCTTTCCGGGCGTCGACGCCGAGGAGCGCGGCCAGGCCGAGGCGATCGCCCGCTCGACCGACATCTCGCTCGCGCTCGGCGTCCCGAATGTCGCGGTGATCTTGGGCGAAGGCGGCTCTGGCGGCGCCATCGCGATCGCCGCCTCGAACAAGGTGCTGATGCTCGAGCACGCGGTCTATACGGTCGCCTCGCCCGAAGCCTCCGCCTCGATCCTGTGGCGCGACTCGGGCAAGGCGCAGGAAGCGGCGACGAGCATGAAGATCACCGCGCAGGATCTCTTAAAGTTCGGCATCATCGACGCGATCGTGCCGGAGCCGTCGGGCGGCGCGCATCGCGACCCCGAGACGACGATCGGAGCCGTAGGCGACGCGCTGCGCAACGAGCTCGCGGCGCTCGCCAATCTCTCGCGCGACCAGCTCGCGACGCAGCGCGCGGAGAAGTTCATGGCGATCGGCAAGAAGGTGTGACGCCGAAGGCGGGGAACGCGGTGTTGCGCCGCTTCGCTGGCGGTCGTGATGAGCGCTGAACTGGATTGCGCCCTGCATCTCAATGCTATTGACTGAGCATGTTTTCTTCCAAAAGCCGCTACGCACTTTTTCGAACCGCGCTCTATCGCACCCTGACCGGCAGGATTTCGGCGGAAAGCTGCACCTCGTCGCCGAGGCCATAACCGTAATAGGCCGGGCGGGAGATGAGCCGCAGGAACAAAAACAGTCGGAAACGCAGCTTTCTTAGAACGTTCATGTCCTTCGCCGGCAGCAGATTTTCATGCGCGACATGCACGACCCATTTGTGCGGGTCCGTAGGCAGATCGATCTCATGATGCCGCGCCATGTCGGCCAGATAGCGCTCGACATTGGGCTCCTCCATGAAGCCGAAGCGCAGCTCGACGCCGATGACGCAGCCGCGGCTCCTGTCGCGGTCGAAGACCGTCACGTGGTAGCGGTTGTCATGGATGTAGGGAACCTTGGGATGAACCACCTCGACGACGACGAGGTTGCGCGGAAAAACGCCGTAGCGATCCCATAAGAGGCCCAAGAGCGCGGGCGCCCGGTCGGTGAAACGGCGCACCGCCGCCGGCGCCATGATGAGGGCGTTGCGCTCGACGAAGCTGCCGCAGGAGCGGTGGAGATCGACGACGTCGCCCATGGTGAGTCGGGAGCGCGCCGCATAGGCCGCGAAGGTCGCCTTGCGCCCCCAGCGCCACGTCGCCATGCATGAGAAAACCACGAGTCCGACCGTCAGCGGCACGAAGCCGCCCTCGAAGAATTTCATCGAGCTCGCGACAAGAAAAGCGGCGTTGACGAAGGTCAGCGGCCCCCAGGCGAGCGCGGTTCTGATCTTGCTCCATCGCCAATAGTGGCGCGCCACCATGATCATCGCGACCGAGGTGATCAGCATCACGCCGGCGACGGCGAGGCCGTAGGCCGCGGCGATCGCCGTCGACGAGCCGAAGGCGATGACGAGCGCGACGCAGCCGAAGTAGAGTCCCCAATTGGCGGCGGGGATGTAGATCTGGCCCGCATGCGCCTGGTGCGTGTGCTGCACCTCGATACGCGGCGCGAGGCCGATGCCGATCGCCTGCCAGGCCAGCGAGAAAGTCCCGCAGATCAGGGCCTGCGAGGCGCTGACCGTCGCGAGCGTCGCCAGGACTGTGACCGGGAAAAGCAGCGGCGTCGGGATCAAGCTGAAGAAAAGCTTGGACCCAGGAATGGGCGCGCCGCTCAAGAGATGTGCGCCTTGGCCGAGATAGTTGAGCAGGAGCGCGGGGAAGACCACGGCGAACCACGCAATGCGAATGGGCTTGGCGCCGAAATGGCCGAGATCCGCATACATCGCCTCGCCGCCGGTGACGACCAGTATCAGGGCGCTCAAGATCCACAGCGTTTCGCGCGGACCCGAGCGGACGAGAAACGCAAGACCAAGAAGAGGATTGAAGGCCGCCAAAACTTCCGGCGTGCGGAGAATCTCGGCTAGGCCGAAGCCTGCGATCACCGCAAACCACAGGATGACCACCGGCCCGAAAATGACGCCGACGCGAGACGCCCCCTTGAACTGGATCGCAAACAGCGCGCTCAGAATCGCAATGGTCAGGGGCGCGACGTAGGGCTGAAAGCCCGGCGTCGCCACCTCGAGCCCCTCCACGGCGGACAACACGCTGATCGCGGGCGTGATAATCCCGTCGCCAAACAAGAGACCCGCGCCGAGCATCAGCGCCCAGAGCAGGACTCGCGCGCCCTGGAAGCGATATTTGTGCAGCAAGCCATAGAGCGCGAAGACGCCGCCTTCGCCGTCATTTTCGGCGCGCAGCACGAGCAGCGCATAAGTGACCGCGCCGACGAGCGTGATCGTCCAGATGGCGAGAGAGATGGCGCCGAGGGCGTTTTCGGGCGTCGGCGCAACAGCGGCGGGACCAAAAAAGATCTGGTCAATGGCGTAGAGCGGCGAGGTGCCGATTGCGCCGAAGACCACTCCGAGCGCGCTGACCGTGAGGCTTGTCAGGCCCGCGTGCGGGAAACGCGCGTCGCGGCGCTGCCCGCGCGCCTGCCAAGCGAAGCCTCTCCTCGCGGAACGCGTCTCACTCATCGGCGCCGACCTCGACACGGACGCTCTGGCTCCGCGCCGGGAAGGCCGGAAGCGGGAGAGCCCGAAAGTCTATGATTGTAAGCTGCCCGACCGCAATAGGCGCGAGAGGTTCTCGCCCCGCCCTACTGTCGCAGGCGCCGCCGACCTTGGCTGACGGCCCGGCCAGCCAGAAGCGCCTCACGCGGGCGTCAGAATCTCGCCTTTGCCATAGACCGCCGTATCGCCCGCGTAGCGCTGCAACCGCTGCGACAGCAGACGCGCGGCGCGGCGGCTGTCCTCATTGAGGCCCCTGGCGAAAAGCTTGGCGAACGACAGATGATGCGCGCCGCAATCGACATAGGTCGGACCAAAATCGCGGCGCTGCGCCAAGACGAGCGAAGCGCGCTTATTGAGATAGCCCAGCCGCCCCGCGGAATGGCCGAGCAGCACGATGGTCCCGGCGATGGCGCGCGAGCCCATATCGTCGCCGGCGTCGCCTTCGATCACGACGATGCCGCGTCGCAGCCGGTCGCCGGCGCGATTCCCCGCAGAGCCGCGCACGATCACGCGTCCGCCGGCCATGCCGGCGAGCTCGCCCGCGAGGGGCGCGCAGAGGAAGTCGCCCGCGTCGCCGTCGATCTCGACGCGCCCTCCCGTCATGCCGCTCGCGACATAGGCTCCGGCGTCGCCGGCCACAGTGATCGCCCCGCCCTGCGCCTGGCGCCCGAGGCCCATCCCGACGTCGCCTTCGACATGGATGGAATAACCAGGCAGCAGCTTCGCGCCGAGCAGGTCGAAACGTTCGGAGCCTCCCTCGAAATGCAGCTCATGCGGATCGCCGGCGCGCAGCTTGAAGACATCGCCGACCTTGGCTGGGGCCTTGGTCGTCGCGAGGTCGATCGCCTCGATCTCTTTGAGGCTCTTGCCGAGCAGCCGATCGGGCGTGAGCTTCGAAAGATCGAGCCTTTGCGCGGGCGCGGCTCGGAGGGTGAGAACCAGCGGCTTCACGGCAGAAGGTCCTTCAGATGGTAATGGAACGGTCCGAGCTTGCCGCCGTAATTGCCGGCGCCGATGCGCTTCGCGCCATTCTTGGGGCCGAGCGCGACAATGGCCTTCATCGCGGCGCGCATCGCCTGCGCCACGGACTCGTTCGAGAGCCCGTCGATAACGATCTCGAGCACGCAGCCAATGTCGGGATCGAGCGCGCTCTTCGTCACGCCCCGCAGCGTCGGGCAATAGGCGTCGTTGGTCGAGGCGCTCATGCCCTTGTATTTCGAGCCGACCTTCGAGCCCGAGCGCACGATGCCGCCGGGAAAGGGCGCGATCGTATCCGGCGTCCTGGCGATCGCCGCGACGCCGGCCTCGGTCGCGCGCATCGTCTTGTCCCAATCCTCACCCATGATCAGCAGATTGCCGCCGCCGACGCATTTCTTGACGACCCCGACCGTGCCTTCGACGAGGAATTCGCCGTCCATGACCGGCACTCGCCAGAAGCGCTTGCCGTCGATGACCTTGGAGATCTGCCAGCGGTCGCCGAACATGCGCATCGAGTCGCCGACTTTGATCTTCACGTCGCCGTCCATCGCCGAGAAAACAGCGGTTCCGGGACAGGTGAGCAGACATTGACCGACGCGATTGACGAGCGCCTTCTCGACCGCCTTGCTTGAGAAGCCGAAGGCGAGAATGCGCACGCCCGGCCGCCCGTCCGGCGTCTCTTTCGGCGAGAGCTCGCAGTCGATGCCGGCCTCGCAGTCGCAAGCGATGACCGAGGTCGCGTAACCCGTCGCCACTTGTGCGGCGATCAGCGCCCATTTGCGCGTCGGCGCCGTGATGACCAGTCCCGTGCCGGCCATCGGAAAGGCCTCGGCGAAGCTGTCGTCGATGCGGACGCCCCGGCGGGTCAGCTGCGACATGCGACCTCCGCAAAAGCGTCAGCGTTGGGAAGCGCCGCCTGCGGCACGTCGAAGATCGTGCGCGGGAGCCCGTAGAGGTCGTCGTAATAGCGATCGAGGCGCCGCTCGATCGCCGCGTCGAATCTTGGGCTCGTATGGAGCGTCTTGCCACGCGTGTAACGCTTGACCTCGCCCGCTTCGACGATGAGCTCGCCGTCCTTGAAGACGAGCGCCGCTTTGCGGAACATGCCCGCCTTGTCCCTCTGGTCCTTGTAAACAGCGATGTCGGCGACCGCGCCAGACGCGAGCTTGCCGCGATCGGTGAAGCCAAAAAGCCTTGCGGCGCCGGAACGGCTCATCTGCGCGATCTCATAGAGCGTGTATTCGCGCTTGATCTCCGGAAGCTTCGTAACCTCCAGCACCTCCGCCGGCATTCGCGACAGCCATTGCGCCCGCAGATCCGCGCTCATCAGGAGCGCGAAGAGCTCCGGATAGGTCGTGAAGGGGCCGCCGTTCGGGTGGTCGGTCGTGAAGAACACCTGATGCGGGTCGTCGATGAGCAGGAAGAGCTCAAGGCCCGCCGCCCATTGCACGGCGTTGTAGTAGTTCGAGATCTTATAGGCGTAAGGCACGACGCCGCCGCCATTGGCGTCGCCGTCGAAGATCGCGCCCTTCTTCGGGTTCGCGCCCGCCATGCTGTTGAACTGCTTCAGCACGTCGGAAGAAACGGTGACCGTGTCGGAGAACATCACCGCACCGACGTCGACGCTGACGTTCTTATTGGCGTTGACCTTCTCGGCGAAGACGGCGCCGGCGGAGGAGAAGGCGTTCTTGCCCTCTTTGCCATAGGCGTAGAACTGCACATGCGCGAGATGCAGCGGCAGGCCCTGCACGGCGTCGATCGTCGCAAGCGCGGTCTCGATGTTGCCGGCGATGCCGAGATTGTTCATGTGGAGATGCAGCGGATGGTGGATGCCCACCGCCTGCGTCGCCTTTTGCAGCGCCTGGATGATTTGGCGCGAGGTTACGCCATAGAAGGGCACGATGTCGTCGAGCCCGAAGACGCGCATGTTTTCCTTGAAGCCCTCTACGCCGCCGGGGTTGATGCATTTCAGCCCGAGGCTCTTTGTCGCCTCCACGGTGCGCGCGACATAGTCGTTGATCGCCGTCTCGCTCTCGCCCGTGCGTAGCTGGTTCAAGAGGAAGTCGTCGTTGCCGAGCACGGTCAGCGCGCCGGTGTCGAGCAGCGGCGTGTCGGCGAGCTCGAGATGCGTCTGGATCGCGCTGTGCGGCGCCATGGCGGGCTCGACCACGGTCGTGAAGCCCATCTGCGCATAGAGACGGCCGGTCTCATAGGTCGACCATCTGGCGGTCGAGAGCGGCGTGCCGGCGAGCCGGGCGCGGAGCGCGCGATGCATCTCCGGCAAGAGCAACCGCGCCGTATTTACATTGCCGCCGGCGATGTGGGAATGGATGTCGATCGCGCCGGCCATCACGAAATGGCCCGTCGCGTCGTGGGTCACGTCTGGCGTGCGGCCTTCCGGCTTCTCGACGATCCGGCCGTTCTCGAACCAGACGTCGCCGACGCCGTCGCGCCCCGTCGCGGGGTCGATCACATGGCCGCCGTGAATGCAGGTCAGCAAGAGGCGCCCTCCGAAATCCTGGAGTCGATCGCGGCGATCGCGCTCGCGACGCTCGGCGCCGCGCTCGGCGCGCTCGCCTTGGTCAAGGTGAAAGCGGCGACCGCGGGGGAGAATTCCAGCGCGTCATGATCTTGGCCCGGCCGGCCGACCTCGATGTGGAGGCCGCGTCCGGGCTTTACGCCCTTGGGCGCGAGCGTCACGAGCGGCGGACCGCCCGACCTCCACGGCGGCGCTTCGCCGTCATAGGCGGAGATCCACAGCACCGCGTCGGTCTCGCCGCTTTCGACGAGGCGCTTGGCCTCGAAGCGCCAGGGATCATGCTCTGGATAGCCGCGGCCGAAGCCGGTGCGCGGTGGAAAGCCCGTCATCCAGCCGCTGAGCTGCGTGACCCCCGCGGCGCCGGAGCGCGCGCCGACCGGAACGCCGGTGAAGCGCGTCGTGGCGTTGAGGTCGGAGAGCAAGCCCTGCAGGGCCTCGACGACAAGCGTGTCGACGCTGGAGCCGGACCAGACCGCGACGCCGAAACGCGCGGCCTTGAGCGTCTCGGCGACGGGCTCGATCTTCTTGACGACGGCGGGCGCGAGCGCGACCGCCCTGTCGCCGACGCGAGCGCGGATCGCTGCGAGAATCGACGGCAGCGTCTCCGGGGTCGCGGCGAGGGTTTCGACCTCAACGCCCTCGATCTTGCCTTCGCCCCCCTTAGGCCCGAGCCAGATCACCTTGCGCGACGCGCCGTTTTGGAAGTGCACGGTCTTTTCGAGCGCGAGCCTCTCGAACAGCACGGGCGATTGCGCGGCGAGGCCGGGACCAACGAGCAAGATCACGTCGCCGCGCAGCCGCGCTTCGTTCGGCGTCGTCGTGAACATCGCGAAGCTGCGCATGACATCGAGATCGGCGAGAATCGCTTCGGAGGCGAGGTGGTCGTAGGCGCCGCGCAGCCGCTCAGCGAGAAGAATCGCGGCGCGCGCCCCGGCGGCGTCGGCGCCGAGCCCGGCGATCAGCGGAAATTTCGCAGCTTCGAGGAGGCGCGCGGCGCGCGCATAGGCGTCCTCGATGGCGATCGGCGCCCCGTCGAGCGTTGCGTGGCTCATCTTTTCCCGTCAGGCTCCCGTCCCTGCGCGCCGCGCGTCGAGCCCCTTAAAATGCGGCTTTTCTTCTCGACGGCGAGCGGGCCATGCCTAGCAGCCGGAGCCCTCGCTGTCGAGGCGCCGCGACTCGAGGTCGCGCGCGGCCAGCCGCGCCGCCTCGGCGCCTGAAAGGATCGCGCCGTTGAACCCGTGCTCGCCCCCGAAGGCCGAGGCGAGAAAAAGGCCGCCGACAGGCGTGTGCGGCGTTCGCGGGAAGCCAGCGAGAATCGGCGCCTCCGGCGGCAGCGGCTCGAAACCATAGACGGCGCCTTCCGGCGTCCTCAGATAACCAGCCATCGAATGCGCGTTGAGGAAGACGCGTTCCTTGACGAGGCCGGCAAAACCGGGGCAGTCGCGATCGAGACGTTTTTCGATGGCCGCGAGCCAGGCGTTGCGGCGCGCGACCGCCTCCTCGCGCGCAAGGCCCTTCCAATTGGCGAGCCGGTCGAGGCCGAGCACCGCGACAAGATGCGGTGGTTCATCCCAGAGTCCGGAATCGACGGCGGTGAAGTTCGCGATTGCGTAGGGCGGCAGCGCGTCGACCGGATGGGAGCCGAGCGCCTCGACGCCGTCCCCATATTGCGAAAAGCGCGTCATGCCTTCCGGCAGCACGATCTCGCAAAAATCATTCATGCCGACGGTCTCGGGGCGCGCCGAGAGGCCGAAATTGGCGCAAAAGAGCGAGGTGGAGAGCGGCATCTCGCCAAAAGCCGCCTCCATCGCTTCCCTTTGCGGAGCGGGAAGGATCTCCGCCGCGACATGAGGCGCGCAATTGGCCAGCACGACGGGGGCTGAAACCTCCTCCTCGTCATCGCCGGTCTTGCGCGCGACGTGCCGGACACCCTTCACGTCGCCTTGTGAATCCGTCAGGATCGCCGAGGCCTCGCGCCCGAGGCGGACGGCGCCGCCCGACTTGGCGATGACCTTGGCGAGCTTGAGGCTCAGCTGCCGCGAGCCGCCTTTGATATAGGCCGTCCCCGACGCGATGTTCGCGCCCTGCGCCAGCGCATAATACACCCACCAGATGCGCTTCGGATTGTCGCCGAAATAGAGGAGATTGGCGCCGAGCGCGCATTTCAGCGCCTCGCCCGCGCCGAAGCTGCGCTCAAAGACCTCGTCGAGCGTCGCGTTCCAGTCGCGCGTCGCCGGCTCGAGCTCCCAGAGCGCGCGCTGGAACTTGGCGAAGGAGGCGACATCGCGGGCCTCTCGGATGTTCCAGAGCGAGTCGTGGATGCGCTCCACATCGTTGAGAAAGTCGCGAATCGCATGGCGCTTGTCCGGGAAGCGCTCGGCGAGCGCCTCGTGGGCGGCGTCGAAGCCCGCCGGCAGCGCAAAGGATTCGCCGACGGGGCCGCCGCGCACCCGATGCACCGAGCCCGTCGGCAAGAACTCGAGCTCGTCGAGCACCCCGAGCTCTTTCAAAATGCGGTGCTTCACGTCGCGCGGATGTCTCGCGTCGGAGGTCTGATGAAGCGAAGCCTCGATCGTCAGCGAGCCGACGCGATAGACGGAGGCGGCGCCGCCGAGGCTAAAATTGCGCTCGAGCAGCAAGACGGCGTAGCCGGCCTTGGCGAGCTGAGCGCCCGCGGTCAGCCCGCCAAGGCCGGAGCCGATCACGACGGCGTCGAACTTTTGCAACCCCTTCATCCCCGCATTCTGCCGCGCCCCGAGGTTCCGCGCGGAACTGCGACCGCCGTAATAGCCAAATTATCGCGGGAAGGAAAACCGACCACCGCGTCCTTTGCGGCGATGCGTGGGCGCGCCGACGCATTGACGCAATTAACTCCTTTCCCAAAGCGCGACTGAATGCATGGATGCAATTACGCAAACCCTCTGCGCCTTTCCGCACTCCCGTCTCAGCTTGAAATCTGTTGAGCCCCGATTCGGCGTTGCCCGAGAGTTGAAATTGCGTGAAGGTTGCACCCACGGCGAGCGACTTCCCGGCGAATCTCCGTCCGGCGTCGGCGACGGAGCCTGCATCCATGCGGCGGTTTTTCCTCTCGCTCCCGATTTGCGCGATAATCTTCTTGGTGGGGGCTTCGGGCGCGATGGCGCAGAAACGTCAATCAGAAGTCGAGGCCGCGACGCACGCCGCCATATCCTGGTTGTCGTTGGTCGACGCCGGCAACTACGACGAGGTTTGGAGCCTTTCCTCGTCGCTCATGCGCAACCCGGTTCCACAAGCCGAGTTCGTTCGCGCCGTGAGCGCGGCGCGTGAACCGCTGGGAAAACTCGTCTCTAGAGAACTCAAGGACGCGCATTACGCCGAAACCCTGCCTGGGGCGCCGGAAGGCCATTATGTCGTTTTGCGCTACACGACCTCGTTCGAGGATAAATAATCCGCGATCGAAACGATCACGCCAGCGCTGGAGCCGGACGGCGACTGGCGCGTTTCCGGCTACTACATCAAGTGACGGAGCCGCTCCGGCTTGCCATTGCGGCCCTCGCCTTCTTATTTCACGGCCGCTCTCCGCGATCCGCTAATCCTCCAGACAGGCCCGCAACCTCGCGGCCGCCTGCTCCGGCGTGATGTCGCGCTGCGGGGTCGCGAGCATTTCATAGCCGACCATGAATTTGCGGATCGTCGCCGAGCGCAGCAGCGGCGGATAGAAATGCGCGTGAAAGTGCCAATGCGGATAGGCGCGCCCGTCGGTCGGCTGTGGATGAAGCCCCATCGTATAGGGAAAAGGCGCGTCGAAGAGATTGTCGTAATGCGTCGTCAGCCGTTTCAAGACGCCGGCTAGCGCTTCCTTCTCCGCATTCGTCATTTCGTCGAGCCCGCCGAAGTGGCGTCTCGAAATAATCATCGTCTCGAAAGGCCACACCGCCCAAAAGGGAACGAGGACCAGAAAGGCTTCATTCTCGCAAATGATGCGCTCCTGGGCGACGCTCTCGCGCGCGAGATAATCGCATAAGAGGCAGGAGCCGCGCCGCGCGAGATATTCGGCCTGTGCGCGGTCCTCTTTCAGCGGCTCGTCCGGAAGACTCGCGCTTGCCCAGACCTGGCAATGCGGATGCGGATTGCTCGCGCCCATCATCGCGCCGCGATTTTCGAAAATCTGCACATAGCGGACGTCTTGCCGCGCGCCGAGGGTGACATATTCGTCGCGCCAGGCCGAAACGACCTTGGCGATGTCGCGCGTCTCCATGCGCGACAACGTGAGATCGTGGCGCGGCGAGAAGCAAAGCACGCGGCAAAGACCTGTCTCCGGCCGCGCGAGGAGGAGCCCGCCTTCTTCAATGCCCTCGCCGTGGTCCTCAGACAGCAGCGCCGGAAAGTCATTGTCGAAGACATAGACGCTCTCGTAATCGGGATTGCGCGCGCCATTGGCGCGCGTTTCCCCGGGGCAGAGATAGCAGCCCGGCTGATGCGCCGGCTCGGCTCGCGTGGGCGTGATTTCCATCTGCCCGCTCCAGGGGCGCTGCGTCCGGTGCGGCGAAACCAGCACCCAGCCGCCCGCCAAAGGATTGAAGCGGCGATGCGGCGCGCTCTGCAAGAAATCGCTCATGGCGCGTCGATCCGTCCGACGCCAGCGGACGGCGTCGCGCAAAAGATCTGCGGCGTCAGTCCTGTCGCGGCGCGATAGGCCTCACCGATCGAGACCATGAAGCGCTCGGCGGCGCTCGCCTCGACCAGATTGACCGTCGAGCCGCCAAAGCCGCCGCCGGTCATGCGCGCTCCGAATACGCCTTCCATGTTCTGGGCGAGGTCGACCATCAGATCGGCCTCTCCGCAGCTCACCTCGTAATCGTCGCGCAGACTCGCATGCGAGCCGTTCATGAGCGTGCCAAAAAGAGCGAGATCCCCTTCTTCGAGCGCCGCCGCCGCGGCAAGCGTGCGCGCGTTTTCGGTCACCACGTGACGCGCCCGGCGCAGAATCAGCTCCGGCAGGGCTGCGCCAAAAAGAGCAAGTTGCTCAGGCGACACGTCCCGCAGGGCGGTCACGCCACCGAGCTTTTGAGAAAGAAGCGCCACGGCCTGTTCGCATTGCTCGCGCCGCCGATTGTATTCACTCGTCGCCAGCTCATGGCCGACCATCGTGTTGCAGATCACGAGCCGTGCTCTCGCGTCGAGCGGAGCCAACCGCAGCGCCAAGGTGCGGCAATCGATGAGCAGCGCATGGTCCGCGACGCCGCAGCAGCAGATCAGCTGATCCATCACGCCGCAACGTATCCCGACGAATTCATTTTCGGCGCGCTGGCAGAGCCGCGCCAGGGACTTGCGATCCATCGCGAGGCCGGCGAGATCGCAAAGCGCGTAGGCCGTGACGACCTCGAGCGCCGCCGAGGTCGAGAGGCCCGCGCCCATCGGGAGATCGGAGGCGAGCATCACATTGGCTCCGCCGAGAGCCAAGCCCTCGCGCGTCAAGCCGAACACGACGCCCCGCACATAATCGCTCCAATGGCGGCGCGGCGTAGGCGATTCCTCGCCAAGATCGCATTCGACGCTCTCGTCGAACATGAGCGAGTGAACGAGGAGACGCCCATCGTCGCGCGGCGCGATCGCCGCATAGATCGAGAGATCGATCGCCGCGGGAAGAACGAAGCCATCGTTGTAATCGGTGTGCTCGCCGATCAGATTGACCCGTCCCGGCGCGCGATAAATGTGCGGGCTCGCCCCAAAACGCGAGACGAAGCGCGCGCGGAGATCGTCGATGAGAGTCATTGCGACGTCCCGCCCCTCTTAGCGCGGCCGGCGAAAGAGCGCCACGCCGCAAGGCGAAAGCATCCGTTCGCCCAAAAGCAGCTCCGCCTCGCCCGAGATCGCGGAAAGATCGAAATCGCTCTCGCCATAATTGAACACATAGCGCATCGGACCATTGTCGCGCAGGCGAATGGACTCGGGCAGATCGTGAAGGGCGACCCCGGCCTCGCATGCAAGCCGGCGCAAGATCGCTGCGCGCAAAGTCTCATTGGGAAGGCCGGCGAGATAATGGAAACGACCGCTGCTCGTCAGCGCCGGAGCGCCGTCATCGCAACATAGGAGAACCTCGGCCTCCCGGCCCGGCGCGACGATCTCGCGCCAATGAAGAAAGGCCGCGTCCTCCAGGCCCTCGATGGCGATCGGCGCGTCCGGACGAAGCGATTCCACGCGTTGCACGACGACGTCGAGGAGCGGGCGAAAGGCGCCTGGCGGCAACTCGGGCGGGATTTGGAAATGCTCGGTCTTGGCACCGCTGCGCGGGCCGAGCAGCACGATAGCGCCGCTTTCGGCCAGGGCTTTGGCGAGCGGCGCGCTCGACGCAAACAAAGCCGGCGCGACGATGAGCTTGCGGGCGCTCAAGGACTCGAGCGTCGGCGGTACGACGTCGATGTTGAGCCCGAGCCGCCGCAGCGCGCCGTAAAAATCGAGGATCAGATCGAAATAGGAGAAGTCGCAGCCCTGCGGCTCGATCCTCCAGGCGAAGGCGCTCTCATAATCGAAGACGAGCGCGACGTCGGTGCGCTCGGTCTCGACCTTGGCGTCGATCGACCCAAGCTCGCGTGCGAGCGCCTCTGCGACATAATAGGCCTCGTTCGGCTCGCTGTTGGGAAGCAGCAGGCCTTCGTGCATCTGCTCCTGCGCGAAAGGCGCCTGACGCCAGCGAAAATAGCTCACGACCTCGGCGCCGGCCGCAAAGGCCTCGTGTGTCCACAGGCGCACCGCGTCTTTGGCCGGCAAGGGATTGCGTGGCGCCCAGTTCACCGCCCCTGGCTGCTGCTCCATGATCCAGAAGCGTCCCTGCCCGCAGGCGCGATAAAGATCATGGTGGAAGGATTGAAAATCCGGGTCGCCCACCCGCATATAGCGGCGCTTGAAGGTCTCGCTGCGATTGGAGCGCTCTAGAAAGCCCAGCGGATAGCTGTCCCAGGCCGCGACGTCGAGATCGCGCCCGAGCGCGAAATGATCGAAGGCGGTGAAGGCTCCCATGAAATTGTGAAGAATGTCGCGGCCGGGCGAATGACCGCGGATGATCTCAACCTGACGCCGGTTGAAGGCCGCGACCTGTTCGGAGGAAAAGCGCTGGAAGTCGAGAAGGCAGGCGGGATTGGCCTCGGTCACCGTGAGATGGGGAAGCTCAATCTGATCGAAGCTGTTGAGCTCCATCGACCAGAAGACATTCCCCCAGGCGCGATTGAGCGCGTCGACTTCGATATATTTGCGCCGGCACCAGTTCCGGAAGGCGTCGCGCGCCGCGGGCGAATAGCTCTCGACCGTGTCGTGGCAGCCAAATTCATTGTCGATCTGCCAGGCGACGACGCCGGGATGAAGGCCGAAGGCGTCGGCGAGCGCCGTGACGATGCGCTCGCATTTGCGCGCATAGGGCGCGTAGCTGAAGCAATAATGCCGCCGCGCGCCGAACCTGCGGGGCCGGCCCTGCGCGTCGAGAGCGAGCATGTCCGGCATTTTGTCGACGAGCCATTTGGGCGGGGTCGCGGTCGGCGTGCCTAGAACGACGCGGAGCCCGGCCTCGTGCAGCACGTCGACAGCACGTGCGAGCCAGTTGAAATCATAGCGGCCGTCCTCGGGCTCGAGCCGCGACCAGGCGAACTCGCCGATGCGGACGAGAGAGAGGCCGATCTCGCGCATCCTCCGCGCGTCCTCTGCCCAGAGATCCTGTGGCCAATGTTCCGGGTAGTAGCAGACCCCGAGCCTTTGCTTCGTCACCGAGGCCTCCCGTCTGAGATTCTCGCGCCTCGCAGGCGCGTTCCGAGCTGCTGGAATCGACGATGGATTGGGCAGGACATCCAACTGATTCCGCGGACTCTCGCAGCGAGGAACGTAAAGCGCCAACCCAATCGCAGAGACTTAATCGGGGGCCTTGGTAGGTTCGATATCCATCCTACTATGTCGAGAGAGTTGCAAAATTATCACACGTCAGGAAAATCACGATATGCCGCCTACGTGTAAGTTGACGGCGTTCGGCGTCTCGAGCAATCATAATCTCCGATGGTTCCCTTCGAGGATAAAAAGGGAATACGGTGCGCGCAGAAATGCGCAACGCCGGAGCTGCCCCCGCAACTGTAAGCGGCGAGCCTAAGGATCCGAAAGCCACTGGGGAGGCATCCCTGGGAAGGCGCTTCACGGCAAAGACCCGCGAGCCAGGAGACCTGCCATCCTTCGTGGTCATGCGCGCGTCGGGCAGGGTGCACCGAGGCGGTCGAGATCTGTGGTTGAGCGCGGTTGCGCCAACAATAGACTGAGACCTTTCGCAGTGACGGCCCACGTCTGCTGCGAGTCTTTGCTCATGCAAAACGCCGCCTCCAATCAGGACCTTCGCGCTAAATTTGCGCGCGTCCAATCCTCCTTGTCGCCGAGTTCAAATTTCATCCTGTCAGTGGTCGGAATTGTTCCAAAAAACATTGATCCCCTTTTTGAATATTTCCAAGCTGCCGTATTATTCTTGCTCAGACGAGCAACCTCGGACAAAGTGAGGAGACCGAAACCGCACCGGTTAATGGGTAGGTGGGTGATGCAGCCAACTGTGATGAGACGAGCTCCCAGAAGAAAGGCGCCGATGCGGTCAACGCGGGCAACCTCGGCTCTAGCTTTGACATTCGTCGCCGGCCTGTTGAGCGGCGCGCAGGCGGCCGACCTCTCCGCTAAAAAGGACGGACCGGAGAAGCCTTCCGCTGATCCCTGGAACGGTTTCTATTTTGGCGGCCACGTGGGGCGCGCGGGGGGTAAGTCCAACTGGTCGGGTCCGGACATTTGGGACTCGAGCGGCCTCGCCAAGCAGATTGACACTTTCACCGAGGCGGGCAGCTTCTTGGGCGGATTTCAGGGCGGCTACAATCTGCTGCTTCCATCGCGCCTGCTGATCGGCCTCGAGGGCGATTTCTCCTTGCCCGCCTTTCCTGACGTTTTCGGTCAATCGACCGGCGTGACGGCGAATTTCAACTCCCTGTCGCTTGGGCCCGCGAGCTACATGGAGTCGATCCAGGCCTCGACGTCGCTGCGCGGCCGCGTCGGTTACGTATTCGACAATGACTGGCTGCTTTACGCCACCGGCGGCGCCGCCTGGACCCGCAACTCGCAGACGCTCACAGCGGCTTTGAGCGGCACAACCGACAACCCGTTCTTCTGGCGGCACGGCTGGACCGTCGGCGGAGGCATAGAGGTTCCGCTCATCCCCAATTGGACGGCGCGGCTCGAGTATTTCTACACTAATTACGGGACGAGGCCCGTGAACTTCCTCGCGAACGGCGAGACCTTTCGCTCGGATTTCGCTCCGCAAGTGCTGCGCTTCGCGTTGAACTACCATTTCGGGGACATGCTCCCCGTGCCGGCGCTGGCGGCTTTCAGCGCGCCGCAGCCTTCCGCCTGGACGCTTACGGACGACGACCGCGTCAATCTCCACTCGCAATGGACTTTCGTCGCCCAGGGCTATCCCAAATTCCGCGCCGCATGGGACGGGCCGAACAGCCTCTCGCGCGTGGGCGACGCCCGCCAGACCAACGACGTGACCTTCTATGCGGGCATTCGCCTCTGGCAGGGCGCGGAATTCTGGGTCAATCCGGAGATCGACCAAGGTTTCGGCGTCGGCGACACGCATGGCGCCGCGGCCTTTCCGAGCGGCGAGTCTTATAAGCTCGGGGACGCCTTCCCCTATGCGCGCGTGCAACGCGGCTTCCTGCGTCAGACGATCGCCCTCGGCGGCGAGAAGCAGAAGGTCGAGGCCGACATCAATCAGTTCGCGAACGAAGTGACCGAAGACCGGCTGGTGTTCACGGTCGGCAAATTCGGCATCGTCGACATCTTCGACACGAACAAATATGCCAACAACCCCAAGACCGATTTCCTCAACTGGGCGCTGATCAACGCCGGCACGTTCGACTATGCGGGCGACGCATGGGGCTACACCTATGGCGCGGCGGCCGAATGGTACCAGGGCCGCTTCACCGCGCGCGCCGGGATTTTCGACCTGTCGGCGGTCCCTGCCGGCGCAACGCTGAATGCGACGGCCTATGGTCTCGACCCCAATCTGAGCCAGTTCCAGGTCGTCGGCGAGCTCGAGGAGCGCCATGAGCTGTTCGGACAGCCCGGGAAGCTGAAACTGACCGGCTATCTAAGCCGCGGCCGCGCCGGCAGCTTTCAGGATGCAGTGAACATTAACGCGGGAACCGGCATCGATCCAAGCTTCGCGCTCGCCCTCGACCGCCGCTTCCGCAACCGCCCGGGCGTGAGCGTCAATCTCGAGCAGCAGGTCTCGGAGACCGTCGGCCTCTTCGCGCGCGCCGGCTATGCCGATGGCGGCGTGGAGCCTTGGGACTTCACCGACATCGACCGCACATTGGCGGCGGGCCTCGCGGTCTCGGGCAAGGAATGGGGCCGGCCCGACGACACTTGGGGCGTCGCGGGGGTCATCAACGGGCTCGCCAACTCGCACGAATCCTATTTCGCCGCAGGCGGCCTCGGGATTCTTATCGGCGACGGCGGCCTCCCGATCTATCGATTGGAGAAGGCCATCGAGACCTACTACAGCTATGCGCTCACCACGAACATCAAGGTCAGCCTCGATTATCAGGCCATCATCGATCCCGCCTACGACGGCGCGCGGGGCCCGGTGAATGTTTTTGCGGCCCGCGTGCATTGGCAATTTTGAAGCGGCGCGGTCGGGAATGAACTCAAGATGCGCC
>Ga0335078_10003933_pt1 | contig 22082 bp, 18 predicted proteins | sample Lox_Sample_32_FD_206711 | JGI IMG/M metagenome (GOLD analysis project Ga0335078, IMG submission 206711) | Soil microbial communities from Loxahatchee National Wildlife Refuge, Florida, United States - Lox_Sample_3.2 | ecosystem: Environmental > Terrestrial > Soil > Wetlands | place: USA...
CCCCGCCCCCGCCGGTGGCCTCGCCGTGCGCGGCGGTCAGCCGGTAGTAGATCAGCGTCACCACCAGGGCCAGGAACGGCGCGACCAGGGTGCCGGACACGATGTTGCTGATGAGGTTCCGCCACGCGACCGGCAGCACCAGCAGGATGAGGCCGAGCACGATGTTGAACGCGATGAGGATCAGGAACACCAGCACGTAGGTGCCGAACACGTTCCAGGCGTAGCCGCGGACCGTCCGCCAGCTCTTGCCGAACGAGCTGAACACGCCCTCCCCGCCGATCACGATGCTCGGCACGATCAGCGACCAGAAGGTCAGCAGGATCAGCCCGGGCACGATGAGCAGCACGAACCCGATGGCGATCCCGATCCCGGCCAGGATGGACGCGGCTATCACCGGCAGCAGGTACGGGAGCACCGCGGATACCGTTTCGCCGAGGTTCAGGTCGACCCGGCCGTCCCGGACGTCTTGCACCGCCTTCACCAGGGCGGCCTGGACCAGGAAGGCGGCCACCAGGTTGATGAGCCAGCCCAGGAAGAAGCCGATTCCGCCGGCCAGGCCGAGCAGCGCCGCGATGATGCCTGCCACTACGTAGATGGCGAAGGCGATCAGCAGGAAGTGTCCCGCAAAGCGCTTATAGAAGCCCCACGCCTCGCCCAGTACGCCGGAAAGTGGACTCATGCGCTCGTTATACCAGTAGCGGTAGTGATCAAAACAGACTCACCAGGCGACGCGCCGGCGGTCTGTGCTGCCCGTGCCGGGCGGTGGTCAGCCGGGCGGCGGGCCGCCGGTGCCACTCGCGCCCGGTGCCGTGCTGTACGTCCCGCCCGGCTGGGCGTGGCCGTTGGCCTCGCGGGAGCGCGTGCCCGGCAGCGTGCTCCCGACCTTGTTCCTGGCCTTCTCAGCGATCCTGGGTACCCGCTGAGCCGCCTTGTCCCTGGCCGACCGGGCCAGGCCGGCCGCCTGGGCCTGGGCCGCCCCGGCCGCCTGCTGGATCGCCGGGCTGTCCGCGGCCTTCCTGGCCGCCGTCTTGATCTGCTCGTACCGTTCCCGGCCTGCCCGTGCGCCGGTGATGAAGCCGACGGCGAACCCAGCGAGGAACGTAAACCGGTACCGCATCTGGCACCTCTCTCGGCGGAATGATCGTGCGCAGGATGACCTTCCCCTTATGGCCAGCCGTACTCCAGGTTACGCGCGGGTTAGCAACATCCCCCGGCGGCCCGGGCTACCGTGGTGGGTGCGCTACCCTGGTGCGCGCGGCGAGAGTGCCGGGCCCGCTGCCGCCCGGCTGATCGCCTGCGATCCCGCGTAGCTCAATCGGCAGAGCGTCCGGCTGTTAACCGGCAGGTTCCCAGTTCGAGTCTGGGCGCGGGAGCGACGAAGGCCGGCGGGCAGCGCCCGCCGGCCTTCGCTGTGCCGCCCGCCGGGCTACTCGGCCTCGGCCACCTCCATGGCCACCGCGTCACCCGCCGGGCTGTTCAGCGTGGCCTGGGCGCCGGCCAGGTCCGCGCGCTTCACCCGGATGGCGATCAGCGTGACGATCAGGGCCAGCACCATGATCCCGGCCGACACCACGAAGCCGCGGGAGAACCCGACCGTCAGCGCGTGGTCATAGACCGCCGCCTTGATCTGCGCGGCGGTGGCGCCTGGGTCGGCCGCCTTGGTGGCGGCGGCGATCGCCGTGGCCGAGCTGTGGGCGGTGTTGGCGACCACCGTCCAGGCCACGGTGCCGAGCAGGGCCAGCCCGATCGAGCCGCCGACCTGCTGGCCGACGTTGGGCAGGCTGGCCGCCAGGCCAGCGTCCTTGTCCGCCACCTTGGCCAGGGCGACCAGGGTGAGCGGCATGAACAGCATGCCCAGGCCCGCCGCGGTCACCAGCATCGGGCCCAGCAGCCCGGAGGCGTACGTGCTGTGCTCGCTGATCCGGGACAGCCAGAAGATGCCGCCCGTGCCGATCGTTGAGCCCGCCACCAGCAGGGGAAAGGCGCCGATCCGGGTCACCAGCTGGGCGCTGAGGCCGGCCATCGCCATGATGACAGCCACCATCGGCAGGTAGGCGAGGCCGGTCTTCAGCGCGCTGTACCCCCAGACAGTCTGCACGAAGACGGTCAGGAAGAAGAACATGCCGAACATCGCGGTGCCGACGCAGAGCATGATCAGGTTGGCGCCGGACCGGTTGCGGTCGCGGAAGATCCGCAGCGGCAGCAGCGCGTGCGGGCTGCGCATCTCGATGATGATGAACGTGGCCAGCAGCACGACCGACGCGGTCAGCGAGACGATGACCTTGGTGTCACCCCAGTGCGAGACGCCGTTCGGGCTGGTGGCTGCGCTGGTCAAGCCGTAGACCAGGGCGGCGACGCCCAGCGTGCTGGTGATCGCGCCGGGCAGGTCGAACCGGCCGGGGCGGCGCTGCGACTCGGACAGCACCCGCGGGGCGGCGAGCGCGGCCAGCACGCCGATCGGCACGTTGACGAACAGCACCCAGCGCCAGGACAGATAGGTGGTCAGCAGGCCACCGGCGATCAGCCCGATGGCCAGGCCGCTGATGCTCATCGCGGCGTAGACGCCCATCGCCCGGTTGCGCCGCGGCCCTTCCGGGAATGTGGTCGTGACCAGCGACAGGGCGGTGGGTGCGATGATCGCCGCGCCGACGCCCTGCACCGCACGGGCGGCCAGCAGCCAGGCCTGCGTGGTGGCCAGGCCGCCGAGCAGCGACGCCGCGGTGAACAGGATGATGCCGGCGATGAAGACCCGGCGCCGTCCCAGGATGTCGCCCGCGCGGCCGCCGAGCAGCAGCAGGCCGCCGAATGTCAGCGTGTAGGCGTTGACCACCCACTCCAGCCCGGTTCCTGAGAAGCTGAGTGCCTTCTGGATGTCGGGCAGCGCTACGTTCACGATCGACGCGTCGAGGACCACCATGAGCTGCGCCGTGGCGATGACCACGAGAGCGAGGCCCAGATGGCGCTGGACAGGGCCGGCGGCCGGGGCGCCTGATGCGGCTTGCCCGGTCGCAGGCTGTGTGGTGCTCATGCCTTCTCCTTGTCGGGGCATAGGTAACTACAGCCACGGCGGCGGTGCCGCGCGCGGAAGCTTCATTGGGGATGACGAGAGAGAGGCCCGCTACTCACCGGCCCGCCGCTGCCCGCTGCGCGCGGGAACGGGGCCGGTGGCGCCGGTCAGCCGACCGGGGGAGCAGTGGCCGTGGCCAGCAGATCGGTCACCTCCTCCACCGGGCAGTTGGCTTCGCTGAGGCTGAGCGGCGGCGCCAGCTTGTGGATCAGCTTGATCAGCGTGACCCGCTCGTCCTGGCTGAGCTCCCGCCGCCAGGGCAGCCGGGCCAGCATCTCCCGCTCCACCCGGTGCTTCATCTCGAGGCCGGCGTCGGTCAGCACCAGCCGCTTGACCCGCCGGTCGGCCGGGTCGCTCTCCCGGGCCGCGAGGCCACGCTTTTCCAGCATGTCCGCGATGCCGGTGACGAACGAGGGGTCGCAGTGCATCCGCTGGCCCAGCTCCTTCATGGCCAGCGGGGCGTCGATCAGGTGCAGGGCCTTGAGGAAGAACGCAGGCACCGCGAAATCCTTGGCCAGCTGTTCCCCCTCGGCCACCAGCCGGGCAAACAGGCCGGCCAGGGCGTCCAGGAAGTCCAGGTCGAGCTGGTCCTCGGCCGAACGCTCGGTCATGGTGCCTCCCCTCGTCCCCGTGGCGGCAGCAACCCCTGAGCCGCTCAATAGTTTATTAGGTCAAACTTACGGCGAGTTGGTTGAGCAGGTCAAATTCTTTTTAGCCTAATGTCCGTCCCGCCTGCATGGTTGCGGTTTAGCTACGCAGCGCAATGCGGAAATAACTCTGTGAACGCAACTACGCGGTCATGTCCGTCGTCTGCAGAGCTGACCGACAAGTCCGGCGGGCGAAGGTGGCGGTCCGCGTGGCAGGCGGAGGACGGGGGCAGTCATGGACGGTGCCGAGCTGCCGCGCGGCCAGCGCCCGGACCTGGCCGCCCGGCCAGGGCGCGAGCAGCAAGTCAGCGGGCCAGGCCAGCAGCGCGAGCAGCGCAACCAGCGCCAGCAGGGCCAGCAGGGCCAGCAGCGCAAGCCGCGGGACGGCCCGGGCGCATCGCCACGGCGGCGGTTCCTGGCCGTGGCCGGCGGGGCGGCCGGGGCCGCGGCGCTGTCCGTCCTGATGCGCTCCGCCCCGGGCGACCCGGCCCGCCCGGCTGCGGCCCCCGGTACCGCGGACTGGGAGGCGCTGCGCCGCGCGCTGTCCACCCACAAGCTCATCCGGCCCGGCCAGCACTCGTACCCGGCCGCCAGGCAGCTGTTCGATCCGCGCTTCGACAGCGAGCGGCCGGCCGGCGTCGCGTACTGCGCCAGTGACCGGGACGTGCGCGCCTGCCTGGCGTTCGTCCGGAGGTTCGGGCTGCCGGTCGCCGCCCGGTCGGGCGGCCACAGCTATGCCGGCTGGTCCAGCACGGCCGGTCTCATCGTGGACGTGACCGCGCTCAACTCGTTCCGGGTGTCCGGCGGTTCGGTCGTGGTGGGCACTGGCACCCGGCTGATCGACATGTACAGCCGGCTGGCTGCGCACGGCCGGGCCGTGCCGGGTGGCTCGTGTGCCACGGTGGGCGTGGCCGGGCTGACCCTCGGCGGCGGCGTAGGTGTGCTGGGCCGCGCCTACGGGCTGACCAATGACAATCTGCAGTCGCTGCGGATCGTCACGGCCGACGGGGCGGTCCGCAGCTGCAGCCACCGCCAGCACAGTGACCTGTTCTGGGCCTGCCGCGGCGGTGGTGGGGGCAACTTCGGCATCGCCACCTCATTCACCTTCCGCACCCACCATCTCACCCAGCTGGTGCAGTTCTTCCTGGCCTGGCGCTGGTCGCACGCGGCCCGGGTGGTGGCCGGCTGGCAGTCCTGGGCGCCGGCCCAGCCAGACGCCCTGTGGTCCAGCCTGCACCTGACGGCGGAGCAGCGTGGGGGCACTCCAGTCATCCAGGTCGGCGGCACCTACCTGGGTAGCGTGGCCGGATGCCAGCGGCTGCTGGGCCGGCTGTACGCCGCGGTCGGCTCCCTGCCGGTCAACCCGGGCAACGTGTTCATGTCCTCCTACCGGAACGCGATGCTGATCGAGGCGGGCTGCAGCGGCCTGTCCGTGTCCGAGTGCCATCTGCCCGCGCAGACCAAGAACGGCCGGCTGGCCCGGGTGCCGTCGTTCGCCAAGTCGGACTTCTTCACCCGGCCGATACCAGCGGCGGGCATCCGAGCGCTGGTGGCCGGGATCGAGCGGATGCGCGGAGTACATGGCGCGGCCGGCGGGGTGGGCGCGGTCGCCTTCGACGCGTTCGGCGGCGCGCTGAACCGGGTGCCGGCGACGGCGACCGCGTTCGTGCACCGGGACGCGCTGTTCCTGGCGCAGTACTCGACCAGCTGGGACGAGGGCGGGTCGGCGGCCGGGGTGTCCCGTCAGCACGCCTGGCTGCGCTCGGTCTACACCACCGCGCACCAGCACGCGAGCGGGCAGGCGTACCAGAACTACGAGGACCCGGACCTGGCCAACTGGCCGCAGGCGTATTACGGCCGCAATTTCGGCCGGCTGACCCGGGTGAAGGCGAAGTACGATCCGCACCAGGTATTCAAGTTCCCGCAGGGCATACCGCCGGCCTGACCGGGTCCCGGGTCACCGCCCGGTGCCCGCGAACCAGGCGCGCAGCACGACGTAGGCCGCGGCCGCCAGCAGGATGATCAGGAACCGGGACCGCCAGGCCGCCTTCCCGGCCGCGTCGGCTATCCCCCGGGCCGTCCTGAGGCTAGCTTCGGCGCGCCGCCACCGGGCCCAGTAGTACCCCACCATCAGGGCGATGAAGATGGCCACCGTGGCCGCGATCGGTGTCATGTCCTCAAGTTTGCTACCTTTCCGCGCCGTTGACGCGTAACGACCGGCGGTGAGCGCAAAATGAGCACCCCGGCGGGGTGGTCAGCTCTGGCTGGACGCTGCCCAGATGTTGATCCCGGCGTCGACCGCGTGGCCATCGATCGCGGCCAGCTCCTCCGGGGTGAAGTCCGAGCGCCCGGCGGCGGCCAGGTTCTCCTCGAGCTGGGCCACGCTGCTCGCGCCGATCAGCGCGGAGGTGACCCGCTCATCGCGCAGCACCCAGCTCAGGGCCATCTGGGCCAGGCTCTGCCCCCGGTCGGCGGCGACCTGGTTCAGCGCCCTGATGTGCGCCAGGTTCTGCTCGGTGAGCTGATCACGGCTGAGCGAATCATCCCGGGACATGCGCGAGCCCTCGGGTACACCGCCGAGGTACTTCGTGGTCAGCAGGCCCTGGGCCAGCGGGGAGAACGCGATGCAGCCAACGCCTTCCGCGCCGAGCACGTCCAGCAGGCCCGCTTCGATCCAGCGGTTGAGCATCGAGTACGACGGCTGGTGGATGAGCAGGGGCGTGCCCATCTCGCGCAGCAGCCCGGCCGCCTCGCGGGTGCGCTCCGCCGAGTAGGACGAGATGCCGGCGTAGAGTGCACGGCCCGAACTGACCGCGGTGGCCAGCGCGCCCATCGTCTCCTCCAGCGGCGTGTCCGGGTCGGCCCGGTGGCTGTAGAAGATGTCCACGTAGTCCAGCCCCATCCGGCCCAGCGACTGGTCCAGGCTGGCCAGCAGGTACTTGCGGGAGCCGAAGTCACCGTAGGGCCCGGGCCACATGTCGTAGCCGGCCTTGGTCGAGATGATGAGCTCGTCGCGGTACGGGCGGAAGTCCTCACGCAGCAGGCGGCCGAAGTTGATCTCTGCCGATCCGTACCGCGGGCCATAGTTGTTGGCCAGGTCGAAGTGGGTGACGCCGAGGTCGAACGCGCGGCGCAGGATGGCCCGCTGGGCGTCGATCGGCCGGTCGTCGCCGAAGTTCTGCCACAGCCCGAGGGAGATCTCGGGCAGCTGGATCCCGCTGCGCCCGCAGCGGCGGTAGGGCGTGCGCTGGTAACGGCCGGAGGCAGCGAGATACGTCATGCGGTGGAGTCTTTCACCCGGCGCCGGGCAGCGCAGCCTTCGCGCCGGGCCCTCCGGCGCCGCAGGCTGGCTGGCAGGATGTGAGGGTTGCCTGGGCACCGTGGCGGAAGCAGCAACGCAGAGAAGAGGACAGCTCATGTACGACGCGATCATGGCCGAGACCATCAGCCTGGCCGGGCATGGCGGGGACCAGATCGAGGCTTACCTGGCCCGGCCGCTGCGGCCGGGCCCGCTCGGCGGCGTCGTGGTGATCCACCACATGCCCGGCTATGACGCGCAGACCAAGGAGATCACCCGGACGTTCGCGGTCAACGGGTACACCGCGGTATGCCCCAACCTGTACTGGCGTGAGGCGCCCGGCGCCAGCCCCGACGACGCCGCGGCCACCGCGCGGGCGGCCGGCGGCGTGCCGGATGAGCGGCTGGTCGGTGATGTCGGCGGGGCGGCCGCGTTCCTGCGGGCCATGCCGACGTCCAACGGCAAGGCCGGGGTCATCGGTTACTGCTCGGGGGGGCGGCAGTCCTTCCTCGCGGCGTGCCGCCTCCCGCTGGACGCGGCCGTCGACTGCTACGGCGCGTTCGTGGTGGGCACGCCCCCCGAGGGTATGCCGCTGCGGGTCGGCCCGATCGTGGACCTCACGCCGGACCTGTCCTGCCCGCTGCTCGGCCTGTTCGGCAAGGACGATCAGCACCCGTCCCAGGAACAGGTCGCTGAGCTGGAAAAGGCCCTGGTCGAAGCGGGCAAGACGTTCGAGTTCCACAGCTACGAGGGCGCCGGGCACGCGTTCTTCGCGGTGAACCGGCAGGCCTACCGGCCGGAAGCGGCCACCGACGGCTGGCAGCGGATCTTTGACTTCTACGGCCGTTACCTGGCCAGCTGAGGGGAGCGGTCATGTGCACATACCTCACCGAGAAGGTTTGCGTCACCGGCAGCGGCAAGGGGCCGGGCGGCTGGTTCCCGCTCAGCGAGGCGACCGTCTACTTCGACCATCCGGTGCACGCGCCCGCCGAGCACACGGTGAACATCGATTTCCGCAATCCCGGGCAGGGCCCGGCGGCGCGGGTGGCGGTCGAGCTGACCGCCGAATCGGCCCGCGAGCTCGCCGCCGCGATCGAGGCCACGCTCGCGGCCGTGCCACCCGGCCTGGCCTGACCGCCGCGCTGAACGCCGCGCCAGAGTTGTCGGTACCCGGTGCCAGGATCGGACTCAGGTAACAAGCCAGGAGAAAACGGAAGGGCAGTGGCATGAGATTCCGGGTGGAGAGGGAGGCGCTGGCCGAGGCGCTCGCCTGGGTGGCGCGTGCCCTGCCCACGCGCCCGGTGGTGCCGGTGCTCTCCGGCCTCCGCCTGGACGCCGGGTCCGGGCTTACCCTGTCCTGTTTCGACTATGAAGTCGCGGCCACCGCGCAGATCGACGCCGATGTGCTGGAACCCGGCACGGTGATCGTGCCGGGCCGGCTGCTTACCGAGATCACCCGCAGCCTGCCCGCGCTGGCCGTGGACATCGCCACCGACGCCGACGGGGTCAGCGTGACCTGCGGCAGCGCCGAGTTCACCCTGGTCGCGCTGCCCGCCGGGGAATACCCCGCGCTGCCCGTGCCGCCGGCCGTGACCGGCACGGTGGACGGCGCGCTGCTCGGTGCGGCTATCGGCCAGGTGGTGCCCGCGGCCAGCCGGGACGACACGCTGCCCATGCTCACCGGGGTGTGCCTGGACATCGACGGCGGGACGCTCACCCTGGCCGCCACCGACCGGTACCGGCTGGCGGTGCGGGACGTGGCCTGGGAACCGGTGCGCGCCGGGCTGCGGGCCGCCGCGCTGGTGCCGGCCCGCACCCTGGCCGACGCGGCCCGGGCCATGACCGCCGGGGTGCCGGTGTCCATCTCGTTCGAGTCCGGCCCGGCCACCCCGGGCGCGGCCCAGCCCGGCGCAGGGGGGCCCAGGGCGGGCGAGCCCAAGCCCGCCGAGGGCCTGATCAGCTTCGGCATCGGCGGACGGCGGCTCACCGCCCGGCTGATCGGCGGTGAGTTCATCCGGTACCGGTCACGCTTTCCCAGCGAGTTCGGCTGCCGGGCCGACCTGCCCAGCGGGCCGTTCATCGAGGCCGTCCGCCGGGTATCCCTGGTTGCCGAGCGGACCAGCCCGGTCCGGCTCAGCTTCAGCCCCGGCAAGGTCGTGATCGAGGCGCAGACCGAGGGCCGGGCCCGGGCCGTGGAAACCGTGCCCGCCGAATTCCACGGTGCGGAGCCGGGCATCGCGTTCAACCCGCACTACCTGCTGGACGGCCTGACCGCGGCCGCGGCACCACTCCCGGGCCAGGCCCAGCCGGCCGGCGGTGCGCGCGCTGACGGGGCCGCCACCCCGGACGCCGGCCCAGGTGCGGACGGCGCGGCGGCGGCCGCCGATTCCGGGCTGCTGCGGATCGAGTTCACCAGCCCGGCCAAGCCCGCGCTGATCACCCGGGTGCCCCCCGAACCCGTGCAGGATGACCCGGCTGGCGCGGATGCCCCGGGCGCCGGGCCGCCAGGGTTCCGCTATCTGGTGGTTCCGCTGCGCGCGGTCGCCCGGTCTTGACCCGCACCCCGCCACCCCGCCCGCAGGCAAAATCCTAAAAAAACGGTAAAATCTCCTGGCTGGCCCCATCCTGATCCGGTGTGCCCAGGGGCCGGCCCGGCTGAGCCGGCGAAGCCGGGCCAACGGTCGCGACGGGCGCGGGGGGATGTGACGTGCTGGAGATCTCGCTGCTGGGCGGGCAGCGTGTCGCGATCGACGGCTTGGTCCTGCCCGAACTCGCCTCGCCCCGGGCGATGGCCCTGCTCGGCTTCCTGCTGCTGCACCGGGATGCGCCGCAGCCCCGTGAGTACATCGCGGCCCAGTTCTGGCCCGATTCCACCGGCACCCAGGCCCGGACCAACCTGCGCCGGGAACTGCACGCGCTGCGGACCGGGCTGCCGCAGGCCAGCCGGTGGCTGGTCGCGGAGCACGGCACGCTGCGCTGGCGGCTGGATGGCGGCTGCCGCCTGGACGTCGCGGACTTCGAGGCGGCCGGCGAGGCGGCCTGGGCGGCGCACGCCGCCGGGGACCACGACGGTTTCCGGCAGCCCGCCGCGGCCGCGCTGCGCGTCTACCGGGGCGAGCTGATGCCCGCGCTGTACGACGACTGGGTCAGCGCCCAGCGGGAGCGGCTGCACCGCAGGTGCGTGGCCCTGCTTGACCAGCTGATCGTGGCCGAGCAGAGCTCGCGCGCCTTCGGTGAGGCGATCGAGCGGGCCCGCTGGCGCATCGAGCTGGAGCCGCTGGAGGAGGCCGGCTACCGCACTCTGCTCCAGCTGCAGGCCCAGTCCGGTGACCGGGCGGCGGCGCTGCAGACCTACCACCGCCTCGTATCGGTGCTGGAACGCGAGCTGGGGATCGTGCCTGACCCGGCCACCACGGCCGAATACGAGCGGCTGGCCGGCCAGCGCACCACCAGCCGAGCCGGCGCCGGGCCACCCGCGGCCGCGCCGCCCCCGCCAGCCACGAACGTGGCGGTCCCGGGCCCGCTGCGGCTGGTCGGCCGCGAGGGCGAGTTCCGGCTGATGCATGCGCGCTGGCAGCGGGCGCTGCGGGGGGAGGCTGGCTTCGCGGTGGTGGCGGGCGACGCCGGGGTCGGCAAGACCCGGCTGCTGGACGAGCTGTGCGCGGTGCTCCAGCGGGATGGTGTTCAGGTCATGCGGGCCCGCTGCTTCCAGGCCCGGGGCCGGCTGGCGCTCGCCCCCGTATCGGAGTGGCTGCGCAGCCCGGCCATGCAAGCCGCCCGCGGCCGGCTCGATCCGGTCTGGGCGCACGAAGTGGACCGCCTCGTGCCGCACCAGGGCGCTGGCCCGGCCGCCCCGGCTCGCCCGATGGCCGACGCCTGGCAGCGGCACCGGTTCTTCGAGGGTCTGGCGCGCGCCGTGCTGTCCACCGGGCGGCCGGCCCTGCTGGTGCTGGACGACCTCCAGTGGTGCGACGAGGAAACCCTGGCCTGGCTGCAGCTCCTGCTGCACCTGGGCCGGGAGGACCCGCTGCTGGTAGTGGGCGCCACCCGGCGGGACGAGATGGACCGCAACGCCGAGCTGACCGAGATGCTGCGGGTCCTGCGGTCCGCCGGCCAGGTCACTGAGGTAAGCCTGGCCCCGCTAGCTGCCGGGCAGTCCACCGAGCTGGCCAGCGCCGTGCTGGGCAGCAGGCTCAGCGATCCGGAAGCCAGCCGGCTCTACGCGGCGACCGGCGGGTATCCCCTGTTCGTCATCGAATCGATCCGGGCCGGACTGATCAGCGATCCCAGCCCGGCCCCGCCCGGCGGCGCCGCGCCGCCAGCGGCCGACGGGCACCAGACGGCCGCTGGCCTGCCGGGGCCCGGACCCCAGGTGCATGCCCTGCTGGTGGACCGGATCCGGCAGGCGAGCGCGCCAGCCCGGGCCGTCGCCGAGGTGGCCGCGGTGATCGGGCGTGACTTCACCCTGGAGCTGCTCACCGAGGCCAGCGACCTGGACAGCGAGGCCGTGCTCGAGGCCGTGGACGAGCTGTGGTGGCGGCGGATCATCCGCGAGCAGGCACCGGTCAGCTATGACTTCTTCCACGACCTGCTCAGGGACGCCGCCTACCGGGAGATCAGCCCGCCGCGGCGCCAGCTACTGCACCGCCGGGTGGCCCAGGCGCTGGAGCTGATCCACTCGGGCGACCCCAGCGCGGCCGCCGCGGCGATCGCCTACCAGTACGAGCGAGCCGACCGGCCAGCCCGCGCCGTGCCATATCACGTCCGCGCCGCGGAGACCGCGACGGCCGTGTTCGCCAACCAGAAGGCCGCCCGCCATTACGAACGGGCCGCCGAGCTGCTCCAGCACGTCCCGGCGGGCCGCAGCCGGGACGAGCGTGAGCTGGCCATCCGCAATGCGATGGCCGCCCCGCTGACCGCCCGGTACGGATACGCGTCGGCCGAGGTGCAGGCGGCGCTGGAACGAGCCAGGGACCTGGCCGGTGGCCTCGGCGACAGCCGGATGCAGCTGCTCAGCCTGGTCGGGCTGTTCACGGTCCGGTTCGTCCAGGGGCACGTCGCCGAAAGCTATGACCTTGCCCGGCGCAGCCTGGAGCTGAGTGACTCGCACCCGGACGTGATGGGCCAGGCCCATTTTGCGGTGGCCGGCGCCGCCACCAGCATGTCCCGGCATCAGCAGGCACTGCCGCACTTCGCCCTGGCTCATGAGCTGTGCTACGAAGCGGACGTCCCGTCCCTGGTCGGCACCCGGCTGGAGGTGCACGCCCGGGCCTGGTCCGCGCATGCGCTCTGGCACCTCGGCCGGGAGGAGGAGGCGCTGCACTGGTGCAGCTGGGCCATCGCCCGGGCCGAGGAAGTTGGCCATCCATACACCCAGGCCCTGGCGCTGTCCTACGCCGCGATGACCCATCAGCTCCGCCGCGACGTGCCGCGGACCCTGGAATTCGCCCACCGGGTCCAGGAGATCTGCGACCGGTACGACTTCGCCTACTACGGGAACTGGGCGCCGATCCTGGCCGGCTGGTGCACCGGCGGCCGGGACGGCGCCGAGCAGATCCGGGCCGGGCTGCGCCGTCTCCGTGACCAGGGGGCGGTTGCCCGCCGTCCGTACTACCTGGCTCTGCTGGCCGAGACGCTCCTGTCGGCCGGGCAGCAAGATGCCGCGGGCGCAGTGCTGGAATCGGCCCGCGCCGCCGCGGCTGTGCATGACGACAGCTGCTGGCTGCCGGAGCTGTACCGGCTGGACGGAGTGCGCACCCCAGGGCCGGCCGGGGTGGGGCTGCTCCGCCGCGCGGTCGCCACCGCCGGGCAGCAGGGCAGCGCGGCGCTGCTCGGCCGGGCCACCGAGGAACTCGCCCGGCGCGCCCCAGCCGGAACGGGCACGGCCGGAACGGGCACGGCCGGAACGGGCACGGCCGGAACGGGCCCGGCCGGAACGGGCCCGGCCGGAACGCATGCGGAACGGTCGGCGAACGCGCCGCCCCCTACGCTCCCGGGAGAGCCAGCCAGATCATGGCCGGCCCAACCGGGGAGTAATCATGACCACGACAGCTCAGCCAACCCGCTATGACTCGCTCCGCGCAGCGCTGCGCGGGCCGCTGATCCAGCCCGCGGACGCCGGGTACGACGCGGCCCGCGCGGTGTACAACGGGATGATCGACCGCCGGCCCGCCGCCATCGCCCGATGCTCGGACGTCGCGGACGTGCTGACCGCGGTCCGCTTCGCCCGGGACAACGGGCTGACCGTCAGTGTGCGCGGCGGCGGGCACAACGCGGCCGGCCTGGGCGTGTGGGACGACGCGCTGGTCATCGACCTGTCCACGATGCGTGGCGTGACGGTGGACCCGCGGGCCCGCACGGTACGCGCTGAGGGCGGTTGCGTCTGGGGCGACGTGGACCACGCGACCGGCGCGTTCGGCCTGGCCACCCCGTCCGGCTTCCTGTCCACCACCGGGGTGGGCGGCCTCACCCTGGGCGGCGGCATCGGCTACCTGGCCCGCCGGTTCGGGCTCACCGTGGACAACCTGCTCGCCGCGGACGTGGTGCTGGCCGACGGCTCGTTCGTCACGGCCAGCGCGGACAGCCACCCGGACCTGTTCTGGGCGCTGCGCGGCGGCGGCGGCAACTTCGGCGCGGTGACGTCGTTCCAGTTCCGCTGCCACGAGCTGGGTGACGCGGGCGACGTGGTCGGCGGGCCGATCCTGTACGACATCGCCGATACGAGCGACGTACTGCGCTGGTACCGCGAGATCCAGCCCACCCTGCCCGAGGAGCTCAGCGGCTGGCTGGGCCTGATCACCATCCCGCCTGGCCCGCCGTTCCCGGAGGAACTGTGGCTGCGCAAGGCGTGCGCGATCGTCTGGTGCTACACCGGCCCGCTGGACCGGGCCGACGAAGTGCTCGCGCCGGTCCGCGGGTTCGGCGCGCCGCTGATCGACGGCACCCAGCGGATGCCGTTCCCGGTGCTGCAGAGCGCGTTCGACGCCGTCTACCCGGCCGGGCTGCAGTGGTACTGGCGGACCCATTTCTTCCGCGAGATCTCCGACGCGGCCATCGCCACCCACCAGGAATTCGGTGCGGCCCTGCCCACCCCGCACTCGACCATGCACCTGTACCCGATCGACGGTGCGGTGCACCGGGTCGGCCCGGACGCGACCGCGTTTCCCTACCGGAACGAGGGCTGGGCCGGGGTCATCGTGGGCGTTGACCCGGATCCGGCCAATGCCGCCAAGATCAAGGACTGGGCGGTGCGCTACTGGGACGCGCTGCGCCCCACCTCGTCCGGGGGTGGCTACGTGAACTTCATGATGGACGAGGGCACCGACCGGGTGCGCGCGTCCTACGGGCCGAACTACGACCGGCTGGCCCGGATCAAGGGCCACTACGACCCGGACAACTTCTTCCGGATCAACCAGAACATCCGGCCAGCCCGGTAACCGGGCAGCGCCGGCACAGCAGCCACCAGAAAGCGAGCGGGGAGCGGCCTGGCTGGGCCGGGTCAGCCGCGGGGCGCGAGCCGGAGCCGGCCGCGCAGCCGCCACAGGGTGCGGCCGGTCCACAGCACCCGGGCCACCCAGACCACCCGGCTCAGCCACGGCTGGCCGGCCAGCAAGGGCAGCGCTTCCAGCCAGGTGGCGCGCCGCCAGATCCGCATCGCGAGCCAGGCCAGGCCGGCCAGCACGGCCGCCCCGGCGGCGGCCAGCGCCAGCACGGCCAGCAGCACCGCGGCGAGTACGCCGCTGTGCAGCAGGTACAGAGCGGCCAGCACGACGGCCACAGACAGGGCGGTGGTCACCAGGCCCACGCCCAGCAGCAGGCGGCGGCCGGCCCGGGCCCACTCGCGGGTCCGCCGGCCCGGTGCGGGGATGCCTGGCGGCGGCTCGCCGCCCTGGTACGGGGCCCCAGGGCGACCGGCCGCCGTCAGGCCCTCCGCGGGCAGGTCACTGGTCAGCCGGTGCAGGCCGACGATCGTCTCCGCGCGGTAGGCGGCCGCGAGCCGGTCCTGGAACTCGGCCAGTGACAGCCGCCCCGCGGCATAGTGCTCGCGCAGCCGGAACACGGCCGCGTCCCGGTCCGCGCTCCCGGCGCGAATATCGCCTCGCAGCACCACGTCATCCTCCCATGTTCCAGGGCGCCCGGTTCCGGGCCGCACCTGGCCGATGGCGACACGATATGTCGCGAAGTACCTCCAGGCAAATGCCCGGCACCCGGCTCAGCCCGGCGCTCAGTGCGGCGCTCAGTTCAGGAAGTAGCTGCTGCCGCCGGTCTGCGGGTTGGTCACCTGGGCCAGCACCGACAGCGCACCGGCATGGGCAAAGACGAGGGTCAGCGTGATGTCCTTACCGCCACGCATCGGGCCGGCCCCGGTGATCAGCAGATGGGGTCCGTCCGGGGTCAGCCGGACCGTGCCGCTGGCCGGGATGCTGATCGCCCGGATCGTGTGCATCACCGTGCCGCCCGGCCGGCCCGGGGCGCGGAAGGACACCTTCCCGCCTACGCTGGTCGTCGCGCTGACCAGCCGGTCGCGGCCGCCGTTGTTCCGGATGACCAGGTAGCCGACGGTCTTGCCGGGCACGCTGGGCTGTGCGACGTAGGCCGTGGCCAGCCCGATGGACGGGCTGGCGCTGGCCCGGCCGTAGCAGCCGGCCAGGCCAGCCGCGGCCAGCACGCTCAGGCACGCGGCGGCGACCACGCGGGCTACCCGGCGGGCGGGCGCCCGCCCGGTCGCACTCCGCGGCGGGGCGAGATGGGTTCCCGGCATATTCCTGGGCCTTGTGGCTGGCGGTGCTGTGATTGGCGGTGCTGTGATTGGCGGTGCTGTGGCTGGCGGTGCGGTGGCTGGCGGTGCGGTGGCCGGCGGCGCCAGATCGATCGTAGCCCCGGGCCGGGCCAGGGCAGGCCGCCGGTCTCATGAGTAGTCCCGGAACGCCGGCCAGGCCTGCGGCCATGAGCCGCGCAGCCCGGTAGCCAGGTAGACCGGCGCACCCTGCTCGTCGTCGCTGACGCCCAGCCCGTTGCGGTACGTGGCCACGCGCCGGACGTGCGCGAACTCCCGGTGGAGCAGCGCCGGGTCCATGTTGACCGCGAGCGCCGAGGTGTCCGCCGCCGGGGGTGGGCCCCACAGCCAGAAGTTGTTGTGGCCGCTGTAGGCCTGCGGCAGGCCGAGACCCGGGCCGTACCGGTCGATCGCGCCGGCCTCCCCGTAGTTCCCGGTCAGGATGGCCGTGCTGGCCCGCTGGGCGGCGGGCAGCGCGTGATACTGGCGGCTCACCAGCCCGACCAGCCGGGGCCAGGCGATCTGCTCGCCCAGGTCGTAGTTGATGGTCTGCAGCTGGGTGGTGTGCAGGGTACGCGCCGGGAGCACCGGCAGGGCCACCGGCAGCGTGACCGCGAGCGTGATGACCAGACCCGCGATGAAGGCGGCCGGCCGCCACGGGACCCCGAGCCAGCCGCGCCCGCGGGGCCGCCCGCTGCGGGCGTAGCTGAGCCAGCGTTCGGTCGGCACCGCGCCGGCCGCGAACAGCACCGGGTAGGCGCCACCGGAGTAGTAGACCTTGCCGCCCAGCACGAAGCTGGCCAGGATGGCCAGGCCCGCACCGGCGATGGCGGGCCGGAACCGGCGGGCCGCGGGGTCGCGCAGCGCCCAGATCAGCCCGGCCACCCAGACGGGGGTCAGCACCAGCCCGGTGTAGGCCAGCTGCCCGGGCCAGTAGACGGCCAGGTTGTGCCCGGCCGCGCCGTGCAGCGCATGGAAGACGGTCAGGTCCGGCCAGCCGTGCGCGGCCTGCCAGATCAGGTCGGGCGCGGCCAGCGCCGCCGCGAGCGCGCCGCCCAGCAGCAGGAAGCGGCTGCGCAGCAGCGTCCGCTGCGGGGTCGCGGCGAACCCGGCCAGCACCGCCGCGGCCAGCAAGAAGATCATCCATTTGGCTTCGGAGCTGATCCCCACGCACAGCCCGATCGCGATCCACCATCGTGGCTGGCCGCTGTCCAGCAGCCGGAGCACCAGGTAGAGCAGCACGGCCCAGCCGACGAAGTCAAGCGTGGTCGTGCTGAGCAGGTGCATCCCGCCCAGGTACTCCGCGCAGGTGGCGGCGCACGCCGCGGCGGCCAGCTGCCCGGTGCGCCCCGCGCCGAGGATGCGGCTCATCCCCGCGGTGAGCACGACCAGCGCGCTGAGCGCCAGCGCGGGCAGCACCCGCAGCCCGGCCAGCGTATTGCCGAACAGCTCCGCGCTGGCCCGGGCCAGCAGCGGGGTGAGCGGCGGCTGGTCGACGTAGCCGAACGCCGGGTGCCGCCCCGCCTCCAGGAAGTACAGCTCGTCCCGGTGATAGCCATACCGGGCGCTGACCGCCATCTCGACGGCGAACGCGGCCGCGGCGATCAGCGCGATGCCCAGCCAGGGCGGACGGAGCCCGCGGGCGCGCCGGCCGCCGGTGGCCGGCGCGCCGGACTGGCCAGCGGGTACCCGGGGCTGGCCGGGTGCTGCGGTACCGGGCAGGCCCGGCGTCGACGGGTCAGGCTGGCTGGGCGGCTGCCGCCCAGCCGCCAGCGGCACTGCTGCCGCGAGCGGATTCTGCTGCATGGCGGCATGCTCGCCGGCCCGCGGTCCCCGGCACATCGGGCCGCCGGGTCATTTCCCGAAGTCCGCTGCCCGGGTGAGCCAGCGGCTGGGCAGCGGTGCGTCCTCATCCGCCCGGCGGACCCGCCGGGCTCCATCGCCCGGCGGATGCCCGGCGGCCGCCCGGGGCTTTACGATCAGGGCGTGAAGAGGCTGATGGCCCGGGCCGCCGCGCTCCCGCCGCGGCTTCAGGACCTCGCCCTGGCGCTCGCCCTGACCGTGATCGACGTGGCCGTGCTGCTGCCCTACCGGTCACAGGTGCACCCGTTCTGGCTGGCTCTCGGCCTGGTGATCGTGCAGAACGTCCCGCTCACCTGGCGGCGGCGCTGGCCGGTGGCCGTGCTGCTGGCCAGCGGCATCCCGCGGGTGACCTATGACCAGCTCGGGTTCGGCTATGCGCCGCTGCCGCTGGCCAACGCGATCGCGTTCTACACGGTGATGGACCGCTGCTCACCGGCCACCCGCCGCGTCGTGCTGGCCCTGGTGGCCATCGGCACCACGATCTCGCAGGTGTCGCCCGGGCATAACCAGCCCTACGACGCGACCGTGTCCGTGCTGATCAGCCTCACCGCCTGGATGGCGGCGGTACTCAGCCGGACCCGGCGCGCGTACCTCCAGGAGGTGGAAGACCGCGCCGCCCGGGCCGAGGCGGAACGCGACAGCCAGGCGGCCCAGGCCGCGGTCGCGGAGCGCACCCGGATCGCCCGGGAACTGCACGACGTGGTGGCCCACCATGTGAGCCTGATGGCGGTCCAGGCGGAAGCGGCCACCGCGCTGCTGCCCGGACGGCCCGAAGCGGCGGCCAGATCCGTGGATGTGATCGCGGCCACCGCGCGGCAGGCGCTGACCGAGCTGCGCCGCCTGCTCGGGGTGCTGCGCGGCCCGTCCGAGCACCTGGAGACCGCCCCGGTCGTGTCGCTGGCTGACCTCGGCGCCGTGCTCGACCAGGTCCGCAGGGCTGGGCTGCCGGTTGAGCTGACCGTGCGCGGCACGCCGAGCCCGCTCACGCCCAGCATCGACCTGACCGCCTACCGCATCGTCCAGGAGGCGCTGACCAACACCATCCGGCACGCGTCCGCCGCGCATGCGGCGGTCCTGGTGAGCTATGAACCGGGGTTCGTCACGGTCAGCATCACCGACGCGCAGCGCGCGGCCGGGCCCCAGGCGGCCGGCAACGGGGGCGCGGCCGGGCACGGGGGCCCAGCCGGGGACGGGGGCCCGGCCGGCCACGGGGGCCCGGCCGGCCACGGGGGCCCAGCCACGCGCGCGGCGCCGGGGCCCGCGGCCCCGCTGCTGGCCAGCGGTTTCGGCCTGGCCGGGATCGCGGAACGGGTGGCCTCGTGCGGTGGCCACCTTAGTGTCGGCCCGACCGGCAGCGGCGGCTTCGCCGTTACCGCCCGGCTCCCGGCCCAGTGAGGATGCGCCCGCGATGAGCAGCACCGACCTGACCGCCAGCGGAGTGGCCCGGCCGATCCGGGTGCTCGTGGTCGACGACCAGGAACTCGTCCGCGCGGGCTTCTGCGTGATCCTGGACGCCGCTGACGGCATCAGCGTGGTCGGTGAGGCGGCGAACGGCGCCGGGGCGGTGGCGGCGGTCGGCGACAAGGCACCGGACGTGGTGCTGATGGACATCCGGATGCCCGGGATGGACGGGCTGGAGGCCACCCGGCAGATCACCCGGGACCGCGCCCCGGACGGACCGCGGGTGGTCATGCTCACCACGTTCGATCTCGACGACTACGTGTACGAAGCCCTCCGCGCCGGGGCCAGCGGCTTCCTGCTCAAGGACGCGCCGCGGCAGGATCTCATCGCCGCGGTGCGCATCGCCGCCGCCGGGGACGCGCTGCTGGCCCCGTCCGTGACCCGGATGCTCATCGAGGCGTTCGCGCGCCGGCCGGCCGCCGCCGCGCCCGCCCCGTCCCGGCTGGCCACGCTCACCGCCCGGGAAAAGGACATCCTGCTGCTGCTGGCCCGGGGGCAGAGCAACGCGGAGATCGCCCGCAGCCTGTTCGTGGGGGAGGCCACGGTCAAGACGCACATCGGCCACCTGCTGGCCAAGCTGGGCCTTCGCGACCGGGTGCAGGCGGTGATCCTGGCCTACGAGACCGGCCTGGTCGTGCCCGGCCAGCCGGCCGACTGAGAAGCTGGCTGGCCGGGCGGGCCGGCGCCGGTCAGGCCAGCGCGAGCCGCCAGGTCTGCCCGGTCAGGTCGTGCCCGAAGCTGTGATGCCGGTCTTCATCGACCAGCTCGAAGCCGGCCCGCTGGTAGATGCGCCGGGCCGCGGCCAGCACGTCGTTGGTCCACAGCACGATCTCGGCGTAGCCGGTGCGGCGGGCGAACGCCAGGCACTCGGCGACCAGCCGCTCGCCCAGTCCCAGGCCGCGGGCCTGCGGCTCGACCAGCAGCAGCCGCAGCCGGGCGACCGAGTCCGACTCGCGCATGCAGAACACGCAGCCGGCCGGCGTGCCGTCCAGCTCGGCGATCCAGGCCGCTTCCCGCCGATCATCGCGTTCCGCGAAATCGGCGACGATCCGGGCGACCAGCGTCTCGTAGCTGCCGTCCCAGCCGTACTCCTGCGCGTACAGTGCCGCGTTGCGCTGCACCACCCAGCCGAGTTCCCCGGGCCGCGGCGCGCGCAGCACGAAGGCGGCGGGCCGGCCGCGCTGCCCGGCGATCTCCCGGATGGTGGCCATCGCCTGGATCAGCCGCTGCTGCTCGGCGTCGGTCAGCCGGCTGAGGAGCGTGCCGATCTGCTCGGCTGAGCGCTGATCCAGCCCGCGGAACGCCTGCCGCCCGGCCGCGGTCAGCGTGATGACCCGGCGGCGCGCGTCGGCCGTGGACCGCTCCCGGGTGACCAGGCCGTCCGCCTCGAACCCGGCCAGGATCCGGCTCAGGTACCCCGCGTCGATGTCCACCTGGCGGCGGAGCGCGCTGATCTCGCGCTGACCGTCCTGGGCCAGCTCGAACAGCACCCGGGCTTGCGTCAGCGAGTACGGCGAGTCCAGGTACCCGCCGCGGAGCAGCCCGATCAGGCTGGTGTAGACCCGGTTGAACTCGCGCACGGCCCTGACCCGCCCGTCACTGACCGCCCCGTTCCCACCCGCCGGTGAACTTTCTGACGAAGGCAAGGAAGTCTTTGACATAGTCAAATAATCTCCCGCCGGCCTGCCCCCGGCAACCCCGCATTCAAGATCATCTGTTCGGCTGGCGCTCCGGGAGCGGGGCGCGGAGGGCGGGGGAGGCCTCCGGGGCCGGCCGGGTCAGCGAGCGGTCAGCCGGGCCATGTCCTCCTGGGTCAGCCGGAGGGCGGCGGCAGCCACGTTCTCGGCGAGGTGGTCCGGGTCGCCGGTGCCCGGGATGGCCAGCACGTGCGGCCCGAGGTTCAGCGTCCAGGCCAGCCGGACCTGCGCCGGGGTCGCACCGTGCGCCCGCGCGACCGCCTGCACCGCCCCGTCCGGGCCATCCGCGCCCGCGCCGGTCCGGTCCAGGCCATCCGCGCCCGCCCGGCCGGCGGCATCCGCGCCCGCCTCGCGGCCCGCACCAGCGATCGCGAAGTACGGCACGAACGCGACGCCCTGCTGGCCGCAGGCGCGCACGAACTCATCCGCGGCCGCCGAGTGCTCATCCAGGCTGAACCGGTTCTGCACGCAGACCACCGGCGCGATGGCCTGGGCCTCGGCCAGCTGCTGCGGCCGCACGCTGGACACGCCGAGGTGCCGGATGAGCCCGGCCTGGCGCAGCTCGGCCAGCGCGGCGACGTGCGCGCCGACCGGCCCGGGCCCGTAGACCCGGAGGTTCACCAGGTCGAGGTGGTCGCGGCCGAGCTGGCGCAGGTTCTCCTCGACCTGGCCGCGCAGCTGCTCCGGCCGGGCCCACGGCAGCCACCCCCCGGACGGATCGCGGCCCGGGCCGACCTTGGTGGCGATGACCAGGTCGTCCGGGTAGGGCGCGAGCGCGGTGTTGATCAGCTCGCTGGCCGAGCGCAGCGGGGAGAAGTAGAACGCGGCCGTGTCGATGTGGTTCACGCCCAGCTGCACCGCGCGGCGCAGCACGCGGATGGCCTGGCCGCGGTCCCGCGATGCTCCGGGACCGAACGCGGCCCGGCCGGCCAGCCGCATGGCGCCGAACCCCAGCCGGTTGACGGTCAGGTCACCGAGCCGCCAGCGGCCCGCCGCCGCGGCCGGCCCGTCCGCCACCGCCACCAGGCGCGTCCCTACCCGCGGTCCAGCGCCGCGGCGATCAGGCCGAGTGGCGGGGAGCCCAGCTGCAGCAGCGCGGTGTGGAAGCGGAGCAGCGAGAACCCGGCGCCCCACTGCTTGCGGGCCTTCTCCCTCAGGTCCAGGATCTCCAGCTTGCCCCAGGTGTACCGGCCGTAGGTCGGGTCGAAGGTGGCCCGCCGGGCCTCGGACAGCGCCGCGGGCCCGGCCAGGTGGGTGTCGGCGGCGAACCGGC
>Ga0335078_10003934_pt1 | contig 22081 bp, 14 predicted proteins | sample Lox_Sample_32_FD_206711 | JGI IMG/M metagenome (GOLD analysis project Ga0335078, IMG submission 206711) | Soil microbial communities from Loxahatchee National Wildlife Refuge, Florida, United States - Lox_Sample_3.2 | ecosystem: Environmental > Terrestrial > Soil > Wetlands | place: USA...
AAAGTGTCCGCCAACGGCTGTGTCCACGACCGTTTACGGACACATTCCCTTCTTGGGGCGCAGGCCGGCGCGGTGCGGCGGCGGCCGGCGTGGCCGGGCCGGCGGCGGGCGCTACACGAACGCGCTCGTGCCGGTGATGGACCGGCCGACGATCAGCGTGTTCACCTCGCGGGTGCCCTCATAGGAGTAGATCGCCTCGGCGTCGGCCACGAACCGGCCCACGTGATGCTCGAGCAGGATCCCGTTGCCGCCGAGCAGTTCCCTGGCCAGCCCGACGGTCTCCCGCATGCGCACCGTGCAGAACGCCTTGGCCAGCGCCGAGTGCTGGTCGTCGGCCAGCCCGCCCTCCTGTAGCTGCGCGAGCCGGACGCACAGGCAGGCCGAGGAGGTCACGTTGGCGAGCATCCGGACCAGCTGGTCCTGGACGAGCTGGAAGCCGGCGATCGGGCGGCCGAACTGCTCCCGCTGCTTGGCGTAGGCCAGGGCGTGCTCGTAGGCGCCGCGGGCGCAGCCGACCGCCATCCAGGCCACGCCGGCCCGGGTCAGCCGCAGCACCGCCGCGGTGTCGCGGAACGAGGCGGCGTTCTGCAGCCGGCTGGCTTCCGGCACGCGCACGCCGTCCAGCGTGATCACGGCGTTCTGCACCACCCGCAGCGCGATCTTGTCGCGCATCTTGGTGGTCGAGAACCCGGGGGCGGGCGTCTCCACCACGAAGCCCTTGACCTGGTTGTCGGCCACGTCGCGGGCCCAGATGATCACGTAGTCGGCGAACGTGGCGTTGCCGATCCACTTCTTCTGCCCGTCGAGCACCCACTGGTCGCCGTCCCGTCGGGCCGTCGTGGTCAGGCCGCGGGCCGCGCCGGAGCCCACATCCGGCTCGGTGAGCCCGAACGCCCCGATCCTCTCCAGCCGGGCCATGGCCGGCAGCCAGCGCTGCTTCTGCTCTTCCGAGCCGCACAGGTATATCGACCCCATCGCCAGCCCGCTGTGCACGCCGAAGAACGTGGCGATGGACGAGTCGACCCGGGCCATCTCCATGGCCACCATGCCGTCGAGCAGGTTGCCGCCGCCTGGGCAGCCGTACCCGGTGTAGGCCAGGCCCGCGATCCCGAGCCTGCCGATCCCGGGAATCAGCTCGCGCGGGAACTCCTCGCGGGTCCAGTACCGGTTGATGATCGGCTCGACCTCCTTCTCCATGAACTCCCTGACCCGCCGCAGCCGCTCCCGCGCGGTCGCGTCGAGCAGCAGCTCGAGCGAGTAGAAGTCACTGTCGGGCGCGCTGGTCATGAGGTCCTCCTGGGCGGGTGGTCGGCAACGGCGGCCGGGTCGGCCGCGGCCAGGAACCGGTCAACGACCGGCGCGAGGTTCGCGGCCTCGGTGACCAGGCTCAGGTGGCCGCCGTGGTAGACGTACAGCCGCGAGTCCGGTATCAGCCGCCGCAGCAGCCGCGCGTTGGCCAGCGGCATCAGCGGGTCGTCGTCCCCGGACATGATCAGCGTGGGCTGGCGCAGCCGCGGCAGGAACGGCAGGCTGGTCCAGCCGGCGCCGGCCACGAGCTGGTACAGGTAGCCGCGCGGTGACCCGTTCCCGCCGGGCGCGTGCATCAGCGCGCCGGCCCGGTGCGGGTCGGCCCGCACGCTCCCGCCGTACAGGGTCGGCGCGACCTGCGTCAGGTACTCCTGATCCACGTAGCGCCGCGGGGTAGCCATCCGGGCCAGCACGCCCGGCCGCGGCGGGAGACTGAGCGACCCGGTGGACGTGGCCACCAGCACCAGGCGGCGGCACCGGTCCCGCCGGGTGCCGGCGAAAGTCTGGGCCAGCCCCCCGCCCCAGGAGATCCCGAGCACGTCGACCGGCTGGTCGAACCCGAGCGTGTCCAGCATCCGGCTCACCAGGCGGCACAGGCCGGGGAACCGGTAGGGCCGGGCCGGGGCGGGCGAGCCGCCCACGCCGGGGACGTCGAAGCTGATCACCTCGAGTGACGGGTCGAGGGCGTCCACGAACGGCTGCAGCAGCTCGAGGCGGGCGCCGATGCCGTTGCACAGCAGCAGCGGCACGCGGGTGCCGTCACCGCGCCGCACCGCGACCCGCAGCCGCTGCCCGGCGACCACGATGCTGCGCGGGCCCGCCGGGGCGGCCGGTTCCGGGAGGCTGTCCTGCATGAGCCGGCTAGCGCTCGAGCACGTAACGGCCGGGGGCGGGCTGGATCACCGGGAACGCCTTGCGGCCCAGGCGGCGCGGGGCGGCCGCCGTCCCGCCGCTGCGCTCGGCGAGCCAGGCCGAGTAGTCCGGCCACCAGCTGCCCGGCACGGTCTGCGCCGCCCGGAGCCAGTCCCGCGGGTCGGCCGGGCCGAGCTCCCCGGCCTGGAAGGTGGCCTTCGGGTTGCCGGGCGGGTTGACCATCGACGCGATGTGCCCGCTGGTGGACAGCACGAACCGGGTGCGGCCGCCGAGCAGCTGGGCGCTGCGGTAACACGACTGCCACGGGCACAGGTGATCGGCGATCCCGGCCACGACGTAGGAGTCGATGTCGACCTTGGACAGGTCGACCGGCGAGCCGAGCATGGTGGCCTGGTCCGGCTTGGTCAGCGCGTTGGACAGGGCGAGCTCGATGAAGTCGCGGTGCACCGCGGCCGGCAGCCGGGTGGTGTCGGCGTTCCAGTAGAGGATGTCGAACGGCGGCGGCTTCTGCCCCTGCAGGTAGTTGTTGACCCAGTAGTTCCAGATCAGGTCGGACGGCCGGAGCCAGGCGAAGACCTCGGCGAGCGTGCGGCCGTCCAGGTAGCCGCGGGCCCGGGAGGCGGCCATGGCCAGGTCCGCGGTGCGGCGGTCGATCATCGCCGCGGCGGTGCCCGCCCGCGACTGGTCCAGCACGGTCACGCCCAGGCACAGGGTGGCCAGCTCCTCCAGCCGGCCCGCCTCGGCCAGGTGCGCGGCCACCATCGAGGAGGCGATGCCGCCCGAGCACAGCGCGCACACGCTGGCCTTGGGCGCGCGGCAGATCGCGCGCGCGGCGGCCAGGGCGTCCGCGATCGCCGCGCCGTAGCTGTCCAGGTTCCAGTCGCGGTGGCGCGCGCCGGGGTTGCGCCAGGAGATGACGAAGACCTGGTGGCCCTGGCCGGCCAGGTACTCGATCATGCTCCGGCCCGGGGCCAGGTCGGTGATGTAGTACTTGTTGATCATCGGCGGCACGATGACCAGCGGGTACTGGTAGGCCGCCGGGGCCTGCGTCACGTACTGGATGAGCTCGCAGATCTCCGTGCGGGAGACCACCGCGCCCGGGGTGACCGCGAGGTCGCGGCCGACCTCGAACGCGTCCGGCGCGACCATGGCCGGAACCCGCGGCGGGGCGGACAGGTCGGACACCAGCGCGCGCAGGCCGCGCGGCACCGACAGCCCGCCGGTGTCGATGACCGCCTTCCAGGCCACCGGGCTGATCAGCGGGTTGTTGCTCGGCGCCGCGGCTTCGATGAGGTTGCTGAGCACGAACCGCATCCGCTCGGCGTCGCGCCAGTCCAGGTCCGCGTCGTCCAGCAGCGACTCGACGGTGCCGGCGAGGGCCAGGTAGGCCTGCACGAGGCGGGCCAGCAGCGGGTTGCGGGCCCAGGCCGGATCGGCGAAACGCCGGTCCTTGCGGCCCGGGGCGATGGCCGAGCGGCCCACCGCGACGGCGGCCATGGTGGCGGCCAGGGACGCGCCCCGCCCGGCCAGGGTCCCCGGCTTGCGGGCCAGCGCGGCGGCGAAGCGCAGCGCCGACCCGCCGGGGCGCAGGCGGCGCAGGACCCCGAGGGCCGCGTCCGACAGCAGCAGGTCCAGCGCGCCCGCGGCCTCGGCCAGCGCGGGGTCGGGTTCGCGGCCGGCAGGCCCGGCCGTCACGGCGTGTCCTCGCCGGGCCGTCGCACCTCGCGGCGCACGATCTTGCCGGTCGGCCCCTTGGGCAGCTCGGGCACGACCCAGACCTCGCGCGGGTACTTGTACGCGGCGACCCGCTCCTTCACGTACGCCTGCAGCTCCTGCGGCGTGGCCGTGGCGCCGGGCTTGAGGGAGACCGCCGCGGCCACCTCCTCGCCGAGCTGATCGTGCGGGATCCCGATCACCGCCGCCTCGCCGACCGCGGGATGCTCGTACAGGACCTCCTCGATCTCACGCGGGTAGACGTTGTAGCCGCCGCGGATGATCAGGTCCTTCTTGCGGTCGACGATGAAGAAGTAGCCGCCGGAGTCCACCCGGGCCAGGTCTCCGGTGCGGAACCAGCCGTCGGGGATCGCCTCGGCCGTGGCCTCGGGCTTGCCCCAGTAGCCCTTCATGACGTTGTGACCGCGGATGGCGATCTCGCCGACCTCGCCGGGCGGAAGCTCCTGGCCGTCGTTGCCCACCACGCGCATCTCGACCCCGGCCACCGGCGTCCCGATCGACCCGGGCTTGCGCTCGGCGTTCGGGTGGTTGAACGAGGCCACCGGCGAGGTCTCGGACAGCCCGTACCCCTCGAGGATCATGCAGCCGAACGTCTTCTCGAAGGCGTGCAGGATCTCGACGGGCATGGCCGCGCCGCCCGAGACGCACACGCGCAGCGACGAGGTGTCCGCGTCCGCGCTGGACGGGTGGTGCAGCATCGCCGCGTACATGGTGGGCACGCCCTCGAAGATCGTCACCCGGTCGCGGGCGATGATAGCCAGGGCCTTGCCCGGATCGAACCGGGGCAGCAGGGTCAGCGTGGCCCCGCCGACGACGGCCGCGTTCAGGCCGCAGGTCAGGCCGAACACGTGGAACAGCGGCAGGCAGCCCATGACCACGTCGTCCGGGCCGGCGCCGATCAGCGTCTGGGCCGTGAGCTCCGCGTTCCGGATGAGGTTGGCGTGGGTCAGTTCCGCGCCCTTGGGCTGGCCGGTCGTGCCGGAGGTGTAGAGGATGACCGCGTCGTCATCATCGGCCCGCTCGGCCCGGGTGTGCACCGGGAACAGCCCGGCCAGCAGCGACCTGGCGTCCGGGTCGTCGACGACGACCACCCGGGTGCCGCTGGCCGCGGCGCCCTTGGCCGCCTCGGCCGCGGCCGTGTGCCACGCGAAGAGCACCTTCGCGCCGGAGTCGCCCAGGTAGTAGGCGACCTCGCGGCTCTTCAGCAGCGGGTTCATCGGCACCACGACCGCGCCCGCGCCGAGCGCGCCGTAGAACGCGACGGGGAACGCCGGGACGTTGGGCAGCATGATCCCGACCCGGTCGCCGGGGGCCACCCCGAGCGAGGACAGCAGCGAGACGACCCGGCCGGCCGCCTCCTGCAGGTCGGAGTAGCCGAGCACCATGTCATCCATCCGGACCGCCGGATGACCGGGCCGCCCGGCCGCCGCCTGGTCGAGCACCGAGATGAGATTGGCCACGACGCCTCCCCGCTGCCTCGAGCTACCGCGTATGAGAATCATGCTCCGAGATCGCCGCGCCGGACAGACCCCGGGCCCGCGCGGCGAAAAAGCCCTATTGCCGGACCGGTCACTTCGGTGCACCATTGTGGGCAAATGTCGTGGCGCATTCGTTTGCACGCGGTGGTCGTGGGGGGGAGGGACCACGGCGCGCACAAGCTCTGAGAGGACGCGATGACTCAGAACACTCCCCCAGCCCCCCGCCCGGGTTCCCCTCCGGGCCGCCGGACCGGCGCCTGGATCGCCGTCTCGGTCCTGCTGATCATCGGGATCGCGGGCACGCTGTGGGTGCCGATCTACGCGCGGGCCACGCCGAAGCTCGGTGACTTCCCCTTCTTCTACTGGTACCAGCTGATCTGGGTGCCGGTGGTCGCGATCCTGTCGCTGCTGGCCTACCTGCTGCTGCGCACCAGGCCGGGCGCGGACTCCGGCCGGGCGAGGGGGGCCGGGCGATGACGCACATCAACGAGGTCGCGTTCACGATCGTGCTCATCTCGTTCCTGCTCGTGACGGGGGTCGGCTTCGCCGCGGCGCGGTGGCGCCCGGCCCGCGACCGGATGCAGCTGAACGAGTGGGGCCTCGGCGGGCGGGGATTCGGCACCTTCATCAGCTGGTTTTTACTTGGCGGTGATCTGTATACCGCATACACCTTCATCGCCGTGCCCGCGCTGGTCTACGCGACCGGCGCCGCGGGGTTCTTCGCGCTGTCGTACACGATCATGGTCTTTCCGATCGTGTTCGTCTTCGCCCCGCGGCTCTGGTCGATCGCCCGGGCGCACGGCTACGTCACTCCGGCTGACTTCGTCCGGGGAAGGTACGGCTCTCGCGGGCTCGGGCTGGCGGTGGCGGTCACCGGGATCGTGGCCACCATGCCCTACATCGCGCTGCAGATCGTCGGCATCGGGGCGGTGCTGACCGTGCTCGGAGTCACTGGCTCCTCGAGCAACGCGTTCGTCCAGGACCTGCCGCTGATCATCGCGTTCCTGGTCCTGGCGGCCTACACCTACCTGGCGGGCTTGCGCGCGCCCGCCCTGATCGCGTTCGTCAAAGACACGCTGATCTATGTGACGGTCATCGTGGCGGTCATCTATATCCCGATGAGGCTGGGCGGCTGGGGACACATCTTCGGCGCGGCTTCGGCCCACCTGAAGACGATCAACCCGACGACCGGCAAGCCCAAGGGCAGCCTGATCGTCGCGCCAGCCGGCGAATGGGCCTACGCCACGCTCGCCCTCGGCTCAGCGCTGGCGCTGTTCATGTACCCGCACGCGATCACCGGCGTGTTCGCCGCCAAGCGGCGCGACGTGATCCGGCGCAACATGGCCGCCCTGCCCGCCTACTCGCTGGTGCTTGGCCTGATCGCGCTGTTCGGTTACATGGCGCTGGCCACGCCGGCGGTAAACGCCGGCGTCAAGGCGAGCGGCGGCAACACGCAGCTGTCGGTGCCGCTGCTGTTCGAGCACATGTTCCCGAGCTGGTTCGCGGGGATCGGATACGCCGCAATCGTCATCGGCGCGCTCGTCCCCGCCGCCATCATGTCGATCGCCGCGGCGAACCTGTTCGCCCGCAACGTCTACAAGGAGTTCTTCCGGCCGCAGGCGAGCGCGGCAGAGCAGACACGGGCGGCCCAGGCAGCCTCGCTGCTCATGAAGGCCGGCGCGCTGGGATTCGCGCTGGGGCTGAGCAAGGCGTTCTCGATCAACCTGCAGTTGCTCGGCGGGATCTGGATACTGCAGACGTTCCCGGCGATCGTCGCCGGCCTGTACACCCGGTGGTTCCACCGCTGGGCGCTGGTCATCGGCTGGGCGGCGGCGATGATCTACGGCACCATCCAGGCGTACCGGACGCCCGGGGGCACGCAGGCACACTTCGGTGGCTCGTCAGCCCCGGTATTCGGACACGTCATCTACATCGCGATCGCCGCCCTGGTCATCAACCTGGCGGTCGCGATCGTGCTCACGCTCATCTTCCGCGCGGTCAGGCTGCCGGACGGGACCGACGAGACCTCGCCCGCGCAGTACACGGCCGACCCCGAGGCGGGACCCGAAGTCGTGGTGCCCGCCACCACGGCCGGCACCCGGGCCCCCTGACCGGGTGACACGGCCGGCGCGGCCCCCGGGCCCCGGGTCCGGGCCCGGGGGCCGCGCCCCCGGCGAGTGTCGGCGGGGCGGGGCAGGATGGGGGCATGACTACGCTTTCCGCGGACGGCGGCCCGGCGCTGGACGGCTTCAGCGAGCCGACCCGGGCCTGGTTCGCGGCCGCCTTCGCCGCGCCGACGCCGGCGCAGGCACAGGCCTGGGCGGCGATCGGCCGGGGTGAGAACACCCTGGTGATCGCGCCGACCGGGTCGGGCAAGACGCTGGCCGCGTTCTTGTGGGCCATCGACAAGCTGGCCACCGAGCCGGTCCCGGCCGAACCGCGGGAACGCTGCCGGGTGTTGTACATCTCGCCGCTGAAGGCGCTCGCGGTGGACATCGAGCGCAACCTGCGCTCGCCGCTGACCGGGGTCGGCCATGCCGCCCGCCGCCTCGGCCGGGACGGGCCGGACATCCGGGTCGGCGTGCGCACCGGCGACACGGCCGCGGACGAGCGCCGCAAGCTCTCCGGGCAGCCGCCGGACATCCTGATCACCACGCCCGAGTCGCTGTTCCTGATGCTCACCTCGCAGGCCCGCGAGGTGCTGCGCAGCGTGCAGACGGTGATCGTCGACGAGGTGCACGCGCTGGCGGGCGGAAAGCGCGGCGCTCACCTGGCCCTGTCCCTGGAACGCCTCGATAGCCTGCGCCAGGCCCGGGCAATGCAGCGCATCGGGTTGTCGGCGACGGTGCGGCCGGCCGGGGAGGTGGCCTCGTTCCTCGGCGGCAGCCGCCCGGTCACGATCGTCGCGCCGCCCAGCGACAAGCGGGTCGAGCTGCAGATCGTGGTCCCGGTCGAGGACATGGCCGACCTGGAGATCACCGAGGGCGCGCCCGCCGACGGCCAGGACCCCGGCGACGCGGCGCGGCGGCGTTCCATCTGGCCGCACGTTGAGGAGCGGGTGCTGGACGAGATCGAGGCGCACAAGTCCACGATCGTGTTCGCGAACTCCCGCCGGCTGGCCGAGCGGCTCTGCGCCCGCCTCAACGAGCTCGCCGCCGAGCGCGCCGCCGAAGCGGACGAAGCGCAGGGACGGGACGGGACGGGCGGCGCCCCGGCCGAGGTCGCCCGGGCCCACCACGGCTCGGTCTCGAGGCAGGAGCGCACCCAGATCGAAGAGGCGCTGAAGGCGGGACGGCTGCCGGCCGTGGTCGCCACGTCCAGCCTGGAACTCGGCATCGACATGGGCGCGGTCGACCTGGTCGTCCAGGTGGAATCCCCGCCGTCGGTGGCCAGCGGGCTGCAGCGGACCGGGCGGGCCGGCCATAACGTGGGCGACGTCTCCCGCGGCGTCATCTTCCCCAAGTACCAGGGCGACCTGGTGCAGGCGACAGTGGTGGCCCGCCGGATGCGCGACGGCGCGATCGAGGAGCTGCGCATGCCGCGCAACCCGCTCGACGTGCTGGCCCAGCAGATCGTCGCGATGACCGCCATGGACGACTGGGACATCACCGAGCTGGAGCGGACCATCCGGCGCGCCGCGCCGTTCGCCGCGCTGACCCGGCCGGTGCTCGAGGCGGTGCTGGACATGCTGGCCGGCCGCTACCCCAGCGAAGAGTTCGCCGGCCTGCGGCCGCGGCTGGTCTGGGACCGCACCACCGGGACGCTGCACGGGCGGCCCGGCGGCCAGCGGCTGGCCGTGACCAACGCTGGCACGATCCCCGACCGCGGCCTGTTCGGGGTGTTCCTGGCCGGCGGCCAGCGCGACAGCAGCGGCCGGCACTCCCGCCGGGTGGGCGAGCTGGACGAGGAGATGGTTTACGAGTCCCGGGTCGGCGAGGTGTTCGTGCTCGGCGCGAGCTCGTGGCGGATCGAGGACATCACCGCCGACCAGGTGCTGGTCTCGCCCGCGCCGGGGCAGCCGGGCCGGCTCCCGTTCTGGCACGGCGATGCGCCGGGACGGCAGGCCGAGCTGGGCCGGGCCATCGGCCAGTACTGCCGCGAGCTCAGCGCAGCCGGCCCGGACGAGGCGGCGCAGCGGCTGCGCCGCGACGGCCTGGACAAGCTCGCCGCGGGGAACCTGGTCAGCTACCTGGCCGCGCAGCGCGAGGCGACGGGCTACCTGCCCGACGACAAGACCCTGGTCATGGAGCGGTTCCGGGACGAGGTCGGGGACTGGCGGCTGGTGCTGCACAGCCCGTACGGCGCCCGGGTGCACGCCCCGTGGGCGCTGGCCATCGCGGCCCGGCTGCGCGACCGGTACCAGGGCATGGACGTGCAGGCACTGCACACCGACGACGGGATCGTGATCCGGGTCCCGGACGCCGACGACCCGCCTCCGGCCGGGATCGCCGCGCTGGACCCGGACGAGGTGGAGCCGCTGGTGACCGCCGAGCTGGGATCGTCGGCGCTGTTCGCGTCCCGGTTCCGGGAGTGCGCGGCGCGGGCGCTGCTGCTGCCCCGGCGCCAGCCGGGCCGGCGAACCCCGCTGTGGCAGCAGCGGCAGCGCTCGGCTCAGCTGCTGTCGGTGGCCAGCCAGTACGGGACGTTCCCGGTCGTGCTGGAGACGATGCGCGAGTGCCTGCAGGACGTGTTCGACGTACCCGGGCTGGCCGGGCTGATGCGCGACCTGGCGGCCCGGCGGGTGCGGCTGGTGGAGGTAGAAACCCCTTCCCCGTCCCCGTTCGGCCGCTCGCTGCTGTTCCGGTACGTGGGCGCGTTCATGTACGAGGGCGACGCGCCGCTGGCCGAGCGCCGGGCCCAGGCGCTCGCCCTCGACTCCTCGCTGCTCGCCGAGCTGCTCGGGCAGGCCGACGCGCGGGAGCTGCTCGACCCCGACATCGTCGCGGAGTCGCAGCGCGACGCCCAGTGCCTTACCCCGCGCCGCGCGTGCCGGGATCAGGAGGCGGTCGCCGACCTGCTGCGCGCGGTCGGGCCGCTGTCGGCCATGGAGGTCGAGGAGCGGTGCGCCGATCCCGGGGCCGCGCCGGGCTGGCTGGCCGCGCTGGCCGCCCAGCGCCGCGTGATCGAGGTCAGGGTCGCGGGCGAGGCGCGCTGGGCGGCGATCGAGGACGCCGGGCGGCTGCGGGACGCGCTCGGGGTGGCGCTGCCGCTCGGGGTGCCCGAGGCGTTCACCGAGCCGGCCGCCGACCCGCTCGGCGACCTGGTGGCCAGGTACGCCCGCACGCACGGGCCGTTCACGGCGGCCGCGGTCGCGCACCGGTACGGGCTGGGCGGGGCGGTGATCACCGACGCGCTGCGGCGGCTGGCGGCCGCGGGGCGGGCGGCCGAGGGCGAGTTCGTGCCGGGCGGCCGCGGGACCGAGTGGTGCGACACGGAAATGCTGCGGCTGCTGCGCCGCCGCTGCCTCGCCCGGCTGCGCCGCGAGGCCGAGCCGGTGCCGCCGCCGGTGCTGGCCAGCTTCCTGCCCGCCTGGCAGAACGCGGCCAGCCCGGCCCGGGCCGGCGGCTCCCGCCGCCCGGCCGGGCCTGACGCGGTCTACGACGCGGTCGAGCAGCTGGCCGGGACCGCGATCCCGGCCTCGGCGCTGGAGACGCTGGTGCTGCCGGCCCGGGTGCCCGGCTACTCCCCCGCGCTGCTCGACGAGCTCACCGCCGCGGGCGAGATCGTGTGGTCGGGCGCGGGCGGCCTGCCCGGCGGCGACGGGTGGCTGGTGCTGGCGCCGGCCGACACTGCGCCGCTGTTGTTCCCCGAGCCGGCCGAGATCACCATGACGCCGCTGCACGAGGCGGTGCTGGCCGTGCTGGACGGCGGCGGCGCGCTGTTCTTCCGCGCGCTGGCCGACCGGGTCGCCGGGCGGCTGCGCGCCGGCGATGTCACCGGCCCGGGCCCGGCCGGGCCCGGCTCGCCCGGGCCGCCCGCCGATCAGGCGGTGGTCGCGGCGATCTGGGACCTGGTCTGGGCGGGCCGGCTGACCAACGACACGCTCGCCCCGCTGCGCACCGTGCTCGCCTCCGGCCGGCCCGTGACCGAGGACGGCGGGCCCGGTATCACGGCGGCGCCGGCCGCGGCCGGCGGCCCGCTGGCCAACGGACGGCCCGGCGGCGTTCCCGGCCGCCCCGGCGGCCCGGGGCGGCCAGGTCGTCCCGGGCGGCCCGGACGCGGGCGCCGGCCCGGGCGGGCAGCGCTGCCGACCCGCAGCGGCCCGCCGACGGTCAGCGGGCGGTGGTCGCTGCTGGCGCCCGGCGAGCCGGACCGGACCAGGCGGCTGCACGCGCTGGCCGGCGCCCTGCTGGACCGGCACGGCGTGCTGATCCGCGGCGCGGCCGCGGCCGAGCGGGTGCCCGGGGGGTTCGGCGCGCTCTACCCGGTGCTGCGGGCGATGGAGGAAGCCGGCCAGTGCCGGCGCGGCTACTTCGTCGAGGGCCTCGGCGCGGCCCAGTTCGCGCTGCCAGGGGCGGTGGACCGGATGCGCGCGATGGCCGACCCGGCGGCGGCGCCGGGCCGCATCGTGGTGCTGGCCGCGGCCGACCCGGCGAACGCCTACGGCGCCGCGCTGCCCTGGCCCGCCCGGCCGGACGAGACACCCGGCGGGCACCGGCCGGGCCGCAAGGCGGGCGCGCTGGTGGTGCTGGCCGACGGCGAGCTCGTGCTCTACGTCGAGCGGGGCGGCAGGACCCTGCTGTCCTGGACCAGCGACCGGGCCCGGCTCGACCCGGCCGCCGCCGCGCTCGCCACGGCGGTGCGCGCGGGCGCGCTCGGGCGGGTCACCGTGGAGCGCGCGGACGGGGCGGGCGTCTACGACTCCCCGCTGGCCCGCGCCCTCGAAGCGGCCGGCTTCCGGCCGACCCCGCGCGGCCTGCGGCTGCGCGCCTAGCGCCGCCGCCACCTGGCGATCAGGTCACGGCGGCCGCGGCTCTGGCCGCAGAGGTAATGATCAGCTAGAACTCAGGATTCCTGCAGAGCCCGTTCAGAGAATGGTCAGGCTCACCGGGTGTATTGGCGAGTGGCACCTCCCGGCGCGCCAGGCAGCGCCGGGAGGTGCCTCCAAGAGCGCGCCCCGCCGGCCCGGGCCGGCGGGGCGCCTCGCCAAGCCGCGGACCGTAGCGTGACCACGGGGACGGAGTCCCGTAACGGCCGGCCGGGCGAGGAGGACCGACACCCGCATGGAATAGATCGCGCAAAAGACAGCCGGGCCGTTCGTCGGAACGGCCCGGCGGTCAAATTCTCCCGGATCAGCCGAAAAATCGCGGCTCGTTACTTGTTCTTGCGCCGGCCGCGGCCGAGCTTGCCCGGGCGCCTGGTCATCGCCATGATGACGATCGCCGCTACCACGGTCAGCGGAATCAGGATCATCCTCATCTTGCGCACGATCAAATCCCCCCTGATTACGATGTGAATCGTTCGGCTGCCGGATACCCATCAGGGACTGCCGCAAACCGGTCACGCGCCAGCGGCGCTTTCCTGGTCAAAACGGCGGCATTTTATGGTCAGGCATTGGCCACGCACGTCAGCAATTCACCCCGGGCCTCATCCACCGCGGCCAGGATCGCGCCGCCCAGCACCGGATCGCCGCTCGCCGCGCCGTGTGGGAGTGCCGGCGGTCGCACCCGGGGACGCGGTGCCGGCGTCCTGCTTCGGCCCGCACGAGGTGCGGTTTGCGCGTGGCGGCCGGCGGCCGGTGAACCGGGACGCCCTCGTCGCCGCAGAAATCCTCGGCCTCACCGGCCGGGCCTGACCGGGCGCGCCGGCCCCCGCGGCCCGCCGGCGCCGTGCGCCTGTCACGGTCCGGTGCCGGTTGGCTGCATAATGCTTGACATGCGTTTGTCCGCGCGCGCCGACTATGCCCTGCGGGCGGCCATCGAGCTCGCGGCCGCCAGCGGCGGCCGCCACGTCACCGCCGACCAGCTCGCCCGGACCCAGGGCATTCCCGGCAAGTTCCTCGAAGCGATCCTGACCCAGCTGCGCCGGGGCGGGCTGGTCCGCAGCCAGCGCGGCCCCGACGGGGGATTCTGGCTGGCCCGGCCGGCCTCGGAGATCTCGCTGGCCGACATCATCCGGGCCATCGACGGGCCGCTGGTGGGGGTGCGCGGCGAGCGCCCGGAGAACCTCGGCTATGTGGGCGCGGCCGAGCCGCTGCAGACCGTGTGGATCGCGCTGCGGGCCAACGAGCGGGCCATCCTCGAGGACGTCACGCTCGAGCACATCGTGTCCGGCCAGCTGCCGGATCGCGTGGTCAAGCTGGCCGACGATCCTCGGGCCTGGATCTAGACGGGCACCATGTCCTGAATGTCGCTGATGCGGTGGGCGACCTGCTCGAACTCGGGCTGGCCCGGCGCCACGTACCTGGTGCCGCCCTGCACCGCCACCTCCGGCTGCTCCGCGGCCGCGGGCTCGGGCACCCGGGTGACCTCGCGGGACAATTCCCTGACCCCCGTGAAGACCGGCTCGCTCTGCAGTTCCGCCAGGGCGAAGTTGTCGGAGACCTCCCTGAGCACCTGCGACAGCGGGGCACCCAGGGCGCCGCAGATGGAGGCGAGCAGCTCGGAGGAGGCTTCCTTCTGGCCGCGCTCGACCTCGGAAAGGTAGCCGAGGGAAACCCGCGCGGCCGCGGACACCTCTCGGAGGGTGCGACCCTGCCGGAGGCGCAGCCGCCGCAGCGCGTCACCGAGCAAGTGACGAAGCAGGACCATCGCCGCACTCCCTTCTCGAGGCCTTCCGCTGACCCTTCCACCGTACCTGGCCTTACGGACCGTGCGGGAGAGGGCATAGCCGCGTGTTCAGTAACGTAACGCTGTAATCATATGCTCTCTTCCCGCAACACGCCGGCCAGCAGGCCGAGCACCTCCCCGACGGTGGCCACGCGGATCTGGTGCCGGTCGCCAGACAGCGCCAGGGCGCGCGCGGTGGTGCCGGCCGCCGTGGCCACCGCGATGTGCACCGTGCCCGCCGGCTGGCCGTCGGCCGGGTCCGGGCCCGCCACCCCGGTGGTGGCGGCGCCGACCGCCGCGTCCAGCCGGCGGCGGGCCCCTTCCGCCATGGCCTCCGCCACCTGCGGATGGACCGCGCCGTAACGCTTCAGCAGGTCAGACGGGACGCCGAGCAGCGCGGCTTTCAGGTCCGTCGCGTAGGCCACCACCCCGCCGCGGAAGGCCGCCGAGGCGCCCGGGATCGCGGTCAGCGCGGCGGCCAGCAACCCGCCGGTGAGCGACTCGGCGACCGCGATCGTGTCCCCCCGCGCGATCAGCAGCCCGATGATCTCGCCGGACAGGGCGGGGATCCCGCTCCCGCCGGTGGCCGCGTCCGGGCTCATGGCGCTTCTCCCTACCCCGTGACCGGCCCGCCATGCGCGGTCGCGCGGCGCAGCCGCGCCGCGCGGGCCACGTAGTCCGCGCCGGTCAGCACCGTCACCACGAGCGCGGCCGCCAGCACGAGCTGGCGGGCGATATCGAACGGCCCGGGCAGGATGTACAGCGCGATCGCGACCACCTGGAGCAGGGTCTTCGCCTTACCGCCGCGGCTGGCCGCGATCACGCCGTGGGAGATGACCCAGAACCGCAGGCCGGTAACGGCCAGCTCGCGGAAGAGGATCACGCCCGTAACCCACCACGGCAGCTCGCCCAGGTAGGAGAGCACCACCAGCGCGGAGCCGGTCAGCGCCTTGTCCGCGATCGGATCCGCGATCTTGCCGAAGTCGGTGATCAGGCCGCGGCGGCGGGCCAGCTCGCCGTCCAGGTAATCGGTGGCCGAGGCCAGGCCGAACACCGCGCAGGCGGCGATCCGCGCGCCGTCCCCCCCGGACAGCAGCAGCACGATGAACACCGGCACCAGGCACAGGCGCAGCACGGTCAGGCCGTTCGCGACATTCACCAGGCCGGGCGCGGGCACGGCCTCAGCCGCCCCGGGATCACGGTTGTCCGCGGCGCCGGCGTCAGGCCGGCTCAACGCGCCGCGCGCCTCTCACCGGCCGGGCGCCCGTGGCGCTGCCCATCGCGGCGCCGGTCACGTCGGCCAGCAGGTCGGCGCCTTCGGCGCCGGTTACCCTGGCCCGCACCAGGTCGCCCGTGGCCAGCGGGACCGCGGCCCGCAGCCCGGTGGTGCCGTCGACCTCCGGGGCCTGGTGCCCGGCCCGGCCGCCGTACCGCCCGTCGCCGAGCGGCTCCTCGATGAGCACCTCCACGGTCTCGCCGATCCGCTCCTCGGCCCGCTGGCTCATCAGCTCGTCGGCCAGGTCGGCCAGGTCCTCGACGCGCCGCGCGATCTCCTCGGCGGGCAGCGGCCCGGGCAGGGATGCCGCCTCGGTCCCGTCCTCCTCGGAGTACCCGAAGATCCCGATGGCGTCCAGCCGGGCCTCGGCCAGGAACCGGTGCAGCTCGGCCACGTCCTCCTCGGTCTCGCCGGGAAAGCCCACGATGAAGTTGGACCGCACGCCGGCCTGCGGGCAGGCCTGCCGGATCTGCTCCAGCAGCGCGCCGAACCGCTCACGGTCGCCGAACCGCCGCATGGCCCGCAGCACCGGGCCGCTGGCGTGCTGGAAGCTCAGGTCGAAGTACGGCACCACCCCGGGGGTGGACGTCAGGGCCTCGATCAGCCCCGGCCGCAGCTCGGCGGGCTGCAGGTAGCTGACCCGCACCCGCTCGATCCCCGGCACCGCGGCCAGGCCGGGCAGCACCGCCTCGAGCAGCCTCAGGTCGCCCAGGTCCTTGCCGTAGGAGGTGGAGTTCTCGCTGACCAGGAAGAGCTCCCGGACGCCCTGGTCCGCCAGCCAGGCCGCCTCGTCCAGCAGGTCCTGCGGGGGCCGGGACACGAACGCGCCGCGGAAGGCGGGGATCGCGCAGAAGGTGCACCGGCGGTCGCAGCCCGACGCGATCTTGAGCGGCGCGACCACGCCGCCGGCCAGCCGGCGTCGCAGCACCCGCGGCCCCGACGGCGGCGCTATGCCGGGCGGCAGATCCGGCGGCACCGAGGCGGGCCCGGCGAGCCGGCCGGCGGCCGCCGCCGGCCGGCTGGCCGGCGAGACCGGGAGCAGGCGCCTGCGGTCCGCGGGCGCATGCGCGGGCCACCGCTGGCCGGCCAGCACCGCGTCCAGCCGGGCGGCGATGTCGCCGTAGTCGTCGAAGCTCAGGATCTGCGCCTCGGGTAGCGCGTCGGCGAGCTCGGAGCCGTAACGCTCGGCCAGGCAGCCCGCGGCCACCACCTTCGCGCCGCCCGAGCCCGCGCTGAGCAGCTCGTCGATCGACTCCTGCTTGGCCGCCTGGATGAAGCCGCAGGTGTTGACCAGCACGACGTCGGCATCGCCGTCCTCCGACAGCCGCCAGCCTGCCGTCTCCAGCCGCGCCGCCAGTTCCTCCGAGTCCACTTCGTTGCGCGCGCAGCCCAGCGTGACCAGGCTCACGCGGCGCCCGGCACCCGACGTTCCACCGCTCGACGACACACCGGCAGACTACGGTAACCGGGCGGGTGCGCCGGTACCGGCCGGGCCGCGCCGCGGCGGCCGCGCGGTCAGCCCGCCTTGCGTCAGCCCGCCTTGCGTCAGCCCGCCTTGCGTCAGCCCGCCTTGCGTCAGCCCGAGGTCGGCTGGCCCGGCCCGAGGCTGAGCGTGACCGGGTTCGTGGACCCGGCCGGCACCGGGTTCTTGCCGTTCACGCTCAGCGAGACGCCCGCCGGATTGCCCAGCATCAGGTTCACGGGCTGCTTCTCGGTCCAGTGCATCGAGTTGCCCGCGGCGACGACGCCCTGGTAGATCGGCGTGCCGCTGGTGGTGGTGAGGTCGACCCAGCAGTTCTCGGTGGCCGACAGGTGGATCACCACCTCGTTGGCCAGCGACGGCGAGACCGAGGCGGCCGGCTTAGGGTGCGCCTTCGGCTTGGCCCCGGACCTGGCCGCATGCCGGGCTCCGGACGCCGAGGCGGCGGGCGAGGCGGGCGACGGGGACGAGACCACGTGATACACGACAAAGCCGACCAGCAGGGCCAGCGCCAGCACCATGGCCGCGCTCCAGTTGGGCCGGCGCCGCTCCTTGATCTTGATCGGCGTGGCCGGCTCGAAGACGTCGGCGGCCGAGATCGCCCGCGGCGCGCCCAGCGTCTGGTCGTACTCCCGGATCAGCGGCTCCGGGTCAGCCCCGACCGCCCGGGCGATGCTGCGGATGTGCCCGCGGGCGTAGAAATCCCCGCCGCACGCAGAGTAATCACCACGTTCTATCCCCCGGATGATCGTCTCCCGGATGCAGGTCTGCTGGCTGACCTGCGTAACGGTGAGACCAGCCTGGCGTCGTGCCTCGGCCAGGGTGTCACCGATGCTCACGCGCGCCTCCACTCCTTCTGTCGCACTGCGCGCCGCCCGGGGTGCGGTGTCAGCTACCGGATTGCGTTCGCGTCCCTCCGTGAGGGATCGGTCACCAAGTGTAGACATCCGCCTGCCGGCCGGCGAGGGGCCGGCCTGCATCACGGCACTATAAGTATCCCGCCGGCCCGGGCAGGCCACGACCCCAGAAGCCTCTGAAGTCCTTCACGAAAACGTCATCGGGCGGGAAACGGTTCAGTTCTCGGCACTGCCGCGCAACGACGCCAGGAGCGCCGCCAGGTCGTCCGGCTTGACCAGCACGTCCCTGGCCTTCGAGCCCTCGCTGGGCCCGACCACGCCCCGGCTTTCCAGCAGGTCCATCAGCCGGCCCGCCTTGGCGAAACCCACCCGCAGCTTGCGCTGCAGCATCGAGGTGGACCCGAACTGGGTGCTCACCACCAGCTCAGCCGCCTGCATCAGGTACTCGAGATCGTCCCCGATGTCCGCGTCGATCTCCCGCTGCCTGCCCTCCGCCGCCGCCACGTCGTCCCGGTAGACCGGGTCCGCCTGCTTGGTGCAGTGCGCGACGATCTCGCGGATCTCCTTCTCGGTCACGAACGCGTTCTGCAGCCGCAGCGGCTTGCTCGCGCCCATCGGCAGGAACAGCGAGTCACCCTGGCCGACCAGCTTCTCGGCCCCCGGCTGGTCCAGGATGACCCGGCTGTCGGTCAGGCTCGAGGTGGCGAAGGCCAGGCGCGAGGGGACGTTGGCCTTGATGAGCCCGGTCACCACGTCCACGCTGGGCCGCTGTGTGGCCAGCACCAGGTGGATGCCGGCCGCCCGGGCGAGCTGGGTGATCCGCACCACGGAGTCCTCCACATCGCGCGGGGACACCATCATCAGGTCGGCCAGCTCGTCCACGATCACCAGCAGGTAGGGGTAGGGCTCGTAGACCCGCTCGCTGCCCGCCGGGGCGGTGAGCTTGCCCGAGCGCACCGCCTTGTTGAAGTCGTCCATGTGCCGGAACCCGGACGCCGCGAGGTCGTCGTAGCGGCGGTCCATCTCCCCCACCACCCACTGCAGCGCGTCGGCGGCCCGCTTCGGGTGCGTGATGATCGGCGTGATCAGGTGCGGGATGCCCTGGTAGGCAGCGAGCTCGACCCGCTTGGGGTCGATCAGGATCAGCCGTACCTCGTCCGGCGTGGCCCGCAGCAGGACCGAGGTGATCAGCCCGTTGATACAGGTCGAATTGTGGGTGGGAATGCAGGCCCGGCTAGCCAGGTACAGGCGGCTGGGACTGTCGACCTGGATGCAGCGAACCGGCACGGACGGGACGGGCCTCACGTCCGTGACATACCGCTGCCGCGCCGGGCTGGCCGGCTTGATCTCCGCCTGCCGAGCCAGCTTGCGGCTCAGCCGGAACACCGGGTCATGCGGCCTGAAGGTAACGCTGTAGGCGACCGAGGTGTCTTCCGTGCGCCCCTGGCACGGCTTGGTTCGCAGGGTGGCCTTGAAACCGAGCCCGAGCACTAGATCCAGGGTGTCGCGCGCCAGCCGCTCATTCGTCACCGAGAAGACAACGAGGCCTCCGCGCCCGCAGTACCCATCGGTGTCAAGCAGCCCGGCCAGCAGTGCCCGCCGTTGCCCGACCGAGGCCCGCAGGTAGGACTCCGGGATGTGCTTGCTGCCGAGGACGCCGAGCTCCCGCAACCGGCTGATGATGCCGTTACGGGCCTGATGCCGGGCCGAGCCTGTGCCGCGCTCGGCTATCCCGTACTGCAACCGCGCCTTGTGCTTCGTCACGAGATATCCGTCGGCCCTGATCGCCTCGAGGACCTCGTGGTCGGCGCTGGAGACGCGCGCGCCGCCGGAATGCCCGTCACCGAGCCACGCGCCGAGCGTGTAAGGAGCTACCGGCAGAGCGCGCTCAGGGTAATCAAGCGGCTCGCATACGGGGACGGAGTGATTCAGCCGTCCCGACGCACGCAGCGACGAGGCCATCTCGGCCGTGGTGACCGGCTCGTCGCTGAACCGGCGCCGACGACCTGATCCGGCCGGGCTGCTGACCCGGTCCGCAAGCGACTTGTAGACCAGGTGCCGCGAGTAGGTAGGCGCCCAGAATCCCACGGTGCGTCCATGGCGACGATAGGTCGGCCGCGCATTCCGGCCCTCGTGCGGAAGATGGCCCACCAGGACATAGACCACGTTTCGGAACTGGCGGCCGACATCGTCTAGCACTTCCGCCGTCGTCACCGGCCGGTCAGGCTCGGCCAGCACCTGAGCGGCCCGTTCGCTCACGTATGTCACATCGGGCGCGGGCCAGTACGGCTTCCCCCGCAGCACCTTGGCCCGCCGACCGCGTCGCGCCGCCGTGTCCGTCCGCCACAGATGCTCGGCATCGGCCACGATGACCGTGCCGTCGGAAAACTCGACCTCGTAGCACGGGCGGTCGTGCATCACCGGCGTGGCCGCCATCACCGTGCAGGGGCGGCCGCGCTCGTCGAAGACCTCGTCGCCCACCTGGATCTCGCCCATCGTGGTCCAGCCGCGCGGCGTCGGGACCGGGGTGTCCAGAGCCAGCGCTTTCCCCGCCCCGGTGGCGCCGGCGATCAGCATGTGCGGCATCTTCGCGATGTTGGCCACCACGTGCCGGCCCTCGACGTCCTTGCCCAGGCCGACGACCATCGGGTGGTGGTCCGCCGCCGCCGCCGGGGACCGCAGCACGTCGCCGAGGCTGACGATCTCCCGGTCGGAGTTGGGGATCTCCACGCCGATCGCCGACTTGCCGGGGATCGGCGACAGGATCCGCACGTCCGCGCTCTTCACCGCGTAGGCGATGTTCTTGGACAGCGCGGTGACCCGCTCCACCTTGACCGCCGGCTCGAGCTCGATCTCGTATCTGGTCACGGTGGGCCCCCGGGTGAAGCCGGTCACCTGGGCGTCCACCTGGAACTGCTCGAGCACCGCCGACAGGGCCTCGACCATCAGCTCGTTCGCGCGGGTCCGGGCCTTCGGCGCGCTCCCCGGCCGCAGCAGCGCGGCCGGCGGCAGCGTGTAGCTGGCGTCGGTGGCCCCGGTCAGCATGAGCTGCTCGGGCTTGGCCGGCCCGGCACTGGCCGCGGCCGGCCGGGCCGCCTTGGCCCTCGACGCCGCCTCCGCCTCCGGCCAGGGATCCTGCCAGGGCACCTCGGCGGTGCTGGCCGCGCCCGGGGCGCCGAAGCCCAGCACATCGCTCGCGGACGGGTCATCGCCTGCCGCGGGCCGGGCGGCGCCGGTCCCGTCGGCCTGTCCGCCGTGGCCCGCTCCGGCCCCCTTGGCCAGGATGCCGCCGACCAGCGGGCTCTCGTAGGGCTGGTCGCGGGCGCCCGCCTCGATGGCTTCCTGCCGCCTGCGCGCGCTCCGGGTCAGCTGACGGCGGGCGCGGCCCGTCCCGTCCGCCTCGCCCGCGGCGGTCCCGTCCTCGGCGGGAGGCCGGCCCCGCAGGAAGCCGTGCACTTCGGCGAGCCGGCCCGGCACCCGGTGCAGCGGCGTGCCGGTGACCACGAGCAGGCCGTAGCCGGCCAGCAGGGCCAGCAGCGGCACGGCGACCCAGGGCGTCACGGCCGCGACCAGCGGCGCCGACGCCGCGTACCCGATCACGCCGCCCGCCGCCCGGATCGCCGCGGTCCCGTCGGAGGGCCGGGGCGTCCCGTGCGCGATGTGCACCAGGCCGAGCCCGCCGACGATCAGCGCCGTCCAGCCGATCGCCATGCGCGCGTTGTCCGCGTTCCGGTCCGGGTGCCGCAGGTACCGCCAGCCGAGCAGCGCCAGCAGGATCGGCAGCACCCAGGCGGCCGAGCCGAACCCGCCGCGCAGCACCGCCGACAGTCCCCGGCCGACCACGTTGGCCATGTGCCACCAGGTGACCGAGGCGGCGATGATGGCCAGGCCGAGACAGGCCAGGCCGGCGCCGTCCCGGCGGTGCGCCGGGTCCAGGTCCCGGGCGTTGCGCCCGAAGGCGCGGGCCGCGCGGCCGACGGTGTGCGCCAGCCCCATCCACACCCCGCTGACCACGCGGGCCGTCCAGCCCGCCAGGATCGCGATCGGGTTGGACGACGGCGGCCGGTAGCGCCGCCCGCGCGAGCGGCGGTACCCGGGCCCGCGCCGGGATGCGGGCCTGCGCCCGGACGCGGCGCTGCCGCGCGGCCGGGCGCCGCTGGCACGCGGCCGCCCGCCGCCCCCGCTCTTCTGGCGCGCGGCGCCGTCCTTCGCGCGCGTGCCGTTTTTCGGGCGCGATGGGCTGCCCGGCGCACGAGTCGCCATGATCTCTACGGTACCGACCAGTTCGCGGCCCGCGAAGCAGCCGG